>Ga0066662_10000641_pt1 | contig 15449 bp, 16 predicted proteins | sample GraSoiAngelo_111_FD_133939 | JGI IMG/M metagenome (GOLD analysis project Ga0066662, IMG submission 133939) | Grasslands soil microbial communities from the Angelo Coastal Reserve, California, USA - 14_0903_12_40cm | ecosystem: Environmental > Terrestrial > Soil > Grasslands | place: USA...
CTCTCTAAGGTCTGCCCTAGAGAAGTTTGCCTCAATGAAGATTGCTCCGAGGTCTGCCCTGCGCAAATTTGCCTGAAAAAGTGTTGCTCCGGTGAAGTCTGCTCCTCCGCATCTTGCGGCACGCAGGTCAGCCCATTCGAGGATTGCCTTGCGAAGAGCTGTCTGCCGGAGGTCTGCCTTGTTAAGGGTTGCTCCACTGAGGTCTGCCCCATTGAGGTCTGCCAAACCGAGGAATGCCTCATCAAGTTGTGCCTCTCTGAGGTCTGCTCCGGATAGATCTGGTATTGTCTTTTCATTAGCGTAACGCCATGCATTCCATTTCTCGGTACCTTGTCTCGCTATGCGGAGATGTTCAGGATTTGCCATTTTGCAGGGTCTCGCTTCTTTCGAACGAGCATCATGCCGGAAATAACAGGTGAAAGCAAAGGGCAATCCGCACAGCCGGGGGCGGCTGTGCCACACGAGCATGGCAGCGCCATTGACTGAATGAGCGTTCATTCAGTAGAATATTCCCAACTTAATAGGTGTGCGCTGCCCGCCATACTCACCCCATTATCACCGCAGCGCACACCATCCTCGCTCTCCTTCTGAGGACGCGGACGGCCAATGGAGTGAACGTTGCATATCACCAAAATTACCGTTGCCGTCCTGCGCTTCGTACCAGGCGAAAGCTGCTATGATTCCGCTCGTTTGCTGCGCGCCAGCCGATACTTGAACCCCGGGAGTTTCCTGAATGAGTAATGCCGCCGTCTCTGTTTCCGCGAACACATCTCCAGCCCAACCGGAACGCAAAGGGCCACAGACTGCACATCAGCGCATCAACAAAGCTGCTGTCCTGGGTGCGGGAACCATGGGTGCACGCATCGCCGCTCATTTGGCAAATGCGGGCGTGCCCTGCTATCTGCTCGACATCGTTCCCCCGGGCACTTCAGATAATGCCACCCGCAACAAGATTGTGGCGACCGGACTGGACGCGGCGGCGAAGTCAAAGCCAGCGGCATTCTTTCGCAAGGGGCTGGAGAAGCTCATCACCATCGGCAATTTCGAGGATGATCTAAAGCTGGTCGCCGATGCCGACTGGATCATCGAGGCGGTGGCAGAGAATCTGGAGATCAAACGTTCGCTGCTCAAGAAAGTGGAAGCGGTGCGCAAGCCCGGCAGCATTGTCACCACCAATACCAGCGGCTTGCCGGTGCACAGCATTGCTGAAGGCTTCAGCGACGACTTCCGCAAGCACTGGTTCGGTACGCACTTCTTCAATCCGCCGCGCTACATGCGTTTGCTGGAAATTATTCCTACGCCGGAAGCTGATCCGGCGGCCATGGAGAGCATTGCGCATTTCTGCGATGTGCGCCTGGGCAAGGGCATCGTCTATGCCAAGGACACGCCCAACTTTATCGCCAACCGCATCGGCACGTTCTCAGGCTTGAACGTCTTCCGGCTCATGCAGGAAATGGATTTCACCATTGAAGAGATCGACGCGCTGACCAGTGCCGGGGGCTGGACCAAGTCACCCACCTTCCGCACCATCGATCTGGTTGGGCTCGACGTACTTGGACACGTGGTCACGAACCTGAGCAAGAACGTAAAAGACGAGCGCTCTGACCTGCAACTGCCGGAGTTTTTCAAGAAGATGCTGGAACGCGGGATGCTCGGCGACAAAACCAAAGGTGGCTTTTACAAAAAGGTGAAAGGGCCGCAGGGCGAAGAGCGCATGGCCGTTGATTGGAAGACGCTCGAGTACCGTCCGGTGCAAAAGCCCAAATTCGCCTCGCTGGAGATGGCAAAGAACGTTGAGGATTTAGGCGAGCGGCTGCGCATGGGGCTGAGCAGCACCGATCCGCGGGACAAGGCAGCGCAGTTCCAGTGGATGACGCTCTCTGAACTCTGGACTTATTCCGCCAATCGCATTCCGGAGATTGCCGACAATGTTGTGGAGATCGACCGCGCCATGCGCATGGGCTTCAACTGGGAGATCGGTCCCTTTGAGATATGGGACCTGGCGGGCGTAGAGCCTACAGTGGCGCGTATGAAGAAAGAAGGCAAGCCGGTTTCTGCCAATGTAGAAAAGCTGCTGGCGACAGGCAAGAAGAGCTGGTACATCGATGATCCTTCGGCGCCTTCAGGCCGCGCCTGCTTCGATCTGCGCGCGGGCGAATACCAACCGGTGGAGGTCTCTGAAGGTGTGTGGTCGGTGCAGGCAGCCAGGAAATCCAATGGAGTGGTGAAGAGAAATGCCGGAGCTTCACTTATCGATCTGGGTGATGGCGTGGGCTGCATCGAGTTCCACAGCAAGATGAACGCGCTGGGCGGCGATATTGTGCAGATGGTCACGCAGTCGCTCAAGAGCGGCGGCATTGGCGACCAGTTCGAGGCATTTGTGATTACCGGCGATTCCGCGAATTTTTCCGTGGGTGCCAACCTGATGATGCTGATGCTGGCCGTACAGGAAGAAGAGTGGGACGACGTCGATCTTGCGATTAAGCAGTTCCAGGGCATGACCCAGGCCATCAAGTTCTGCACGCGTCCGGTGGTGACCGCGCCCTTTGGCATGTGCCTGGGCGGCGGCACCGAGATTTCCATGCACTCGGCGGCCCGCCAGCCCCATGCCGAGCTCTATATGGGACTGGTAGAGGTCGGAGTCGGCCTGCTGCCCGGCGGCGGCGGATGCAAAGAAATGCTGCTGCGCGCCATTGATAATGCCCGGGCGATTCGTCCGGATGGACGCGGCGAGTCAGTCGAACTGATGGAAGGCATCAAGCGGGCTTTTGAGATCATTGGAACTGCCAAAGTCTCGACTTCTGCCTACGAAGCGCGTGATCTGGGTTTCCTCTCCGATGGCGACCTGATCACCATGAACCGCGAGCGCATCCTGACCGATGCAAAAGAACGCGCTCTTGAATTGGCGCGCGCCGGATACAAAGCCCCGGTGCCGCGCACGGATATTCCCGCTCCGGGCGAGAACGTGCTTGCTACATTGCGGCTGGGCATACATCTAATGAGGCAGGCGGAATACATCAGCGATCACGATGTGAAGGTAGGAACGAAGGTCGCCGAAGTCATCTGCGGCGGCAACGTCTCACCCGGCACTCCGGTAAGCGAACAGTACCTGCTCGATTTGGAACGTGAAGGCTTCAAGTCCTTGTGCGGCGAAAAGAAAACGCAGGAAAGGATTCAGTTCACGCTGAAAACCGGGAAGCCGTTGAGGAACTAGTACTTAGTATTTAGTGCATAGTATTTAGCCAAAACCAAAGGTCGAAATGATACACCCGGACAGCCCTGGTGAAGATAAGAGACATAATAAAACGGATTGAGGGCGATGGATGGAAGCTTGTACGAACGCGTGGTAGTCATCGACAGTATCATCATCCAACCAAACCGGGGACAGTTACGATAGCGGGTCATCCATCAGCGGATATGCCGCCGGGAACACTGAATAACATTTTGAAACAGGCAGGACTTAAATGAAATATCTGGTTATTTATGAAAAGTCTGAAACTGGATGGGGAGCGTATGCGCCCGATCTGCCCGGATTAGGCGTAGCGGGTAACACTCTTGAAGAGGTCAAGCAATTGATCCGGGAAGCGATTGATTTTCATCTTGAGGGCATGAAAGAGCACGGAGAGCCGATTCCTAAACCAAGTGCGCTGACCGAATATGTATCGGTAGGTTTTCCTGCGTAGCTCGTTGGTGAAGCAGCAAAAACGTAGGCACGACGAAAGTAGCCCGACACGTCAATGCCGGGTAAGTTCAACAAAATTGAAGAGTCCCGAAGGGACGAATGATGCAAAGGTAATCCCCTCGGCAGAGGGGAAGATGTACAGCGGCTGAATGCTAAAGCTAGGAGCCAGGAGCTAAAGACATGCGAGAAGTTGTTATTGCAAGTTCCGTAAGAACGGCGATAGGGAAATCCGGCAAAGGTACGCTGCGCGCGTCGCGTCCGGACGATCTGGCGGCGGTCGCCATTAAGGGCGCGCTGGACCGCGTTCCCCAGGTAGACAAACAGGAAATTGAAGACGTAATCATCGGCTGCGCCACACCTGAGGCCGAGCAGGGTATGAATGTGGCCCGCATCGCCTCGTTGCGTGCCGGACTGCCGGTGGAGTGCTCGGCCATGACCATCAACCGCTTCTGCTCTTCCGGCTTGCAGGCGATTGCCCTGGGGGCGGAGCGCATCATGGCAGGCGGCGCTGAGATCGTGGTGGCGGGCGGTACCGAGTCCATGAGCATGATTCCCATGGGCGGACATAAAGTTTCAGCCAATCCGTGGCTGGTGAATAATTATCCTGACGCATATCTCTCGATGGGCCTTACGGCCGAGCGGCTGGCTAAACGCTTCGACATCACCCGCGAGATGGCCGATGAGTTTTCGCTCAACAGCCATAAGAAGGCCATTGCCGCCATTCAGGCAGGCAGGTTTGAAGACGAAATTGTTCCTGTGCCGGTAAGCTTTACCACTGCCAACGGCTCTAAGCCCAAGCGCACAGACATTGTGTTCAAAGTAGACGAAGGGCCGCGCGCTGACACCTCGATGGAAGCCCTCGCCGGGCTCAAGCCTGCATTCCATGCCAAGGGCACGGTCACGGCAGGGAACTCGTCCCAGACTTCCGATGGCGCCGCGGCTTCGGTGGTGATGTCCGCAGACAAAGCCAGGCAGCTTGGCATCAAGCCGCTGGCGCGCTTTGTGGCCTTTGCCACCGCTGGTTACAAACCAGAAGAGATGGGGCTGGGCCCGGTCTACGCGATTCCTAAAGTGCTGAAGATGGCGGGGCTGAAACTGGAAGACATTGACGTGATCGAGTTGAACGAGGCCTTTGCCGCGCAGGCGCTTTCGGTCATCAAAGAAGCCGGGCTGGATATGAACAAGATCAATCCCAACGGCGGCGCGGTGGCTCTGGGGCATCCGCTGGGATGCACCGGCGCCAAGCTCACGGCAACCATCATCAGGGAACTCAAAAGGAGAAATGGACGTTACGGCATCGTGACCATGTGTATCGGCGGCGGTATGGGCGCAGCCGGCATTTTCGAGAACCTGAATTAACCACAATGGACACAAAAGAGCACGAAGGAATGTCTACAACAGGTGCATCCAGGGCACTGAGCGCAAATGAAGTAAGTCATGGAATCATCCAGGCTGCGCTCAAAGTGCATTCGGCATTAGGGCCAGGGCTGTTGGAAAATGCATATCGTGCTTGTCTTGCACATGAACTCAGAAAAGCCGGCTTCAAGGTTGGAGTAGAGGTTGAGTTGCCGTTGATATATGACGGAGTCAAAGTTGAAGTCGGCTACAGAATAGACTTGCTTGTGAATGATCTTGTAGTCGTAGAACTGAAAGCAGTCGAAAAGCTGGATGAAGTGCACCAGGCACAACTCCTGTGCTATTTGAAGCTCAGCAAGAAGAAATTAGGGTTACTCATCAATTTCAATGTCGTCCACTTGAAGGATGGCATTAAGAGAATGGTGAATGGGACCGGATGGGACAAACCTTAGTGTTCCTTCGTGTCCTTTGTGGTTAAAGTTTTTGCAGTTAAGGAGATATTATGGCGACAGCGGTTGTTCCTAAGACAAAACTTACGGGCGGCAGTTTTCTTATTGAAGAACACCATATTGACCAGGTTTTCACTCTGGAGGATCTGAGCGAGGAGCACCAGCAGATCGCCCAGACCACGATCGAGTTCGCCCGGAACGAGATCGTCCCTAACATCGAGAAGATCGAACACAAAGAATTCGCGGTCACGCGCGCGCTGATCCGCAAGGCTTGCGAGATCGGTATTGCCAATGTGGACATCCCGGAGCAGTACGGCGGCTCCGACATGGACAAGATTTCTTCGGCCATCATTGCCGAGCATCTCTCCGTGTGCGGCAGCTTCAGCGTGGCTTTTGGTGGACACACCGGCATCGGCACGCTGCCCATCGTTTATTTTGGCACTGCGGAACAGAAGGCCAAGTACCTGCCTAAGCTGGCGACCGGCGAGCTGATTGCGGCCTACGCGCTCTCTGAATCCACCTCGGCGTCAGACGCGATGAACGCCCGCACCAAGGCGGTACTCTCGCCGGATGGCAAAGAGTGGATCCTCAACGGCGAGAAGATGTGGATCACCAACGGCGGCTTTGCCGATGTGTTCATCATCTTTGCCAAAGTCGATGGCGAGAAGTTCAGCGCCTTCATCGTGGAGCGCAACTTCCCCGGCTTCCAGAGCGGCGCGGAAGAGAAGAAGATGGGCATTCGCGGTTCGTCCACTACGCCGATTATTTTGAATGATTGTCGCGTGCCCAAAGAGAACCTGCTGGGCGAGATCGGCAAAGGTCATGTGATTGCGTTCAATACGCTGAACATTGGCCGTTTCAAACTGGGCGCCGGTGTGGTGGGCGGCGCGCGCAATTCCCTGAATAACTCCATTGGGTACTCCAAGCAGCGCAAGGCCTTCGGCAAGACGCTCGCCGACTTTGGGTTGATCAAAGAGAAGCTGGCCAATATGGCGGTGGGCATCTATACCGGCGAATCCATGTCGTACAGAACCGTAGGCATGATCGATGCGGCCCTCTCTGAGATTGACCGCAATGCCTCTGATGCCTACAAGCAGATCGGCAAGGCCATCGAAGAGTACGCGGTGGAGTGCTCCATCCTGAAAGTGTTCGGCTCGGAGATGCTCAACTACGTAGTGGATGAGACTGTGCAGGTTTACGGCGGTTATGGCTTCGTCGAGGAGTATCCGGCGGAGCGCGCCTACCGTGACGCTCGCGTGAACCGCATCTTTGAAGGTACCAACGAGATCAACCGCATGATCATCACCGGCTGGCTGCTGAAGCGGGCCATGAGTGGACAGCTTGCTCTATTGCCTGCCATTAAGAAGCTGACGGATGAGATCATGTCCGGCCCGTCGAGCAGTGAACCGCTGGAAGGCACGCTGGCGGCGGAGCGCACGCTGGTAAGCAATGCGAAGAAAGCGGGATTGATGCTGGCCGGGGCTGCTTCCCAGAAATACATGATGGGGCTGGCTGACCAGCAGGAGATCATCGCCGCTATTGCCGATATGGTGATCGAAGGCTACGCCATGGATTCCGTGGTGCTGCGCACCCAGAAGCTGGTTGACCGTGACGGTGAATCGCGCTGCCGGCATGCCATTGCCATGTGCCAGGTGAGCCTCGCTAACTCGCTCAACAAGATCGAGGCGGCTGCAAGAAAAGTTGTTGCGGCAGTATCCGAAGGCGACATGCTGCGCACGCAACTGGTGATCCTGCGGCGGCTGTTCAAGTATGAGCCCTACAACACCATCGCCCTGACCCAGCAGATCGCTAACCGGATACTGGAGGCAGGGAAGTACGTGATCAGCTAAGAATCGGGAGATCGGGAGATCGGGTGATCTGAATCCGGTCATCGAGTCATCGCTGGTTTCTCTTTGAGACTTGCTGAAGATTAGGGCTGAAGAATATTCTTTGTTCTTCAGCCTTTTTATTTTGAATTGCAACCTTTGCGTCCTTCGCGCCCTTTGCGGTAAAAACCGGATGAATGCCTATGAACAGGGAATGCCGTCATATCGCCGAAGAAATCAGAAGCACCTTTGAAGGTGAAGCGTGGTACGGGGACTCGGTGCAGAAACTGCTTCAGGGTGTGACTGCCGGACAGGCCTTTGCGCATCCCATGACTGGCGCGCACTCCATCTGGGAACTGGTGCTACACGTGAATGCCTGGGCGGAAGCTGCGGTGAATGCTCTCAGAGGCATTCCCATTGCAAAGTTTCCCTGGCCTCAAGAGAAAGATTTTCCGCCCCTTACGGACCGCAGCGAAGCAGCCTGGCAGCAGGCGGTAAACACTCTCTTTTCGACGCATAAGCAGTTCTGGCAAGCCATTGAAGCCTTCGAAGACAACCGCCTGGAAGAGAAAGTCCCCGGCAGGTCTTACACGTTTTATAAGCTCTTCATGGGCTGGGCCGACCACATGATCTATCACGCTGGCCAGATCGCACTCTTGAAGAAGGTCCAATCCTAAATTTTCTGAAATGCCGTCCATTGTAGGCACAACGCTCTTCTGTTGCTCATTCCGCCAATCTTAATGGCAATGCTAATTTCCAGTTGCCCTATGCTTTCCAGGAAAAATTTTCACTGTGCTGCAGTTCCATTTTCGGAATCGTAATTTTCCACTCACACCAGCAAATCTGGTTTTCGCAGGGAATACAAAAGACGGCAGCGCTTTTGAAAGATGAAGCGATTCTCTATGTGAGGTGATTCCATGGACGTAAGAAGATTGCTGCTCCCTGCTGTTTACGTCTTGTGCCTCTTGTTCGGCGGGGCTATCGCCGCTTCCGCACAATGCCAGAATCAGGGCTGTCAAAGGCCGCCAGACAACTCGTCCTGCTATACCTGTGTAGACGTAGGAGGAACCAACTGTACAGTTTCAAACTGCTCATCCTGTACCGAGAGCACATGCCAAACCAGCACAGACCCATGCTCGATTAACCCAATAGCGGATGGATGTCCAAATCCATGCCTCAGTGATCCTTCAGCCCCAGTATGTTGCGGCACTCAAATCATTTGTGAGGGTGCAGGCGGTGGAACTGGTGGTGGAGGTGGCGGTGGCGGCGGAGGTGGTGGAACCGGAATAACTGAGCGCCTGCGGCCAGTGTTTCCTCCACTCAGGCACAAATTAGATCTAACTACCTTGATGGCGACAATCAAGCGAACACCAGGAAATTCGAACTGCCAGCCTGTGGCACTGCCGAATAAGCTGCTTTTTTCACTGTAGAACGCAGTTGCAGGATGCGGCAGACGCCAAACCCTGCCGCGTCCACGGCTTCATGTTCCAGGAGAAAGCTATGTATTTCTTCCACAGATCAATGGAGGATTTATGCACGCAAGAAAGTTTCTTCCCGCTGTTTACGTCTTGTGCTTTTTGTTGTGCGGAGCGGTTGCCGCGTCCGCACAAGCCTGTGGAGACCAGATATGCCAAAGGCCTCCAGACAATACATCCTGCTACACGTGTGCAGCTGGAAATGGATACAACTGTACTGTTTCCAACTGTTCAAGCTGTACAGAGAACACCTGCCCAACCGATGCATGCAGCATCGATCCTTTTTCAAACGAGTGCTTCTGTGAGCGGGGATTCTCCGGTGCTTGCGCCTGCATTACAGATCCTTCCAGTGCTGCGTGTATCTGCTTTCAGAATGGCCAGCGTGGTTGTGATGGCGCCATCAATATTCAGCCAGGCGCCAGTTGGGAAGCCATAAAGCTGCCGGATATCCGGCACCAACTCCTGCCGAAGCCAATCGCAGGCATTGTGAAGGGAGCGTCAGGCTCAGGCTGTCGGCCCCTTAACTTGCCCAAAAAAATGTTGTTTTCACTTTAACCAGAGGTGCGGCAGATATTCTCTGCCGCACGCCGTAATCAGGTAATTGCAGCATGGAGGAACTGATGAACTCATCATGGAAACTTGCAGGTAAAGCAGCCATCGTTATTCTTTTGACTACGGCTATGGTGGCCGTGGATTCCAAAGACACGTCCAAAAAAGAAAAAAATCCAGGCGCGATTATCAATCTCACTCCCGAGCAAATGAATTTGCAATTGCTGGAGTCAGCGAGAAGTGAACTTACGAAGGCATCGGCCTCTTTGCGCACCCATACCTGCTTTCAGGCCTCTCTCGCTTACGGCCGAATCGACTCAGTCAGAGAAATAGCCCAGTTAAAACAGTGTTTCAAAGACAGTCTCGCTATTGAGGAAAAAGATGTTGCCGCCAAAAGCAGCCTTCAATTACGCATTCTCAACAGCCTCTATCCGCTTGATCCAGACAGCGTGCGGGAATTTCTGCCCATGGCTGAAGCTCGGGTCAGTACCAACATTCAGGCACAAATTCTTCAGAAGCTGGTAGATGAGAAAAAATATGACGAAGCTCTGAACGAAATGGTCAAGGCTTCCTATGCCTCTGATTTTCCCTATAAGGCAGCCGTAGCCTTGATGTTGAATCTGTCGGCGAACCGCGATCAGGACCGTCGCCTGGCTTTCACCGCCGCGCTGCAAAGTTACCGTCTTGAAGATCCAGCGACTGATCCAAAAATGGAAGACATGGGCACACTGGTGATTCGGTTCTGGAGAGACTTGCCACCTCAACTGGTGATGACGGCAATCGAAGAGATTCTTGACCACGCCAAAAAGGACTTGAAAAATACCAATGCTCCCATGCTGACCATTGGCACAGCGCTGGGTGAGGCACAGTTTAGTACTGGGTATCAGTACCGGCTTTTCGAACTGACACCGATTATCCGGGAACTGGACAGGGTGAAGGCCGAGTCTATCGAAAGGGAGAACCCGGCCTTGAGCAATGTACTCAAAGATTATCCGCAAGGCTTGCAGTCATTGGAACCTACGTACAGGGGCACTGCGCTAAGGCCCGGCGAATCTCCAAAGTTCACCATGACTCACAGGCTCCCCGGAGCAGCAGGTGTAGCCTCTGCTGGAGCCGCAGCAGACTTGATGCGCGACAAACTTGCGCGCCAGGGCTCCGAGATCGCTAAGAACATGGCCAGCGATCCACGGGCCGCATTGAGCCAGGCTATGCAACTTCCCGACTTGGGTATGGATGAAACACTCCATTCACCCAGGGCCGATACACTGGCCAGAATGGCGACTACGGCATCGACGAAAGATATCGCCGGAGAGGCCCTCAATGATCTCGTGAAAGTGATTGCCAATTATCCGCCGATTCCCCAGAGCATGTATCTATTACTGGCCGCACGCATTTATCTACTGATGCATGACACGCAAAATGCTTCGCATCTTGTAGAGCAGGCCAGTGCTGTCGCGGGCAAACTGTATGCGATCGATAGTAATCATGATCGCCCCAATAATGCATTCAAGTTCGACTGGCCATCGACGGCGGTGTGGCGGGCGGCGGTCATTCTGCAAAACAAGATTGATCCGGTTGCAGCTCTGGGACTAGTGAGCACGATAAAAGATCCGGAGATTCGTGCCAACGTTCAGGTGACTCTGGCCAATGAGCGTTTAGGGGTTGCATTACAGGCTAATACTGTGCGGCAACAATTCGGGAACGACCCTGGCTCCGTCCAGGATTTCCCGCTTGTGCACTGATGACTAAATCCTGACTCGATCAACGTCGTGGAGGACACAGCAAAGATCTGTTAACCCCATTTTGAGTTCAATAGTCTTTAGACTTAACAGCAACTGGCAGTGCGTTTGTGCCGTTCTACTACACTTTGCCCCTTCTGCCGATAAGCGTAACCCCCTTATTCTTCACTACATACATAGATCATAGAATTACAAGGAACAACCTCGCCGATTTCTCTTGACATCTATTGCAAATTGAAATATGTTTATTGCGGATTGCGATATGAAACTAGGCGAAAAATTACGCTATCTGCGGTTGATGGAAGGCAATCTGCGTGGCATTGGCCGCGAGATGACGCAGCAGGAAGTGGTGCGGGCCATCCGCAAGGACATTGGGGAAGCGATCAGCCAGTCGTATTTGTCGCAAATTGAAAACGGCTCGCGGCCGCACCTGACCAACAAAACGCGTTCATTGCTATCGCGCTTTTTCAAAGTCCATCCCGGATACCTGGTGAACGATCCGGAAGGCTTTCACACTGAACTGCTGTCAGACGTGACTGCCTTAGAAGACAAGCTGGACTTGTGGCTGATCCAGGGCGCAGAACGTTTTCGCAGCGACCCGGCGGTAAGCCGCGCGCTGCTGAACGTGGCCAAACATGAAGATTCCCGGCGTTGCCTGGTGCTGCTGGACGCCATTCTGGAGACGCCGCAGCTTGTGGAGCGGCTGTTGCATGTGCTGCGCCCATATGACAAGAGTGTGCCGGACATGACGGAGGCTTGAGATGACAATGGAAACCTTTTATCTGATCTGTTTCATCGCCGGGTTTCTATTCAGTGTGCTTTCGTTCCTGAGCGGGTTTCTGCATGTGCACCTGCCGGTTCCGAAAGGTTTTCATGGCGCAGGCGGTTTGGCGCACGGCGGACATGGCGGCCTGCAGGCGACTCATAGTGTGAATGGCCATGCAGGCGCGGAGCACCACGGCGCACAGGGAAAGGGAATGAAGGGCGGGCATTTCTCGTTCATCAATCCCATGACTCTGGCGGCCTTTCTCACCTGGTTTGGCGGCGTGGGATATCTTACGGAGCATCGCCACTGGGTTCTGGTGACTGGTCTGGGAGTAGCAACTCTGGCGGGACTGGTGGGGGCCGGCATCGTGTTCTGGTTTGTCGCCAAGGTGCTGATGGCAGAGGACTACACCATGGACCCTGCCGACTATGAGATGGTGGGCGTGCTGGGGCGGATATGCAGTGGGATACGCGAAAACGGTACCGGTGAAATTCTCTATGAGCAGATGGGTAAGCGCAGGGTGTGTGCCGCCCGCAGCGAAGATGGCGAGGCGCTGAGCAAAGGTGAAGAAGTTGTGGTTACGCGGTACGAGCGAGGTGTGGTCTACGTGCGCCGCTGGGAAGATCTGGCGAGAGATCACGGGATACTGCCCGAACACGAAACCCAGAATTGAAAAGCAGGAAATTGAAATAGGAGCTAGCAAATCCAGGAGAAACTTTTATGACCGATTTTTCATTGTGGATCATCGTGGGGCTGGGCATTCTGGCCATAATGGTATTGATGGGCATGGCTGCTCGTCTTTTCCGCAAGGTAGGTCCGCACGAAGCGCTGATCGTCTACGGCTGGGGCGGCAAGCATGTCGTGAATGCCGGGGGCAAAGTGATCTTTCCCATGGTGCAGACCTGCCGCATTCTATCACTGGAGTTGATGTCCTTTGATGTGGCCCCGCAGCAGGACCTCTATACCAACCAGGGTGTGGCGGTGACGGTGGAGGCCGTGGCCCAGATCAAGGTGAAGTCTGACGAAACGTCCATACTCACCGCCGCCGAACAATTTCTCACCAAAGATGCTGACGAACGCGAAGGGCTGATCCGTCTGGTGATGGAGGGCCATCTGCGCGGCATCATCGGCCAGCTTACTGTCGAGCAGATCGTGAAAGAACCGGAGATGGTGGCTGATCGCATGCGTTCCACCTGCGCCGACGACATGAGCAAGATGGGGCTGGAAGTAATTTCGTTCACCATCAAAGAGGTGCGTGACAAGAACGAATACATCACCAACATGGGGCGTCCGGATGTGGCCCGCATTAAGCGCGACGCAGAAGTGGCCGCCGCCGAAGCCGATCGTGATATCGCCATCAAGCGCGCTGAAGCGCAGCGTGCCGCCGCCATAGCCAGGGCCCAGGCCGACCAGGAGCGGGTATTGGCAGAGACATTGTCCATGGCCAAGCAGTCTGAAGCCCAGCGTGATCTTGATATCAAGAAGGCCAATTATGCCGAGACGGTCAAGAAACAGCAGGCCCAGGCAGATAAAGCCTACGAACTGCAGCAGAACATCACCCAGCAGCAGGTAGTGGCCGAGCAGGTCAAAATCCAGCAGATCGAGAAAGAGCAGCAGATCAAGGTGCAGGAAGCCGAGATCATGCGCCATGAGAAGGAACTGATCGCCACCGTTCTGAAGCAGGCGGAAATCGAGAAGCAGCGCGTGCTGAACATGGCGGAAGCCGAGAAGCAGCGCCTGATTGCCCAGGCTGAAGGCCAGGCGCAGTCTATCCGCATGCAAGGTGAAGCGGAAGCCGAAATCATCTTCAAGAAAGGCGAAGCCGAAGCCAAAGCCATGAACGTGAAAGCCGAGGCCTACCAGGGATGGAACCAGGCTGCGGTGGTCGACAAGCTGATCACCAATATGCCTGAAGTGGTCAGGGCGATGGCTCAACCGCTGGCTAACGTGGACAAGATCACCATTGTTTCCACCGGCAACGGCGCAACTGCCGGGGCCAGCAAGATCACCGGCGACATGGCGGCGATGGCCGCGCAAGTCCCGGCTTTGTTCGAGGCGCTCTCCGGCATGCAGATGTCCGAGCTGCTCTCCAAGGTCAAGATGATAGGTGACAAGACAGCCAGGCCGGAAGACGGCGACGGCAACACAAAAGCTAAGAAAGCGGCGCAGTAAGTACTGGCGGAGCGGCGAGGCAGGGCCAGTTGCCTCGCCGCATGAGCAGGAGATTGAGATGAGACGCAATATTTCTGTTCCTGGAATTTTGCTGGGTGCGGTGGCAGCGGTGCTGGTTTATCTGCTGGTAAGCCATTCCGCCATCGGCTGGATGTTGCTGGGCATGGTGGTTGGAGCGCTGGCAGCAGGTGCATCACTTGCCCGGCGCAACCGCATGAGCGCTCCATCCTCGAGTTACGTGGAGGTGGAGAAATGAGCAGGCTGATCAATAGCAATTTCCTGGCCGGCCTTATCACGGGCGTAGTGATCGGATGGTCTATTGGCTTCTTCACCGCCCATTTCTGGACATTGCTGTGGATCGCCGTGCTGGTTGCCGTGATTGTAATTGCGTTGCGCAGATCCAGTGGACGAAAAAGCAGAGGGGCGCATGCATCATGATGGCCCGATAAGGAATGGATTTCAAAAAATAGAGCATGACTTCAGGTCGTGCCGTTGCTGCTAGAGGGGATCAAAACCGAATTTCATTGGAGGATGTATGGCATTGATGGAACGTGTTTCAACATTGATTCGGGCCAATCTGAATGACCTGATCGACCAGGCGGAAAATCCTGAGAAGATGATCAAACAGGTCATCCTCGACATGGAAAACCAGTTGCTCCAGGTAAAGACGCAGGTGGCGATCGCCATTGCCGATCAGCACCTGCTGGAAAAGAAGCAGAAAGAGAACGAAGATAAAATTGCGGAGTGGACCCGCAAAGCGGAACTGGCCGTCACCAAGAACCAGGATGACCTCGCGCGCGCCGCCATTGAGCGTTCCCTGCATTACAGGCAGTTGACTGCCAGCTTTACCCAGCAGGTGGCCGATCAGAAACTGCAGGTGGAAACTCTCAAGAACGCTCTGCACAAGCTCACGCAGAAACTGGAAGAGGCGCGCTCCAAAAGCGACGTGCTCGCGGCCCAGAACCGCCGCGCCCGTACCCTGACCAGGGCCGCTGACGCTCATGCCGCCATGGGTGATACCAATCATCAGGCGACATTCGACCGCATGAAACAGAAGGTGCAGCGCAACGAAGCCATTGGCCAGGCAAAGAGCTCGTTGATAACCGAAGAGGAGAACATCGAAGATCGCTTTGCCAAGCTCGAAAAGGAAGACGAGATCAACCGCATCCTGGGTGAGTTGAAGTCCAAGAAAGGCGCATAAACCTGTTCAACACAGCGCGGCAGGGCCGCGACCAAACGAGGACCTTTATGGAGCGCAGCCCCGGGCTCCCGCCGCGCGCCGGTGTTGCGCGTGACGGGGTAGAGCCGCCCTCGGCTAATGCCACTTACTTAAGCATGGGACTGCTCAACAGCTTGGGAAAGAGCGCAGAAAAGGTCACGATAAGCCGAGCGCCGGAGGCGCGGGATTATTGAGCCCACGTCGGAAGACGTGGGA
>Ga0066662_10000642_pt1 | contig 15430 bp, 10 predicted proteins | sample GraSoiAngelo_111_FD_133939 | JGI IMG/M metagenome (GOLD analysis project Ga0066662, IMG submission 133939) | Grasslands soil microbial communities from the Angelo Coastal Reserve, California, USA - 14_0903_12_40cm | ecosystem: Environmental > Terrestrial > Soil > Grasslands | place: USA...
CGCGTAGTCGATGAGATGTTCGGGGCGGCCCTGTCGCTGTGCGATCTGAAGCAGCGTTTCTCGGAAATCGACGAGGTCGTTTTCGTCAACGGTCTGGCTGAACCCTTTCGCATAGTCCCCATGCGGCAGTCCCAGCGCCTCCGCCGCGTCAGGCCATGACCTCATGCCCAGGAGTCGAACGAGCGCGAGCGAGCAGTAGCGGCGAGCGTATTCCGGCCGGGCGTGTGGGAAGTACCCCGCCAAATCGGCGTCGAACTCGCGCTGCCAGAAGAGGGCAGGGACGTGCCGCCAGGTGAGCCCTATGCCGTGTGACGTCTCCAGTCGCTGAAAATGGGACGCAAAAGAGTGGCTAGCCTGGACGTTCCGATCGTAGAGGTGAGCGAGCCGAGGCGAGATCCCGTACTTCTCCTCTAGCCGGGGAGTAGCGATCGCGAAGGCGTGGGCGCCGACCCAGGTGTGTAGCTGATCCGTTATTTCGGCCGATGTTGCTGCTGTCAGGCACTCCACCGCGGCTGGCAGGACAGATCCCATCAGCACCGGATTCCGTGGCGGGCGACGATATCGGCTTCGACAATCAAGCGGTGACCTCGTCCGAAGCGCGTAGTCGCGCTCCTGACAGTGGGCATCAAACGCCGCGCCGCACGCTTCCGGCACCTCCCCCAGATCCTCTCGTTCGCCGATGCCGAGGAGCATGGCCACCAGCGAGCGCAGCTCTCTCATGAAGTCCAGCGGAGCGAGTACGTCGTCACCACTCCTGATCTCCTGGGCATCGCCTGCAATGACAGTGCTAAGGAGCTTCTGCGTCCGGCGTAGACGTGGCGACCCAACCGGCCGTCGAACGCCGACTCCGAACTCGTGCATGCACATCGTCCGTCGCGCCTTGCGCGTGCTGTTTGCGCACACGTCGACGGGGACGTGCTGGGCGATCAGTCGTGCGTGTCCGCCGTTGGCGTCGACCCCGGCGTAGCCGCCGCACGTCGGACAGTGCGTCTCCAGGAAGAGGTCGTGCCGGTTGCACATGAACAGCCACGGCATCTTCCACGCGAGCTGCCAGTAGGGCCGTCGGGAGGCAAGGCAGGCGACGCAGTAGAGAGAGCCAGTCGAGTACAGCCATTCGCGGCTTGCGATCCCGTGAACGCCGGCTCCCGTGTCGACGTCGGTCGAGGAGAGTTCGAGCACGCGCCCGTCGTAGCCGGCCAAGACCATGCGTTCGAGCAGCGAGGGCTGCAGGCGAAGCACTGTCGAGGCGGTCTCCAGGGCGGTTGGTTCGATCGCCAGCCCATATCCCGTTGGCATTCTTCCGCCACCCTGGTGGCTGAGGCCCGTGTAGCGCAGGATGTCGCCTACGCCCACGTCGAGATCGGCGGCAAGGCGACGCACATAGCTCGGCAGAGCCTCCTCGCGGTAGGGCTCTACACCGATGGGAAGTGAGCGACCCGGGTGGTAGGACGGGCGGCTCATCGGGTGGGGCGAGATCCGTTTCGCTGCTCGCGTGCTTTCGTGGCGGCGTAGCTCAGCCTGATGGGCTCGAGGAGATCAACGGTCAGCGGCTTGTTGCGGGTGATGGCTGTGACCATGCCTGCCCTGATCAACGCCATAAGCGAGCCCATCTCCCCGTGAGTTCGTTCAAACAAGTACCCCGCCAGCCCCTTTGAGAGAACTCCGTTGGGCTGAGGGATGCCGAGCCTTTGCTCGACGCCGGCGAGCACCGATCGCCACTCGTCCCTGCCCGCGGCTGTGGAGATGGAAAACGGCGTCATGGTGTACATCGTGAACCTATTTGCGGTCTGCGACGTCGTACGAGAACCGAATCGGCGCCCCTCGGTCAGCAACCCGCTCTGCTCACAGTCGATCCCCGCGTAGACAAACGTTGCGGATGTTGTGCTAGCCAGGTTTTTGAGATGATCGTTAACGTCACGTTCCGTCTTTCTCGTCAGCTTCAAGAAGTGCAGGTCATCGATTAGAAACAGACTCGTACGGCACCGGCGCGCAAGTCCTTGGATGCGCACCGTCAGAGATGTCTTCGTAGCGCGGCTCATTCGCGGGAATCCGTAAAACTCGAGTAGCAGTTCGTTAAGTGCTTTCGGTGACGCGGCGGCCGGCAGTGACACGTACACGACCGGGATAAATTCGTCGATCGTCTTGATGTCTTCGGAGTACAATTGGCGAAGCTCTCGCTCATAGCACCTTCCGAACTCAAGCAACGTCGTGGTCTTCCCAAGGTTCGCGGCGCCGTCGATAAGACTTCCCGGCCGCGCGCCTGGCGGCGAGTAGAGATTCGCCATGGCCTGGGTCATGAGCTCGTTGATGATGCGGTGCATCGCGGGCGTCGGTACAGGCTCAAGGTCGAGGTGGTATGCCACCCGTTCGAGCTTCAGCGCACGCCGAGCCGTCTTGCTCATCGCGGCGAGTTCGGTAGGGCTGGGCTCCTGGGGAGGTTGGGGCGGTTCATACTTGACGAAGTCCCACCACTGCTCCTTGGTGGTAAGCGTCCGTGTTTCTGGAAGCGCCACGCTCATTCGCCTGCCTCCTCATCTGCATCGTCGGCCCACCACCCGTCGCCGATTGCCGGTGGAGCGGCCTCTATTATCAAGTCGTCGACGGGGAACAGGCCACTCGGCGTATCCTCCACGAGCTGATCGACTTCCTCCGGTCGTCCCAACATGCCTCGATCCTTGGCTGCTTGTGCCGCGTGCAGCCGTCGATTCTTGGCACGGCGTCGCTCGCGCGCGTCGCTCTCTGCATTGGCGTAGACGCCTTCGAGTACGTCATCGAGGACGTCGTCGGGGCTGACCAGCGAACCACCGCTCGCACGCTCCCGCCAGAGGCGTTTCGCGTACTCGGCCGTGAGGTCATTGAACGGGACTTGGCCGAGCCGGCCCTTCCGTCGCAGGTAGTGCCATTCCCCGGTCTCGGGATCTGGGAAAAAGATCTCCGAGAGGTCACGTGGATCATGGTAGATCGGCCACTTCCCTTCACGCTCGCCCGACAGGACGTGGCGATACGGCTCAAGACCGGCCCCGTCATACCTGAAGCCGAGCAGTTCTACGCCGTAGCGCTGAATCGTGCGATAGGACTTGGGGAGGAGTGCAAGCGCAAACGCGGGGTCGCTGGGGATGTGAATGCACCCGCACCGCGTGACGCCTTCCTCGACCATCTGGTTTGGGGTGACTTCGAGTTCCGGCCGGGAGGGCAAGTGCAACCCGGCGTGTGGGCGGTTCTGCCAGTACCGAACGATCCACTCGGCGAGCAGTTCTTCGAACTCGTCGACACAGATCACCGCGTCGTCCTCGACGGCCTCGCCGCGGTGGGAGACGTCGGGCCCTTTGTAGCCGGGGAGACTGACGAGGAGTTTCAGTCGCAGTGTCTTGAAGAACTGCTCAATCTGGCCCTTGTCCGTTGGACGATATGGGCGAGCTCGCAGAATCGAGATCTCTAATGTTCTACACGCGTCTTCGAACAACTGTGACGTGTAGATCTTGGCGTTGTCGCAGACGATCGTCTCTGGCCGCAGCGGTGGGACGCAGGCGAGTACTTGGTCGTCTGCGGGAGGCCGTTCCGCCGCGAGGATCAGGTTCTCCGGTATGCCGGTGTACGGCCAGCGCGCCTCGGGGCCCCAGTCGCGACGCGCCCACGTCGGGCGCAACAGGTCATGAACCAGCAGGACAGCATCGACCGCCTTCGCCGACGGCGGTGTGACCCTAAACGCGAGTACCGACCGGGAGTACAGATCGAGCGCGACGCTGAGTTCGACTGACATCCACTGACCGCTCGCAGGGTCAACTAACAGGACGTCGAGCCGGGTACTGTCAATCAGGACGTACTCGCCTGGGCGCGTGGCGGCCATCGAGTTGTAGGGGGTGCTCGGGCGTCGGGCGATGCTCCTGCGCCGTTTTGCCGGTCCGCGCGCTGCGCGTTCCTTGTCGAGTGCCGCAAGCTTCTTGTTGAAGCTCGACTCTGGCGGCACCTGAGCGACGCCCTTACCGTGCGTCTTGTCGAGCAACCGCTGCGTGCGGCGCCGAATCTCCTGATTCGAGAGCGTGGACTTATCCCGCGTCTCGCAAAGCACCTCGTTCACAGCCGCGAGTACCCGGGGTTCGAATACCGGCTCCGATCTCGGCCTTGTCTTTCGCCCATCAATCAGACCCGCAACACCGCGATCCCGCACCGCAGCGCGGAGCCGTTCCACCGTCCGCTCACTGCACCGAAGCTCAGCCGCCTTCGCCCGCACCCGCTCTTTCACACTGCGATCCGGGTCGTAATCGGGGCGCGGCTCATCAGGCAACCGGCGCGCTGGGTCGCCGCTTCGAAAACCAGTCTCGACCTCCTGGACATGGGCCATCAGCTCCTCCGCTCGCTCCAGAAGATGCGACGCGACGTTGGGAACCGAGGGCGCAGAAAGCTCACGGCCGGTACCAGGGCTGATGTTGACCGCGTCGGACACCGCCAGTCCAGCCAGCGACGCCCGCATCGACTCTCCATTCCCATCACAGAGAAGGACGACGTCCCCTTTGACGGCGAACACCTGGAGAACGACCCCGTCGATGGTCACGTCAGTGCCGACGTCTAGGTCTACCCGGCGGGTCACCGGCCGAGCCTCCGCCAGACCTGCGAGGAGTCATCGAGTAGGACATCAAGATCCGCCCAGAGCTTCCCCTGCCAAAGGAGTCTCAAGACCAACCGACGTCCCAGGCACGTGGGAGTGATTGTCGCGGCCAGTTCTCCAATGGTCTGAGGCTGAGCGCATGCTGACAGCATCTGGTCGCAGCGCGCTTCCCACGCGTCGGGCAGCTCACGGCGCTCGGCAGCAAGCGCCAGCAGGTTCGCCAGGTAGACCGGCGGCAGTTCGGAATGCACCGAATACGACCACCCGGCGACCTGACAAAACGATGCGGAGTGCCGGAACTGTGCGGCTCGCTCCGGCTTCTGGGCATCCGCCGCCCGCGAGACGTCCACGACGCCTGCGGTTCCATCCGAGAAACGCAGGAAGAAGTCCGGTACGTGGTTCAGGCCCAGGGATACCGACTCGAGCCGAAACGGCTGGGCCAGGATGCCGACCACAGTGCGCGCAAAGTCGAACGAGATCAACACCGATCGCTCAAGCGCGCTCTCAAACGCGACGAAGTCCCGCGTCGTCGCGGCCCAGTAGACGCCCGGCATAGTGCGCCGCGTTCGATAACGCGCGGCCTGACGGAACTCCTTGGCCGCGTGTCGAGCAGCCACGTCGCTCTCAGCAACCGGGACGACACGCACCTCACCCGAAGAGACAAGGAACGCGATACGCCCGTCCTGCTCTACGGCCGCCACGCCTCGTTCGGCCTCAGAATCGTCGCTCGACTTGCCGCCAGGAGTTGGCGGGGCGTGCTCGAACCTCGCCGGCGCCAAACGCCGAGCACCTGGAAGGCACCGAACAAGGCTCTCCACGCCAGCAGCTCGGGGGAGGGTCATTCGCTCCACTCCTCCAGCGGAACATCCGGCAGGAGGTCATCAACCGCCTCCGACAGGATCTCCATGCCCTCAACTAACCCCGATTGCGTCACCTCAATCAGCCAGAAACTGCGATCCGACGGCGAGACCTTGATCAACCCACGCCGCTGAGCCTCCAACATCGCCACGGAGGCCCGAAACCGCCCGAAGGTGTCCTCGCCAAACCACGCCAAGACCACGTCCGACACGACCGGGCGAGCTGCCCGCCGCGCCAGCGTGGCGACCACCGCGCCCACCGTGAGACTCACATCGCGATCCAAATCCGTCCTCATGCGGCGGAGTGTGCGGCCCTCCCAAGCGAGTTGTCAAGATCGTTTTCAGATCGGAAAACGGCCTTGACAACCGTCCATCTGGACTGTTGTCTTCGAGGCTTCTGCGGCCTACCGTTTACCTGTCAACCACGCGGAAAACGCTAAATTGTCCACGCCGCGAACGACCGGCGAAACTGTCCTGTAAAGATTATGTAAGAGGTGCTCGTGAGGGCGCCGAACGGCGTGAGACTCCGGGACCCCAAGGGTCAGCTCAGGTTCAATGCCGCCAACCGAGCTAGGACGTCATCGTCAGGCAGGGGATATGGCCATCCGTATGCATCGTGAACGGCGGAGTCGAGCCGCTCGTGGGCATGTCTGAGCCAGCTGGGATCGGCGTTGTAGAGGTTGGTGAGGGTGCGACGCCGCAACTCTGCCTCGTCCGCGCCGGGTGGGTTGAGCCAGCCGACACGGAGGCCGTCCAGTGATTCGGCGGCGTCTGCGATCGCCTTCTTGGCCTCCGCGGAGGGCGCAGGGAACGGGAAGGTCTCGAAGGTCGTGGTCGGGGTGTAGCGAAAGCCGCTTTCGACCTCGCGAAGCTGCGTCCCCTTCTGACGGGCCCAGAGTTCGTGCACAGCCGAGTGCAGCACGCCGAAAAAGTAGTCGTCATCGCGCGCGAACACGATCAGCTGGTGGTCGGGCAGCGTCCGAGTTTCGAGCCAGACGAACAGACGGTGCTTGGACACCGTGGGCGTGGCCACATACCGGGTGAGTCCGTTGAGTGCGTCGCGCATGCCTGAGCGGGGCTCGACGTGCAGCCACCACCGCTCGGCATATGCCTTGCGCCGATTGGCGACGCGGGTGAACTTGACGTGCTGCTTGACGTATTCGAATGGCGCCTCGTACAGCGCCGCCTGCTCGATCGGCGTGCCGACCCCGAAATCGATGATCCACATCTCGCGCGGTCGGCGTGTGAGGTCGAGGCTGTTCACCCACGGCTTGACCACGTCAGCGTTGCTGCGGCCGTCCGGGTTGTGACTGGCGAGCAGCTTCTCGGCGGTATCTGCGTCGATGTCGAAGGCACCGCCCTTCGTGTCGCCCATGAAGGCGATCCCGAGATTCTCAGGCAGTCTGCGCATGCGGGTCAGATCGATGCCCGCGGTCAGGTTCGCGTTGATGGCGGCGACCGGACGTCCGTTCAGTTCCCGGGTCGGTTCTGAGCCGTCGTCGAAGCCGACGAAGGAGATGTGGACGGCGGCGCCGTCCAGCACCCACTCCTCATCGCTCCACGCTAGGAAGATGTCGCCGGTCTGCTTCACCCGATCCAGCACACGGCGGTTGGCGCCGCCGCGGATGCCTTGGGTGGCAAGGAGGCCAACGCGCTTGACGGTGCCGGCCTCGACCATGGCGCGTGCCTTCTCGTGCCAGTAGCAGACGAGGTCTGCCTCGGCGGGGACGCGGCCTTGGTAGAGGCGGAACAGTTCGTCCACGTATTCGTCGCCGAGGTTGGTGCGAAGCAGCTTGCCCCCGAGGAACGGTGGGTTTCCGATGATCGCATCCACCGCCGGCCAGTCCGGCTCTACGGGATGCTCGGGATCGCTCCGGTCGATGATGGCATCTCGGCATTCGATGTTTTCGAGCGGTCGCAGGATCGGGTCGCGCATGTAGGCAAAGCCGTTTTGGAGCATCCACTGGATTTCGCCGATCCAGATCACCACCCGTGCCAGTTCCGCGGCGTAGGAGTTGAGCTCGATGCCTCGCACCGCCTGGGGCCCGACCTGCGGAAACTGCATTGCAGTGCCCAGCGTGAGCGAACCCCACAGGATCGCCTCCCGCTCGAGATCCTTTAGCGCCTTCAGCGCCAGGTAGAGAAAGTTGCCCGACCCACAGGCAGGGTCAAGCACCCGTACCGCCCGCACCTCGTCAAGGAACGCGTTGAACACCGCGATGGGATTGCGATGGGCGGGCGTGCGGGCGGTGATCCGCTTGCCTTCTGCCAACAACTCGGCCACCCGCTCCTTCATCATCTCGAAGTCGCGGCGCAGCGGCTCGAGCACGACCGGATCGATCAGGCGGTAGATCGAGTCGCGGTCGGTGTAATGAGCGCCAAGCTGCGAGCGTTTGCTGGGGTCAAGGCCACGCTCGAACAACGTGCCGAAGATGGCCGGCTCGACCTGCGACCAGTCCAGCTGCGACACGCCCCGGACGAGCCCGATCTCGTCGACGGTCAGCCCGAGCACTTGGCCGCCGTCAAACAGGCCGCCGTTGAACCAGTCGATCCGCTCGGCGCCGAACAAGCCACCCTTGTTCGACATCTTCTCGAACAGCTCCCCCAACCCGCTCGTAAACACGTCCGCATCCTCGCCACCGGCCGTCGTCAGCCTCGCCAACAGCCCCGACGGCAGTAGCCCCGCGTCCTCGGCGAACATGCAGAACAGAAGCTTGTTCAGGAAGTGCGCGACCGCGTGCGGGTCATAGCCACGGTGCCGCAGCGCCTCCGCCAGCGACGCGAACTTCTCCGCCGCCTCCGCCGTCAGTTCATCGCGCGTCTTTCCAGGCCGCAACTCCTCCGGCTCTGTCAGGACGGCTCGCAGCAGCCGCAACGGTTCCTGCGGCTTGTCCAGCAGGCCGGCCAGGTCAAAGCTGTGCACGACCGCAGGCGTGTTCGTGAAGTTCGTGTGGATCTCGAACCGGTCGAGGTCACACACCACCAGCAGCGGCGGGTTCTCGAGCGCCTCGCGGTACTGCAACAGCTGCTGGTAGGCGGCCGCCAGATCCTTGCGCTTGCCCTTGTACTCCCACGCGAAGTAGCCACGCTTCCAGACGTCGGCGAACCCATCTCCACCGCCAGTCTTCTCCGCCCCCTTCTCGAAGGCGTAGTACTCGCCGGTCGCATCGGCCTCGTTCGGCGTCTGCACTCCCAACATCTGACAGATATCGATGAAGTGCTCTTGCGACGCCGCCCGCTCCGTCCGCGCGCTGCCCGCCCACTTCTTCGCGAACGCTGCCGGCGTCAGCGCCATCTGTTCGCTTGAGCCGCGGGCCGCCCCGGACAGTCGATCCGTGCCCACCTGAGACAACGATCACCCATGTCTGACAACCCTATCCATCCATCCGGCCGTGGGCACAGACGCACGTCGCCGCGGCTGCCTGACTGAGCCGGAGCTTCGACGTCTTGGTAAGTACGCTGTCACCAGGATGACTGAGTTCAGGCAGCAGGCGCATGTCCCGTTCGCTCTACAGGAGGCGATCGTTCAGGCCTGCGGGACGGTCTTCTGGTACAAGGATCCACTGAAGCAGATGCTCACCCGAGCAGGCGTGTCGCGGCCACTCATCTCGGCACACGCCGACGCGGCGAAGTTCCTGATGGTGCGGCAGATCCTGGCCGAGCTCGATAAGCGCGGCGAGGCGGGCACTCGCGTACAGCACCAGATCGTGCGGGAGCTCGCGGCGATGCGCACCGTCCAGGATCCCGACAACCGAGAGGCCGGGCTGAAGGCGCTGGCCGACCTGCGTGCCATCGCGATCGAGCACGGTGTCATCGAGGACAAGGCTGCGAAGCCCGCGGATGAGGGCGCCAAGCGTCGGCGAGCGGCTGCGGCTGATACCGAGCGGGTGGCCGAGGCCCGGCGCAAGGGTCTCGGTGAGCTTCATAAGCAGTATGCGGCGATGGTCACCCGGATGGACGAGACGCAGCGGCGTGGGTATGACCTGCAGGATCTGTTAGCGGGACTGTTCCAGCTGCACGACATCCCCTATCACCCGCCGTATCGGAAGGGCACGGTCGAGGAGACGGATGGCTTTTTCACCTTCCAGAGCTTCGACTACCTCATCGAGGCACGCTGGCGCGAGAAGCCCCCGGCGATCGCAGATCTGCGGGCGTTTTCGGGCAAGGTGACCGCCAAGCTACAGAGCACGCGTGGCCTGTTCCTTTCGATCGCGGGGTTCCGGGCTGAGGTGGTGAACGAGGCAGCGCCGGTCTCGAACCTGATCCTGATGGACGGCGAGGAACTCGCCGTGATCCTCGAGGGGCGGATCTCGCTGGTCGCAGCGCTGCAGCTCAAGCTGGACAAGGCAGCCCAACAGGGCAAGCTCTACTACTCGGTCGCCCGGCAGGCCTGAGGCATGTCGTTCTACCCGGATCCCTTCGATCTAGAGCCCGACGCTTCTCGTCGGATCACGCCGGTCACGCGTCGTGACGTGTTCGACCTCATCCGCACCGACATCGGTCCATGGTGGGGAAGACTCGACGAACTCGCATTCCTGAGCCGCCTGTACAACCTGGAGGAGCTCCCCTCTACCGATGGGCGATTCAACTCCGCCCACCGCGACATCGTCCAACACCGCATCGCGAACTACGACTGGGACGACGATTGGATCTTCCAGGACTCGCGACTCGGGCTTGCGAACGGTCCGGACGAAGTCTTGCTCGGATTTCTCGCCCAGATGGTGCACCCAGTCGTCCGCTCCAACCCAGACGAGGCGGCGATGATGGTGGAGAAGTTGAACCGTCTGCTCGCACCGGATGGCTGGATGCTCAAGCCACAGGGCGAGATCTCAGGACGGCCCGTCTTCGCTCCGGCACGAACCGACGCCGGCGGGACGCCCGCGGTTTCGTTCGCCCACGAGGTGGCCACGAGGATCGACTCGGAGTACGTGTCCCAGCAGGTGACGCGGATGGAGGGGGCGGTCGATGAGGATCCGGACACTGCGATCGGCACCGCCAAGGAGTTCGTCGAGAGCGTGTGCAAGACCATCCTCGATGAACGCGGGGTTGCGTACGACAAGAAGGACGATGTTCCCGCTCTCGTTCGCAAGGCCGCCAAGACTCTGCAGCTCACGCCGGATGACATCGACGCTACCGCCCGAGCCGCGGACACGATCAAGCGGATGCTGATGAACATGGCGACGCTGGTGCAAGGATCAGCCGAGCTGCGAAACGCCTACGGGACGGGCCACGGAAAGTCCAAGGTGCAGGCCCAGCGGCGGCTCGAGCCCCGTCACGCACGACTCGCAGTCGGGGCAGCGGCTACTCTCGCGACGTTCCTGTACGAAACGCACGAGACACGCCCGTAGACACGCGCGGCCACCGTGGTTGTACTAACCGGATCCCTCCACGCGTGCGGATTCCAACGTGCGCCACTGGGCGATTTCAACTCGCCGGGCTATCGACCAATCGCCGTACCTGCGGCCGTGAATGGGTGCGGAAGATCTACTGCCAAGGTGCGTTTACCGCTCGTGACGGTCGCGTAGCGACTACCATTCAGCCTGTGACGCTGACGACTGTTTGACCTCAAGGCCTGCGTGGCCGCGACTCGAGTTCGCGGTCAGTACTCGTTCTTCGTCTTGGAGGTCATTGGAAGTGGAGAGTCGTCACGAGCCTGATGGGGCTGCGCACGGGCGCAGCAGGGTTGGCCCGACTCAGATCCGCGCGATCGTGGCTGCGGAAGTGGTGTCGTCGATTGGTTCGTCGATGACGGTGTTGGCGCTGCCGTGGTTCGTCCTGGCGACGACCGGGTCGGCGACAAAGCTGGGGCTCGTTCTCGGCGTCGGAAGCATCCCGTTCGTGACGCTGCCGATCCCGGCGGGGTGGTTGATCGCCCGAATCGGGGCAAGGCAGACGATGGTGATCGCAGACGCGGCGCGACTCCCGCTACTTGCCGCGATCCCGGCGCTCTACAGCCTCGACTCGCTGTCGTTCCCACTGCTGGTCGTCCTGGTCGCGCTCACGAACGTCTTCCTAGCGGCGCACATGCCCGCCCAGCGACTGCTCCTGCCCGAGGTAGTAGGCGACGCGGAGAGCCTCGTCGCTCGCGTCAACGCATACCTCGACGGTGCGCAAACGGCTGCGCCCCTGGTCGGCCCGGCGGTGGCCGGCGTCCTGATTGCCGCACTCGGCCCGGCGAATGTGCTGTACGTGGATGCAGCGACCTTTGGCGTCGCCGCAATCGCCGTCGGCTTGTTCGTGCCACGGAGACCACCCCGGGCCGAGGCCCAAGAGCGCGGCCTGCTTGCGGGTGTCCGCTACATCCTCCGGACCCGGCTGCTCGTCGTCCTGTGCATCACGATGTTGACGATGGAGTTCTTCTTTACGCTGTTCATCACGACGCTGCCCGTATTCACGTATTCCCACTACGACCAGAACGCCCGCATCGCAGGCGTCTTCTACGCCGCAATGGGCGCCGGAGCACTACTGGGAATGCCCGTCGTCTCGCGCGTCGTGCACCGGTTCGGCGCGCTCCACGTCGCCACCGGAGCACTCGTGCTCGCCTCGATCCCAAAACTGCTGCTCGGCTCCCCGCTCCCCGCCGTCGGGGTCGCCGCTGTACTCGTCCTGCAGGGGATCTTCGGACCGCTAACCGGCGCACCGATCTTCACCGTTATCACGACGCGCACACCCGCAGCGCTCCGCAGCCTCGTGCTACCCGCCGCGTTCGGGCTGATGTTCCTCACCGGACCGTTGGGCCAGATCGCCGCCGGTCCACTAATCAACGCGGTCGGGACACGAACCGTCTTCGTCATCGCCGCATTCGGTTCCCTAGTCGGCTCCGCGCCGTTCGCCATCTACGTCGCCAAACACCGCGCGCTGGGCGATCCCGTGGCACTCCCGCCGGATGGCGAACCCCCGGAGGCATCAAGCAGCGTGTAGCCGTGCCGCTCGTGGCTAGTGAGGGAGGCAGAGTCCGACTCGGACGTGGAACTGACGGAAAAGAGGCATGACGAGGTCGCTGGAACGGCGGCACGGTCGCCCAAGCGGTGTCAACTACTTCGCTGAGTGCCATGTCAATGACACGTGGTGTGAGCGAGTGCCAAGTCCGGCGAGTCCCTACACCCTTCGAGCACAACGCCTTCCGCTTCCACATCAAGTGCCCGATCTTCGTCTGCCGGGAGTGGCAGCGGCACCGCATGGGCTCCTTCAACGAGTGGTCGGCGCGCTACTCGCAGCTTGAGGCCGAGTTCTACGTGCCCGCGGTCGAGGACGTCCGCACGCAGGTTGGCAAGCCGGGCGCCTACACCTTCGAGCCGGTCGATGCCGACCTCGCGGAGCACACGCGCGAGGCGCAGCGAGCGCAGTACGAGGCGGCGTACGCGACCTACCTCGACCTGCTCGAGCGCGGCGTCGCCAAGGAGATCGCGCGCAACGTGCTGCCGGTGGCCATCTACACGCAGTTCTACTGGACGGTGAATGCGCGCAGCCTGATGAACTTCGTCTCGCTGCGGAACTCGGAGACCGCGCAACGCGAGATCCGTCGCTACGCCGAGGCGGTCGAGCACTTCTTCGCAGAGAAGATGCCCGTGACCCACGCCGCCTTCGTCGCGAACGACCGCCGCGCGCCCTGAGCCGGCCAGGCTCGTAGCGCGCCCAATACCGCCGACGGGGGATGCTGCACGGCGCCCGGAGCGGCGATGGAAGAACCATGACGCCCCTCGTGCCCGCCGCGGCCCGGCCAGCCGCGCGCGACGGCGAGCGGACCTCGACCGAGATCCGCCGCTTTGCCATCTTTTGGTCGGCGGCATCGGTCGCCGTCCTGGCCTTCGTCGCCGCCGCGAGCCTGCTGGCATCCGGCTTCCGCGATGACGCCGGCCGCCGTGCGGCCGTCACCACCTCGGCGCAGCTCGCCGCCGCCCGCCTTCAGGCCGACATCCAGGGCCAGGCCGCGGACGTGCTGGCCTATCAGGTCACCGGCGACGCCCGCTACCGCGCCCAGTTCACCGCCGCAGCGCGCGACACCAGGGCGCAGATCGCGGACCTCCGCGCCGCGGTCAGCAGCTCAGCCCGGCCGGCCGACCGAGCGGCACTGGATGGCACCCTCGCCGCCGTCAGCTCCTGGGAGCACACCGCCGGCGTAAACCTCACGCGGCGCCATCGGGCGCAGGGCGGCCTCGGGCCGTCGGCCGATCCGGCGCCGAACGGCCGCGTGGCCACCCTCGACCGCCGCCTGCAATCGCTCCAGGACGGGCTGACGGCGGAGTCGCACGGCGCCATCAGCACCGCCCGGTTCCGCGCGCATGTCGCCGACCTCGTCCGGCAGGCCGCAACGCTGCTCGGCCTGATCATCCTCTTCGCGGGCGGCGTGCGGCTGCTCCGCCGCGCCTTCACGCTGGCGAGCGACGCCGACGGCCGGCGGGAGCGAGAGGCGGCCTGGAGCAACCAGATCGAGTCAGTGCTCGGCTGGAGCGTCCGGGCGAAGGGGGCAGCCACCCGCAGCCAGCTGATCGGCTTCGCGCACATGGTGCCCAGGGAGGCGATCGGCGCCACCTGCTTCATCGTCAGCGAGGGCCCGGCGAACGGCCATCCCTCGCACGGCCGCCCGCGCTTTGCAATGCAGGTCGACGACGCCGGCGAGGGGCTGCACGTCTCGGTCTGCTTCGACGAAGGGCGGGGCGACGAGCACGACCACCACGCGCTCGACCTCCTGCTCGGCCATCTGGCCGCCCTGTGGCGCACCGTGCTTCGCCAGGAAGAGCTCGAGCGTGCCGCCGGCCACGATGCCCTCACCGGCCTCCCCAACCGCCGGGCATTCGAGGCCGAGCTGCGGCGCCGTGTCGCGCTCTCGCGGCGGCGCGGCCTCGGCTTCACCCTGGCCATGGTCGATCTCGATCACTTCAAGCTCGTCAACGACCAGCTCGGGCACCCCGAGGGCGACACGGTCCTGCGCCGCTCAGGTGAGGCGATCCGCAGCTCGCTGCGGACGTCCGACCGCGTGTTCCGGGTCGGCGGCGAGGAGTTCGCGCTGATTCTCGAGACCGGGAGCGGCAGCGGCGTCGCCGACCTGCTCGAGCGAAGCCGTGAGGCCGTCAAGGGCCTTGGCGTCGAGCCGCTCGAGGGCCGCCTGCTATCGGCATCGATCGGCTGGGCGGTGTATCCCGACGACGCGGACGACCGCTCGGAGCTGATCGCACTCGCCGACGCCGCCCTCTACCGCGCGAAGTCTGAGGGCCGCGACCGCGTCGTCCGAGCCGGCAACAGCGAGCTCCACCAGCTGGCGAGCTAGCTACACGCCCAGCGCGAGCCCATCCCGCCGCGGCTCGCTGCCGCCCCGATACACCTCGCCGTCGCGCACGATCAGATGCGCGTTGCCGAAGTTGTGCGGGTCGTCGACGACGGCGGCGGCACGTCCCGCGAATCCGTCAGCCAGCCCCGCGAGCGGCGGCTCGAGCGAGACCGTGCCGTCCTCCTCCAGGCGGTAGCGCGGTGCGTCCAGCGCCTGCTGCGGCTCCATCCCATGATCGAGCAGGTTCACCAGCACCTGGACATGGCCCTGCGGCTGGAACTGCCCGCCCGTCACGCCGAAGACGGCGCGCCAGCGTCCGTCGCCGTCCAGCAGCGCGGCCGGGATGATCGTGTGGAACGGCCGCTTGCCCGGCGCAAACGCGTTGGGGTGGCCGGGCTCAGTGATGAACCCGGATCCCCTGTTCTGGAGCATGAACCCGTGCCCGGGGACGATCACCTGCGACCCGAAGCCGTAGAAGATGCTCTGGATCAGCGAGACCCCCATCCCGCCGCCGTCGGCGGCGCACACGTAGGCAGTCCCGCCGATCGTGGCGTACCCGCGGGCGTAGGCGGCGGCGAGCGCATCCACCTGATCGGGCAGCGACGGCGATCGCAGCGACTCGAGTGCCCACCCGGCGATCGAGCCCTGCCCGTTCGGCGGCAGCTCGAGCAGCCGGTGGCCCGCGTAGCGGAACTCGAG
>Ga0066662_10000643_pt1 | contig 15425 bp, 9 predicted proteins | sample GraSoiAngelo_111_FD_133939 | JGI IMG/M metagenome (GOLD analysis project Ga0066662, IMG submission 133939) | Grasslands soil microbial communities from the Angelo Coastal Reserve, California, USA - 14_0903_12_40cm | ecosystem: Environmental > Terrestrial > Soil > Grasslands | place: USA...
ATAAATAAGTTGGTAAATGAGTAAATGAAAACCTCCGAATATTGTGGGGCATAGCGAGTCTGCTGGGCGCCACTCAATTTACCAGATTACCAATTACCCGATTACCATTTATTTCATTCTACGACTGTCCTGATTTCGGATTTCCGTTGTTCCTTTAACACGGCAGTCACGGCTACGCTGCCGGGTTATAATTCGCGCAGGTTTTCGAGCCGTGTCATACAGGTATTACGTTTTACTTAACTCTATCCTGCTGCTGTGCGGATTCTGCGCACAAGCTGCCGCGCAGGAGAACACTCCGGCCACTGTGCAAGGCACCGTATTCAACAAGGTCAGCGGCGCTCCTGTAAACCATGCTCATGTCATGTACATCAAGTCGGCCGCCGGTGCCCACGAGAATCCCACTCCTATCAGCACCGATACTGACTCTGAAGGTCACTTCGTCATCCAGGTGGAGCCCGGAACATACCGGCTTTGGGTAGAGCGTCCCGGGTTTGCGCGTCAGCCTTACGGCGCGCGCACTCCGGAAGGCGCAGGCGCCGTGCTGACGTTGGCTCCGCGCCAGCAGGTGCGGGATATCACCATCAAGCTGGCGCCCTTGGGAGCCATCTCCGGACGCACTCTCGATAATGAAGGCGAACCGGTTCAGGGCGTCGGCATTCAGGTGCTGCGCTTCAGTTATGCCAACGGCAAACGCCGGTTGATGCCTGTCTCCGGAGCCAGTTCCAACGATCGTGGCGAATACCGCGTTTTCGGCCTTCCCGCCGGACGCTATTACCTGCTCGCCACCCTGCACGGCGCGCCGATGTCCCATCTTCCGGACACGGGCGGGCTCGTTCCTGAAATGCTTGATCCCTTCGCTCCTCTTTATTATCCCGGCGTGCTCGATCCCACGGCGGCCACCATGGTTCCTCTGCCGGAAGGTGGTGAAGCTTCGGATATTGATTTCAACCTGCAGCGCATCCGCGCCGTCACCGTGCGTGGACGCGTCTATAGCTCGATCCCGGATTTCTCCAGCAGTCATCTGCAGGTGGTGCTCGCCCATAATGAGGGCAACACTGCCTCCGGTGTGGGCCGTCTGACCGCCACCCTCGACCCGGCCACCGGCAGGTTTGAATTTCGCGGAGTTGCTCCCGGTGAATACCTGCTGCTGGGCGCGCAGCAAAGCAACAAGCTGGTGCTCTCCGGACGCGAAGCCATCGAAGTAACCGCCGCCGCTATCCAGGACAACTTCCGGTTGACTCTCTCTCCTGGGTATGCCATCAGTGGACGTGTAGAGATGGAGGGTGGGGCCGCTGCCAATCTTTCCCATGTCATGGTGCAGCTCGTTTCCACCGAAGACATTGTCTCCGGTCTTGACTCTTTCAGCAGGATCGGCCCCGATGGAAGCATTCACATGCCCGGTGTGACCGCCGGAATCTGGATGCTCTTCCTCGACCAGCTAGCGGAGAATGTATGGATCAAATCAGCGTCTTATGGTGAGCAGGACCTTCTTCTCGGCGACCTGAACGCCTCGACCGGCCCGGTGGGGCAGATCCACATCGTCCTGGCCGGCAACGGCGCTCAAATCTCGGGCACCGTAGTGGACAACGATCAGCCGCGCGAAGCAATCGTGGTTCTGGTCCCCGCGGCTGATGAGCTACGCCGCTCGCTCGGCTTATATCGCGTCACCTCTTCGGAAAATCGGGGAACGTTTGTGTTTAAAGGAGTGCGTCCGGGCTCGTACAAGCTCTTTGCCTTCGAAGAAGTCGAGCCCTTTGCCTGGTTTGATCCAGAGTTTCTCAAGCCTGTTGAATCGCTCGGAGAATCTGTCACTGTGGGCGAAGGCGAGAAGATCACCAAACAGCTCACGCCCGTTCCACCCGAAAGTCTGCTGCCGCAGCGATAGCAGTCAGCAGTCACCACTCAGCCGTGAACATTTGTGCAATGCGCAACAGGTTATTGGCCATTTATCTCCATCATCATGATGAAATACCTGGAGATGAACCAAAATCGTTCGCCGAGTTGAGGTCTGAATTCGCCGGCTTGAGATCGCTTTTCGCCGAGTTGAAGGCCAGATTCGCCGACTTGAGATGGAGTTTCGCCGACTTGAGAAGTAAGTGAACATAATGTCTCTCAGCGGAAAGAACAGCCCCAGCCCGGCCCAAAGCACAAGAATACACTCAGCCACTGTGACGGACTGCCGGCTCACAAGACACACGGGGATGAGCCCGGCGCGCCGAATCAATAGTATTCAGTTTTCAAAGACCAAATTTGCGCATTCGCCTGGGCGAAGCAGCAATAGACTAGTAGAGCTACTACAGAAATGCAAGGGGAATTGGGGTCAAATTTAATGAATATTTTGCCGCTGATGAACGCTGATTTGTATATTGGTAACTGGCTGTCTCGTTTGAGCAATACTCTCTCCATTCTGTCGTTTCCCGAATACGTTCTATAGCGCGAAGCGAAGTGCCTGTCGTGAGGTGCGTCGAAGGAATCTATGCATTCCTATCTTTTTTGACAACAGAGCCCGGCTTGTCTCGGTTGAGATAGTTGCAAGCTCGTGGCGGCTTTGATTTCGATCTTCCGATTCTCATCCACGATGAAATTAGTCTCCGGGGTAAAGAACCCAAGCTCCGCAAAAGCCGGTACTGTGGGAGCGGAAAAGAGATCAGCCAGTGAGGGCCACAGTTAAGCGCCTTCCAGCCACGCTACGCCGCCTTTTAGAAAAAAGCTTCCAGAAAACGTGGTTTGCCATTCAGGTTTTGCACTGAGATCGCCGGCTTCCGCAAATTCCCAACGGCGTGGTCCGCTGTCGCCGCTTTCTGAAAGAAATGCTTCCGGAAGCAACGCGTCTTGGTAAACTTTTGCTGTGTGGTTGTGGTTACCCCGAATTTTTGCGGACTCTAACCTAGCAACCGAGGCTTACTCTTCTGTTGGAAGATGCGTGATCAAAGTTTTGCGTCAGCGAGAATGGACTCCAGCAGAATACCTTCGCGGACAGATCCGAACCCGGTAGCCTTCTCGGCCCGGTGAATGGCTATAAGATTCCAGTTTTCGTCGAAGCACGGTGCGCCACTGGAGCCCCCCGCCGTCGTGGTCACATAACGGAGCTTGCCAGCGGGTGGAAGAGCTTCGACCAATCCATTGTGGCTGAGTGACAGCTTCATGGATCCGCCCCGTGGATGCTGCAGGATGTGCAGCGCCGATTTAGGCTTATATTCAAAGGAAGACGAGAGTTTCAGCCCGTCTGGTCGGGGAGATCGCAGCCGCAAAAGCACGTAATCTAATTCTGCTGTTCGGCTGGAGGCAACAATCGGGGCGTTATGAAGTTCGCAAGGCACGCCAGCTTGCCCGCTTGTAAATCCGAGTTGGATGCTCACTGCGTTGGCCGCACTTTCGATCTGGCCGTTAGTTTCCAGCACGTGATAGTTTGTAATGATTAAATCCTTCTCCATAAACACTCCGCTGCCGAAGCGCGTGTTGTCTGCAAGCGTAATCAGGCAAACCGTGCGAGAGCGCTCCAATGCTTTGTTGAGAAGACCTACATCTAGGAACTCAACAGGTTTTCGCAGAAAACCCTGCAGTTGCGTGTCGGACTCCGGAACATCGAAACTGGAAATATCAGCGTGCACGAGTGAAGCCACCGCCGGCAGAGGAACAGCCAAGTCGGAAGCTATCAGTTCAGCCGTGCTGTTGAAACAGGCCGGCAACTGCAAAAGGGCAGACAGCAGCAGCCGACGTTGCTCCATACCTAGATCATCGAAGATGCCCATCGCGAGCCGCTGCAGGATGGGAGTGCTTGGATCATCATGCGCTCTTCCGGTTTCAAAGGCCCAATGTAGCAGCCTGCGTGTTGCGGCATCCGGCGCTCCGGTAATATTGCTCAATGCTGCGATGCGCATGTTTCTATCCATCTGTGCCCGCTCGACCACGTCGCGCATATAATCATTCGGGTCTCCCGCACTAAAAGCTAGTTCAATGAACACGCTCTCAAGAACTTTGAGGGCCTTTTTAGTGGACGGTGTGGAGGGAGCATTCCCCAAGCTCCTGAAAGGCTGTGCGTCCGACGTTTTTTCTGCGGCAATCAGCGGCAACATAGTATAGGCAATAATAGGCATGCGCAGTTCGCCGAGCAAATAGATCCATACGGCTAAAGCCCATTCGGAAAAATCAGCCCGCAATTCCGCCCGCGCAACCTCCGCAGTCACGAATACGTTGAGGTTCGCAAGTTTCACTGGAACACATATCGAGACATGGCTCTTGTCCCAGCCGAAACCGGGGCGCCTGAGTCTGATTGCGGCATCAAGAGCGACGTGGGACGCGCTCTGTGTTTTCAAATCACTGGACGGCAGCGCGACTTCGGAATGGATGTCCAGATCTGGTCCCTCGCCGGCCCGCAAGGTGCTCCAGATGTTCCTGAGAATGCCCTTGACGTCAGCAATGGTGTTGCCCTCATTGAAGGCGCGTTTCAAGGACTCCAGGATTATGATGTCATGCGCTCCAGGCGTTTCCGAAGCTTTCTCTTTCAGCCGCATGAGCTGCCGCGAGGTGATGGTTGAATGGCATTGGCGTATGACATCCAGTATGCGTGCCGCATGTTTCTTTATCAGCTCATTTCGAAATAAATACCGGTCGTTCTCGACTACGACAACTCCCTGCAGATGGAAGGCCGAGACATCAACAATCGGCTCTTGCAGGGGGACCGGCGCCTTGTTTTCAAGCAGTTCGTTCACAACCTCAAACAAATAGGAATCCCGCCACACGTTAAGAGCGATCTCCCGGAGAACGTTGTGCCCAAACACTTTTCGTGCGGCAATTTGTGATAACAAGCGTGGCGAAATCTGCCCTTTTCCGATTGCCGGGTTTTTTAGCTCGTCTAGAACGCCCTTCAGAAACGCCGGATCAGGGCCGCAGTATTTGGCAAGCCACTCCAGCGCCTTGGCGTGGATAATGAGACCGCGAGGCAGTTGGTCCACAATCGCGGAGATGCGTTCGGAAAGAGGATTGGACGGCAGCGCTTCGGTGCTGAAAAAGGCAAATGCGGAATCCGTTTCACGCTTGATATGGAAGATGCTCAACACACCGGCGACAAACACCCCGAGCCTTGACAAGTGCTTTTCAGAAGCCGCCTTTTCGTAAAGGAGCCGGAGTTGCCGCGAAATGTGGCGCGAGAAGAAATGTGGAACGCTGTCAAACTGGTCCAGGAAAAGGACAATTCGTTTGCTGGTCAAGTTGCACAGCTGTTCAAGAAATTGAGCCAGATTCGAGCTTTTTGAATCTCTTAAGTTGTCAGCCACCGCGGGATCGATCTCGTCCAACTGCTGCAACAGCTGTCCGATCAATTGGGCCTGCATTTCCACTTCAGAATTCAACGCGAGTTCGCGCAGGCTCAGGAAAACGGGCAGCACCCCCTGCCTTTTGCGCAGCTTCTGGAACAGTGTCTTAAGCAGCAGGGTCTTGCCCGAACCTGCTGGCCCGAGTACAGCGATATAGGGAGTGCGTGACGGGTCGACGCACTTGGCAAGCAGTCTCTTGGCAACTTGGTTCACAGCAGCTTTCTTTCGGGCTCTCCCCTGAGAACTTCCGCCCATGATGATCGTAAATTGCCTATTTCTTCGAGCGCTTTTCGGATCATGAATTCGAGACCATAGTTCTGGCAATACCGCGCAAGCTGTGGAATTGCGAAGCGGAATCGATTGCTGCCGGTGCGCCTGACCAATATTCCGCTGATCAAGAGGTTTTCCGTAATGGTGTACAGTTCTGCTGTCGCCACTTGCTTGCCTACCGACCTTAGGCACTCGTCAATCGTCGGTATGTCAAAATCGAAATTGTCAAAGGTTCCACCTAGCTTGAAGCCTCTTTTCATAAGAAGATACGTGGCCAGCCGTTCAGGGGCATGCGTATTGGCCAGGAAGGCTCCGAAGACCTTCTCTCTGAAATCTCCGGACTGAAATACCTGGGTCAGAAGGTCCGTCGGTCCGGGAATACCACCCGTTTCATCCACATGACGAATGACCTCAGCGCAGCACATCTGGATCAATTCAGGGTGGCCGGCGGTCTCGCCGTAAATGGCTTCGACGATCTCCGAATTGCGAATGTCAATCCCCAAATTCAGGAGGGGAAGCTCGATCATGGTTTTCGATTCGGCCCTTGTTAATACTTCCAATTCCAGTATTTTTGTGAATCCATACAGCGGCGTTTTTACATCATTCATTAACGACTTGGCGTTACGGAATCCTGCGGCATAGAAGCGCGTATTGTTCGCCTTGTGGAACACGTCCCGAAAGCGCTCCATCAGCTCATTCGACTGTCTTTGATCAAAGGCCAGGATTTTGTCGATTTCGTCGATGAAAACAACGACCGTGGATTCTCGCGCAAGCCTGGCCACGGTTGAATGGAAAACATGGCCGATGTCCTGCGTGGTGGAATGGCGTTCATAATTGCCGGAGGGATCAATGTCTCGCAATAGCTGAGTCAGCACCTCGTGGGTGCTGCTGCATACCGCCCCATACAGATCGGCAATAATGACGGGTTTCCCACTAATCTTCAAACGGTGCTTGATCTCCTGGAGCAGGCTGGTTTTTCCGATTCGCCGGTTGCCCACAAAGGTGAAGTTGTCCTGAATGTCAAACACTTTCTTCAGGATGGGACCTCTTCCAAAAAAGGAACCGGCCAGCGCCGGGATTGTTGAATGGTAAGGTGACAAAGCCTGGCGGCCTAATGCGGTCACCAGCGCCGTCGTCAACGCGGAGATCAGCCCGGCGCTGTTGGCTGACTGGTATGCCTCTTGAAATTGGTTTCGTGCCAGCACCGCGACCTTATTCTTGACAAGCGTTCGTTGCGTGACGTTTTTCAGGGTCTGGAGCATCCCCCCCAAAACTAGGACGCCGCCGCTGAATCCCGAGCCCACCTCTTTTTCTAGCACCAGAATCAGCTCATGCAATTGCGCGGCCGTTATGTGAGACATATTGGCAAAACGTTTAGGAATGAGGAAAGGCGTGCTGTCCGGATTGACCTTTAACTTCAACGAGGTCAAATCCAAATAGTGGATCTCAAAATTATCGGTATTTGCGACCCGCCGCTTGTCGAACGCGCACTCTTCCGTCAACGTCTCGATAAGCGACGATGGAGGAATAAAATCAGACACGATTACTCTTTCAATTCAACCAACTCGTGACGATGAAGGATAGTTAAGGTTGCGCCGAGCAGGTCTGGAGCCATGCCCGTGCTCCGGATGAGATCCCCCACTTCGAGCAAGCCGGGCAGGTTGGGTATTTGGCGATACACCCGCGACAACAATTTGCTGGTGCTGGGTTCGCCGACCGTGTAGCTGCACAGCCGCTCTGCACGGAATATCCGCCGCACCTTCAGGGATTCGTCGCCTACTTCAGCGCTCGTGAATGTTCTGCGCACCTGGGTATTCCGGCGGAGAGCGGCCGGTGCGACCTCAACTTCTGTTACACTCTCGCGCCATTCCCGTCCTACAAACTTGTCCTTGCCATGATAGAGGATCATTTTCCCATCGATTTCTATGCTGGGAAACCTGGTGACAAAATCCTCGTGGGCCGGCGCATTGAGCTTGCCCCCATAGCTGATGTTGCCGCCAATCGCGATATGCGCTGTTCCAAGACATTTTTCATCGATGAGCGACTTACCTACCAGCTTTTGAACGGCCGGGTTTGTCCCAATCCCGAATTCAGCCAATCCGAGAACGGTCCCTTCCGGCATACGCGGCAGGCTTTCCATCAATTCCACGAACTTCGGCAGAACATCGGGCGTACCATCAAACTTGCTCAAATTACCTTGTGAAAACGTAAGCAGGATTCTTGATCTGCCCGAGATGACACAATCCGTGAAGGAACCATTCACTACATAGGTACCATGCGCTGTTCCCTCAATGGGAGCAATGAAAGTTTCCGCACCCGGAACATTTCCCCACGTGCCGGGCGATATCAGGCCCGTGCTGATTACCGGAAGGCGTTTCATCCCGCCCAGTTGAAAGCGCAATACGTGCTCTTCGACAGGAAGCCCGCCCTCGTCGTGTATGTAAGTGCGAACAACGGCTTCACTTCCTACCGCCAGGACAATGGCCAACTCATCACATTTTCTAATCAACGGCTCATAATCCACATCAATCGCGTCCCGGAAAAACTCAGGGAGTGCGCCTGGCATATGCGCCATCCGCTTGTCCGTTGAAGTCCCGAACGAAATTAACGCCCTTCTATAGGCAAGCCCATCGGTATGGTCTCCAAGGCATGTGATAACCGCTAGCGCCTCCGATAGGGCGGAGGAATCTTCCAAAGGGAGTTCATCCCCTTTGAGAAAACGGGATTGCGCCTCTCTGGAAACCTGGCGTAGTAATGTCAATATGCCGAGCTGAGAAGCGGCGAAGCTGATGAGTTGCGAAACCTGCTCGGAAGTCTCGTCAAAAAAAACTGCGAGCGTCTCTCCCCCTCGCAGGCCTAATGATTTGACTAGCAGGGCAATAGCGCCGTTCAACTCGGCTTGGGAGTGTGTTCGTACCATAATCATACACCGTTTACTTAGGAACAAACCGAGCAACTAGCAGCGTGTAGCCGACTAAAATAAGGCTTCCGGTCACTGGCTTGTAAAACCCGGGAATCCATTCCGGGAACGGGCCTCCTAAAGCGTAGGCCCACACTGCAAAAGCTATTGTTGTAATTACGGTCTGGGCCACCGGTTTGGGGAATGCCGGTTTGTCCGTCTGAAACCATGTCCATAAAGCGGTGAACGCAATCCCGACAAAAAACGTGATCCACAGCGTAAGAAGCCCCGGCTGAGATGGTGTGCTCTTGCTCGCCTTGAATATGCTGCTTATAAAAATCCAGGCGGCAACTATATCCGATGGTATGTACTTAATCAGCCTGTCAAAATAAGAATCTACATCGCTGGCTGCGGATACAGATCCGGCCTGCAATTGCGCTGAGACAATCCTCCTTGACATTGAAAATCCTTTCTGCCTCACGATGCCGACTTCAGGCAAAGTCTTTGATTAGCGTCTGAGAGGCACCTAGGCAACTTCCGATCTAGGTCAAACTGCTTCCGTGCAAGGTCTCACCAGAAAGAGCTATTGGCGTTTACTCCGTCATTCGACAGCGAATGACTTTGTCGTGCCGCAGTGAAGCTGGATAGATGTTAGTTACTGTTTTATAGCAATTTTTTAAGGGGATCCAGTAAAAGTGTATTCACACTCTAATTACAAATCAAGATATTTTAGGAAGCCCAGCCTTTTTTTGAAATTCGTTAATTTGTTGCGACATTTCATGTGCGAAGGCGTGATTAGGTTGACTGCCCTCCAGCCCCATCTTTGCCAGACCTTTGAGTATGCCCTCTTCTCCTCCCTGAAACCATAATAAAACCCAAAGCAGTTGAAGAACACTTACTCCGCGATCCAAGTCCTCCAGCCCTTTGTCCTTAAATCTTGCTATTGCCTGATATACGAGTAAGTCTCTTTGTCTGATCAGTTCTGCAATAAGATGCCCGACTGTATTGATTCCGACCAGGGGAAGTCCGCGGGAAAGTAGCGGAATGAATCTAGCGGCGTATTCCTTGAGCTTTGCATTGCTTCCTTTGGCTATCTCTTCATCTATCTCGTGAACAACACTGTTCTGCTCGAAGATTGCTTTCAACGAAATATTGTCGATACCCACTTCCTCCGGGGATGTAGTCACCTCCGTCTTGACGGTTGCGGCATAATTGTGCAGCCAGTCCCGAATCGCGCCAAACTCCTGGTCGGCTACTTCCAGTAGGCCAGCAAGGCGTGAAAACCGTCTGCGAATTGGGTCTGGAACCCCTGTCCCGCTCTTATATCCGAGGTCATGCTCAATTTCCGCCCACGCGTGCTGCAAGATGGAACGTATTTGAATTTCAAAAGCTATATCCCTGAAGCGCATGTATTCGCGTAATTTCAAGCGATGGTCAGAAAGAGAACAGATATAGTGAAGCGAAAGATAGCCAAATCTGTCAGGATCCAGCATCTTGCCTTTATCAACGGAGTTGGCTGGATCAACGGTAAATTCTTTTGTAATCAAGTCACCGATCTTATAAATTTCATCCTCGAAGTGCGTGATGATGCGTATGCCCACTACGTCAGTAATCTCACGCAGATTACTGTAGTTCTTTTCTGGTTTCGAGAGTTTCTCCGCCAGTTTGTCCTTCTCTTTGACTCGTCCGCTGACCGTATGAACTTTGATTTTCTCTTCGTCGAGCAGTTGCTTGACCAGTTGCTCGCAGATGCTCTTAAGGTCATGAAAGTCCTTAAGCCGATTTTCAAATTCGGTAAGTAACTTCAGACGCAGTTTTTCGTTCTGAACAGCCATATTAGTTTTGTTAAGACCACGTTTATCCAAAAATCTATATGGGTGTGGTCCCCGATACAAAAAACACTCGATATATTTTTGGTCTGCGCAAGCATTCTGAGGTAATCCTTTACATATGTCAATGAAATCAAAGGCTTATAACAAACCGTAACTCGTATCTTGCTGTAAAGTTAAAGTTTTCCAATGAAAATGAAATTGAGGGAAGTTCGACCTCCCCACTAGATATTTAGGGAGTAGTTTCCGGGCAAATTGCAATTCTCCTATTGACAGACCTATCAGAAATTCTTACACTTCGCACCGGAAAAACATGAATTTTCTGGGCTGATGTATCGTGAGAATGATCGTGAGCCATATTCATTCAAGCGTGAGAATGGCGTGAGAGGAAGGTTCAAACCGGGGTAATCCTTGCTGGAGCCCTGTTATTAGTATGACTGCTGAAAATGTGAGCCTGAGCGCCCGAGAAGTTGGCTCCCTCGTACAGGCAGTGGTCTTTTTTATAGCCGCTGTTTCCCTATTTTCGATTTGGACAAAAGGCATCCCCGGCCACCGGAGTGAACGCCCTGATGACCAATTAAAGACATCAGACAGAGATGCTAGTATCATACTCCTGGCCTTGGCCTATGTCGTCTGGTGCGTCATGGCAGTATTGCAGTACGGACAGTCAGGTCCATCCAACGTTCTGACGGTCTCAAAACTTTTCCGAACATTATTCTCGACAATGAATTCCGCATTTATTCTTGGCGCAACCGCAGGGTTGGAGACTTATGAAAAGTTTGTACCACGAGTGTTAACGAAATGGTTTCGAAGGCTCCCTCAGCTATCGCTCCAAGGAGCTATTTGGGTCTCGATGGGCATTTTCTTCATGTTTGGTTTCGGCACAAACATGATTTTTATGCTCGCTTACGACGGCAAGTATGCGAATTGTCCGGATATTGCATTAGGCGTACTGGTACTTGTGTTTGTGCTCGTCGGTATATACAAGTCCTTCTGGAAAAGAGGCTTCCATACTCTCGCATGGCTTTCTATCGCAGTAGTAATTCCCTATATTGCGGTGCAGTTTACGGAGTTGCCATGGCTGGCAGACTTTTTTGATAAACATGCGCGCTACGATGATCTCCGGTGGGCCTCCAATATTTCCTTCAAAATCATGCTATGTATGCTCTTCATGGCCCTTATTGTAAGCTGGATGTATGAGAAAGCAGGTGGCAAGGCTTCTTTAAAGATCCGGGCACCATATGAAAAAGACGGCAGGAGCATCTTTGAGATTCAGATCAGCTTCGGATGCAGTGTCAGCAAACCCTTCGAATTGACGGAAAAGGGATATCTGCGCGTGCTGGAGATCGCCCAAAAATATCGGGAAAAGGGCGGACCGATCAAAACGAACGAGCTATATCACAAATCTGCGACATCAATCGACGAGATACGGCAAGACCTCACCAAAATTCTCGAAAAAACCAAGATCGATCCTTTGTTTGCGCGTCCCGGCGAAGGATTACGAGGATTTCAGGCCGTGCCCGCAGATGTCATTATCGATCCGGACATTCGCAATAGAGTCTCTTGGGAGAATGTCGAGTTCGCCAAGGCCGTTTTGGGAGATTCGCAAAACAAAGAAGTCTTCGAACGCGGACTGAAAGTCAAAGAAGCTCACAACGATTGAATGCGGCTAACCTCAATACTGTTCACTTAAGAAAAAGTTGAACCTCGTTGGTCAATATTAGAGGCTTTCACGGCGGGATATGGGTGTTATTACCTGCAGTTTGGTGAAACCGAAGCATTGGGCGGAGCAGATTCCTCGGCCCGGCTCGTGCGCTGAAGAAAACGCGCGCGAGTTTACGGGCCTTCGGAATGACATCGCTTTCGGGCAGCGATTTCTTAAGTGAACAGTATTGCGGCTAACCTCGGTTCGTCACCTGTGCTGACTGCACTCCCACATCGAGCAGGATCACTCCGACGACAGCGCCCAAAGCTTGTGTGGCCAAAGCGCTGGGACTCGAACCCCCACGGTTTTACCCACCAGATCTACAAGAATACGGATTAACCCGATGACTCAGGCCTGCGTCCCCGGCGACCTTTCCTGACATAAGAGACGAGCGTCGCAAATATGATGGAGATATTTGCGAGAACAGGGTTCCCTCTCCCGCTTTGCGGGATCGGGACAAGAAAAAAGGTTGGTGCGAAAGGGGGGACTCGAACCCCCACGCCTTGCGGCGCCAGATCCTAAGTCTGGTGCGTCTGCCAATTCCGCCACTCTCGCATATTTAGAATCATCACTGGCCAACTGCTACGGATTGCGCTTAGCAAGTGTAACGAAAACTATAGCGGGTGCTACGCTTGCTCCGGGCGCAATTTCCAGGAGAAGTCGTAGAACACGCGCAATTGATTGCCATCCGGATCGGCGACCCGGAACTCGCGCAAATGCCACGGTTTATCTTCCGGTTCAGCAAGGACCTTCGCCCCCGCCTCCCGCCAACGATGGTACAGTTCGTCAACTTCTTGCTTGCTCTCCAGATTCAGCCAGACCACGACGGTCCCGCCATTCCCGTAGTGCCGGCAAAACGGTGCATTCGTCAGGAACATACGGCAGTTCCCCTGCGAGATGCCTCCGATCCCGCCCTGGTCGTTACCCCAGTCGAAATGGAACCCGAGCACATTCACGTAGTACTCGGCGGCTTTCTCGACATTGCTGACCGGAATCTCCGGAACCGCCTGGGGAAAGTGCTTGAGCATGTTCTCCGATCCTGAATCTGGCGCATCCGCCAATTCCGCCACTTGCGCACGGGATGACTCATGATATCAAGAACACCGGGCATCATTGAATATGCCGGCATGGAAGGAGGATCGCCTTGAACGAGAGTCGATCTGTGTTATCAGCGTCATCTGCGGTAAGGTTTTCAGGATTTTGCCTGATTTCACAAAATAAGGTATTTTTAACGGCCAGATCATTTCCAGGCGGCGGCTCCCCTGTCCAGCAGGCCGTTAAACATCCACCGAGTTTTCGCATCAAAACGCAGAGCCAACTATGAATGTTCGCAACCTCTCCTCCCTGTTGCACGCTGCTCCTGCCCAGTCTCCGGCTGTGATTATTCCGGAATCGAATACCACGATCTCTTACGAATCGCTGCGCCAGCAGGTCATGCGCCTGGCTGAAAGCCTGGCGGGCGCGGGTATCCGTCCGGGTGACCGCGTGGCCAGCGTGTTGCCGAACGGCCTGCCAACTATCGTGACCTTCCTGGCGGCTTCGATTGCGGGAACGGCTGCGCCGTTGAATCCTGCCTACAGATACGAGGAGTTCTGCTTTTATCTTGACGATACCAATGCCCGGGTCCTGCTCTGTCCGCCGGAGGGCGCTGATGAGGCCCGCCGCGCCGCCCAGGAGCGTGGCATACCTATATTTAATGTGGAGATGGACGAGCATGGTTCGGTGCGCATGGCCGGTGCGCCCAAGAGCGCTTCGGTCGCTGAACCTGCGCCGGAGAACATTGCGCTGGTCCTGCACACCAGCGGCAGCACGGGACGCCCGAAACGCGTCCCTTTGAAGCACCAGAACCTGGCCGTCTCCTGCCACAACATCGTGAACACTTATGCGCTCACCCCTGACGACGTGGCCTTATGCGCCATGCCGCTGTTTCACGTACACGGGCTGGTGGCCTCTACGCTATCGACGTTCCTCTCCGGAGGCACGCTGGTGGTTCCGGGAAAATTCAATCCTCTATCGCATTGGAGAACGGTGCGCGACCACCGGGTTACATGGTATTCGGCGGTCCCCACGATCCACCAGCTTGTGCTGGCCAGAATGGGTGACAACAAGAAGCCCGAGGGCACCGACCGGCTGCGCTTTGTGCGGTCGTGCAGCGCTGCGCTGTCACCGCAGGTGATGGAAAAGATGGAAAGCCTCTTCGATGTTCCGGTGCTCGAAGCCTACGGCATGACCGAGGCCTCGCACCAGATGGCCTCCAATCCTCTGCCGCCGCGGCCGCGCAAGCCCGGCTCTGTAGGACAGGGCACTGGCGTGGGCGTGAGCATCATGGACGACAAGGGCAATCATCTCAAACCCGGACAGACCGGTGAAGTGGTGATCCAGGGGCCCAACGTGATTGAAGGATACGAGAACAATCCTGAAGCCAACGCGACATCATTTACCAATGGATGGTTCCGCACCGGCGACCAGGGCTTCCTCGATGAGCATGGTTATCTCACGCTTACCGGACGCATCAAGGAGCTGATCAACCGGGGCGGCGAGAAGATCGCGCCGCGTGAAATCGACGAAGTGCTGCTCGGTCATCCGGCGGTAGCTGAGGCCGTGGCCTTTGGCATGCCGCACAACACCTGGGGAGAAGAGGTGGCCTGTGCCGTCGTGCTGCGCGAAACGCAGCCGGAATCCACGCTGCTCGCCTACTGCCGCGAGCGCCTGGCGGACTTCAAGTGTCCCAAGAAGATCTTTATCGTTGAGACCATACCACGCACCGCCACCGGCAAGATCCAGCGGCGCGCCCTGGCTTCGGCTTTCTCAGGTGAACCCAAATGAAATTCCTGATCGTGGGCGCGGGCGCGGTAGGGGCGTACATGGGCGCTCTGATGGCGCGCGCCGGATATGATGTGACCCTGCACGCGCGCGGCGCTCATCTGCGCGCCATGCAGGAGAACGGCGTCCGCGTCATCAGCGCCGATGATGATTTTCGCGCTCATCCCCGGATCATTGGCAACCTTGAAGAAGCTGGCCCCATGGATGTGGTCTTCCTGTGCGTGAAGGCCCATGGACTGCCTGCCCTGGTTCCGCAACTGCGTCCGGTGCTGGGGCCGGAGACCACCGTCGTCAGCACGCAAAACGGAATTCCCTGGTGGTATTTTCAGCATGACGGCGGGCCGCTGGCCGGAACGCATCTGGAAAAGGTCGATCCCGGCGGAGTGGTTTCTACAGCCATCGAGCCGCGCCGCGTGGTTGGCTCACTCATTTATTTCTCCACCGAGATCATGGAGCCCGGAGTCATCAAGCACCACGAGGGCAACCGCATCTCCCTGGGCGAGCCGGATGGCAGCCGCTCGGAACGTTGCCGGCAGATTGCCCAGGCGCTGATTGCTTCAGGGCTGCGCGCGCCGGTCACCACG
>Ga0066662_10000645_pt1 | contig 15410 bp, 8 predicted proteins | sample GraSoiAngelo_111_FD_133939 | JGI IMG/M metagenome (GOLD analysis project Ga0066662, IMG submission 133939) | Grasslands soil microbial communities from the Angelo Coastal Reserve, California, USA - 14_0903_12_40cm | ecosystem: Environmental > Terrestrial > Soil > Grasslands | place: USA...
GCCACATTCGTCCGCGCAGCATGACACAGGCCGCGATGAGTGATGGGGACCGTCTTGGGACGGGAGGTGGTGCCCGTCGTGAAAAGCAGCATGGCTACACCGTCGGGCTGAGCAAATCGGGGAGCACCGCAAGGCGGGAGTTCCTGACATTCAAGATGGAATGTTCCAGAAGTCTGATGGGTGACCAGTTCAATCACCGGTATGTTCATGGTCCGCGCCACCGTGACCGCCGGGCTTGATGTCCGGGAGTTTACGATGAGGGCCCTAGGGGAGGAGCTTTGAAAGTAGAGTTCAAATTCGGCCGCAGAATATGCGGGATTGAGAGGCACGCAGGTTGTGGCCTCGGCAACCGCAAGACAGCACACCCCTGCCTCCGGACCATTCTCGAGCACCACAGCCACCCGATCAGGGGCGCGCAGGCCTGCACGGTTCAGGCACTCAACCGTGGTCTCAATCTGTTCGACCAGCGAGCGGTAATCCAGAGGGTTCCGGTCCACGCCAAGAATGGCGGGACTTGTCGGGGAACGCCGCGCGGCGTCCTTCAGCAGACTATAGATAGTATCTTTTGGAGACATGCCCTTCCTTGGCTGGCAGGCGCTGCCTCGTGAACGCGGAGCAATGCCTGCCAAGACCGACATATAAATTGTCGGGGGTTAAGGTCAATACTGTTCGTTTAAGTAAAATCAAGACTCTTTCGTCATCCTGAGACATTCTCGACGCGCCAGCAGCAGGAATGTGGAAGAGCCTGTCCTGAGCGAAGCCGAAGGAACCTTGTGGTTGACTGTTGATTGAGAAAGTTCGAAAGCTCTTAAGTGAACAGTATTGGAATGAAAGCTCTGAGTAGATGTATAGAAGCAAATAAAGGCCCGCTATAGGCGGGAAAGATTATGCTCGAATGGATCTGACAACTACAGAGTTGGCCGCAGGCTGTCCTACCATTACGAAATCAAACAGATCACGCTGCAATGCCAGAATCACGTCTTCTTTAGGCAGATATGGCCGTTCCCCCCGAAGACTGGCTGCGATAGCGGGGTCGTGCAGGCAATCCTGGATTGCGGAAATATGATCATATTCGCTGCCGGTCAAAAGGTGCTCGATGTAATCTCCACAGCGCTCGTCTTCAACGGATTTTTCCAGTGCTTTCCATCCCATTCCCACCAAAGTGACGGGGTCGCTCGCTCGTCTATGGCGGATATATCGAGCAACGGCTGATGCGGTGGAGTAGCTGGCAACAATGATTTCCCTGGCGCCATATCTAACGGCTAAAGCGCCCTGAGTCCCGGCGCTCGAGCGCAAAACTACTTTCCTCTGTTTGAAGTAGCTTTCACCTTTTTCAATAATCTCGCTGGGCGAGTTGCCTATATCAAATCCGTCCGGTTTTGCTCCGTTCACTTCACCAGCAACTACATATTCCGGATCAGCGCGGCGCAAGTCCAGGGCTTCTTCCGTATTTCCCACGAGTACCAGTTTCCGGATGCCATAACTAAACATCATGGCAGCGCATGTGAATGCTCTTAATACATCAATCACCACCACAATGCTCGCGGCCTGCCGAGCCCCAGTCAGGGTGCTGCGCCGTTCAACTCTTATGCTCTTGCACTCCGTCACCGGCATTGGTCAGTACACCATTCCGGGATCGCAGTAGTACTTGAACTCCAGCAGGTTGTTTGAAGGATCCATCACAAAAAAAGTCCGGTGTTCTTCACGAAGGCCTTTGAACCTGATGAACGGCTCACGAAAGAATTGGATCTTCTGCTCGGCGATAGTGCACAACATGCGGTCAAAAAGCGCTTCTTCGGTAAAAGTAATGCCAAAATGCCGCGGGTAAACTTCCGGGCTCATGTCGATTTTGTCAGGGCTCAAATGGCAGACAACCTGGTGGCCCAGAAACTCAACTGTGACTCGATCATGGTAACGGCGTGCAATTCTGCATCCCAGCCTGGAATAAAAGTCCGCAGACTCATCCAGATTTGCAGATGGAATCGCCAAATGAAACAGCAAATTCTGGTTTTCTGTCATTCCATGACTTCCTTTAAGAGTTGTGTATAGCTGACTGTATTTTCGAACAGCTCCAGCGTATCTGATCTAAGCCCCAGCCGAAGAGTTTCCAGGCTGATAACATCATCAGCCGCAATATTTGCAAAGTTCGCGTTGGGGCCTAATTTGCGAATGAAATAAACCTGAAGATCTTTATTTGGCGCCTCAAATACCAGGTCGTCGGCTGAAACCCCCGAATTCAACACCTCCGAAATGAGGCCATATCGGAGCTCTCCATTGTCGCGGCAAATGCCGCTCTTTCCTGACTCCCGGGCTTCCATAATCACCTTTGTTGCGCCTGCTTCGAAGTCCTGGCGAATGAATTCGACCCACGATTTGGGGGCAAGTTCCTGTGATCGCTGCTGGTCTTTGTAGCCGACCTCACTCAGTACGATAAATTCCGCGGCAAAGCGGGAAATGTACTCGGCCTTTTCCCGGTTCGACAATGCAATGGAGCCATTGGAGATTTCTACATATCTTATGCTGAGTTCACGGCAAAGCTGCTTGTAGTTTTCCAGCTCTCCCTGCAGGAGTGCTTTCTCGAAAAATGTTCCACCGAAAAATACAGGCACTTTGTGGCTATGAGCGAATCTCACTTTCTCCCGAAGATCCGGTGTGCTCAGTGCGGTGCCCCATCCGAGCTTAATCAGGTCAATCAGCTCCCCATAGCTCCTGATCATGTCTTGAAAGTAACCGGTAGGAAGACCGCGATCAATCACGATAGTTAGACCTGTTCTTCGCGGCTTTTCTGTTCGTTCGGGTAATGAGAATAACTTCATTGAAGACCTCCACACATGTAATACATAGGAATCGCTAGACTGGACCGGTTCAGTGTTACTCCATAAGTCAGCCCGCATTCGCAGGCGAAAGAAGTTAGCCCGGCGCATCAGCGCCGGGGCTTTAGCAATAGAACCAGTACCAAAGCCCCGTTGGGCGACACAAAACAATGAAAGTGACATTGGGCTTTATTGAATGCTGCATAAAAGCCCTGTATGAAAGATATCTGAGGTCAGGAAGATTAAAGCCAGCGAAGTTGGCGATATTCTTCTAGCTCCCGGCGTAAGCCGTGGGAAAAGAGGCAAAAATTACAGAGCCCGCTTTTAGCGGGCGTCATTCTTTTGTTCGAATGCAGGTGCCAATAGTCCCCTGCTGCCGATGCGCCCTAACAATCCAGGAACCCGCTATCCTTTAAATAAGTCAGGTATGTTCCTATGAGATTTGTATCAATTTCAGGACATGTGAGTTGTGTTCCTTTGAGGCCCTCAAGAGTTTGACGGCAATCAAAAGCCGGCATCTGCAGGGGAGGGCCACCGGCGAATCCCGTCAGCAACGGATACAGAGCATTCTTTGAAGAAGTTTTTGCATCATCAAACAGCAGCTTTCGCCACTCCGGATACGGGACCAGCACAATTTTGTAGCCGAGCGAACAGATGATCCGAAACAACTCTCCCACAGGAATATAGCGCCGTCCGACAACATGGAAGACATTCGATTGCACTTCTGGCTGGCGGGATAGATGGACTATAGCTTTGCTCACATAATCCACAGGTACCATCTCGATCATTGCATCCATATCGGGTGCGCTCCCCAGTTGAATGCACCCCTTAATCATTCGCGCGAGAAAATCGTCTGTATTCCAAATTCCAGTAGTGCTATCTCCGGTCACAAATCCCGGCCTGTAAATTCGTACCGGCAGCCCCCGCTCAGCGGCAATCATGACCATTCTTTCCGCCACCCACTTGCTCTGTGGATAACCGGCAGTGAGCCCCTGCCAGTTCGTAGGAGCACTCGACTCCAAAACCTTGGTATCGGTTTTTGTCGTTGGCGGGAAAACCCCGATAGTCGAAATAAAATGCATTGGCTTCCGCTTGACTCGACAAGCGAGCCGAATTACTTCCTGTGTTCCTCGCACATTTGAATCTTTGAGGCTGTTGTAGGAATAAATAAAATTCACCACAGCGCCATTGTGATAGACGGTATCAATCACGTCACACAATTTGTCGAATGTTTCAGTCCCGAGGCCCAGCAGAGGCTGTGCCAAATCCCCGGGCACGGGTATGACCCGTGGCGCGAAGTCATCATTCCACAAACCGTATTTGAGAAGATTTTTCTTTATCCTTTCAGCACCGTCACTCTCCGAGCGGCACCGGACCAGGCAATACACACACGCTTCGGTTGTCTTCATGAGCTCGTACAATAAATACGCGCCCAGGAAGCCTGAGGCACCGGTTAAGAGAATTGTCCGGGCGGCAGTGAAGTCGGCTTCGTCACCGTTCGGTGCCGGCGGTTGAATGTCAGGATCAAGCGTTGCCTCTGCTGCCAAATCGAGAGGCGGGTCTACGGGCGGAACGCGGCGCTCCTCTACGGCAGAACTTGCTCTGCTGGTTCCGTATGTTTTGCCTCTGGTACTAACCAGGCTCAATGAGGCCTGAAAGTCAACATAATCTCGTAACCTGTTTACAATTTCCGGCTTGTGACGAGCAATAGAATCACTGATTTCTTTTGTCAGCGAGCCCTTTGGCGCATAGCACTTCAAGTCGGCCCCTTCAAAAGATAATTTGATGCCTTTGCTCGCCAGTTCAGTCAGCAGTTCTAAAACTTCTCCCACGATCAGCCTCCAAGGTTGAACTTCAGCTATATTTCTCTGGATTATTCACAACGGCGGCTTGCAACTATCCTCTCACTCACGATCCACCGGGCAAAGCTGACTGGATGATGGCGGAGAGGAGAAACCCGGCACCTGCATCATCATTTCAAAATGATGGCAGTTTGATTAATTGTGATATTTGTCGTACAGGCTGAGAATCCCCCGAAAGGTCGGATTATCTGGCTGGAAACCCGTGAGCTCTTCATCCAGCCTGACCGAGTTCTTTACTGCATCGGGAATCCAGTCAGTGGGCTCAGTAGAATCTATGGAACAATCGGCTTGAGGCAGTTTCCGCGTACCTATGCCGATACTATAAGGCTCGAGCGGTCCATAGTGATGAGTCGAATGGTGTAAAACTTCAATGTCCCTTCTCGGCAATTTTGGAAAGATCCCCGGAATATATTGATGGGTTTTAATGTCGCCGGTCACTTCGATCATAAAAATCGCGAAGGCAACAACGGGATTATAGAACGCGGTCGGTGCGCCCATCGCGTACCGCATAAATCCTTCCAGCAAGCCGTTTTCCGCCACGGCAATCATCCCTGACGGAATTGCATCATGGTGCGGTCCATGCATAAAAATAAACTCGAACTCGGAATTGTGGCCCAGCCAGTGGTCCCTATAGAACCAGGCATTCAGCACCTTGTACCAGTTCCGATGTATGAAGATGTTGATTACGGCCATGACCGGCAGAAAAATCACTGAAAACCGGGAATGGACGATCACGATGTACCATGGCGCGATGGTAATGATATGCGTCAGGATTCCCGTGCAATAAGCATGGATGATTTCTAGAGTGATATTTGTGTCTTCCTTGACGACTCTTTTCCAGGGTGTCTGTATCAATATTTCCCGTACCAACTTTTTTTTGGCCAAATGGTCCATTAGGATGATTGTTCTGAATACGGTTATCGCAGCAAAATGTATCCAAAACAAATAAAGGGCAACCCTGTGCATCAATTCGACATGATGCGGGAGATTCGGCGTCGCGGCGATCAGTACATTTTCCAGCAGCAGTAGGGCAAGCGCCATGAAATATACAGGCTTCAGATTTTGGAGCTTGTAAACAAGCAGGTACAAGATCTCCTGTGGCTTTCTTAGAAGCAGCGGGATTGTGAATTCCACGCTATGCCTCACGATGAATGTGACAAGCATGAAGGCGCATAGAGTAAAACCCATGAGCGACATCATGTGGCCGATGCTATAGGAAGCGCCGATGACAGATGCGCTGAGGAAAAGCATCAGCAGATAGTCAATGAAATCTTTCTTGTAGTAAACAACTCTCGGCTTGCTCTTTCCGTATATTTTATGGAAAACAGCCGAGTTATTCTGATTCATGACACTCTCCCGCCAATCAGGCGGATCCTGGTTACTTATGACGATTGCATTGGGCTGTTCGCTCGGCGGACCTGCACTTTTCGAAAGCCAATAAACACGACCAACTGTTGAAACGCTTTTGCGGCTCTTAACCTGATCTGGGGAAGAGGACGAAGGTAGGCGGAGCCGCAAGCTGCGTCACTGTCCACGATGCATGTTGAAGTGAACGGGGATTTCCTTCTTTCCGTCCTTGGTGTGAAAGATAAGGTCCTCGGAATGATGGTTCTCGTCGATCATCGTTATCACCAGACGATGCATGTGGCCGTCCTGTACATTATTGAGATTGGTGGCGTCCAGATAATCGAACTCCAGGGTCTTGCCGTCGGGTGACATCTTGCCGATCATCCGGGGCTGATTGCCGGCGGCACAGTAGTGGGTCACCATCAGCCGGTCGCCATCGAGATGGAACATCGTAATCATATCGTCAGGGGGAGCGTCCATTTCGCTCATGATCGCAGAACCGTTGGAGGTCACACGGAATGTAACGTGGAAAGCCCGTTTTGGATCGTCACTCTGCCAGGAACCCACGAGGGCTTTTAACTTTTCGAATGATTTCTGAGCATCCGATTGGGGAACTGTCGAATCGGACTTGGGCAATGCAACAGTGGTTAGTACCATCAGAACAGACAACAACGCGATACAGAGCGATTTCATGTTTTCTCCTTACTATGATTATGGATTTGAGTAGTCGTAAGGGCCCACGGCATCAACGGGCCCGGCAAGGCAACGGCTTCGAGTCAGCCGCTTCGTTTTGGTGTGGAAGGAACTCATGGCAGCAGTTCGATTTTGTTATGCCATGCTGCACTGTTCGCTGGTGGTAAGGAAAGACAAACTGCCAAAGCAGGCTGCCGCCCAGGGAATCCCATCTCCAGTCCCACCCATCGAAACACTCCATCCAGGCTTGCGCACCATTCCAACTGCAATAACCGTGCCAATCTCAAAGCCGATTGCCCGAACCAGACCGGTGACAAACCCACTTCTTATAAAGTAATGGCTCAACTACTGAGGTTTACTACAGGGGTGATGGACGCTACAGTGCCCGTCCGTGGAATCAGATGTCCGCTGCTGGACAAGCCTTTATCAGAATGAAAGTGCGACTGTGAGTTAGCAGGGAGTGTAAACCGAATCTGTTCCTCACACTGGGAGAGGAAGTCTCCAGCATTTTTAGCTGTTAGCTGTGTGTTTCATTAAGAGCAATTGCAGGTGGAAGTTACTTCGGCGGGGGGAGCTGGGCAGCAGGCTCGGGTGAGGGGATGTCGTTGTTCAAAGGCGCTGTTGGCTGGGGAATTTGGGGTCGAAATTTCTGAAATTCTGCTTGTATTCTTGCCCCTATAGTAATACTATTATGACGGAAGCACATGGAAAGGTTTCATAGATGGATTCGACGGGATGTTTGCAAATTAGCCCTGACGCCCTGACAAACCATGGAAATCCGGCATAAATCCAGTGTTTTCTGAAAGATCGCTTGTCATGGCGCTGTCAGGTTTGTCAGGGCAGCCCGGGCACTGCTCATAAATGCGCTTTAGCGCACCGGTGGAAGAGCGGGTTTTCAGGCTCGCGTTATAGTCATGAACTAGCAAACGCGACCATATTGCCGCTGGAATTCCTTAATCTGAGTCAGGAAGAATGTATCCGTCCCTTGAGCACTCCTTGCCTGGACGATAAAATCGGTATCCAAAGTAACATTGCGGGTGCCGAACTTCACAGCATGGTTGTTCTTGAGCAAGCTTTCATACTCTTGCATGGACAGCTCATATCTCTTATCCAGTTGCTGCTGGATTCGCAAAGCGCGCACGCGATTCTGAGCGTCCTGGGTCACGATTCCACTAAAGAACTCGGAACAACAGCCGGATCCGTAGGAAAAACAGCCTATTCTCTGTGGTGTGCTGAAGTCGCCATGATCGATTGTGCTGACCAGCGACAGCATGGTAGTTGCCCCCATTATGTTGCCGACACGTTGACAATAGGTGAGGCCGGGAGCCACGCGACGCTCAAAATCCGCCTCGATCACCTTGGGATTGGCCTTAACTATTTTGCGCATCATGTCGCGATGCGCTCCCTTGATCATGCCTCCGAAAGGGGTATGCATGGCAAGGTAAGCAAAGGTATTGATGAAGTCCGCGCCTTCTACACGCTTCTTATACTCCAGAAATGCTTTCTCGTAACAATCCAGGTAAGAAAGAAGGGACAAATCGGCATCGCCTGCCTCGCTATCGGGAACAGGCCGGCAAGTGTCCATCACCTCATAGCCGTAATAGCCATTAGCGCCGACATCCACCTGGAAAATGTAAGGCTTTTCGCTGATTATCATCGCCACGGCGCCCGCTCCGCCGCTCGGCTCAGCAAACGACCAGTCGTGCGCCAGCGATTCTCCACCTTCCACCGCCATGAAGCGAGCCATGTCAGTAGCAATCACCAGCGCTTTTCCTCCCGGGGAGGCCTGAGACAAAACGAAATTGACTGCCATCTGAAAGCCTGCCACTCCGGAATAACATGCGTTCTTCAATTCAAATAGCCGGCAATTACGATTGAGGCCCAGAAGCTTGTGGAAATATGTGCTCATGGATTTGCCGAAATCAAAGGCTGATTCCGTGCAAGTGATGACCATTTCAATCTGGTCTTTTTCGTCCGGGCTCATAGCATCAATGAGCGGCCTGGCTGCGTTCACACCAAACGTGACAGGATCTTCATAGGGCAAAGGGACGGTTTTTTGCTTCATCAGCAAGTTTGCGAACCTGGCTACATCCAGATTGCGATGTCTGGCAAGCTTGTCTACATTTACGCAGGCGCTGCCTGCAAAAACATTGATTGCTTCGATTCCCACTAGGCTCATATATTTTTCCTCTTTTTTCGGTCCATTGAATTTGCGCAGACGCTTAACTGAAATTGAACATTTTTCCCAGATTCTGGCCGCTTCTCAGGCGAAATGCTGCGAAGGAATTTTTGTCGGTAAACTGCAGATACATATTGTCTTTACACAACTGCGCCAACCGTTGACCCGGTGGTTTCCCGTAAGAATGGCCCGGGAAAATGCGTATTTCCGGTGTTAGACGAGTCTTCAGATGTTCCAGGCTTGCAAACATCTCGTGTGCGGACTCCACATCCAGGCATATGCCACATCCCTCGGCAAACAAGACGTCGCCCGTAAACAAGTTATCTCCTATGAGGTAACAGGTGCTGCCCGGTGTATGCCCCGGGGTGAAAATGGGCGTAATCAGCATGTGACCAACAGTCCACGGATTTCCATCTATGGCGATCAACTGTTTAGCGTCAAAACCGGATGCTGCAATTTCGCCTTTGGACATCCATATGGGACACTCGTACTTCTCCGCCATGGGTTTGGCCAGGTGAACGTGATCGGGATGGGAATGAGTCGTTAAGATGCCGCTTAGGCTGGCATGAGCATCCAATAAGGCCTCCTCTATTTTTTCCATTTCCCAGGCTGGATCTACAATAACTGCTTCACGGCTGATCGGATCAACCACCAGATAGTTATAGTTTTTCATGGAGTGATAACACGTTTTCAATACGATGACACGCGGCATCATTCCGGTGTTTCTTGCGCAGTCTGCATTTGCGTACTGCTGATTTAATTCATAGTTTCCGAGCACGGCTGATTACTCGTCCTTTCAGGCGGTTTCTGCTTCTTGAAAGCGTTCTTTCGGTACAGGTGAGATCTGAGTTGGGCTTAGATAATTCGGCTTTAGCTGTGACGACCAGGGTTGTTGACGAATGCAAGCTGTCCTGAGGAAGTGGCCAGCGGTCTGACGAACAGATTCCTGAACCTGACCAACACATCTCCGCTTTCATTCAGGAGGCGAATGTTGAACTTTCTTACGCCTCCATGATTCTGCGAATGTGAATCTGCAAACTCTGCGTAAGCGTAACAAATCTGGCGCACGGGGTGAAGAATGTCCACTTCATCCAGAGCAAAAGGCAGGTGGGGCGTTGCGCTTTCCAGGCGTCCAACCAGACCCGCGATAGTCTGCAAGGTGCCATCAATCATGCTGGGATGAAGGATGAATTGGCTGAAATCACCTTTTAAATGATCTGTTATTTTCAGCCTGGATAAAGCAAAGGAGTCGGTGACATAAATCTCCTGTATGGTCTGGAACGAGGGGCCGTAATTCAGGCCACATTTTCTGAATTTTTCGTAATAAACAACCCCATCCTCCCTCGTTGCACACTGTGCCTTCAGAGATTGAATCGAAATTCGATCCCCGGCATCCTCTGGATCCGCGGCCCCGTCCCTGAAAGCCAGTCTTCCTTCTGAATGAATAATGGGTTCATTATCGTCGTTAAACGACGAAATCACATATTCGATGCTATCCCCTACGGGTTGCAGTGAGGTCCGAAGCGTCTGAATGCCGTTCTGGAAAGTCAACGGCTGAATCCAGACAATATCAGTGAGCTTATGAACTCTCTGTTCCCCGCTGATATTTCCTGAGACACACGCCATCTCCAGAAATCCTGCTCCCGGGAAAACCTTCTGTTCGTTCACCCTGTGATCTACAGCATAGAATTCAGTATCGGATAACGATGAACTGAAGCTGATCCCTTTCAAGTTGGAGGAATTGTAGGAAATCAGAGGATGCAGTTGAGTATTAGAAACCGTGCGCTTCTGCGGAGACAGGGAGTCCGAAAACCAGTATCTCTCGCGAGCAAAGGGATAGGTGGGCAAACCAATCCGGCAGGGCGTATCCCCGGTATATAGAGTTTCCCACTCGAGTTCTTTGCCTGCAACCCACATCGAAGCAACTTCATCCAGGTTTTGTTCCTCTGGTATCTCGAGCTTGAACATTCCCTTTGTCCGTCGCGAGCCGAGACTGCCTCGATAAATGTTGGCTGAAGATCCTCGTGTGCTCCAATCGCTTAAGCGCTGGATGAGTTCATCCTTATCCGAAACCACCACTGCCAGTCTCTCTTCCATCGGTTCTCTGCCGATCTGGAGGGTATAGCAAAGGTCGGTCAGGTTAATATCCTGTTCACTTCTTAAATGAGCGACGAGATGATTGACGTACTCGCGCAGCCGATCCTCATTCTTTGCTGAAAGTGTGAACAAGCTGGGACCAGTTCCTCGCGTGTCGCACGGAGATCCTGAAACCTCGTGCTCCTCCAGGATGACGCAGGCGTTCACTCCCCCCGCTCCGAATGAGTTGATGAGCGCGCGCCGCGGGTGATCAGGAGACGATTTCCATTCTGATAACCCATGCTGCAGATAAAACGGTGATTCCTTGAAATCAATATTGGGATTGACCTCGTCAGAATAAATAGAGGGAGCCAATTGCCGATGCTTCAGTTGCAATATAACTTTGGCCAGACTTGCCATTCCTGCCGCTGACTCCGAGTGCCCCAGGTTAGCTTTAACCGAACCAATCGGGCAGAACTGTGTTTTTGCTGTTTGTTTTTGAAATGCCTGAGTCAGCGCGACAATTTCGATGCTGTCGCCCAGTTGAGTGCCTGTGCCATGACCCTCAACGTAGCTGATGGATTCAGGATGGATTTCCGCCTTATCGAGCGCCCGGCTAATCAGATGCGCTTGAGAGTTCGGATTAGGAGCGGAGTATCCGTTGGACCTTCCACTGTGATCGAAAGCGCTTGCCCGAATGACAGCATAAACACGATCTTTATCCTTGATGGCTTTGCTAAGCGGCTTCAGTACCAGTGTTCCTACGCCTTCTCCGGGAACAAATCCATCACCACCAGCGCCATAGCTGTGACATTTCCCTCCCATGGAAAGCATATGTCGCTGGCACAGAGATTGGTATTTCGAGGGATGCAGATACAGGTTAACGCCTCCGGCGATGGCAACCTGGCATTCTCGGTTCCTGAGACTTTCGGAAGCGAGATGAACCGCAACTAATGAAGATGAACAAGCCGTATCTACGGGCATGCTGGGGCCATTGAAATCGAGGAAGTAAGAGACGCGATTCGCAATAGACCAGGGCAGGGAGCCAGGATGAACAATGTTCCCGCGGCTCCGCTCTTCAGCCGCCCATAGATTATAGGAATTCGTGGTGACGCCAACAAACACGCCTACGTCTGCACTCTTTGCTTTTGGAAAGCGCTTTTTCAAGCTATCTCTGGTATATCCAGCATCCTCAATAGCTGCCCAGACAGATTGCAGGAACAGGCGCTCCTGAGGATCAATGATTCGCGCGTCTTCAGCGGAAATATTGAAGAACTGTGGATCAAACTTGTCATAGTTATCCAGGAATCCGCCCCATTTGCAGTAAATTTTTCCATCAGCAGCGGCGGCGGGATCCGGATGGTAAAACTCCTCATGGTCCCAGCGATTTAACGGTACCGAATCAACCAAGTCTCTTCCATGCTTCAAATTTTCCCAGTATTCATTAAGGTTCTCAGAGTGAGGATAGTACCCATGAATGCCGATGATTGCGATGGGCTCTAGGTGATGATTTTCCTGTGTACCTGGTCCTTCATTTTGTACCACTTTTTCCGCCGCAGTTGACGGCACTGCTGCCTCTTTCGCTGCACCGGCGGACCCAAATCGTACGGTCACTGCTTCTCGTTTTTCCTGCAGCAGGAACCTGGCAACCTCGCCGATTGTCTCATGCTCGTACAGCATGGTTTTCGGCAGCGGTCCCAGATCTTTCTCTAAATTGAGATTGAGCCGACTGATCATTACCGAATCGATGCCAAAGGCCTCTAAACGATCTGACGAACCAATTCGGTCTGGAGCAAGTTTGATTTCCTCTCCAATCAGAGACTTCAGATACTCTTCCGTTCGGGAAAGGAGCGTTGCGACATCAATGTCCCTGGTTGAGGCCGGCGCGTTTGTAGAAGACTGAGCGGGTACCCGAGTCACATAATGCGTTCTCTGTTTTTCTTCGGAGTGCCTGTGCGCCAATGGCTTTCTGGAATCCACAGCCGGCTCAACACTACGAGGAGATGGCGTTTCCACACTCAGCCAGCATCTTTCCTTTGCAAAAGGATATGTAGGAAGGGAAACTCTTTTGTGGCTTGCATCGCGATGCATAAGAGACCAGTCAACCTTGACGCCCAAAGTCCAAAGTCTGGCTATTTTTTCGAGATCCCTGACAGCGAGAAGATTCTGAAGAAATACTGCCCCTGCTTGTCCTTCAATCAGATTGCCCGCACTGAACTGATCTTCTCTGACATCCCCATCGAACACATTTGTCAATTCGTCCAGGTTGACTCCCGAACTGGACTCCAGATGCTTTCGCAGAGTTATCCATTGATACAATTTGCTTCGAAGGTCTTCCACACTCGACGTTACAATCGCAAGCCGCGCAGACATCGGTGTGCGTCCGATCTGTGAGGTATACGCTATATCTGCCAGGTGAATATCTGCAGCGCTCTCGAGGAAATTGAGAATCTTTTCGGCATAACAGAGGAGAGTTTTATGGTCTCTCGCTGAAAGGACGAAGGCTTCCAGTGGCATTGGATCGGAGGCTTTCTCCAAGTTTTGTCCTTTGGGGTATTCCTCCAAAATGAGATGGGCGTTCGACCCGCCAGCGCCAAATGAACTCACACCCATGCGCCTGGGGTGCTCAGCAGCGTGTTTCCATTCCGTTAGCTGCGTCTGCACATAAAACGGCGAATCCTCAAAGTTGATATTTGGATTAAGAGGATCGGCATGCAGGGACGGCACCAATTGCTTGTATCGGATTTGCAATAAAGCTTTTGTAACAGCTGCAATCCCGGCTGCCGCCTCCAGATGTCCAATGTTTGATTTGACCGATCCGATGGGGCAGAATTGCTTCTCTTCACTGGAATCTCCAAACGCTTTCATTAACGCCGTAATCTCGATCGGGTCTCCCAGAGAAGTGCCTGTGCCATGAGTTTCTATATAGCTCAGAGTTTTGGGATCAATATTGGCTTTCCTGAGGGCATCGAGAATCAAACCGGCTTGAGCATTTGGATTAGGAACCGTGTAGCCATTGGTTTTTCCACCGTGGTTGACTGTGCTTGATTTGATGATGGCGTATATCTGATCGCCGTCGCGGAGGGCCTTTTCCAAAGGTTTGAGCAGAACAGCCCCTACTCCTTCCCCTGGTACATATCCATCTCCGCCCTCGCCAAAGCTCCGGCATTTGCCATCACTCGCGGCAAATTTCCCCTGGCTTAGAGTTACGTATTTATAAGGATGTATCGTGACATTCACCCCACCGGCAATCGCAGCATCTACTTCTCCCTTCCGAAGTTCCTGACATGCCAGATGAATAGCTGTCAGGGAAGAGGAACACATCGTATCTATGGCGATGCTGGGTCCGTGAAAATCGAAAAAATAAGAAACCCGATTGGCAATGGAAGCATGGGAGGATGTGGGCAAGACCCCGTCGCCGCTTAACATCGATTCGGCTCCGTAAAGCTCATAATGTCCCCACATTACTCCAACAAAAACACCGACGCGTGTCCCTGAAATGCTCTCTTTCGTATAGCCGGCATCCTCGATGGTTTCCCATGCCGTTTGAAGGAATAAGCGCTCTTGCGGATCAATCAGTGCAGCTTCTTTCGGTGATACGTTGAAAAACAACGGATCGAATTTATCCACATCGGCAATGAATCCGCCCCACTTGCTATAGCTTTTCCCTGACTTGCCCTGCGCGGGATCGTAAAACCGGCTGTGATCCCATCGGTCTGCGGGAATTTCAGTAATGCAATCGCGGCCGTTTTGGAGATTTCTCCAAAATTCCTGCAAATTCTCGGCTTGCGGATATCTTCCACTGAGCCCAACAATAGCAATGTCTTGCTGCGAGTTTGCTTTCAGGTGGTGGAAACGATTCCTGCCCAGTCGTGATGGAGCAGGATGTTTTTTGGGCAGGGTAGCGGGTTCAGCTTCTTTTGCTTTCGGTCCGCCACGCAACTCTCCGATTTTTTCCCGCAAAATCGTCGGGTGCGCCTTTACAAAATACCCAGCCAGTCCGGCTATGGTTTGGTATTCAAAGAATAGAGTTTTGGAAAGCGAACCAAATGTCTTTTCCAGATGATTCGTTAATTTCATCGCCAGGATTGAGTCGATTCCATAATTTTCCAGGACGGTGTCTGGATCTATCTTATGAAACGGAAGCTTCAACAATTCCGAAAACTCCCTGCGCAAAAATTCCTGCGTTTTCTTAACAGGATCTGCCGAATTGCCCTGCGCAGGGGGCATCGTGGACTTCGCTGGGGATTCAGATGTCACAGCAGAGTGACCTGGCAAAGCGCGCCGTATCTTTACAAGATCGCCCTCCACGGCCAGCATCTGGTCACAGCCGAGCGCCAGACTACGATAAAACGCCTGCAACCCCGTGCCCGTCTGCATCGCCTCCATCCCCGTAACCTCTCGCAGCCACTCCTGCGTGGCCCCATCCACCTTCATCCC
>Ga0066662_10000646_pt1 | contig 15410 bp, 16 predicted proteins | sample GraSoiAngelo_111_FD_133939 | JGI IMG/M metagenome (GOLD analysis project Ga0066662, IMG submission 133939) | Grasslands soil microbial communities from the Angelo Coastal Reserve, California, USA - 14_0903_12_40cm | ecosystem: Environmental > Terrestrial > Soil > Grasslands | place: USA...
ATCGTGCGCGGGTACGCGCTCGCGCCCGCGATGATCAGCTTGGGCTTGTGCTCGCGCGCCATCTCGCGCACTTGGTCGAAATCGATCAGCTCGTTGTCTTTGCGCACGCCGTACGCGACCGCGTTGTAGAGCTTGCCGCTGAACGACACCTTCGTGCCGTGCGTGAGGTGGCCGCCCATCGCGAGCGACATGCCGAGCACCGTGTCGCCGGGCTGCAGCACCGCCATCAGCACTGCCATGTTCGCCTGCGCGCCGGCGTGCGGCTGCACGTTGGCGTGCTCCGCGTCGAACAGCTTCTTCAGCCGCTCGACCGCGAGCGTCTCGGCGACGTCGACGTACTCGCACCCGCCGTAGTAACGCTTGCCGGGATAGCCTTCGGCGTACTTGTTGGTCATCACCGACGCGGTCGCTTCGCGCACCGCACGGCTCGCGTAGTTCTCCGACGCGATGAGCTCGAGGTTGTCGCGCTGGCGGCGCTCCTCGTCCGCGATGGCGGCGTGCACCTCGGGATCGGCGGCGGCGAGGGCCTGGGGGTCGAGCAGTTGCATGTCGGTGTTCAGCCTCGGTCGTCGGAGTCGGCGCGCCGCCGGATCAGCGTCGTCGCGGAGTAGTCGGGCTTCGCCGTCGTCACGCCGCGCGCCCCGCCGAAACGCAGCACCTGCACCAACAGCAGCAAGCCGACGGTCGCGACGAGCGCGATCCAGAACGTCGGGCTCGTGTAGCGCGGGACGTGATGGTCGAACAGGTACTCCGCGAGCGCGATGACGACCGCGGCGAGCGGCACGAGGTTGCCCAGCATCTGGCGGTCCATCATGGCAGCGGTACGATGGTCAACGAGTTCTCCCGGTGAAAGCGGCGGCGATGCGCGTAGCGGTTTCGAGTTCGGCCTTCCGGCAACCGTTCGGCACCGGCGAGCTCACGCAGCTTGAATGGGTGGAGCGCTGCGCCTCGGTGCTGGGTGCCGACGGCGTGATGGCCGCCGTCTCGGACTTTCCCCGCTTCGACGGCGAGTACGTCGCCCAGCTTCGCAAGGTCGCGATCGACCTCGGGATCGTCCCGTTCGGGATCGACGCCCCCGGCCTGCTCGAACCTGCCGCCGACCCCGCGGCGATCGACCGCGCCGTCGCGCTGGCCCAGGGGTTCGGCGCGGCCGTGATCCGCACCGGGCCGCCGGCTCCGGGGGACGTGCCGCCCGCGACGTTCTCCGAGGCGATCCGGGCCGGCAAGACGCTCAGCCGGGCGGCGAAGGCGGTCAACGTCACGGTGGTCGTGACGACCGCGCCGGGCACGATCGGCGAGGACCTCGCAGCGGTCCGGCACCTGCTCAAGGACGTCGACAGCGCGTGGCTGCGCGTGTGCCCGTCGGCGCTGCTCGAGCCGGCGCAGGTCGGTTCGAAAGACCGGTTTCCGGCCTTCCTCGCGACGCCCGCCGACGATGCTGCGGCGGTGGCGGTGCGGGCGAACCGAGCGTGGGTGATCCTGGACGCGCCCGCCGGGGAGCGTCCGTGGGACGTCGTGGGCGATGCGCTCGCGGCACTGCGGCAGGCTGAGGCGGAGCTGCTGCGCGTGGCCGGTCGAGCGAGGTAGAGGCGGCGAGACCGCAACGGACGTCTGGGTCCGGGTTGAAGACCTGCCTATGGCAGGTGGGTGCGGCCCGGGCGCCCAGTGGCCAGCCCGTGAGGGCCGGACAACCGGTCGTATCCGGAGCTGATGCTCCCTAGGTTACGACGTTGGTCTACCACCGTAGGACCTACGCGTACCGTCGCAGTGCTCGTCGCACCGGTATCGTATACCAGCCGTCAAGTCTTGGCACGCAGGAAATTTCGTCAGCCGCGGCGTTTGGCGAGCGCGCCGGCGTACACGTCGAGCGCACGCTGTCGTGCGAACGCGTGGTCGACGATCGGCGCCGGATAATCGCGCCCGACGACGCACCCGACGTCCGCTTGCAGCAGCGGCGGCATCGTCCACGGCTCGTGCACGTATTTCGCGGGCACGCGGGCGAGCGCCGGCAGCATCGCGCGCACGAACGCGCCGACGGGATCGAACGTCTTGCCTTGCAGCGTCGGGTTGAACACGCGAAAGTACGGCGCGGCATCGGTGCCCGTCGATGCGGACCATTGCCAGCCGCCGTTGTTCGCGGCGAGATCGGCGTCGGCGAGGTGCTGCTCGAAATAGCGCTCGCCTTCGTGGTAGTCGGTCAGCAGGTGCTTGGTGAGGAACGACGCGACGATCATGCGCAAGCGGTTGTGCATCCAGCCCGTCGTGTTAAGCTGCGCCATCGCGGCGTCGACGATCGGGTAGCCCGCGCGGCCTTCGCACCACGCCGCGTATGCGGCGGGGTCGTGCACGTACGGAATGGCCTGCGCGGCTTCGGCGAACGGCTCGTGCGCGATGCGCGGGTGGTGCGCGAGCAGCTGCTGGTAGAAGTCGCGCCACACCAGCTCACCGAGCCACGCGTCGGCGCTGCTCGCCGCGTCCTTCGCAGCGCGCTCGCGCAGCCGCGCCGCGGCATGCACCACGGTGCGAATCCCGATCGTGCCTGCGCGCAGATGGGGTGAAAGCCGCGACGTCCCGTCCAGCGCAGGGATGTTGCGCGAATCGGCGTACCGCGCCGCGCCGTCACGGAGAAAAGACTTCAGCAGACGCTGCGCTTCGACGAGTCCCGCGCGCGGATACGCGCCGTTCGACGCATGGCCGTAGTCCTCGGGACGTGGCACGTCGCGCGTCGCGCCGATCGCTTCCCGGGCCAGCAGCTTGTCGCACACGGCTGCTTCCGAACGCACCGGCGGATGTGGATTCAGGGCGAAGCGCGCGTTCCAGCGGCGGCGATACGGCGTGTAGACGGCGTACGGCTTGCCGCCGCCTTGTACGACTTCATCAGCCGCAAGTAGACGTGGTCGATGGACGCGTGCACGTCGATCCCCGCTTGACGCAGTTGCCACGCGACGTGCTCGTCCCGCGCGATCGCGTTCGGATCGTAATCGGTATTGTAGAATAGCGCCGTCGCATTGAGACGGCGCGCCAGCGCAAGCAGCTCGGGGCCGAAATCGCCTTCGAGCACGGCGAGATCGGAGCCGCGCCCGCGCAGCTGCTCGCGCAGCACCCGCAAGCTCTCGAAGAAGAATTGTACGATGGGTGCGCCCACGCGCGGGCCGCGCAGCAGCGCCGGGTCGAGTACGAACGCGCACACGACGCGCTCGCTCGCTTCAGCCGCACGGAAGAGGGCGACGTGATCGTGGAGCCGCAGATCGCGCCGCAGCCAGACGATCGACACCGGATAGCGTTCCACACTCCTCCGACGACGCCGGACGGCCGCGCGTCACATGCGCAGCTGCGTCAGTCGGCGATTCCCAGGCGCACGTGCGGGTTACCGCCGTTGACGTCGAGCTCGAGAATCCCCGGGTACGTGCCGGACGTGATCTCGTTGTTGATCACGAAGCGCAGTTTGCCGCCGCGCAGCGTGAAGACATCGGCCCCGTCGCGGCCGATTCCGACGCACGATGCATACGCCGGCCGTAAGTCCGCCTGAAACTCGATGCGCTTGCGCGTCGCTGACACCAGTTCGCTGACCGTCGCGACGGCCATCGTCAGCGCGGTCACGTCCATCTCCGAGCCGCCCTCGAACTGTTTGGACGTCCAGCGGATCGTGATCGAGGCGGGGCAGGTGCCCGCGCTGCGTACGACGCGAACGCCCGTCGTCGTGGCGTCAGCCGGCGCGGCGAGCGACGCGATGACGAAAGAGCCGGCGGTGAGTGCAAAGCAAAGCGGCTTCAGCTGCATGCGGCGCGCCTTTTCTGGCTCGCCGAAGCAGACCTGCCGGCGCAGATGGAACCGACACACGGGGCGGAGCCCTCATCGAGCGCCGAGAAGCGCACGGCGTGACACCGATTCGGCTGGCCGTCGAGCCGCTCGATCTCCCGCTCAAACACACGTTCACGATCGCGCGCTCGTCGGAGTCCGTCGCCAAGACGGCCGTCGTGCGCCTTCGCTGGAACGAGCTTGAAGGGCTCGGTGAGAGCGCGCCCAGCGAGCGCTACGACGAGAACGTCGCCAGCGTGCGCGCCGGGCTCGAAGCGCTGCACCTCGGCGACGACCCGTACGCGCTCGAACGGCTGCTCGACGGGTTGCCGCCGGCGCAGAAGTGCGGGCTGGACATCGCATTGCACGACCTCATCGGCAACGACCTCGGCCGGCCGCTGTGGCGGCTGCTCGGGCTCGATCCGGCGCGCACGCCGCGCACGTCGTTCACCATCGGCATCGCGCCGCTCGCCGAGACGCTGGCGAAGGTGCGCGAAGTGGGCGCGCATCCCGTCATCAAGGTGAAGCTCGGCAGCGGCGCGGAGGTCGAGACGGTCGAAGCGATCCGCTCCGTCTACACCGGCGCGATCCGCGTCGACGCGAACGAAGGCTGGACGCCGGAACAGGCCGTGGCGCTGCTGGCGGAGCTCGCGCGGTTCGAGATCGAGTTCTGCGAGCAGCCGATCCCCGCCGGCTCGCCCGAGAAGCTGCGCTGGATCCGCGAGCGCTCCCCGATCCCGCTCGTCACCGACGAGGACTCCAAAGACGCGAACGACCTTCCCGCGCTGCTCGGCTGCGTCGACGGCATCAACGTCAAGCTGGTGAAGTGCGGCGGCATCCGCGGCGCGCTCGCGATGATCCACACCGCGCGCGCGATGGGGCTGAAGATCATGCTGGGCTGCATGATCGAGTCGCAGATCCTCACCACGGCCGCGGCGCACCTGAGCCCGCTGGTGGACTGGGCCGATCTCGACGGACCGTTTCTCACCGCGCACGACCCGTTCGACGGGATCACGTACGCGGACGACGGCAAGATCGTGCTGCCGGACGGCCCCGGACTCGGCGTGCGCGAAACGGCTTCCGCCGACCACCTCGGGATGACCCCGCGCGGATGAGCCGGCGGTACGTCGTGCTCGCGCCGCACGCGTTCACGTCGCGCGCGGCGAAAATGGCGCACGGCGTGATCGCGTACTCGTCGGACACCGTCGTCGCCGTCGTCGATCCCGATCACGCCGGGCGCAGCGTCCGCGAGGTGCTGCCGTATCTCGCCAGCGACGCGCCGATCGTCGCGTCGATCGACGAAGGTCTTCTCTTCGCGCCCACGTCGCTGCTGATCGGCATCGCGCCGGCCGGCGGCCGGCTCCCCGAAGCGTTTCGCGAAGCGATCCGCATCGCGCTGCGCGCGCGGCTCGAAGTCGTGAGCGGGCTGCACGCGATGCTCAACGACGACGACGAGTTCGCCGCGCTCGCGCGCGAGCACGACACGCGCATCTGGGATCTGCGCCTGCCGCCGGCCGCGCCGCTGTTCTCCGGGGCGGCGTGGGACGTCAAAGCGAAGATCGTGCTGACCGTCGGCAGCGACGCGGCGGTCGGCAAGATGACGGCGTCGCTGGAGCTGCTGCGCGCGGCGCGCGACCGCGGCGTCGATGCAGCGTTCATCCCGACCGGCCAGATCGGCATCGCGATCGCGGGCTGGGGCACGGCCATCGACCGCGTGGTGTGCGACTTCGCGCCCGGCGCCGCCGAGCATCTCGTGCTCGAAGGCGAACGCCGCGCGCGCGACCTGCTGTTTCTCGAAGGGCAAGGCGGGATAAACAACCCCGCGTTCGCCCCCGTAACCCTGGCGCTGCTGTACGGCGGCGCACCCGACGCGCTGGTGCTCGTGCACAGCGTCACGCGCACGAAGATCGAGGACTACGACGTGCCGATCCTGTCGTACCGCGCGCTGATCCGCACGTACGAATCGTTGTGCGGCACGGTGAAGCCGGCGCCCGTCGTGGGCATCGCGCTCAACACGCGGGACTGCGATCCCGCGCAAGCCCAGGCCGAGATCGAACGCGCGCGCGCCGAGACGGGGCTGCCGTGCGACGACGTGATTCGCAACGGGCCGCACGCGCTGTACGACGCGATCGCGCCCGCGCTGGTGAAAACCGAGGTTCTGCATGCATAAGCTCCTGGCCGTGTTCGCCGCGTGCGCCGTGCTGCTCGGCGCGTGCACGAAAGCCGACCAGCCGACGACGGCGGCCGGCGGGCGGAACGCGTGGACGCATCCCGGACACCTCATCATTGGCAGCGCCGGCGAAGAGCCGGACAACCTCAACGAGATGTTCGCGCACACCGACGCCGCCGACCAGCTCGCGAACCTCATCTACGAGCCGCTGTTCCGCTACGATCCGAAAGGCGATTTTCTGCCGGCCGCCGCGACGGAAGTGCCGACGCTGCAGAACGGCGGGATCAGCAAAGACGGCAAGACGATCGTGCTGCGCATGCGCAAGGGGATGACATGGTCCGACGGCGCGCCGTACGACGCGCGCGACCTGCAGTTCACGTGGCGCGCCGTGATGAACCCCGCGAACAACGTCAAACAGCGCAACGGCTGGGACGACATCGCGGCGCTCGACGTGGCGCCCGACAACCTCACCGCAACGCTGCACCTCAAGCAGGTGTACTCCGGGCTGCTCGGCATCTTCGCGTTCGGGGGCGCGGCGTATCCGCCGCTGCCGGCGCACGTGCTCGATAAGCTTCCGGACATCAACCGCGCGCCGTTCAACACCAAGCCGCTGTCGTCGGGGCCGTTCGTGCTGACGGCGTGGAACCACGGCTCGTCGCTGGAGCTCGTCGCGAACGAGCACTACTGGCGCGGCAAACCCGGCTTGCAGGCGATCACGTACAAGATCGTCCCCAACGCCGACACGCTGTTCAACGAGCTCAAGACGCACGAGGTCGACGTGTATGAGTCGATCCCGGAAGCGCAGATCCCGCAGCTCGGCGGCGTGCACGGCTATTCGATCAACAAGCACCTGCTCGCGAACTACCGGCGGCTCGAGTTCAACACGGCGCGGCCGAATCTGTCGGACGTGCGCGTGCGCAAGGCGGTCGCGATGGCGGTGGACTGGGACGGCATCAACCGCACGATCTACCACGGCTACAACGTGCGCGCGGTCAGCGACCTGCTGCCCGGTCATTGGGCCGCGCCGACCGGGATCCGCAACTACCCGCACGACGTGGCCGCCGCGAAGAAATTGCTCGACGACGCCGGCTGGAAAACCGGCCCGAACGGCGTGCGCCGCAAAGACGGTGCGCCGCTCGCGTTCTCCGTGTCGACGACCCCGTCGAAACCGGCCAACGTGCAGGCCGAGGTCCAGATGCAGCAGGAGCTCAAAGGCGTCGGCATCGCGCTCGAGATCAAGAACTATCCCACGAGCCTGCTGTTCTCGCGGGAGGGCCCGATTTACACCGGCCACTTCGACAGCGAGTTCACCATCGCCACGAACGCGCCCGATCCGGACAACGAGGGCCTGTGGAGCGGCAAGTTCATCCCGCCGCACGGCGCGAACACGAGCTGGCTCAACGATCCCGTGCTCACCCGCGACAGCCACGAAGCGCTGCTGACGTTCGACCTCGCGAAGCGCAAGGCATACTATCAGGAGATGGCCGAGCGCGTGCACGCGCTGGTGCCCGTGGTGTATCTCTACTGGCAGAACTCGTTCAACGCGGTCAACAGCGACCTGAAGAACTGGAAACCCGCGTCGTACATCTCCAACTACTGGAACTGCTGGGAGTGGACGATATAGTCCCGTGCTGCGGCTGATCGACCGGCCGGGGCAGCACGCGCTGCTGCGCGTGCCGCCGTCGACGCGCGCCGTCGTGTCGTGGAACACCGGTGCGCCGTCGGGTGGGATCGCGCTCGTCGCGCACCGCGCGGACGGCACGGTGTCCGAACCGCTGCTGTACGCGCGGTGGTCGCCCGGCGAGCGGCGCTCGCTCGACGGCTGCGACGCCAAGACGCGCATCGCGGTCGACGTCATGCGCAGCGACGTAGCCCTCACCGCCATCGGCGTCGCAAGCACCGTGGAGCTCGACGCCGTCGCGGTCGCCGTCCCGCCCCCGCCCGACGCGCGCGTCATCGCGCGCGAGCGCACCGCGCCGCTCGACGTGCCCAAACTCTCGCAGCACCTGCCGAAATTCCCCGACGAGCACGGGTGGTGCTCCGCCGCCGCGCTCGCGATGCTCCTGCGGTACCACGGCGTGCGCACCGACGTCGCGACGGTCGCGCGCGCCGTGTACGACGCGTCGTACGCCGGAACGGGCAACTGGGCGTTCAACGCCGCGTACGCCGGCGCGTGCGGGCTGCGCGGCGTCGTCGCGTACCTGCGCGGGATGGACCACGTCGCCGCGTTCGTCGATGCCGGGCTGCCGGTCGCGATCTCGATCGCGTGGAACCGCGGCGAGCTGCCCGGCGCGCCCCTCGAGCAGAGCGACGGCCATCTGATCGTGGTGCGCGGCGTCGAGCCCGAGCACGTGCTCGTCAACGACCCGGCCCAACCGGCCATTGCGACGCGCTATCCCCGCACCGCGCTCGACCTCATCTTTCGCGAGCACGGGGGCGTCGCGTATTTGGTCGCGCCGCGCGCGCGCACCGCGGAGCTCGTCGCGCTCGCGAACGGTCAGCCGCCGCCGCCCGATCCCGTCAGCGACGCGAAGATCGCCGGCGCGTCGTAGCCGATGACTCGCCCGGCGCAGCCGCAAGACCGCCTGACCGCGCTCGACGCGGTGCGCGACGCGCCGCTGCACGTGGTCCTCGTCGAGCCGCAGATCCCGCCGAACGCGGGCAACGTCGCACGCCTGTGCGCTGCGACCGGGTGCGCGCTGCACCTCGTCGAGCCGCTGGGCTTCCGCATCGACGACCGCGAGCTCAAGCGCGCGGGGCTGGACTACTGGGACGCGCTCGGCGTCGTCGTGCACCCGTCGCTCGGCGCGCTGCTCGAAGCGTTTCCGCCGCAGCGGCTGTGGCTGCTGTCGACCCGCGCGACACGCTCGTACGCGGACGCGGAGTTCGCGCGCGGCGACGCGCTGGTGTTCGGCAAGGAAACGGCGGGCTTACCGCAAGCGCTCATCGACGCGCACCTGGACCGCGCGCTGCGCATCCCGATGCGCGCAGGCGCGGTGCGTTCGATCAACTTGTCGACCGCGGCGGGCGTAGTGACCTACGCGGCGCTCGCGCGACTGGGATTCCCCGGTTTGGCGTAACGGCGGTTTTCGGCCGGCAGCGAGAATGCGATCAGCGTTGCCGCCGTCGCGAAGCCCGCGATGGTGAGCAGGGATGCCGCGACACCGTGCGCGTCCGCGATCGCGCCGAGCACGGGTGAGATGCCGCCGCCCAGCGACACCGCGAGGCCGAGCGTCACGCCCGAAGCGAGCCCGACGCGGTTCGGCAGATATTCCTGGCCGAGCACGACGAACGACGCCTGCGACGCGACCAGCACGAAGCCCGTCAGCACGACGAGCGCGAGCGCGAGCCACAGCGACGCGCCGCCGCCGTGCGTCAGCGCGACGAACACGGCGAACAGCGCGGCCGTGAGACCGGTCGACCACAGCATCACCGGTTTGCGGCCGAAGCGGTCCGCGATCGGCCCGCCCGCGATGGTACCGGCCGCGCCCGACAGCAAGTATGCGACCAGCGCCGCGTCGCCGACGGCGGGGCTCGTATGCAGCACTTCGACGAAATACAGCGGCAAGAACGCGACGCTCCCGAGATACGCCATCGAGCGCACGATCACGAACGCGCTGAGCTTTCCGAATGACGCCCAGTCGTCGATGCCCGCCGATTTGCGCTGCTTGACGTGGTTCGGGATGAAACCGGCCAGCCGCCGCAACTCGAGCAGCACGACGCCGGCGACCAATGCGACGGGGATCCCGGCCGCGATCGTACCGTGCAGCCCCCACAACGAGATCGCTGCCGTCGCAAAGGCGGGGCCGACGGCGAAGCCGAGATTGCCGCCGACCGTGAACCAGCGCATCCCGCTGGCCTTCTGATCGCCAGCGACCCAATTCGCAAAGCGCGCCGCCTCGGGATGGAACATCGCGACGCCGATGCCGCTGATGAGCGCCGCCGTGAACAGCAGCGGCATCGTCGGCAGCACGCCGAGTCCTGCGACGCCGCCGCCCGCGAGCAGCAAGCCCAAGGCGATCAGCCACGGCATCGAGCGGCGGTCGGCGAGGTGCCCGATCGCGGGCTGGATCACCGACGACGACATCGCCTGGCACAGCACGAGCGTGCCCGCCGTCTGGTGCGACAGGTGCCGCTCGAGGATCAGATACGGCAGCAGCGCCGGGATGAAGCTCTGGTTGACGTCGTCCGCGAGGTGCGCTGTCGCGAGCAAGGCCATGGAACGTACGTCGAGGCGGGACACCTCACCGCGATTACGACGAGCGGCGGTAGATTCCGTCGAACACGGTGGTCCACGTCGTGCCGCCGTCGCGCGATGCCTGCCACCATTGTCGCACCGAACCGTCGGGGCGCGGCGTGAACGTGATGCGGTCGGTTACCGGCTTGCCGTTGCGACCGCGGCGCGTTCCGGCGAGCACCATCGCGCCGTCCTTCAAGCCGCCGTCGAGATAGAGGATGCCGCCGCTGTCGTCCACCCACGTCTGGTGCCACACCTTGCGCGCTCGGTCGTAGTGGTTGAAACTCGAACCCTCGTCGCCGCCGGTGCCGGCCCAGTGCTCTTGCAGCACGCAGCCGCCGTATTCGCGCGTGACGTCGTTGGTGCCGGCGGGCTTGCCGGTCGCGTTGTCGGTGACGTTCCAGCGCCCGGCCCAAAAATCGAACTGCCGGTCCTGCGGCGACGTGCAGCCTTTCCGCGGTGCGGCGGATGCGGCGAGCGGGAACAGCGGGAGCGCGAACGCGAGCGCCGCGAGTGCGAGCAACGGACGTTTCATGCGACGATGCTAGCGCAGCGCGCGCGGCGCGTCCTCAATGCCGCTCAACGCCGCGTGTAGATCGCGTCGAAACTCGCATCCCACGTCATGCCGCCGTCGCGCGACACCTCGATCACTTGGCGCACCGTGCCGTCGGGACGCGGCGTCAGCGTGGTGCGGTCGAGCACGGTCACCACGCGCCGGCCGGGATATGCGCCCTGAAAGCGCACCGCGCCGCCCGGCAGCAGCGCGACGAGGTCCTTGTGCTTGAGCCCGCCCACCTGCGCCGGATCGTCGGTGATCCACAGCTGATGCCACGTGCACGCGAACGGATCGAACGAGAACAGGCTCGTGCCCTCGCCGCCGGCGGTGTCGGTCCAGCGCTCGATCACGGCCGTGCCTCTGGACGCGCGCTCGACGCGATCGGTCCCCGACCGCTCGTGCTGCGGCGTGTTGAGCGCGACGTTCCAGTCGCCGACCCAGAAGTCGAGCGCCGTTCGCACCGCGGCGGCGCACGGCGGCGGCGCCGCCTGCTGCGCGAGCGCCGGGCGTCCAAGCGCGCACAACACCATTGCCGTGCACAACACCACCGTGGTTCGCCTCACTCGGCGACCGTACGCACCCCGCGCGGCGGCGTCAATCAACGCGTCTCAACGTCCGCCGGCGCAAACCCGCTCTGCAGCCCGCCGAAGCGTAGCCAGTGATGACCAATGCGTCGCGATCAGCAGCCACCGCCTATTACGCCAAGCAGGCGTCGCGGCTTGCAAATCGAACATATGTTCGGTATGATTTATTTGGATGTTGTCGCTCCAGGGACGCACCGAGGGCCGCCAACTATTCTGCCGGAACTGCGCGGACACGGTGCCCAAATTTAGACCACACCTTCCCGCTGGGTGTCCGCCTCCAGAAGCTGAGCCCGCGAATGGTGAGACATTTTACCGGCTGGTGCTAGCCGACCAACTCGACGACCGTGCGTTCTTATCATTGGCAGAAGAGGGCAAGGCTTGCCTCGATAGTGGCCAAGCCTGTCAGTGGGCTGGAGTTTCGCTCTGTCGATCGCGTCACGATATCGATGCGCCTCGGAAAATATCTCCGAAGAAGTTCGGCAACGCAAGGATAGCTCGCGGAGCGCTGACCCAAGAATTTGGGGTCGTCAAACCGACGCCAAGAGCAAAAATACAGTCCCACGCGACTTATTGGCCGTACGATACGGCAGAGCCGTGGCTAGTTTTTCAGATTGTCGACGAGCAGAACGACGATGGATGAATCATTCGTCGTCCCACGACTAGGCATGGTCACAATTGAAGATCGCCTTGTCCAATACGATGGGCTGATTCTATTTACTATCCGCTCGGAGAACGGAGGGCGGTACGTCGGCTTTTTGGCATCTGAAGAAAATGGGCAGTCCATCTACTGGCTCTGCTCAATTGCTGACGACCGCTATCGGGACCTACTTCGTGGCGATCTTGAGATCCGATCCGCTTTTATGCAATCTGATGTGCTAGAAGTGAGACGCGATAATAAATCGGGAAGTTATCTTGAACCCGTATGGAAGGCTCAAGCCGAACTTGATTTTGATGCCCTGCCGGAGCCTGGCTATCGGCTCGAAGCGAATGAAGTAGACGCCGCTCTTTCGGCGGGCTTTTTGGAGAGTGCTCAGGTTTTGGCAATGCGTCTAAATCGAGCCGTTGCTCGTTTTGTTTTTGATTATGGAAAGGGCATACATGAGGCCCGTGCGCGAGTTGTTGCCAAAGTAATTTTAGACACGCAACGCGCCGTTGACGCAATCGCTTACGCAAGACATGCGGAGGAAAAACCGACCGGTCATATTCCATTACAAATTACTGACCGAACCATACTCGCTCTCCGGCCACTAAGGGCAAGCTCCTTGGGTATTGAGCTAGTGGCTGAAGAGCCAGGCGATCTATTCAACGAGTCACTTGCTGGCGAGAGCCTTAACACACTCGTGGACTTGCTGGAATCCCGAAGCGATCAAGAAAAGCTTCGGCAGGCTTTCAATAGCCTCCCTAAGAGGGCGCTGAAGTGGTATAGATCGTTAATTCAAGATCTAGCCGAGTCAGGCGCGGATGTAGCAATCGAGACGGGGGAGCCAAAGCCGAAGGGGCAGCGCCGTGTAGTCTTGAGAAAACAGGAAGTCCCCGCGATCGTATCTGCGCTATATGCCGTCGATGCCTTAGAGACCAATGAGCTTGCCTTTATTGCTGAACTCATCGGTTACGACAAGGACTCAAATTGGTTCCATGTTAGGAATCTAGCTGATCAGCAAGATTATAGGGGAAAAACTACCGGAACGCCGGCCGTTGAATCGGCGCGACGAGCAAGGATCAGTGGTCGATACGCCGTCCATATCCTTGAGTACGTTACATATGATGCTATGACCGACCAGCCGTTACCCCACTACGAGCTAATTGACCTAACTGAGGCGTCGGGCCCGAGCTGACTTGCGCGTTGACTGTCCAGCAAAACACTTTGAAGCCTCACGCTAATTCTTCGACACGGATGCGCTCCGCCAGCGCAAGGAAGCGCGCGTTCCCGCGCAGCGCGTCGAACTGCGGGTGCTGCGGGATGAACACCAGCCACGGATCGCGCGCCGCGAGCCCGCGCTCGAGCGCAGCGATCGCGGCCTCGGTCTCGTCGAGGCCGAGCAGCACGCACGCGACGTTGTACGATGACACGAAGCGGCCGCGGCGTGCGAGCGCGCCGATCGCCGCGAGCGCCGCGCGGGCCTCATCGCGTTTTCCAAGCCGCGCGAGCGAAGCGCCGCGCAGCGCGAGCAGCTGCTGCTCGTAGCCGTCGGGCACCGGACCCGCGCAGACCAGCGCGGCCTGCGCCTGCGCACCGCCGAGGTGCAGCGCCATCGCGAGGTAGTAGCGCGCGTGCACGTACTGCGCGTCGAGCTCGAGCACGGCGCGCAGCTGCGCGATCGCGTCGCCGTACTCGCGCCGGAAGATCGACGCGACCGCGCGCGCCGTCTGCAGGTGCAGCGAGTACGGCTCGCGCGCGATGGCGGCGTCGAGCAGTTCGGCCGCTTCCGCCGCGCGTCCGGCGACGCACAGAAACCACGCGCGAAACGCACTGGAATCGCTCGCGCCGGGCGCAAGGGCGTGAGCCTGGCGGTAGAGGCGGTCGGCCGACGCGAGGTCGCGCTCGTAGAAGCACGCGACGTCGCCGAGCGCGATGCACGCTTCCGCCGATGCCGCGTCGAGCCGCAGCGCGCGGCGCGCCGCCGCGTCCGCGGCCGGAAACGCGTCCTCGGGCGCGCGCAGCAGATATTCGCCGCACAGTGCGTACGCGCTCGCGAGGCCGGCGTGAGCGCGCGCGAAGCGCGGATCGGCGTCGATCGCGCGCCGGAAATAGGCGATGCTCCGTTCGAGCGCGGCGGCGGTGCGCTGTTCGAGGCAGTAGCGGCCGCGCGCGTACAGGCGGTTCGGCTCGGCCGCGGAGGCCGCGGCGTGCGCGTCGCGTGTCGCGACGTGCGCGGCGAAGCGGTAGCCGCGGCCCGATTCGGTGACGACGTAGCGCTGCTGCGGCGAGCACCGCGCGAGCGCGCCGCGCAACAGGAAGATCTGCTGCGAGAGATTCCCTTCGCCGATCTCGTCGGCGGACCACAAGGCGTCGATGAGCTCGTGCTTGGTCAGCAGCCGGCCGGGATGGCGCACGAGGTATTCGAGCAGCTCGAACGTCTTCGGCTGCAGCGCGACGAGCCGCTCCTGCGACGTCAGCGTCCGCGCGACCGCGTCGAGCGCGAACGGCCCGAACACGAAGAGCTCGGGCTCAGCGGCGACGGCGGCGATCATGCCGGTTGGTTCGCGAGCGCCGGGCGGCGAACCGTTCGGGAAAGTGTCATCTTCCTTGTCCGCCATCGAGCGGCGCGTCGTCGCATGCCGCCGCTGCCCCGAGCTGCGCGCGTACTGCGCCGAGGTGGGGCGCGTGAAGAAGCGCGCGTTCCTCGCGCACGACTACTGGGCCAAGCCCGTGCCGGGCTGGGGCGACCCGCACGCGCGCGTCGTGCTGGTCGGCCTCGCGCCGGGCGCCCACGGGTCCAACCGCACGGGCCGGGTGTTCACCGGCGACGGCAGCGGCGAGTGGCTGTACCGGGCGCTGCACCGCGCCGGCTTCGCGAACCGCCCCGACGCGACGCACCGCGACGACGGCCTCACCCTGCGCGATGCCTTCATCACGGCCGCCGTCCGGTGCGCCCCGCCGGCGAACAAGCCCACCCCGGACCAGCGCGCGCGCTGCTTCCCGTACCTGCGCGAGGAGTTCGCCGCGTTGCGCGACGTGCGGGTCGTGGTGACCCTGGGCAAGCTCGCCGACGACACCGTGGCGGCGCTGGTGAAAGAAACCGGCGCCTACCGCACCCCGCGCGCCCCCTTCGCCCACCTGGCCGAGAGCGTTGTGGACCTGCCGCAGCGCGCGGGGGTGACGGTCCTCTCGTCGTACCACCCCAGCCGGCAAAATACGAACACCGGCGTGCTGACCGAACCGATGCTCGACGCCGTGTTCACGCGTGCACGGCAACTCGCAAATGCCTGAAGAGGGCCCGCTCGCTCGGTCTGCGGTTGACCGCGGTCACCAATCGAGCCTTGGCCGTCACTGCGCGTTCGGGTAGGCATAGCGGCTCGGGGAGGTGGGCATATTTCGCTCGCAATGAACTTCCGGATCGACGA
>Ga0066662_10000647_pt1 | contig 15370 bp, 15 predicted proteins | sample GraSoiAngelo_111_FD_133939 | JGI IMG/M metagenome (GOLD analysis project Ga0066662, IMG submission 133939) | Grasslands soil microbial communities from the Angelo Coastal Reserve, California, USA - 14_0903_12_40cm | ecosystem: Environmental > Terrestrial > Soil > Grasslands | place: USA...
TGCTGCCAGGGGCAGCCCCTGGTCGCGACCAGTATACGGATCGAGAAAACCCGAGCGCCACGCCGGACCCGTGAGATCCGTGGGCAGGTTACCGCCATCGCGGCGACGCGTGTGCAGATTGCCGCCGCCGGCCGGACCACAAGCGTCGTGCTGGCATCGGGCACAGTGGTCCAGGTTGGAAGCTCGCCCGCGCGGGCGGGCGACATCCGGGTGGGCGATCAGATCACGGCACGCGTCTATGAATCCGGATCAACGATAGTCGCAGAGCGCGTGCATGTGCTGGCCCCGTCCCGACAGACTCGAACGATTCGGGGCGCGGTCGTCGCACTCGGACGTACCTCCCTGACCATTGACGATCGCGGCAAGCGCTACGCGGTCGTGATACCTGCAGGCGTGCCGATAACGCTCGACGGAGCGAGGGCGCCGCTCTCGGCGATTCGAGCGGGAGATCGCATAGTCTTGCAGATCCAGGGCACTGCGACGCCGTTCCACGTGATCCGGGCGTCATTCGTTCGGAAACCGCCGAAGCAGGCGACGATTCAAGGGACGATCGTCCAGGTGTCGGCGGCCGGACTGGTCATCATCGATAGGTCCGGCACGCGCCATGGAATCCGTCTCGGGCACGGCGTTCTACCCCTTATTCATGGTCGACCTGCGCCCGCTTCGGCCCTGTTTCCCGGCGTGCATGTGCGGGCTCGGGGACAGCTTGCGGGAGGGACACTGGTCGCAAGCTCGCTCACGGTCAGCGTCAGCAGCCGGACGATTCATGGACGTATCCTGCAGGCGAGCGTAGCCTACCTTGCGGTGCGTGCGGGCAGTGCAGACGTGCGCGTGGATCTCCTGCCGGGCATGCCGGCGGTGGACGGCAAGAAGCGCCTGGCCCCGGCGTCGCTGCTTGCCGGCGTCTACGTGCAGGCGACGGGGTGGGTGGAGTCGGCTGCCCGGCTGCGTGCGACAGCGATTGCAGTCGAGCATCCCGAGATAAGCCCCACCGGAGTCGTGGTTGCCGGCGGCACGGGTCTGACGGTTCAGACCGCCGCCGGAGATCGATACCGGCTGAAGGTCTCGGCTGGTTCGCAGATCCTTTCCAGCCACTCACAGATCCCCTTGCAGGCCGCCGACGTTCCGCTCGGCGCCAGAGTCCATGTCGACGGAACCGTCGACGCGGCGGGAAGGCTGGTGGTGTCGACGATGACGGTACGTCTGAGCGCCGTGACCGTGGCGGGCCAGGTAACGCAGGTCGGCACGAGCTGGGTCGTACGGGCGTCGGGCGGGGATCTCCGGCTGCGGCTGCAGGCGGACACACCGGTCACGCAAGGGAGCCGGGTGGTGGCTTTGACGGATGTGGTCCAGGGGGACGCGGTGACCGTCTACGGCTATACGCTGGCGCAGTCGACTGTGCTGGTGCGCAAGATCGAGGTGCACCGGAGGCTCACCGCGCTCGATGGAACTGTCGCGAGCGTCAACGTGGATGGATTTGTCCTGCAAAGCACGGATGGGCAGCACCGAATCATTATCTCGGCCGCTACCCTGTTCTCCGGCATCGGTGCGGCCGCTACGCAGGGCTCGTCGGTCCATGTTACTGGCTATCTACGGGGCGACGGAGTCATACTGGCGACGCGTGTCAAGATTTTGAAGGCCAGGATCATGGCGGGGCTGTCGAGGCGCGAGATACTATTGGCGCATGTCTGCGTACCTGGTCGACCTGGGTGAGATTCGCGCGAGCGACTGCGCAGCTGCCGGTCACAAGGCTGCGAACCTCGCCTCGCTGGCACATGCAGGATTTCCAGTTCCGCCCGGATACTGTCTAACGACGCGCGCGTTTGAACGCGCACTGGAACCTTTTCGCGATCGTATCGACCGGAGATTACGCGCCACGAGGTCGAGCGAGCCGGAGAGTGCTGTTGAGGCGGCGCGTTGGACTCAGCGGGAGCTGGAAGAGCTCGAGCTTCCACACGAGGTTGCCGACGGACTGGGCTCAGCACTTGACCGGCTTGGGAACGTGGCCGTCGGTGTCCGTTCCTCGGCGACGGTCGAGGATCTGCCGGGTGCAAGCTTCGCGGGGGCATATGCCACAGTGCTCGGCGTATGCGACGTGAACGCGCTCCACGCCGCTGTCCTGACCTGTTGGCGATCGTTCTTCAGCGCACCTGCAATCGCCGCCCGCACTGCGGCCGGATTGGGGCACGAGGGCGGCATGGCGGTACTGGTCCAGCAGATGATCGAGGCGGAATGTTCCGGGGTTTGCTACTCGGTCGATCCCGTTGAGATGAGGCAGGATGTCGTCGTAATCTGCGCAGCCTGGGGAGCCGGAGCGGGCGTCGTCGAGGGAACTGTACCCAGCGATACGTACCGACTACGCCGGCTTGACCTGCAGTCCGAGCGACAGACCATCGCCGACAAGGCGTACTGCATGATTGTTCGGGACAGCGCGGTGCTGCGGGTTGAGGTTGCCTCAGACCGGCGCCGATCTGCCTGTCTGCCCGAGGAGTGGATGCGGCGCGTGGCGGAGGCAGGAATCATGGCGGACCAGCACTTTGGGATGCCGCAGGACGTCGAATGGACCATCGCAGAACAACGGCTATGGATACTGCAGAGCAGGCCGCTAACCGGCATCCCTGAGGAGATGCGCCAGATCGCGGGATTCCCGGTGCGGTGGCAGTCGCCCGAGGCTGCCCGGAGGCACTGGACTCTGTCGTGGGAGTGTCGCCAGCGGGTTCCGTTGCCGCTGGAACACGACTACGGCGATGTGCTGATCTCCCAGTCCCGGGAGGACGCCTGCCGGCTCCTGGGTGAAGACCGGATCGTGGACAGCATGTTCGCGAATGGACGGCGATATCTGGCGAAGCGCGAGGGCGTGGTGGGCGCGGGGGACCGGCGGGTGAAAGCGCAGGCCCATGCGGACCTGTGGACGAGCTGTACGAGCTTGGAGCTGAGGCACGGAGGCTCCCCGAGGTTGCCGCTCTGGTTCGCATGCCGCTCCCCGGCGCGCCGGGCTTGTTGAAATGTCTGCCGGGGGCAGCGACGTTCGTGCAGCGGCTCGACAACTTCCTCGATCGCTTCGGCGAGCGCAACGGCACATATCGAGGTTCGATGGTATCAATTCTGACACCGACGTGGGTGGAGTCGATTGAGACTGTGCTGGCGCTGGTCGCTGCTTACCTTGAGCCGGAGACTCCGGCGCCGAAGGAGTCCAGGAAGCGGGCTCAGGCACAGCGAGACGCCGAGGTCGAGCGGCTCTGTGCCGCCTGTGCCGATGAGGCGGTCGTCGACGAGTTCCGCCGACAGCTTTCCCTGGCACGCCGCCTCGCGACGATCGAGGAGACCCACAATCACTACATCGATCAGCTCGGCGCCGGACAACTGCGCCTGGCCACGCTGGAGGCTGGGGAACGGCTCGCCGCCTCGGGGGCGATTGATCACTCCGAGGATACTTGGTGGTTGCACGCTCACGAGATAGTGGACGCCTTGCGAGAATCGCTGCCGCTCAGCCGGAGCGAGACAGTGCGGAGCCGGCAGGCGGAGCAGGCAGGTTGGGAGCTGCTGGGTCCGCCGCCCGTGCTGGGAGCACCTGACGGAGATCTGCCGCGACGACCGCCGTTCCGTGACGAGGCCGAGAATGGGGCTGTGCAAGACGGGTCGATCCGCGGGCAGGGCGGATGTAGAGGACGCGGGAACGGTCCGGCGCGGGTCATCGAGCTGAGTGAGACCGCCCCGAGCTTGCGGCCGGGCGACATCCTGGTCGCAGTCAATGCCGGGCCGGCGTGGACGCCTTACTTCCCGATCCTTGCCGGGATTGTATTGGACGAGGGTTCGTTCGCCGATCATGCGACGGCCGTCGCGCGTGAGTATGGGGTTCCGGTGGTGTTCGGGACACGCGAGGCGAGCAAGCACATTGCGCCGGGGCAGTGGCTTCTGGTTGACGGTACGACGGGAGAGGTGGAGCTCAGTGAGCCTCCTGGCTGATCGGGTGACGTTGGTCCGGTCCCAAGGGGTGCCGCTTTCCCCGTGACAGGCCACACTGCTCGCGCTTAACTAGAGAAGCGATGAGAGCCGCAGTCCTGCGGTGAATAAGAAGTGAGGCTATGCAGACCCATCACGTTGGCCATACCGCGAACGACCACTACTTCCATTTCGGGGACGTGTACGACACCATCGACGCTTGCCACAACCTCAATCGCATGCTCGGGCGCCTGCAACGGCAGAGTCTGCTTGATGAGGAAGCGGTGGTCCAGAGCCGAGCGCAACTAGCGGAGATCCTGGCGCGGCTCGAAGGCCGCCTGCCGATGGCCGGTTAAGAGACTATCTCGGTGAATGCCGGTCCGAAGGATCGGCGGGCCTGGGATGGAAACCGGACGTTCCGTCGATCTTCTGCTGATCCCACCTCGTGGTCAGCGGGAGGGGGATGCGATCCGCGCGCCGTCGGCAGGCAGGAATGAATAGAAGACCGGTTGGCTGAAACCGCGTGCGGCAAAGACCTGGCGCGTAACATCAGAAACCGAGTCCACGAGATCTGTTGGGACCAGCGCGATTGCGCAACCGCCGAAGCCTGCCCCAGTGAGTCGGGCGCCCAGAGCTCCCGCGTCGCGCGCAGCATCGACATAGGCATCGAGCTCGGGTGTCGATACTTCGTAGTCGTCTCGGAGTGACGCGTGGGAGGCATCCATCAAGCGGCCGAATGCTTTGAAATCCCCCGCCGTCAGCGCATCAACAGTGTCCAGTACGCGCCGATTCTCGGTTATGACGTGACGAGCGCGCTTGAGCTCGTCACCGGTCAGCCGGGCGAGGTCGTCCACGTCGGCATCACGCAGTGACGATAGGCCGAGTGTGGCCGCAGCACGCTCGCAGGCGGCACGCCGGTCGTTGTAACCGCTGGCAGCGAGCACTCGCTCCACGCGCGTATCGCACACTTGAAGCGTAAGTCCGGCTCGCTGCAGATCCAGCGGAACGGGCCTCGACTCGAGGGAGCGACAGTCGATCAAGAGCGCCGACCCCGCCTGGCAGAGCAGGGACGCATACTGGTCCATGATTCCGCTGTTGACGCCCACGAATCCGTTCTCGGCTCGGCGGCACAGGACTGCGAGTTGTTGTCGGGACAGACCCATCCCCACCATCGACGACAGTGCGAGCGCGAATGCTGCTTCGATGGCGGCCGACGAGGAGAGGCCCCCTCCACGAGGGACGTTTCCGTGAAAGGCCGCTTGTACCCGTGGGACCGCATGACCGCTCTCGGCCAGGGCCCAGGCCACGCCGCGAGGGTAGTCGGCCCACGAACCCACGGGGCAGCCGCCGGTGGGCTGTTCCTCAGCGTAGTCCACAGAGTAGAGTCCGCCCGGGCCCTCCCCGACTGCGGCCGCCACGCGCAGCGCGATCGCGCAGGGTAGAACGAACCCATTGTTATAGTCGGTATGCTCGCCGATGAGATTGACGCGCCCCGGCGCGCTGGCAAGTATGGCGGGGGTGTCGCCGAACGCGCTGCGATACGCGGAAAGCGTGGTGGCCTCGACAGGCTCCATGCGGTTGTCTCCTTGTTGTCTCACTGCATTATTCATGCTGCGCCCCGAGCTGTGGACAAACGTGTGAATAACCGGCCAAACATGTGGACAGCCTGTGGATGAATGACCAGCGGCGAGGGCGCCGCAGATCGCCCGGACTGCCGGTGAGCGATATCGACATAACGTCGAGTGGATTCGCCGGCACTGGTTGGCGGGCTTGCACCGTGTGAAAAAGCCGGTAATGTGTCCTCCAACATGGTGCTGGGGAAACGAAAATGAGTCAATGTCGTGGCGGTCGCGCGGTGTGTGCCGTCATTTACTGTATCTGCGTCGTCGCGGCGGTGGTGTTCTCGACCGGAGGGGCACGTGCCGCGGCCCACTCCAATGTGATCGACAAGCTCGTCCCTCCCGGCCGACCGCTGCTGGTGATGATTCCGCGGATCGCGGTACATGCGTCTCTCGAGAGCGTGCCGCTGTCGTCCGATCGGGATGTCCATGCGCCGTTTCGATGGGAGGATGCAGGCTGGTTCAGCCGCGGTCCCCGTCCGGGGACGGTGGGCCGGGCCGTGATCTTTGGGCATCTGGACTCCACGTGCTGTCCCGCTGTGTTCTGGAGCCTGCAGACGATGCGAGAGGGCGACGTGGTTCGGGTGCAGTACGGTGACGGCCGAGTCCTGAGCTTCCGTGTGCTCTGGCAGCACACCTATGCGAACGCCGGTCTGCCGGTCCACTGGCTGTTTGGCGGCGGCACCGGACCGCGGGCACTGATCCTCTTTACCTGCGCCGGGATCTTTCATACCGATGGGACCGGATACGACCACAAGCTTGTGGTTTACGCTCGACTGATCCTGCCCAACGGCCAGCTGGGCTGATCGACAGAGCTCCGACACGTGGCCCGATTCCTGCGAGGGTGGGAGCAGGAAAGGGAAAGCCATGAAGTCATCCGCCAGTCAGATTGAGACGGCCGCGCCAGAGGCATGGCTGTTGCGGCTCAAAGCCGCCTACGAGGGGGGATTCTACAAGACCGAACCGGCGGCGGGAGAGCAAGTCCGATTCCCGTGGCAGGGAAAGAGCTGTCGAGATTGCCCCTTCTGGAAAGACAGCGCATGCGGCGTGTTTGGCGAGCGCAGATCCGCGCTGGCCCATACCTGCTGCTATTTCGACAAGCGCAATCACGCGGCCGCTCGCTCCCTCATCGCTTCGCGCTGAGGCGGAGCAACGCGCGCCTGGGGGAGATTCAACAGGACTTTAAAAGGGGTAGGCACACCCTGCGTCTACCTACTCGTTTCCGGCGGGCGTTCCCCTGGCGGCAGGCATGCCTTTGCCATCCGCTGGTGCCAGAGCCTGACAGGCGGATAGAACGGTCGAGAGCCGATCGAGGATCTCACCGTGTTGTTGCATGCCGCTCTGGATCTGCCGTTCGATGAGCTCGAGCTGCTTGCTCAGGATCGTGAGCTGCTCATCCTGCTTGGCGTTGACCTCGTCCACGTGCCGGTAGGCATTCTCGGCATGCTCGCGGTCCACCTCGGCTTGCCGGTTGCCGGCGAGAAGGATGAGGGACGAGAGGAGAATGGCCAGGACCGAGACACCAAAGGTGTAGAAGATGTACGGGTATGGGTCCCAGTGTTTCACGAAGCTGACGAGGTTGAAGCCGCACCAAAGAATAGTAAGCGCGATGTAGATGCCGATGAATCGCCAGGAGCCGGCAAACGTCGAGACGACATCGGCTGCGCGCTGACCAAAGGTGGTCGACGCCTGGCGCTCCCGTTGCAAATCGTCCGGGCGGCGGTGGTGCAGTACTGTGCGCTCCAGGCTATGGCCGAGGTGCGGGCGATGAGACATGGACAGCTTCTCCAGGTGCAGCCGGCTGGTCCCGGACGTTGATGGGTCGTGGTCCGATGATCTTGAGCCTGATCTTATCGCAGCCACCGCGCACGCACAAGACAGTAGCATGGAACGACCCCGAACTATCGCCGGAAACAGGAGTCTGGGAACCGCGATGATTCAGAACGAACGCGAGCTCAAGGTCGCGCTGGAGTGGATCGACTACTGGAAGTCCACGCGCACCGGGGCGCAGAGCTGGATCGGCAACGAGCAGGCGGCCCAGAAGATCGCCGAGCTGCGCGAGAAGATCGACGCCTACCGGCGCCGGCAGCCCGCTCCCGCGAGCGCCTCTCCCGAAGCCCGAGACGAAGATCAATCGATCTCGTCGACGGTGTAGAGCTCAAGCACGACGCGTGCGCCGAGATCGCCCATCTGGGTGCGCATGTCCTCGTAGACCGAGTTGCCGATGAGCTGCGTCTCGGCATGTCCCAGCTCGGCCTCATCGGCGTAGCCGCACTGCCACACGATCTGTGGGGAATCGTCTCCGTCTTCGTCGCCGAGAAGGATGTTCCCGGCCGGTAGGCCGGAGTCGCGGCGGACAGTGTCAATCCGGCGCCGAAGCTCTAGTACGGCGTCCCGCGTTTCCACGGACACATAGTAGCGGATCTGTTCGACGATCATGGCTCGTGCTGCTCCCTCTAAGCGTACCGAATGATGCGCGCTTGGCACCGCACGACCTGGCGCAGGCAGCCGCGAGATTCCGTTCCTCCAATTGCAACCGAACCGTAACGTTGATCCCTTGACGGAGACACCCCGGGCGCAGATACTTGTCGCACAATGCAACACCCTGAATCCGCCGTCCGGGACACGGACAGCCAGTCTGCTCTGGTGAGGTCCAGCGCAAGACTCAAAGAGCTGCGGCGTCCTCTGACGGTCCTGCTCGGATTCAACGGAGCGCTGCTGGCACTCCTGCTGTTCCGGCCGTTCAGCGGGAGCTGGGTCACCGGCATCGACAATTGCGCCCAGTTCGTCGGGCCGCTCCTGGCTCTTCCCTGGGCTGTCGGCGGACCCCGTAGGTGGAGCGCGCTCCTCAGGTCAAGTGGCAATCCCGTTGGGCGGCGGGCCTGGGCGCCGGTGTGTCTGGGTCTCGGTGCGTTGTCGTTTGCCATCGGTCAAATAATCTGGGCATGGTACGAGTTGATTCTGCACCAGACCACCCCATTCCCGTCGCTCGCCGACGTCTTCTTCCTGGCCGAGTACCCATTTTTCGTGGCAGGCGTGCTGCTCCTGCCTCGGCGGCGCCTGTCTGGGCCGGCGATGAGCAGAATAACGCTGGACGCCTGTATGGTGATGGCGGCGGCTGTCACCTTCTCCTGGTACTTCGTCCTCGGTCCGACGATGTTTCAGGGTGCCGAGACGCTGCTGGCCCAGGTCATTGGTACGGCCTATCCCTTTCTTGACTTGGTGCTGATCGTCGCGCTGTTCGTCATCGCCGCACAGGCCCGTAATGGGGTGTCGCGCGGCGTCCTGGGGCTGGTGGCGGTCGGCCTGGGGTCGAACGTCCTGGCCGACACACTCTTTGACTACGGCACGCTGCACGGCACGTACGGCACAGGGGCAGCGCTCGACGTGGGGTGGCCGTTGGCATGCATGGTTTTGTGCCTTGCCGGCGGGCGCATCCGGCGGGAACAGGAGGGCGATCTGCAGGTACGGGAGCCAGCGGGTGTGCTCGACGAGGAGAGGCCCCGTTGGGCCATGCTTTTGCCCTATATGTTCGTGCCTGCCGTCGTTGGCCTCCTGCTGTATGTCACGCATTCCGCGGCTGGCCAGCAGTTCCGGTTAGGCGTGGAAATCGGCAGCGCGTGCCTGGTCCTACTGGTGGTGGGCCGCCAGATTCTCGCGCTGGAGGAGAATCATGTGCTCTCGAGGGCACTACGCCGCCAGAATGACGAGCTGGCGGAGGCCAATGCCCGACTTGAGGCACTTTCCACCACCGATCCACATACGGGCCTGCCCAACCACCGCGCCATGGTGAGCGCCCTCGACTCCGAGCTCGAGCGCTCCTACCGCTACCACCGCGCCTGCTCCCTGCTTTTTGTCGATCTCGACCATTTCAAAGACCTGAATGATGCGCACGGCCATCTGGCCGGAGACGGTGTCCTGGCCGAGGTCGCGCAGGTCATGCGGCGCTGCCTGCGCGGCGTCGACACAGTCGGACGCTGGGGAGGAGAAGAGTTTATCGTCCTGCTGCCAGAGACCGATGCCACGGCCGGACTTGAGGCAGCCGAGCGCATTCGCGCATCTATCGCCGCGCACGAGTGTGCGACGGCCGGTGGTGCGCGCGTCACGTGTTCGGTCGGTCTCGCCGCCTACCCGCTCGACGGGGATGAGCGCGACCGGCTCATGGAGGTGGCTGACCGGGCCATGTATGCGGCCAAGAAGATGGGACGCAACCAGGTACGGGCTGCAGGCGACCCGGTGATCGCGGCCCTGGCGGGCGAGACCACCGCCGGCGATGCCCGACGAGAGACCGAGCTGATTCGGACCGTCGCAGCCCTTGGTGCCATCGTGGAAGCACGCGATCAGACCCCCGGCGCCCACCTGCGCCAGGTCTCGCACATCGCCTTGCGGGTGGGAATTGCACTTGGACTTGGCTCCGAGGAAGCTTGCCGGATCGAGCTGGCCGCCACCTTGCACGACATTGGCAAGATCGGTATCCCGGATTCTATTCTGCGCAAGCCCGGGCGCCTTACGGCCGGCGAGTGGGGACACATGCGCACGCACTCTGCTGCAGGGGCTGGCATCGTGCTGCGCTTTCCCGGTCTCGACGCGCTGGCGCCGATCATTCGGGGCCATCACGAGCGCTGGGATGGGACCGGTTATCCCGACCGACTGAGACAGGACGCCATACCCCTTGCTGCGCGCATCCTCGCCGTCGTGGATGCCTTTGGGGCGATGACCTCCGATCGGCCGTACCGCGCGCGCATCGACCGCGAGGCGGCGCTGGAAGAGATCCGCCGCTGCTCGGGCACTCAGTTCGACCCACACGTAGTCCAAGCATTTGAGCGTGTCCTAGCGCTGGACTCCGCTGAGGACCAGGGCCGCCGCGCCGGCTAACCGCCGTTGGTCACACGCGCGGCATGACCGTCGGCACTTCCGTGCATGCCCCGAGCGCTGTACGCTGACAACACAAAACGGGCGTGGACACGCTGAACCGCGTCCTGCGCCGTAAACCCGAGGAGGACCCATGCCGCCACGCAAGCAGCCGAAGAAGCGACGTTCGGGGAGGAAGCTCCTTGCCTTCATCGTCGCCGCCGGCCTTCTCGCCTTTGGTTGGGTCCACATCGTGCATGGCTCGAGCGCCAAAAGGCCGGCTCACCGCCGTCCGGTGGCGTGCCGCGCTCAGACCGGACGACGCGCACAGGCCTGCATGGCCCGGTTCCGGCATGCCTCTCGACAGGCGAGCGCCGCGTCGACCCTGAGAGTGTATGCGGGTCATCTGGTCCCGGTGTTGAAGCGGTCGCGCTCTGCGTTCGACGGCGCGGCCGCCGCAGTGCAACAGACCGATCTCGGCACGCTCGACAGTATCTGCGGAACGTACGGGAACCAGATTACCATCCTGGCCGACGAGGCCGATGGGGTTCCGCACCCGGGAGCCTGGTACCAACCGGTCTCGCGGCTCCACCACAGCGTGTTGGGTCTCTTCCACGACATGCAGGGCGCGTTGCAGATGTGCCAGACAGCCAGCGAGAATGGGGATCCCGACACGGCCGCTGTGGCGCGGAATGATGTGGCGACGGCAGCGGAGCAACTACGGTCCACCGACGATTACACCGTCTCGCTGTCGCGCCGAAAGTAAGGACCGGCAGCGCCCGGACGCCAATGTCCCCGGCGTCATCGCCTCCGGTGATGACTCGTACTCGGTCAGCCGTGGGGGACCAGGCTGTAGATCAGCGCCACATCGGCAAGGGACATGACCGCGAATGCAACCCAGCCGCCGATCCGCTCCCATTTGGTAGCAACGTAGTCGCCGAGGAGCGCGCGGCGAGAAACCATGATGCACATAAGTGCAATCAGGAAGGGCGCGATCAGGCCATCGAGTATCTGGGAGTAGAAGAGCGCCTTGATGGGGTCGAAGCCGACGATGGCGAGCTCGACGCCGGCGAGCATTGAAAGGGCAATGACGCTGTAGAACCCGGGCGCTGTGTAGGCCTGACGGCCCAGGCCCATTTTCCAGCCCAACGTGCCGGCCACAATGTAACCGGTGGACACGGCGAGGACCGGAATGGCCAGGAGCCCGGCCCCCAGAATGCCGATGGAGAACAGAAGGGTTGCCCACCGACCGGCGAATGGCTGCAGCGCCGAGGCAGCATCCGCCGCCGTCTGGACCGTGCGGTGGTGCAAGAAGAACGTGGACGCCGTGCAGATGACGATGAAGTACGCTGTCACATTGGAGAAGACCATGCCAGAGGTCAGGTCGACGTAGCTTTCGCCGAGCTGCCGCACGCCGCGCCGCTCCTCGCGTTCGCCCGAGGTCTGCCAGAAGAAGAGATAGGGGGTGATCGTGGTGCCCAGAAGGCCGACGGCGCCGCTGAAGTAGGTTACGTTCGGTGAGATCGGCGGGACGACCGTGCTGAGGAGAACCGTTCCCCAGTGCGGGTGAGCAAGGAATCCGGCGACGATGTAGGTGAAGAAGACGGCGACGAGCCACAACATGAACTTCTCGATGACCTTGAAGTTCTGGAAGATCGTGATGTAGCCCATGAAGACCACGAGCGGAATGATGAAGAAGATCAACCTGATCTTCGTGAGAAGCTGAAGCACTGCCGCCATCGCTACCAGATCCGCCCCGATGGTACAGATGTTGGCAGTTACGACCAGGAGAGCGGCGACGAAGGCCACGGTGCGCCCAAACTCGCTGCGGATCAGCTCGGCAAGGCCCAGCTTGGTGACGTTGCCGAGCCGCGCTGCCATTCCCTGGACTGCGATGAGCAGTGGGATGGCGAACACGATCAGCCAGAGCTGACCGAGACCTGTACTTGCTCCGACCGTGGAGTAGGTTGCAATCCCCGCCGGGTCGTTGTCGGCTCCGCCGGTAATCAGTCCAGGGCCGGCAAGGCGGACGAGGCGGCGCCACCCCGACGGCTCCGGTGTGGGTTCGGGCTGCGCCGGAATCTCGCGGATGCGCTCAGCCATCGCTTACCCGATTCCCGCCATCCGCCTCAGGGGGCAGCGTCCGAATCTTCCCCGCGCTCGTTCCTTCCAAGGCCGAGATGACACGGAGACAGTCATCCTCCGGTACTCGGGCGATGAGCAATGCCTGGTCTTCATCGAGCGCCTCGAAGTACTCGTCGAGGGCGGACATCGGCACGTGCGCGGCGTCGGCCAGGCGAGTGAGCCTGGGCTCGGCCTCTTCGCGACGGCAGTAGACCTCGGCCGGGTCGTCTTCATGAAAGGTCCAGGAATTCGTTGCCTGTCGGGCTATCTCGGCCGCACTCTCTCCGGGAAAGAGGGCGAGTACAGTCTGCATGCGGTATTTCTCGTCTCCGTGCACTGCAGAGAGGTGATTGACCACCATTCTGAACAGGCCGAGCGACTTTACCTCGCGCTCGACCTCCTCGATCTCATCGACCGTCTGGACTGCGCCGGTGAGCGTGACAACATCGCCGTCGACGTGGACGTTGATATCGGAGCCGAAAGCCGGGTGCGCCGACATCTGTTGCCCCAGCAGTGTCTCCTGCCACCATTCGCGGGCATCGTCTGTGAGTCCCATATATCCCTGACCGGAGTAATGGCAAGAAGTATGCCATTAGCTGTATATCGTCAGGGCGGAGGCACTCGTCTATAACGTGGCGCCCTCGAGAACGATCAGATGGAAGTGGTGGCGATTGACCACGACGGCGGCATATTCGCGCACGGCTCCGTCGGGCGCGGTAAGACGCGCATCGGTGAGCGGAATGAACTGTCGCTGCTCGAGGGAGCGCAGGAAGAGACGGGGATTGCGCTCCGCGTCCATGTGGAGCCGGCCGGCAACGGAGTATGCGCCCAGGCCGACCCAGCACGTCTGGGATATTGTGCCCACCCAAAGGGCCGCGGCGGCGGGAACCTGGCCGTCCGGCTCCAGGATGGGGATGACAGCCAGGAGATGCGCCTTGCTGAGATAGGCATCCCGTCCATCGATCTCGATGGCTTCTCCTGCGGACAGCGTTTCCACATGGGTGGGCTGTATCTCGATCATGCTGGTCGAGCTGTTGAGATGATCCGAGAGCCGGGACTCTGGGCTGGTGATGCTGGCCCGAATGCGCAGCTCCGTGGTAAGGAACTCCGCTTCGATGGTGCAAAGGCCCTCGTCGAGGAGCAAATCGTCAACGTCCTGGGTCCACATGTCGTGGACACTATACCAGTTGCTAGCATGAGCCAGGATGAGCGACCGCTTGGACGCGGAGCCGGCAGATCAGCGTGCCGGCGGCATCGCCTTGTCGCGGGAGGATCAGGTCACTGCCGGCCTGCTGATCTTCGTCGCGCTTGCTCTGGTGGCGGCCGCGGGTGGCTGGCCACCAGCCCTGCAATTCTTTCTCTCCGTGGCCGCGGTGATGCCGCTCGCGGCCTTTATCGGGACCGCCACCGAGGCGCTGGCGGACCGTGTCGGAGGAAAGATCGGCGGCCTGCTCAATGCCACCTTTGGGAACGCGCCGGACCTTCTCGTGGGCGTGTTCGGCGTGCAGAAAGGACTCATCGCGCTGGTCAAGGCAACGCTGATCGGTGCGCTGATCAGCAACTCGGCGCTGATCATAGGCATCTGCTGTATCGTGGCCGGCGTGCGCTTTGGACGGCCTCGCTTCCGGCGAGATGAGGCCGGCCACCACAGTGTACTGATGATGCTGACGCTCGCCGCGGTGCTGTTTCCTTCGGTGGGCGCGCTGGTTCTGTGCGGCGCAACGAGATGCACGCTTCGCGCGCAGGGCACGATGATTCTGCACGTGAGCGTCGGCATCTCGCTCGTGCTTCTCCTCGCTTACGCGGCATACATTCTGTTCGGCATTTTCGGCTGGGAGCGGATAGGAAGAGGCGAACAGGAGGGAACAGAGGTTCGACAGCTCCGCCAGCGCAAGGAAGTACATGGCAGCCCGCAATGGCCCGCATGGTTCTCCCTGCTCGTCCTGGGTGGCGCGACCGCCCTCCTGGTGCCCGTGACCGACATCCTGACCAGCAGTGTCAACCCGGTCACGCATGTCCTCCACTGGTCCACGGTATTCGTGGGCATTATCATCGTGGCCAATGCCGGGAATGTGGCCGAGGGCTACGCTGCGGTGCGACTTGCCTGGCAACGGGGCGGGGTGGACCCGCGCGAGGCCGATTCCGGTATGGACCTTGCACTCGGTATCGCGTCGGCGTCGTCGATCCAGATCGCGACCTTCGTCGCTCCGCTCGTGGTCCTCTACAGCCTGACGGCGCACACCATGAACCTGGTGTTCGCCCCCATCGAGCTCGCGATTTTCGGCCTACTCGTTATTGTCTTCGCGTATATCGCTCACGACGGAGAGACGAACTGGCTGGAAGGCGTCCAGCTCCTGGCGCTGTATGCCATGGCGGCCATCATCTTCTATGGATTGCCCGCATCCGCATTTTCGGGCTAGCCGGCATCCCCCGAATGGGGGGAGCGTGGGAAGCGGCAGGTCTTGGGCACCTACCGCCCCCCACGATGGTGTGCGATGTCAGAGTGCCGTCATAGGGTAGACGCGCCCAACCTCGAAATCTTGCGGTTTTCGTCAGCGAATCCGAAAATTCGTTGAACATTGGCCTCTCGGCGCGTATACTATCCAGTACGAGGGGGGATCCGAATGTCAAAATGCGTCATCGTGCGCGAGGATGAGCCCGAGCTCGCCGATCTGGTCCGTGAGCTCCTCGAGGAGCAAGGATACACGGTCGTGGTGGTCATGAGCATTGAGGCGCTGATGTCAGAAGCTGCTCGACGATCCCCCTGTGTTGCGCTCATCGACAGTAACGCACCAAACAGGTTTGATCTCTGGTGGATGGGCGAGCCCCTGCAA
>Ga0066662_10000648_pt1 | contig 15365 bp, 26 predicted proteins | sample GraSoiAngelo_111_FD_133939 | JGI IMG/M metagenome (GOLD analysis project Ga0066662, IMG submission 133939) | Grasslands soil microbial communities from the Angelo Coastal Reserve, California, USA - 14_0903_12_40cm | ecosystem: Environmental > Terrestrial > Soil > Grasslands | place: USA...
CGATGTCGATGACCAGGGCCATGCGGATGTGGACGGTCATGCTCTTGCCTCCTCATAAATGTGGCTGGGATACTGCCGCACGCCAAGTTGCCGCATCTCGGCGGCACACTCGTCCGTGTGCGGGCCGGTTGAATCGACCGTCCACCCGGCCTCTGTCAGGATCTCCACTCCGGAGCCGCACGGCCCAGAGGCGTATCGCCAACCGCGGATCGTCATGCTTCACCTCCACTCTCACGGGCGAAAAGCCCCGACCGAGTCATTTCTCTCACCCTCCTCCTCCAGGCCGCCCGTGCGGCCGGTGCCACTCGTGTCCCAACTACTCACACCACTTGATAACCGGCAGGCGATTGCTCTGGAGCTTGCCTCCGCCAGCAAGCTCCGCCCCAATCACCCGCTCGGAGCGACTGGCGGTGAAGTAACTCCCATCTGTGCGACGGTAGATCAGCGTCCACTCGCCCGAAGTAAAGAATCCCCGCCCGCATTTCAGATCCGCCAGCGTGTACTCTTCGCGTGCCATCGTCGTCCCCCGTTCGGTGCCCTCGTTCACTCCACACCTTAAGTATACCTAGCGTATGCCTCCATTGTCAAGGGAGGCTAGCGATTTTTCTGGGTTTTCTTGGGCTGCCCTTCTGTGGACGCCAGTTCACTATCGGCCAGGCGGCGCAGGGCAACGCGGATGACGTCGATGCGCGGAAGTGCCTGGAGCCCAGGCTGGGCCAGGTACTCACCCAGGCGATCCATGAGGGCCTGCTCCTCGGGCGTGAAGCGGTAGGTAGATGGCATGAGCTTGGCCCCGTCTCTCTGTCTCGGCATGGCTTACCTCCGGTAGATGGCAGGTATACGATACACCTACCATTGTGCCGGCACCAGCTCGGTAGTCAAGAGGTATACGTGAAGGGCGCAAGAGAAGGGCCGGTACCCCTTGTGAGGGGCACCGGCTCAGCGGGCAGAGGGAGACAGGATCACGTAGGACGGGACTGGAGCTGCTGAATTACCTCCTGGAGAACCTGGAGAGCCAGAGGCAGGAGCCATGCCGGAGGAGTCCAGGTGCGAGCGGGCTGCCCCGGCTGCCCCGGTTGGCCCTGCGCTTCTTGCGACCCCGATGCGGCCTGTACGTGCTGCTGGTGCTGATTCAGGGCCTGCTCGACGGCGTCGGCGAGTTGGGCACGGTCCCGAGAGGGCGGCTGAGCCTGGACGGCGCGAGCTGGCTGCCCGCCCTCACCCTGGAACGCCTCCCCCAGGCCGAAGCCGAGGACCTCGTAGGCCGCCTCGATGACCGTGCGCGTGTCTGTCTGCTGCCCGCGAAGAAAGGAGAGAATCGTCCGGAGACTGTCAGCCGGAAACTGAGTGGGAAAATCTGTCATGTAGGACCTCATAGATGGAATAAGTGGATGGTGGCTCACCGTTACCGCCCCCGCCCGCGGACGGCCACGCGCCCGCCGCCCGTCCGCACCACCGTCCGGGTCACGGTCCTCCCATGCACCGGCACCGCAGAGAATCCTCCGCGGTAAGGACCTGCACCGAAGTAGCGGCCGAAGCTGGCGGCATAGCCGAAGGTGGAGTAAAACGGTGTGGCAAAGGCAGTGTAGGGGGCAGCATAGGAGGCCGTGTAGCTCGCCACGGGCGCCGCATAGCTAGTCGCCACAGTAGCCACGGGGGCCGCATAGCTGACAGCCTGGGGACATACAGCTACAGCAGCCTGAACTGGCACGGCCTCGGCGACAGCCACGGGGGGCGCAGCCGCAACGGGGGCCGGTGCCGAGACAGGGGCAGGCAAGGCCTGTACCTGAACGGGGGCCGGTGCGGCATACGTCGCAGCGACCGTTACCGGGGCCGCCACTGCCACCGCCTGCACATAGGTCACGGCCGGCGCGACAGCTACCACAGTCGGCGCATAACTGAAAGCAGCGTAGCCGGTGCTGTACCCCAGGCCGAAGCCGCGGCCATAGCCAGCCCCCACGGCCGTGTGACACACTCCCCCCACGCCGGTGTGGCCTACTCCCACACCGACGCGCACGCCGTGTGCCTCCGCAGGGACGGCACCGATCAAACAAACGGACAGGACTGCAAGAATTCGTCGCATGCGATACCTCTCTTTCTTTCTGTATTCTACGGGACACGGGCGGTTGATTCGCTGGTAGCCATTGCCTGGAGAATAGCCTTGTCCACCTGGTTGAGCTTGTTCGGAGTTCTGGGCATCTTGTCCGCGCGCACGCTGCGATAGATCTCTTGCCACGACACATTCGGGGCAAACCGTCCCTGCACGTCGAACAAGTCGATACCGTCTCTCCCTGGCGACGTGTGGCACATGGCGCACTGCCCGCGCTGAAGTACACCCAGAGCGGCAGGGAGATCGGCACGAGTGCTCGACGGCGCAGAAGGGACGGACGGGGGAGGCGAGGGACTGTACGCCACCGCCTCCGTACCGTCGCTGGCCACGGGCGGGCCGCCTTCGCCTGGCGCCGTCTGAGGAGATAGCCGAGTTAGTGCCGCCTCGATCCGGGCCAGTCTGGCTTCCACCACAGCAGAGGCACCCTGAGCCAGCGGAGGACAGGACGGCGCAGGTGCAACAGTAGGCGCTGGCTGCGGCGGCAAGGGTGCCGCTACCAGAACCGGAGGGGGGGTCGTCGGTGCCGCCACGAAAGTGAACAACTCGTAAGCCGCCGCAAAGGGAAAAACCACCTTCTCCTCTAGCACAAGGACCTTCTTTACCTTCACGTCCTCGTGATAGACAGGAGCCACATACGGCACACTGTACGTGCTCGGATACCCAATTGGCCCACGAAAGACGGCGCAGTGTTGACACTGCGCCGCAGTCACGGCAAACAACCACGCCGCCATTGTCACAAAAAGACGCACGGTTTCAGCCTCCTTTCGCCGGCGGCGGTGGCGGCTGAATGGGTACCTTCATCAACAATCGCATCAACTGGCCGAAGCCTTTGGCCTCAAACTGGTCATAGCGGGACTTCGCTCCTGGCCTCGCCAAACGGCTGGCACTCTGGTCGAGGCCCGTCCCCTTGGCGCGCTCCAGTACACCCAGGATAACCTGCCGCGGATACCCTGTCTCACTTACCAGGTCATCTAGCGTGCGGCTCCTCTCGTAGCGCAGCAAGGCCTTTTGCAAAGCCAGGGCCGCCGCGGCCGCGGCCATACCCTGGGGATGGGCGGGTGTGCGCGTGGCCGCCAGGACAGCTCCGCTGAAGTGGGCCTGATCGTCCTTGACGATAGCCTCCAGATCGGCGCCGAAGTAACGGTCAGCGATCTGCCGCGCCCGCCTGGAGCGCGTGCCCTTCCTTGCAATGGCCAGGGCCAGCGGCCCGCTCGCGTCCTCGCGCACGCTGTCTCGGATAGGGATAATGCCCTGAGCATGACAGCAGAAGCAGTTGCGGATTTCAACTTCCACCCAGCGAAACGGATTACGGCGGTCGTTGGCAAAGTCGCTTCCGGCCCGGTCCAATCTCTTGCCCTGTCCGTCGCTCAGGTAGTACCCCTGGAGTCCGTTTCTCGGCAGACTGAAGATAATCTCATGGGCCTGCCCGCCATTGAGCACATCGGCAAGAATATCGTCAGCCTCAATCGAGGCATTGAAATCCAGGCTGCGCCACCAGTAGGCATGGCCATGCCGCCCGCGTGTCGGTGTCCGCTCCAGTGCCCGGTTGTTCGGCGCAACCTCACTCTCCAGGACGGCACCGCGGACCAGCGAGCCCAGCCGGTCCGCCACGTCGTCGTCCACGTCCAGCAGTTTACGCAACTCAGCCTCGGTATCGGGAAGATTCAGTAGCTCGTGATACCTTGGCTCCAACAGCGCGTAGTACAGGAACCAGTCCAGGCGCAGGATCGGGAAGTCGCTGTCTGTTTCGGCCACCAGGCGGACCAGGTCGTCCTCGGGCAGCCACGGCGCTTGGAGTGTTTTGCGTGTGCGCTTCGTCCCAACCTTCTCCCATTTGCGCTCCTGCTGCACCCAGCGATAGGCACTGGGATTGCTCTGCGCCGTGGCCCTGGCGACACGGGTCCCGTACTGGTCCGCCCAGTAACCGTAATTCACCCAACCGTACTCGTCCTCTTCGGTATCCTCCGTGAGATGGAAGTAAGGATCGGGAAAGGGCGCCCTCCCGGAGCCCTTACGGCCCAGGTTGTCCCATGTCTTTGGCGATATGTCATAATCCGTGAGGACTATCCGCTACAAGCGGCCATTGCCGCCAGGCACAAGCGCCGGAGCGTGGACGTGGCCGAAGGACAGACTGTTGACGGCATACGAGGCCAGCACGTCCAGAGTGGGAAGGTACGCCTCGTCGGCGTTGTAGGCCGAGAGATAGCGGACGAAAGGGTGCGGGACGGAGTGCGGGTCCAGCACGTCGGCAAGAGCAAGGCCCACAGCGCTGGCTGGAGTCAGACGTTGCACGTCTTTGCTCGGGGCCGGTCGTTGAGCCAGGACCAGGCCCGGCAAGAGAATAGCCAGCAGAAAAAGGGCAGACAGCGCTCGTGTCATCGTCCCTCGTCATCCCCTCACGACAAATATCACTAACCCAGCGATTAACGGGACGATGGCAGCACGAGGATAGAGTAAGCTATCAAAGATGGCACCACTGAGAAACAGGAGGGTGGCAGTCCCAAAACACAATGTTTCAGGCGATCTCCGCAACCACGTTTTCACCAGACTACCTCCCTTCACGGCGCACACGGGCCAACAGGGCCAGCAAACCTGCCTCATCCTCGGGAAGTCTCTCCCGAGCCAGCACCTTGCCCTTGCTGTCCTGCACAATCACAGCGGGAGGGCCGCCAGCGGCCTCGACGAAGCGTCCCAGGTCCCGGCCTCCCTGTACGCCTCCCGGCTGCCCCGGGGGCGGCTTCAGGACTACGGCACTGGTCGGATAGACGTAGGGCTCGCCTCCGTCGCGCCTTACCTGGTCCTTCCAAATAGCACTGTTGGCCAGCGTCCCCTGAGCCGGAGTCAGCTTGTCGTAATCCAGTACCAGGGTCACGTACACCTTGCCGCTCACTGGACCAGGAGCAGGAGTGTCGCCCGGAGCGCGAGCCGCCGGACCAGCACGCGGCGGTTGCACGCTCACTGTGGTACTGGCAAAAGCAGTCAGCTTGCCGTCCACCAAAGCCACGGCAAAAACCTGGATGTCTCCGGGTATCACGGCACCCTTAGCATGCGGAAAGACGATGGTGATTTCTTTGTCCGCGTCCAGAGTTTTGATTTTGCCGGGGCCAATCACCAGCCAGCGCACTTCACCCGAGGTTTTCGCTGCCAGGGTTACGGAACCCTCATCGGCGTCCACCTTCTGATCGGCTGGCAGCTCCAGTCCTTCCACCCGGTTGGCGGATTCAGCGGGCGGAGTACCCTTGGGCGCAGGCTCGACCGGCGGGGCCAGCAGGACGGCGCAAAGGAGGGAGAACACGTTAACGCCTCTGCATTCGTATTTGCATCCCGCTCTGCGTGGTGCCATACCCCGTGAGCGTGTTCAATGGTATGCGATAGCTCTGGTAGGTGTCGGGGTCGGGCTGTCCCAGGCCAAACGTCTCGGTAATGAGCAGTACACCCTCCTGCACGTCCCACGAGCCCGTGAAGAGACACTCCGCAGAGCCATGCGCCTCATAACAGCCGTTGGCACGAAAGAGGGTGTCGTAGGCGCAGCCTCCCCAGTAGACCGTCCACCTGCCCACCATGCCCGCATGCGTGAGGGGTCGAGCGGGAGGCAACGGTGTAGCCGGCAGGGATAGCAGTAACCCAAGGACGGCACCCATCAGATCCTCCCCACCAGCAAGAGGACCAGGATTATGACCAGGAGCACCGCCAGCAGCCCCGAGGGACCCCAACCCCATTGCTGAGAATAGGGGTAAGCTGGCAGTGCTCCCAGGAGGAGCAGAACGAGCAAGATAATCAAGATAGTCGTCACGGAAGAGTCTCCTGTGCCACGAACGGCGCAAAGAACGTATCGGTCCACTGGAACGCAACGCCTGCCGCTTTGGCCGCTCCTTCGTCCTCGGAGCGATCACCCACAAAGAGGGCATGTTCAGGAGGGATAGCCAGCTTGGCCATAATCGCCTGAAGCATACCTGACTCATGGCCTGGCCTCTGCATCGCTGGCATGAGCGTCGGCAGCTTGCCCCGAGCGAAACACGTCATACTCCCCCACCGGCAACGGTGGCACGCCACGGACCCGCAGCAGGCCCCCACCGAAAGCCGCCGGCACCCTGAAGCCAAACTCCCGCTGCGGCCCGGGTGTCGGTGTGGGGGTAGGCGTGGGACCAGGAGACGGCGCACCACTGGGAATGGCGTTGACAACCCAGAAGTCCCCGCTCAGGTTGGGGTCCAGAACGTAAGCGTAGGGAATCTCGGCGAACCCGCCCTTGCCCCAACCCGTCCCCCAACTGTTCTTGAACGTAAAACGCTGTGTAATGTCGGAATAGCCCACGATACAGACATCGTGACCTCCGACCGCTTGCTCGCTGCGCTGCGGCATGGGGACAATGCCTGTCCTGGCGACCTCCTGAGACTCGAAGCTCTCGTAAACCGTGAAGCCGAAGAGGAACGGGAAACCGCTGGCCAGGCAGCCTTTCACCCCGCCCAGGGTCTGATTCACCACGGCATAGCTCTGGATGCGATTGGCCGCAGCAGCAGTGATTGCCTCCTGCGATGGCTTGGCCGTGAAGCGGTTCACGTCATAGGGCCAGAGCGATTCGTCACAGAAACCGTACTGATTCAGGGCCTTGAGCATGTCCCGGTTGTTCACGCCCGAATCCTGGTCCACGGTGCCCATCAGGAGACGGGAATAGTAGTAAATGAACAGCCGCGACACCGATTGAACAGGCAGACTCTCTTTCTGCTGATCGAACATAATCAGGGAGTCGGAGGAATTGGGCCCACAGCTGCCGATTTGGCCCTGGTTGAGGACCGGACCGACCCCGGCGCTCAGGTCCACCGACGGTGGCAGCGAGGCCATGACGTGAGCGGGGGCGTGGTAGTGAAGGTCTCGCAAGTCTGGCAAGGAGGGTTTCCAACCGTAGTAGCGCTCCGAACCGGGCAGCTTGCTCTTTTGCACGAATCGCCCCCTTTAATGAAGGTTTCTCAATCCTGAAAGCTCGCTTTGCCTGCCAGTATCGCGGCCAGGACGGCGAACAGCGCGGCCAGGCCGTTGCCGCACACGGTGAGTGCCATAACCCAGCGCACGCTGTCCCGAGCCCGCTCCCCTCTCTCCGTCAAAAGGGTCTCTTCTTCCTGCTTCATCTCTTCAATGACGGCGCGGACGTCAGCCATCAGGGCGGCACCGTTGCTCTGCCGGAAGAGCGTCACGGCCCGGGCGTGCTGACCCTCCTTCGCCACCCTCAGTACGTTCTCCATCTCTTGCACCTTGGCCCGCACCAACTCACCGAGCCGTTGCGCTCGCTCCTGCCGACTGGGGTTGTCGGCCGTCAAGTCCTGCACTTCCTGGAGCCTCTGGAGAGCACGTTTGCAAGCGTCCGGATAGGGTACCAAGGCACTTTGGTCCTCGGTGAGGAGATAGGTGCCCCGCGAGGTAGAAGCAGCCTGTACGGCCGTCAGGACACCGTCCAGGGCGTGAATCACCAACAGCGTGTGCTCGCGCAGAGAGACGGCCTCCCGGTAGTCGTGCAGAGCCAAAAGGAAAGCACTCGCTGTCAGCGTGCTGGTGAGGGCCGACAGGCCAATGGCACTGAGGGTGCGCGTCATAAATTTCCGGCAAGGATACCGTCTGCTTCAGCTGACGGAGGAATTGCCGGTACTCCCGGGGTTGATAGAGGAGCAATTTGTTCGTACAATACGGACATGAAGCTGACACTCCAACTACAGCTCTTGCCCAGTGAAGCACAGAAGGCCGACCTTCTGCGCACGATGGAAACCTTCAACGCGGCAGCCAACTTCGCTGCCGAGCAAGGTTTCGCTGCTGGCTACTTCGGTCAGGTTAACCTGCACCGAATTACCTATGCTGCTATCCGCGAGCGCTTTGGGCTGTCGGCACAGATGGCCGTTCGTGCCATCGCCAAAGCTGTCGAGGTGTTCCAGCGTGACCAGACCGTGTGTCCGACCTTCAAGCCACGCGGGGCCGTCACCTACGATCAGCGAATTTTGTCCTTCAAGGGTCTGACCGAGGTGAGTCTGTGGACGCTGGCGGGACGGCTGCGCGTCCCCTTTGTGTGCGGTAGTTACCAGCAAGCGCTGCTGGGCCGGATCAAGGGACAGGCCGACCTGGTCTACCGGGGCCGCAAGTTCTACCTGCTCTGTACCATCGACATGCCCGAACCGCCCCCCTTGCAGACGACAGAGGCTATCGGGGTTGATCTGGGGATCGTCAACCTGGCAACCGATTCCACGGGCGAAACCTTCACGGGCGACAAGGTCGAGGAAGTACGCCAGCGCTATGCTCGGCGTCGGGCGGAGTTGAACCGTTGCGGGACCAAGTCGGCAAGGCGCCGACTGTCGAAGATCCGGAAGAAGGAGTCCCATTTCCGCCGGAACGAAAACCATCGCATCGCCAAGCAGCTCGTTGCCAAGGCCAAGGCAACCACTTCGCGGATCGTCTTCGAGGACCTGAAAGGCATCCGCGAGCGGGTTTCGGTTAACGGCCAGCAGCGCGCCAAGCACTCGGGATGGGCCTTCTTCCAGTTGCAGCAGCTCACGGCCTACAAGGCGAAACTGGCGGGGATCGACGTGATGTACGTCGATCCCCGCAACACGAGCCGCACCTGTTCGCAGTGCGGTCACTGCGACAAGGCCAACCGCAGGAATCAGGCTGAGTTCTGCTGCCAGCACTGCGGACACTCCTCAAACGCGGACATCAACGCAGCTCAGAACATCCGGACCAGGGGCCTTGTCAACAGGCCCATCGTAGGGCTGGACGCGCACTCCGTTAGCGGTCCAGTGCTTACAAGCCACCTGCTTTAGCTGGTGGTTGTTGACGGTTGGGAGCCTCCCTCAATCTGGGAGAGAAGGGCTAGCAATTGCTCCGGATCGTAGGGCTTTCTCAGGACACGCACGGGAGCCAGGTGAGCCACGTCCAGGGCAGCAATATCCTCGTCACTGGCGGCCGTCTCCAGGATGGCTGGCACGCGCTCCCAGCCCTGGCAGCGGCGCATCTCAGCCAACAGTTCGGCGCCGTTGTCGGCCGGGAGAAGCAAGTCCAGGAGGACCACGTCGGGCGGCGGGAGAGAGAGCATGGTCCTAGCCCACCTCCCAGTGGCCGCATGGTCTACCTGGTAGCCATGCCGCTCCAGGAGCGTTTTCAACATCTCCAGCGTATTCGCATTGTCCTCGACAATCAGCACTCTCATAGCTCACCTCCTGCATCCGGAGGTAATGGGGGCAACGGGGGAGGTACGGGCTTTGGCCTGGGGAAGCGATGCGGACCGGAACCCGGGTCCAGCTCCTGCACCAGGCGGGCATTCTGTGCCTCACTTCGGACCAGGAAGTCCGAAGTGGCCTGGTGTCCTTGCCGCGGCCGTTCGGGTGGCAGATCCGGCACGGGATCGGCCTTGATATTGGCCGCGGCAAGAGCCGTATGAAACCTCTTGGCAGTGTCGTGCAAGAGGATCATCCACCCTCTCTGTTCGGCTGCTAACTCGCGAGCCTCCGTTTCCAGCTCCTGGAGTCGGGAGATCACGGCCTGTTGCTCGCGCTGGTGGCGGCACAGTCGGGCAATCTGGGCCTCCTGCCTGTCCACAATCGCTTGGAGGTTGGCCACGGCCGTCATGTCACGCTCTTGACGGGCCTTGTGCCAGGCATTGTACACGGCCACGCCAGCAGCTCCCAGCGCCGTCACGAGTGCCGTCAGTGCGACCACCCAGGCGTTGTCCATGCCGTCCGTCATGAGGGTTTGATCTCGAACTGCCCGTCTGCCAGGACCGCGTTGGCCCCCGGTGTGACGCGCCGTGCCTCGTGCTGGTAGACACCCGAAAAGACGGCGCTGGTGGACACCGTAAAGACGATCACACCATTACCGCTGTCTGTGATTGTACCGGGCACCTGCACCAGTAGCGGCCCGCCGGGATAGGGCTTCACCCAGAACTCGAAGGCCATGCCCGCCACGGGTGCCGGTGGATCCAGGGTGAGGGTGATCTTCAGATCCTCGCCGGCAAAACAAGAGAGATCGGTGGTAATGGACATGTCCAGGCTCCCGAGGATCGTCAGAGCGGTATCGTCATGGCCTGAGAGGAACAGCAGGCGCGGCGGCACCGTGGCCAGGCCGTCGAACGGTATCCCTGGATCGTCGAACTCGACAAGAGCGTCAAAGTCAGTGTAGATCACGATGCTGCCTCTCGCGCTGGCATGGCCCGCACGATCCGCCCGTCGTCCAGGATACGCGAGGCACCGTCCAACTCGTAACGGCGCGCAAGGGACCGATACACCGCCTGCAAGGCACCGTGCGCCGCCTCGAATTCGCGCTTCATGTCTAGGAGAATCCGTAGTTCGTCCTGGGAGATCGTCTCGGCAGGAGTAGTGTCGTTCGTGTCCGTCATGGGTGCAGCGCCTTGAGGGTCTGAACTAGCCACAAATGCCCGGCCAAGGCCCCGACGATCAACCCCAGGACCAGGCCAACGGCGAAGGGCAGGATCGGGTACTCTCGACTCACCCGCAGCGTCCAGGCCGAAATCGTGGTCCGACCGCTCAGTACCGCCCACACGTCGTAGACAATAGCCAGCAGGATCAGGGCCGCGAAGAGCGTGCCGAAGGCTGCGGCCAGCCAGGCCAGAGCAGTCATTGTCCTAATCCCACCAGGGTGAAACACTGGTTCTGTTCGTCCATGCTCAGAGCCATGAACGCGGGCAAACCAACCGCCACCAGGGCCTTCTCCAGGGCGGACGTGGGTAGCGAGAGGTAGTCCGTCATACCCAGAATGGCCAGCACCTGCGCCTGTGCTGCCTGGGGGGCCGTCACGAAGGCCGTGACGCACTCGCCGGCAATGGCCTGCTGGTGTTGCCGCCCGTAACTGTCCAACACTTCGTCGATCCGTGCCGTCAGGTAGTCGGCGCTGGTAACGTGCGACAACGGTGTCCCCGGTGGCGTTTGCTTGGCGAGGACCGCGTTCTGCGCGTCGATAGCGGCATTCGCCTCGGCCACGACGGCGCTCAGGGCCGCCTCACGGACTGGTGTAGTGGTGTAGCTGTACTGCATACTGTCCTCTCTCACGTCAGGGCGGCATACTTCCACGTGCCGCCCACCCGAAAGTATGCCCGGTTGTTGGTACTGTCCACTCGGATCATACCGTCCGTGGGATTACTCACGTCCGCGTCCACAGTGGCACCTGCCTTGACTCCCGTGCAGACGGCACCGGCGAAGAAGCCATTGCGCGGGCGATTGGCACCAACACGTCCCAAATCTACCGCGTTGTCCGATATGGTTAGCAGACTGCCGCTTATTGCCGGGTTAATCTGCCAATAAACAGAACTAGAGCCAGCACCTAAACGCAAACTCGTATTATTCGCTGTCGTTGTTAAATCTAAACCTTGAGCTGTTCCTGTCCCGTTATTATTTGGACGAATGACTGCCTGTCCGTTGTTAGCTATCTCTAGCCAAGAGCCGTTACTACTATCTGTATAAGTGTAATGAATCCTAATCGTCTGCGTATTCGTCCCGTTGCGCTGTGCCAGGGTGTTGGGGCCGTCGCGGTAGAGGAAAACATCAGTGCCCCAACCCAGACGATTCGCAGACGGCAACAGAAGGTCCCCGCTGGCCAGCGTGGCGTTCTTGCCCGTCGCTGGCGTCCAGGCAATCGAACCGTCCACCGCCACCGACACTGAACCGCCACCCTGCGAGATAGAAGGCAGGGCTGGTATATCGGCTGGCACCAGGGCGCGAAAAGTGGGCGTGGCCGCTGCCCCCGTGGTTGGCCCCCCGAAGATTGCATTCGCCGCCTGCGTGTTGAGCGCCAGCGCCAGGGTGCCCGAACCTATCACCGGGGAGCCGGATACCGGAGTAGTGAACACGACACCAGGCACCGTCATGCCAACGCTACTCACCGTGCCCGGGGTGTACCCCAGGGCACCCGTCACGTCCCCCGAGGCGAGGACTACCGCTCCCGTCCGCCCGAACACCGAGGACACAGGCGCCGCTGGGGCGTTGGCCAGGACAAACGCGGTTGTAGCTACCTGCGTCGTGTTGGTGCCCAGTGTGGCCGTGGGAGCCGTTGGCGTGCCCGTGAAGGCGGGCGAGGCCAACGGTGCAGCTCCCGTCACCTGCCCAACCACGTAATCGCCCAGGGCAGGCAGGACGGCCCCGACGCGCCCGAACACGCTGGACACTGGGGCGGGCGGCGCACTCGTCAGATACCCCTGCCCCTGCACGTAGGCCGTTGTCGCCAGGCGTGTCGAGTTGTCCACCAGGGGTGGCGTCGGTGCCGCTGGCGTCCCCGTGAACGTTGGCGAGGCCAGGGCCGCCCTGAGGCTCAGGAGGTAATCGAGCGACGAAGTGACGGCACTGCCGTTGACGCCTACCTTGGCCTCCAGGGCGGCAATCGCGGCGCCGAGGTTGTCGTGCAGGAGGGAGTGCGGATCGCTCTGGAGCGTGTGAGTCGCCAAGGTGGCGGCCGACGGGAAGGTGTCGAGTGTGGTGGGGAAGTTGGTTGGCACGCGCTACTCCGGAGTGTCCGAGTCCGTCAGGAGCCACCAGGCCAGCACGGCGATACCCATGCACAGCAGCACCTGTACCGTGTAGTTTACAGCGTCCGGAAGAGTCAAAGGATTTCGTCCTCCTCTGCAATGAGCGGACCAGGTTGGGCGGGAAGGGGTTCGTCATGCGCCGTCTCAGGGACGTAGGGTTGGCCGGAACGCATGGAGGCCTCGAAGCGCTGGCAGTTGCGCAGGAACAGATCTGTCGGCGGCGTGTGGTCCACCGTGGGAGGATCGGGCAGCAAGGAGGCCAATTCGGTGTACACGTCCCGCCAGCATAGATCGTCCCCCTTCTGTATCACCACTCGCCGGACCGCCTCCCTCAAACGGCGCAGTTCAGACACCAGAGCGGGTAAGTCCTCGCGGCACGCCGCCACGAAGGCCGCGTCGGCTGGCTCGAACACCCGGGCCACGGCCGTCCCGTAACCGTCGTGCGGGTGCAGCACGGTACAGATCCCCGTCGCCGCCAGCCTGGTAACGATCCACGGCCCCGGCAGGGCCTCCCGGCAACGCGCCTCAATCCTGGCCAAGTCCTGGTCCGTTAGCATGCGCCCTCCAGTCTCTTGAGGAGCCCCGAAAAAGGTGGTTTTTCTGCCACCTTTTTTTTCTCCTTGTCGGCATTGGAGTTACGATTACCTCCCTGTGTGGGTGATATATAACCCTGCGCCGTCCGTCAACACTCGGCGTTCTCCTGGTTGGGCATGGCCCGGTGCTGCCTTTTCACGCCACGGCGCAGGGAGTAGAGGTAGCGCCCCACTCCCTTACCCCTGGTTAGAGGACCGTGCTCGCGCTCCTGGACACTCACCAGCTTCAATACGCGCAGACGGCGCAGGGTGCGGAGAGCCCAGCGATAGTTGCCCAGAGCGTCCCTGATTTGCGCCAGAGTCTGCGGCCCACCGTCTTGGAGCACGTCCAGTACGTCACACTGCCTGGAGGATTGGGCTCCTGCCCAGCCTCTCAGGAGACACGCGATCCGCTGCCGGTGCGCCTGGAGTTGGGCCAGGCTCTCGAAGTTCTCCTCTCGCAAGAGGCGCTGCCGTGCTCGGATACGGGCCTCGCGTCCCTGCCGATCCACGTTGGGCGGCAGGGCAAGGCGCTGCCGGTGGTGTTGCACGGTGGTGTGGTGACAGCCAATGGCCCGGGCAATCTCTCTGTCGCACAGCCCGCGATCCCAGTGCTCCCAGACCAGGGTGGGCAGGAGTAGGTTGCGCTCGCAGTCGCACAGGCCGTGCTTGCGAATTGCAGTGAGTACGGCCTCGGGAGTGCGCTCGAGGTGGCGGGCCAGGGCACGGGGGTTCTCAAGCGGATAGTGCTGGCGCAGAAAGGCCAGGTCTTCGTCAGTCCAGGCTCGCCCACCCATGAAAAACCCTCCTTGCTGAATAGTAGCAAGGAAGGTGAGTGCGAATCAGTGTGCTTAATTATCCTCGGGTGCGATCCGCGTGCGCAGGTCCTTCACCACCTGCATGGGCCGCCTGGATTGCCGAACGTACGCGCGGACACACTGCACGCAGATCGCGAACGTCTCGGCCTCGGGCAGAGCGGCCAGGCTCTCCGGTGCCACGCAACAGACTTCGGCACAGGACCAGCAGAGACGGCGCACAGCGGTGAGCGAGGGCACACGGTAGGGATCGGCCTCCCGGCAGCAGACGATAGCGACCAGGTGGGTGGGCCAGGGTTTCAGCAGCATGTGTGTCCTCCTTAGATCCAGCGCAGAGCCAACCCGCCCGTCACCGGGCGCAGGACCGCCACCAGTCGCCATCCTTCACCCACGCTCTCGTCAGGCGCCGCCCACACGGCCATGTCGCTATCCTCTGAGCAGGCAATCTCCAGACGGCGCAGAAGGATTGGTAGGCTCGGCTCACTGTCCACGGCGACACCGTCTCCCGACGTCGCGACGTACAGTCGCTGCAAGCGTACGGCCTCCGGGACGTGGGCCGCTGTCCCGTGTCCGTCGCACCCGTCGCACGGTATCAGGCAGTCTCCCAGCGGCACCAGGCCACGCCCACCGCACTGGGCGCAGAGAGACTTGCCACCGTCCCTGTTGCGCCGTACTCTTCTCTCAGTATTCATGGAGCGCGTCTCTCTTGGTGAGGGACGGACAGAAGGGTCAGGCGGTCTCCGCGTAACGCCTGGCCCCTGTCCTTTTCAGGCGTCGGCCTCTGTAGGCTCGACTTCCTCTTCGTTCTCCAAATCGCCCAGCGGCAAACCGTGCTCCCGGCAAAAGCTAATCAGGCTCGCCCGAGGGACACGCCGGCTGCGGCTCCCGGGTATCCGATATCCCTTGAGCTTGCCCGAGTCGAACCAGCGGGCCACGCTGCCCGTTGCGACGTGCAAGAGTTTGGCTACCTCTCCCGTCGTGAATGCGTCTTTCACGGCTGAATCTCCTTTCGAGATTGTCGCAGAACGCGAATGCACGTCCGGCAATATCGCAGGCCGAACCGTCGTGCCTCGACTTCACAGCGCTCGCACGGCGGATCACTGGCCAGTCCGCGGCGGATCAGGCAGGCGTACCAGTGCGCACCGGGTGCCGGTTTCGTAACGTACACCCAACGGACCGCCCCCTCCTTCGCCTGTTGCACGTCCAGGTACAGATCGCCCGGGAGCACGGCACCTACCCAGACGCGCCGATAGCCGTCCGGCAACTCCACGGCGACGATCCGGTTCCGTGGCGAGAGGTTGTCGTTGGTGTCTGGCGCGTCAACGAGGACCTTGACGGTACTCACGCCAATCCCTCCTTC
>Ga0066662_10000649_pt1 | contig 15360 bp, 15 predicted proteins | sample GraSoiAngelo_111_FD_133939 | JGI IMG/M metagenome (GOLD analysis project Ga0066662, IMG submission 133939) | Grasslands soil microbial communities from the Angelo Coastal Reserve, California, USA - 14_0903_12_40cm | ecosystem: Environmental > Terrestrial > Soil > Grasslands | place: USA...
GCATATGTTCAGGAAACGCAAGGTGTTAGCGGTGCAAATCGAGCCATCCCTGAGCTTGACCGCCGCCGGATTGCGATCGTGCAGCACGCTCACATCGAGCATCGTCCGCGTCATCAACGCATAGAGCATCACGGAACACACCACGGCGATTACGGCTGCATAAACGGCTGTGCGCGCACGGAACGGTTTGAAAATCTCTTTCTTGCCAGCAATCCTGCGCTGGATATTGATGTCGTTATCGTAGCCGATCAGGCGGGTTTCGCGGCCGATCTTCTTCATCACCGTATCGCAGGCGTCGATACATAGACCGCATTGAATGCAGCCGAGCTGCGCGCCATCTCGGATATCAATGCCGGTGGGACAGACCGCCACGCACTGGTTGCAATCGATGCAGTCGCCGATCTTTTCGCCCACCGCCCGCAGATCGGCTGACTTCTTCAACGAACAGCGCTGCTCGCCGCGATCATATTTGTAAGTAACATTGAGCGCCCACTCGTCCGTGAGCGCCGCCTGGATCCGTGGCCATGGGCACATGTAGACGCAGACCTGCTCGCGCATGAAGCCGGCCAGCAGATAGGTCGAAAGCGTCAGGATGGCGATCCAGATATAGGCTACCAGCGGCGCCTGGAACGTGGCGAGATCCTTCACCAACGTCGGCGCGTCGGCGAAATAAAGCACCCATGCGCCACCGGTCCACCAGGCGATGACAAGCCATATCGTATGCTTCAAGACGCGCTTTGCGGCGCGTCCGGCATTCATGCCCGCAGCGTCGGCTTTGATCCGTTCACGACGGTCGCCTTCGAGCCAGCGCTCGACGGCGTAGAACAGATCGGTCCAGACGGTTTGTGGACACAGATAGCCACACCAGATTCGCCCGCCGAGCGCGTTCATCAGGAACAGGGAGACGGCGGCCAGGATCAGAAGTCCGGTGAAGTAATAGACCTCCTGCGGCCACAGCTCGATAAAGAAAAAATAGAAGCGGCGGTTCGGAAAATCGATCAGCACGGCCTGATCAGGCGCGCCGAGGCCGCGATTCCAGCGTACGAAAGGCAGGAGGTAATAGATGCCGAGGCAAACCGCCATCAGCCTCCACTTGATGTTGCGAAACGTGCCGGAGACGCTTTGCGGATAGACCTTCTTGTGAGCCACATAAAGCGGCCCATCATCATCCATCAGCAGGTCGCCGGGGGATACCATCTTGTTCATGCCGAAGGTTCTGGGGCTTTGGATGAACTTACCGCTCTCGCTTCGGCGGGGGTTGACCTACATCAACGGTCTATTTACCGCCGCCCAATGAGTGCACATAAACTGCGAGCGCCTTGATGGTGACGGCATCCAGCCGTCCGCTCCAGGCCGGCATGACACCGGCGCGACCATTGGTGATGGTCTCGACGATGGCGGCTTGCTCGGAGCCGTACAGCCAGATCTTGTCGGTCAGGTTCGGGGCGCCAAGTTCCTGGTTGCCTTTGCCGGCTTCGCCGTGACAGGTCACGCAATTCTCGGAAAATATCTTTTTTCCCGCGACAGCATCGAAGCCCGGAGCGGTCGAGAGACCCGACATCGAGCGCACGTAATTCGCTACCGTGACGATCTCGTCGGGCTTCAGGATGGCGTCGCGACCGAATGCCAGCATCTGACTCTCGTGCGATTTGGCATGTCCGGACCTCGCACCGAACTGAATGGTCTGCGCTATCTGGTCGAGCGAACCGCCCCAGAGCCAGTCGTCGTCGTTCAGATTTGGATATCCTTTCGCGCCTGAACCGCCGCTGCCATGGCACGGCGCGCAATTATCGGCAAACACGGTCTTGCCGCGCGCCCGCGCCAGCGAAAGCAGCGCCGGGTCCTTCTCGATATCGGCAAGCGAGGTGGTTCCAAATATCTTCATCTTGTCGCCGCGCACGGCCTCGAGATCGGCAAGGTCGGCAGCGACGCTGGCGCGGGTCGAATAGTGCAGCAGCCCGGTGGTGTAGCTCGCAAGCAGCGGCCAAGCAGGATACACGATCCAATACGCAACCGCCCACACGATGGTGGCGTAGAAGGTCAGTATCCACCAGCGCGGCAAGGGAGTGTTCAGTTCCTTGATGCCGTCCCACTCGTGGCCGGTCGTCGAGCGACCCGAAACGCTGTCGAAATCTTGATGCTCGCCCATGATCGATCAGTCCTCCCGCAGCGGAATTCTTGCCGCGGCGTCGAAAAGCGTCTTGTTGCGCGGACGCAGCGCATAAAGAAGGATGGCAATGAAAATGCCGACAAAGACCGGAGTCCAAAAGGTGAGGACGAGGTTCGAGGCCAGGTTTTCAATGGAAACGATCGCTTTCATGTCGAAGCCTCTTCAGCGCAAATTCGCTTTTTCGTCATAGAGCTTGAAATCGACCAGCGTGCCGAGCATCTGCAAATACGCGACCAGCGCATCGAGCTCTGTCGGGTTGCCGGCCTTGCCATCGAAATTCCGTACCGCAGCCTTTGGATAGCGCTTCTGGAAGGCGTCGGCTTCCGGACTGTCAGGATTGGCTTGGGCCTTGAGATCGGCTTTGGCGTTGATGATCTGTTCGTCGCTGTAAGGAACGCCAACGGCGCGGCTCGTGCGCAGATGCGCCGAGATGTTTTCCAAATCGACTTCAGTTTCGGCCAACGCCGGATAGCCGGGCATCACCGATTGCGGCACGATCGCCCTCGGATCGATCAGATGGCGCACATGCCAATCGTCGGAATACTTGGCGCCGACCCGCGCCAGATCCGGACCGGTGCGCTTCGAGCCCCATTGGAATGGGTGGTCGTACATGCTCTCCGCCGCCAGCGAATAGTGGCCGTAGCGCTCGACCTCGTCGCGCAACGGTCGGATCATCTGCGAGTGACAGAGATAGCATCCCTCGCGGACATAGATATTGCGGCCGGTCAGCTCGAGCGGCGTATAGGGACGAATGCCGTCCACTACCTCGATTGTGCTCTTGAGATAGAACAGTGGGGTAATTTCGACGAGCCCGCCGATCGCGATGACCGCAAGGATTCCCACAATCAGGATGATTGAGTTCTTTTCGAATATAGCGTGTCGGTTCCAGAGAGACATGCGATGTCCTATTCGGCAGGCTGTAGCAATCCGGCGGCCTGCGTTTCCTTGGCCTCCGCGGCATTGACGGTCATCCAGAGATTGTACGCCATGATCAGCGCGCCTATCAGGAACAGCGCGCCGCCGGCTGCCCGAATGATGTAGAACGGATGCATGGCCTCGACGGATTCGATAAACGAGTATTCGAGGAAGCCGAGCGAGGTGTAGGCACGCCACATCAGGCCCTGCAGGATTCCCGACACCCACATCGCGGAGATGTAGAGCACAATGCCGAGGGTCGAGATCCAGAAATGCCAGTTCACGAGCTTGAGGCTGTAGAGACCTTTGCGATTCCACAGCCAGGGCACCAGGCAATACAGCGCGCCGAACGATACGAAGCCAACCCAGCCGAGCGCACCGGAATGCACATGGCCGATCGTCCAGTCGGTGTAATGACTGAGCGAATTGACGACCTTGATCGACATCATCGGCCCCTCGAAGGTAGCCATGCCGTAGAAGGCGACCGACACCACCAGCATCCGGAGAACCGGATCAGTGCGCAGCTTGTCCCAGGCCCCAGACAAGGTCATCAGGCCATTGATCATGCCGCCCCAGGACGGCATCCAGAGCATGATCGAGAACGTCATGCCGAGCGTCTGCGCCCAATCGGGCAGCGCGGTATAATGAAGATGGTGCGGCCCGGCCCAGATGTAGAGGAAGATCAGCGCCCAGAAATGGATGATCGAAAGCCGATAGGAATAGATCGGCCGCTCCGCGCGCTTGGGAATGAAATAATACATGATCGCGAGGAAGCCCGCGGTCAGGAAGAAGCCGACAGCGTTGTGCCCGTACCACCACTGGAACATGGCGTCCTGCACGCCGCCCCACGCGACATAGGATTTCGACCCGAGGAACGAGACCGGTAGCGCGGGATTGTTGCCGAGGTGAAGCACCGCGATCGTAACGATGAAGGCGAGATAGAACCAGTTCGCGACAAAGATATGCGGCTCCTTGCGCTTCACCAGCGTCATCAGGAACACCAGGAGATAGGTGACCCAGACGATCGTCAGCCAAAGATCTGCGTACCATTCCGGTTCGGCATATTCCTTGGATTGCGTCACGCCAAGCAGATACCCGGTACCCGCGATCAGGATGAAAAAATTGTAGCCGAGCACCACAAACCAGGGCGCGAGTTCACCGGCGAGGCGAACGCGGCAGGTTTTTTGGACGACATAGAGCGAGGTCGCGATCAGGACGTTGCCGCCAAAGGCAAAGATCACCGCCGAAGTATGCAACGGCCGCAGCCGTCCGAAGGTCGTCCACGGCAAGTCAAGGTTCAGCGCTGGCCATGCCAATTGGGCGGCGATGATAAGCCCGACCGTAAAACCAGCGATACCCCAAAACACCGCGGCGACCGAAGCGAATTTGATCGGCCCGAGATTGTAGTTGGGCAGTCCATTGATTTCCTGGGCCGGCGGCTCGGCCGGGCGATCGTAATAGCGATTCAAAATCGTGAACGCCGCGGCCAGGCTTGCGATAGAGCCAAGTGACGCATGAAACGCAAAAGCCGTGTCGTGCGCCAATGCAGCCCCAACCAGGCATAGAAACGCGAGCACTGCAAAAAGCGGGGCGAGGATCGCTTCGCCTGACGTCATCGATTTCGTGCGAATGGTCGCAGCTGTCATGGCGCGGCTCTCTTAAAAAGTGGGCTTGTGACAAAAAAGATCATGGGCGTACCGGACAGGCTTTGATCAAGATCAACGCGCGGCCGGAGAGGCAAAGAAAAATTGGTCTTTGCTCAGGCCGCGCGGCCGCAATATTGCCAGGCGCTTGAACGGCCGGTTGCTGGCGAGTTGCGTAAACACCCGCGCGACGGCGTCAGACTGACCATGCCCGGGGGAGGCTCGTGCGAGATCGGAACTCCACGGCATCTGCGAACATGGTCCAATCATGGACCCGCTTCTGGCTACAAAAATCGACTTCGGCTCGCTGCACCGCCTCGGTCAGCGAGCCGGCGTCGATCGTGAAGATAGCCTGGCAAGCCCTATGCTCATGGCCTGTGTCGTCGCAGACGGTTTTTATGAAACGCACATCGAATGAGGGCATGGCGATCTCCTTTTTCCTCCACATCCCACATCTTTTCAGATGCAAGCGCTGACGCTTTGAGCGGAATCAACGTCATATATCCCGGCGAATGGTCCAGCCGGTCGCTGCGACGGCAAAGCCGATAATCAATGTGGCGGCGACCAGCGTTTCGAGCAGGCTGAGATTGAGGGCATCGCCGGCAACAAGCCATCCCGCAATCAACGCCGGCAGAACAAGTATAAGTCTGAGAATTTGCACCATGGATTTAGCCGATAGCTTTCATATCTTCCGGGGATTCGACATAGAAGCCGGAATAGGTATCGACGAAGCACAGGTGATCATGCACCTCCTTCACGCCGCCTATATTTTCTGCCGCAACGATGGCAGCCTGGCGCGAATTGGCGTTGACGATCAGGCCGTGCAGCTGGACGACGCCATTGCGGACGGTTACTTGCAGACCGATGGGCCGCCAATCCGTCTTCGCGATCGCATTCGTGACCCGTTCCTGAATGTGATCGTCATCTGCCGTCGGATCGGGCACATCGCGCGCCAAACTCGCTACCGCCTGCAATAGATTCGCGCGTGTGACGATACCAACCAGCCGATCGTTGCGCATAACCGGAAGACGCTTGACCCGGTTCTTCTCCATCAGCCGCACAATCTCTTCGAGCGGGGTGTCTTCGCTCACCACCAAGGGGTTGCGCGTCATGATCTCTTCGACCTTGCGCCCGCTCGCGTGAACGAATTCATTTGCTGCGCGGCTTGGCCCGATAAAATATTGCAGCCAGCGGGGTCGCCTGCGCTGTGTGCCTATTTCAACCCGGCGCAAGAAGTCGCCTTCCGAGACGATGCCGATCAATTTGCCATCCTTGTCGAGCACCGGAAGGCCACTGACGTGGTTGTCGAGCATCAGCCTGGCTGCGTCGACGACCGAAGCGTCAGCACCGAGAACGATGACGCTCCTGGTCATGATCTGATGTGCACGCATGTTATCTCCTGGCCAACCGATTGACCAAAGCTATCCTCTGTGGCGCGGGGGCATTTTGATACAGGTCAACGCAAGCTCGAAATCGGTCTGCGAATGTCCTGGGGCATTGAGAGAGAGGATGACCTATGCCCCTATCGAGCATGATCGTGCTTGCCGCCGTCGTTGCGATGTTTGCTATTTTTGCGGGTGCACTGGCGTGGGCCCAATTGTACACGCGCCACTTCACGCGCATTCCCGCTTCGGCAAGCGCCGGCACTCGGCCGAAAAGGCGGCCATTCTAGACCCTACGCTGCCGAGCGGCTGAATCAGCTTTGTGACAGCTCGGCCGCGACCAGGTCGCCACTCGGGGCATCCAGATCAGCACCCAGTCTTGTTCGTGCTGCATCCCAGATACGAGCCGCGATTTGCGGCTCGCGGTCCATCAGGCCATGCAGATCGGAGGCATCGAGCACCAGCAGACGTGTGGGTCGGACCGCCACTACGGTTGCGGAACGCCGCGATTGCCGCAGAGCGGCGACCTCCCCAAAAAAATCGCCGCCCGCCAAGTGAACGTGCTTGTGGCGCAACTTGATCTCCACTTCACCGTCGACGATTAGATACATCGAATGGGCCGGCTCACCCTGACGGGCAATGATGGTTCCCTTATCCGCCCTCTGCGCCCGAAGGATCGTCATCACGTCGCCGATCTGCGCTGCGTTTAACTCGCTGAACAACGGAATTTTTGCAACCAGACCCCAGGTGACAACAAAATCCCTGCGATGCACCTCATGGGCAAATGCCGTCGCCACGATGCCGACCGGCAGCGCCATCATCAGCAGCCCTGTAAAAATCGTCAATCCAGCCACCAGTCGCCCTGCAAGGGTAACAGGCACCGCATCGCCGTAGCCGATCGTTCCGAGCGTAACGATCGCCCACCACATTGCATCGGGGATGGTGCCGAACTTGTCTGGCTGCGCAGCGCCCTCGGCGACATGCATCAGCGCTGCCGCAATCAGCGTGGCGCCGCATAGGATCACGAAGCAGCCGAGAAGCGCGCGGCGCTCCGCGTAGAGCGCCTCCAGCAGCGAACGCATCGCCGGTGAATACCGCGTCAGCTTGAAAAAGCGTATCAAGCGCAGCACCAGAACCGCCTTGAAATCGGCCACAACAAACAGCGACAGCCAAAACGGCAGCACTGCCGCCAGATCGACCAACCCGGTCGGGCTGGCCGCAAAGCCCAGACGTGACCTGATTGCACCGAGACGCCGCCAGCGCGGATGTTCAATCGCGGTCCACAGTCGCGCAGCATATTCGATCGAGAAAACTATCAAGGCGGCATATTCGATAATCTCAAACGCCTTGCTGTGAGCGGCAGCCAGCCGCGGCACGGATTCCAGCACCGCGGCGGCTAGCGTCAGAAGAATCACCCCGATTAGCGCCCAGTTCACGAGTCCAGCAAGCCCATCGACGGCGGAACCCTGATCGAGAACGGCAGCCAGACGCTGACGGAATCGCGCAAGACGATGAAGGCGACCCATCGTTACCTCCACCTGCGGCGCATTTTTCCAGTTTACCGATTGATCGCGGGGACAACCTGCACCTACTGGGCACCGCTACCATTGATCTCGATCAAATGAGTCGACAACCGCCGCCGCTACTCGAAAGCCGAACTGCGACAGGCCGCTTGATCTGGCTCAATTTGTCGGGATCACTTCTGTCCTAATGATAGCCAACCGATCCACCCGAGAGGTCAACGAGCCACGCCATGTACGAATTTCTCGAAGAGACCGTCGAGCGCAACATGACGAGCCCTGCCAAGACCGTCGCACCGGAGGTGACGACAGGCGATCTCCTACGCCTGTTTGCTATCGACGATTTGGACGCCTATCCGGTCGTGAGCGATGGAGAGCTGGTCGGTATTGTTTCCAAGGCAGACGCCCTTAAACTGTTTTCGTTCACCCCTGCCGGCATGTTTCCGCACTACGATGAGGTAACGGGGACGACGGTCGATGAGATCATGTCGCGCCAGGTCGTGACCGCGGATGCGGAGACGACGCTGCAGCACGTGCTTCACCTCATGAGCGTCCACCGCTTCAAGAGCCTGCCGGTGGTGGATCAAAAAGACCGCCTGCAGGGCGTGATCGCGCGGGAGGACGTCATTCGGGCGCTCGCTCGTTTCAGCCCGCGCCAGGCGCTGCCGCTCGTGCCGCCACCGGTCAATTCCTGCGGCGTCTTCTAACGCGGTCCGAACCGGTCCGCAGGAGTTCGGGGGCGGCACTCATCACAAGCCAGCCGTCAACGCGATGCGCATCAGTTCGGACATGCTGCGGGCGCCGGTCTTTGCCATGAGATTGGCCCGATACACCTCAACCGTTCGGGGGCTGATGTTGAGGTCATGTGCAATGACCTTGTTAATCTTGCCGGCTACAAGGCCTTGCAGAACGTCTCGTTCCCGGGGCGACAGCTCGACTAACCGCGCTTCAGCCTCATTCTTTTCGGCGCTGTCACCGTGAATTGCCGGACGAGCCTTTAACGCAGTATCAATCGCGCCGAGCAGCACGGCGTCATCGAACGGCTTCTCAATAAAATCAACAGCCCCGGCCTTCATCGCCTCGACAGCCAGCGATACGTCGCCGTGACCAGTAACCAGGATCACAGGGCATGCAGAACCCTTGCTTTTCAGCTTACGCACGAGTTCGATCCCGTTCATCCCCGGCATCCGGATATCCGACACCACGCAGCTCAGTGCATCCATCGGGCATTCCGCAAGGAATGCGCCGGCCGAATGGTAAACCAGTGGCTCGAACCCGTTGACATCGAGCAGAAATGCCAACGAGTCCCGCATCGCGGCGTCATCGTCGACAACGTGGATAATGGTCCTATCGCTCATGACCAGCCTCCGGCTCGGCAAACGGCAACGTGAATTGGAAAATGGTGCCGCCTCCATCATTCGGACCGGCCGAGATTTGGCCGCCATGCGCTTCAATAATCGTTCGGCAGATCGAAAGTCCAACTCCCATTCCGTTCGCCTTGCTGGTTATAAAGGGTTGAAACAAATGCAGCGCGATATTCGGGTGAATTCCGGTGCCGGTATCCGTGACCGAGAACAACGCGAACTGCTTTTGGCGCGTGACCGCAATCGTCAGTTCGCGGCGATTTGTCATTTCCATCGCCTCCACCGCATTCCTGATGAGGTTGAGCGCAACCTGTTGAATCTGGATCTTGTCGACCAGGATATCGGGAAGATCGTAGTCGCAGCGCAACGACACTCGCACGCCCTGCTCCCTGGCGCCAACCAAGGCGAGCGCCGCGGCTTCTTCCAGAAGAATTGCCGGGCTCTCATGGGCGGCCTGGGTCTCCCCTTTGGCAATAAATTCGCGCAGACGCTTGATAATGTCACCGGCACGTATGGCTTGGGCCGCACCACGGTCCAACGCGTCGCGAATGCGTTCCTTGTCGGCCTGCTCTGCCCTTAATAGCGTCGCCGCACCGCGAAGATAGCTTGTGATCGCCGATAGCGGCTGATTCAATTCATGCGCAAGCGACGAGGCCATTTCGCCCATCGCGCTCAGGCGGGAAACATGCACCAGTTCCGTCTGGAGCTCCTGCATGCGTCGTTCCTGCACCCTGCGTTCGGTCAGATCGCGAATGAAGCCGGTGAAGAAGCGCTCGCCGCCGACCTTCGCTTCACCGACCGACAATTCCATCGGAAATGTCGAACCGTCCTTGCGCTCACCCACGACGATCCGGCCGATGCCGATGATCCGGCGCTCTCCCGTGTCGCGGTAGCGGTGAAGATAGCCATCGTGCTCTTGCCGATAGGGCGTCGGCATCAGCATTGAGACATTCTTTCCGATCGCCTCATGGGCCGACCAGCCGAACATGCGTTCAGCGGTCGCACCGAAGGAGCTCATATTACCGCGATCGTCGATTACGATCATCGCCTCTGGCACGGTATCAAGGATCGATTGCATTTGCGCTTCCCGATACCGGGAGTTTTCCGATTCGCGCAAAAGCCGGTCGCCGATGAAACCCAATATCGGTCCGAGCACTGCAAAGAACAAAATATCGATAAGGTTCGCGGGATTTGTGAAAAGAACGGGCCCCAGGAAATAGATGCTCGTTGCCAAGGACAAGAGCGTTGCAAAGATCGCAGGGCCGAGGCCGCCGGCGAAGGCAGCAAAAACCACCACGGGGACGTAGATCACCGTGAATGTGCGATCTTCGAAATATTGATGCAGCACGAAGCGGAGAACAAAGACCACCGCGGCGGCAGCCGCCGCAGATCCATAGCGAAACCAGAAGCGACGCCGGGCCGTCATCGAGCGCCCCCGCGTGCCGGTTCCATGATTCATCTGCTTCCTTGCCCCTAGCAACATCGCCGAACGCACGGTTTCGACCAGCAATCTTCCCGTTAAGATAGGCCAAATTGCAAGGGCGTTTGGCTCTTTCCTACTGGAATTCTGCCAGTTAGCATGGGCCTTTGTACCGGGGATAGCAGAGGCGAGCCATGGACAAGACTGTGGCGGACTTGAACATCGAACATTTCAAGAAGCTGCTCTCGGTCGAAACCGATCCTGTCAAGCGGCAGACGATTGAGCGGCTACTCGCCGAAGAAGAGACCAAACTGGCGCTTACGTTGGCCCGCAAATCAAGTCCGCCGAACAAGCGCTAGATCTTTGCTTGCCAAGGACGCCAATGCGTCGGATGGAGCACAATATGCTCCAGCGTTTGCACCTTTACCCACCCGTCCGGCGCGCGACGGCAGGCAAAGACCAGCGAATGCACGCGGTCACCTTCGATTACTGCAAGCTCAAGATCTGGGCCGAACGGCGCCGTCGAAATCGTTTCCCACGCCGGGTAGTAGTCCATCACTTCTGCTCTCGCGTCCGGGCTTTCATTTCGGTTGGTCGGCGTCACCCCAAGCCGACGCCGGATCGGTCTTCGTTTGTGTGCGCTGACCTCGGATTTTAAAGGCATCAAGTTAGACGCGCGGCGGCCTCACCTTATTGAGCTATATCAAAGGAAAAGAGTGCGAAGGAGGCGAGCCGAGCCCGAGCTGACGAACTCATTTGAATAGGACCGCACTTGAGGGACCTGAAAGCACGCGACGTCAGGACAAGACTCCAGCAGCTCTCCGCTGGCAAAACACGGGGCGACATCCCGTTCGGCCGTGGTAGGCTAGTCTACCCGCTGCGCAACCGCCGTCAGGGCTGCCAGCTTCGCGGACTCGAATGCGACAACGGGTTGACTGGCCCGGACGAGGTGGAGCGTTCGCTCGCGCCGGAATTGGCTCCAGAGACCGGGAATGAATACCCCAAGATGGTCTTGATGACCCAACGATCGGAGGCCGGCGTCAACCCGTAACCAACGCCGAAGTTCACGTCCACGACGCCGAGCTTAAAATCGGTAACGGCGAACAATGTGTGTTGCTGGTCGGCAAGCACGGGAAAGCTCCCGATCCTGCCGAAGTCCGCATAATATTCGAGCCCAACGAATAAATCTTTCTCTATTTTTCGGGCGAGGCGCGCCGCCGGCGCAAAGTCCGCCTCGCCAAATTTTCCAAAACTGAAGTCCACGATCGGATTGAAGATGAATTCGTAGTCCGCGTTACGGACGCCGATAATTGGACGCATCTCCAGTCCAAACCGCGATTGAGAGAACTTTGGCGTGGAGTTGCTGAATTCGAAGTTGACGCCGTAGAAAAGGTTGCGCTGTTCGGCATTGGGCGAGACAAACAAGCTTCGAAGCTTGAAAGAATTCGAAAGGAATTGCTGATCCTGAATCGCGAATGGCAAATAAAGCCCGACCTCCCACCAATCGGTCACGCCATAGGCAAATTCCGGCGTCCCATTGACGCTGTGATTGGAAATGAGGCCACCTGGAAAAGGTGGGTCCTTGAGTCCGAGCGCGACGTAATTGAGATGCTGCTGAATAGTGAATTGGCCCACAGCCGCGATGCCGGCATTGTAGACTTGGATTTCGTCGATAGCCTTCGCAGGCCCCGCCAGCACGACCGAGAGAACGGCGCCGCCTAAATAAGAGAGGTGACGCCCGGCGCGCCGTCTGCAGCATTGCTTTGACATCGCCGCCGCTCCAACGTGAATCACGGTGAGCACTATGCCTCCGCCGAGCACAATTTGGAACACCGACCGTCGCCCAACGCGATCCAGGAAGGCATAGACCGCAAAGACAGCAAACGCGGCCGGGCCCCAGTCATCGAGCCAGTCTCTGCTCTCCGAGCCAGGAACGGAATTTTTCGATGCAGAGACGGAGGGCCGAAATCCGCTTTCTTCGTCCGCCGAGACTGGTAGAGAGGAGGACGAACTCGAAAAACCGCTATTTGCGGGACAAACTCGCGGATCACCGGCCGAGTTCGATAACTGAAACTGCGTGGTGGAGGTAGTTGGGCTCGAACTGGTGAGCTACCACCCAGTGATCGAATCTGCTCTCGGAGCGGGTTTTTCGATGCAGGGAACGGAGGGTTTCCCGGCCATCCACCTGCTGACATTGTTGTTTGGTTTTTGATAGCCGGCTACGATCGGGCAGCCGTTCCGGTTCATCGGAGCGCAACGAGAGCCATGCTCATGTGGCTTTGGCTCGTGGGGGCAGACGTTCGTCATGAGCGAGACCACCACCCTGACCGTACTTTTCACCGACGTGGTCGGCTCCACGCGCCTGCGCCAGGTTCAAGGCGAAACGGCTGCCCATGACATTATGAACGCGCATAACGAAATCGTTCGGCGTCAGATCGGAGAGTATGCAGGTCAGGAGGTGAAGACGGCCGGCGACAGCTTCATGGTTGCATTCGAATCGGCGCGAAGGGCCGTCGAGTGCGCCGTCAGCGTGCAGCGCGCGCTCCATGATTACAACGGCCGACACCCGAGCCACCCGGTGAAGGTGCGAATTGGGCTACACACGGGCGAGGCGATCCGTGCCGGAAACGATCTGTTCGGCACGAGCGTCGACGCCGCCGCCCGGATCATGAGCCGGGCTGACGGAGAGCAGATCCTGGTTTCGGACGTTCTGAGATCCATTCTCGGCGCTGCCAAGGACCTTGGGTTTAAATCTCACAAGCGGGTCCAGCTGAAAGGCTTCCCCGAGCGTTGGCGATTGTGGGAGGTGCCCTGGCGTTCGGAAAAGGAAGCGCTGGCCGGCGAACTGATCGCTCAGGTGGTGCCTGGCGGGAATGGACTAACCCCCTACGTAGGACGGTCGGAGGAGATGCATCTGCTGCGTCAGGCGGTGAAGCGCTCGATTGCAGGTTTTGGAGGCGTAACGCTCATCGCCGGCGAGGCCGGGCTTGGAAAAACGCGGCTGGTTGAGGAAATCGCCAACGAGGCGAAAGCATCAGGCATGTTCGTCGTGCGTGGCCACTGCTACGATATGGAGGGCGCGTTGCCCTACATACCTTTTGTGGAGGCGATCGAGTATGGCTTAGCCGTCACTACTCAAGACGCGTTCCGCTCGGCCATGGGCGAGGCCGGCCCCGAGATCGCCCGCTTCGTTCCTAAAGTGCGCGTTGCCTACCCCGAGCTGCCGCCGCCATTGGCGCTGCCCTCCGACCAGGCGCGTCATTACATGTTTGAGAGCGTGTGCGACTTCTTTCAGCGCGCGGCGGCAATTCAACCAATGCTGATGGTACTGGAAGATCTGCATTGGGCCGACGAATCCACAACGCAACTGCTGGAGAGTGTGGCGCGGCGAGTGGCCGCAGCTCCACTGCTTGTCATTGCGACCTATCGCGATGTCGACCTTCATCCGGGGCACCCGTTCATGCGCGGCATCGAGCATCTCTCGCGGCTGCAGGCGGTGTCGCGCATCACGCTGAAGCGATTGAGCGCCATCGAGGTGGCCACCATGCTGCGTGCGCTGTCGGGCCAGGAAGCTCCGGAAAGGCTGGCGCAGTTGGTTTATTCGGAAACGGAGGGTGTTCCTTTTTTTGTGGAGGAAGTCTATCGCCATCTGGATGAAGAACATCGCCTGACTGATGCGGCGGGCAAATGGCTTCCGCAGGTCGAGATCGGTGAAGTCGAAGTTCCCGAGACGGTTCGACTCGTGCTCGGACGCCGCATCGATCGGATTGGCGAGACCGCGCAGCGGATTTTGAGCACGGCAGCCTGCATCGGGCGGACTTTCACCTTTGACTTCCTCGCTGCGCTTGCAGAAGAAAAAGAAGAAGACCTACTCGATGCTATGGAAGAGGCCGAGCGCGCCCGTCTCCTGGTGACGCAGGAAGGTCGGCAACCTCGGTTCGTGTTCGCCCACGAGCAGATCCGCCAGACGCTTCTTAGCAGGATGTCATTTGTGCGCCGGCAGCGCCTGCACCGCCGTGTCGCGGATACACTCGAACGGATTCACGCGGGGCACCTCGATGAACATGTGAGCGATCTTGCCTACCATCTGGTGCAGGCTGGCGCCCGAGAGCGAGCGGCAGAGTATCTCCAGCGCGCGGGTGTTTCGGCTGCGGCACGCCTCGCAACGCCGGAGGCGCTCGCATTTTTCGCTCGGGCGGCCGAATTAGCTGGCCCGGGAGCTGTGCGAAGGGCGGCGCTGCGAACGCGCGGTGAATTGTTGCTCGGTCTATTCCGGGGCCGGGAGGCCACCGCTGACCTGGAGCTTGCGAAGCGCGAGGCCGCCGAACAGGGCGCAACGGCCGAAGAGATGGAAGCGCTGCTGCGGCTTGGGCGCGCGCACTATGTGGTTGGTCTTGACCACCGTCCAGCTATTGCACAGTCGCTGCACGCGCTCGAACAGGCGCGCCGGCTTGCCGTGCAGCTTGGCGACCGACACGGAGAAGCCAGAGCTCTGATCCCGACCCATCGCCACGTCGACTTCGACCCGAACTACTGGCCGCAGGCAACCGATAATGCCAACCGCGCGCTCGCGATCGCGCGCGAATTGGGTGACGAGGAGCTTGAGATCGATGCCTTGCGAGCGGCCCACCGGATGGGAACAGTTGCCGCCCGCCGTGAGGGCATCGAGCGGATCGCAACGGCATTAGAGCGACGCGGCGACCTGATCGCGCTCAATGAACATCTGTTCGATTCGATGTGGACCTACTGGGGTGCCGCTCAATTCGTCGACTGCATCGCCTGCTGCGATCGCGCCACCGCACTTGCCGGCCGGCTCGGGATCCCGCCGGTCCAGTATGGCACCATCAAATCGTTTGCGCTGGTCGATCTCGGCCGCTTCGAGGAGGCGTGGCAGGCGCTTGAACATGAAGTGGCCGACGATGAGCATCCGTTCGGGCAGGCTTTCC
>Ga0066662_10000651_pt1 | contig 15325 bp, 12 predicted proteins | sample GraSoiAngelo_111_FD_133939 | JGI IMG/M metagenome (GOLD analysis project Ga0066662, IMG submission 133939) | Grasslands soil microbial communities from the Angelo Coastal Reserve, California, USA - 14_0903_12_40cm | ecosystem: Environmental > Terrestrial > Soil > Grasslands | place: USA...
AAACGGCGCGCCGCCCGCGCGTTCGAGCGGGTACCAGCCGTCGCCCAGCGCGACGTCGTCGCCGGGCGGAACGATGTCCGCCGCCACGTCCGCGCCGGCCGCATCGTACACGGACACCTGCGCGGCCACGCCGTTGCTCGGGTCGACGTCGTCGAACCACGCGACGCCTTCCTGCACGGCGGAAAGGCGCAGCACGTACTCGCCCGGCGCCGCCGGCGCGACGACGCGCATCGCGTCGCCCGCCGTCTCACCGGGTGCGAGCGCTCGCGGCAGCGGCGTGCGCACGCCGTGGTTCTGGCCGACCTCGCGACCGTCCGCGTCGAACCAGCGATAGCCGAGATTCGTAGTGTACGGAAAACCGCTGTCGAGCTCGCTGGGCGCGCGGTTCGTGAGGCGGAACGTCACCAGCTCCTCGCCGCCCGCTCGAATGCCGGCCGGCACCGCGGCCCACAGCGTCGTCTTGCACGCTTCGCGCGGCCGTGCGTTGTGCACCCAGAACTGCATCTGGATGCTGCGGCGCTTGCTGCCGCGCAGCTCTTGCGCGGTCAGCGCGTGCACGCCGTGGAACATCACGTCGGTGCGCGCGAACATCAGCGCGGAGTTCGGGCGGTACGGGACGGTCTCACGCCGCGCGAAGCGCGCGGGATCGTGGTGCGCCAAACCGCCGCACGTGAAGCCGTCCTCGAGCGGGCGGTAGAGCGTGGTGCCCAGATGGTCGAGGCCGTCGTGCTCGGGAAAATAGAACAGGCACGTGAACACTTTCTCGGCGCGGTCCGTGTGCGGCCCGAGATAGTAGTCGGCGTCGTGCTCGTTCACGATCATCGTGCCGCGCAGGCGGTCGCGCACGAACGACTCGTCGTCGACGGCGTCGCCGAAGCGCGCGCGCGCGTACGGCTCGAACCGCGCGAGCAGCGTGCGCGCGAAGTGCTCGCCGTGCAGAAACGCCGCGACCTCGAGCCAGAACGCGCGCTGCTCGCGGGGCAGCCGCTGCGCCTCGGCCGGGATGTGGATCTCGCGCCGGCGCGTGTAGTTGCCGAAGCGCATGCTCGCTTCGCCGGGGTTCTCCCAGCGGTGCAGCGACGCATCGGCCGGATACAGCCGGAGCATCTCGGCATACGTCACGGGCGAGAACACGTTCTCGACGTACAGATGCGGCGACGGCTCGGCGCGCAGCGCCGCACCGAATACGGCGCGGCGCACGAACTCCGCTTCCCGCTGATCCCAGGCGCCGGCAGCTATCATGTCGCCGCGCATGCCTTCGCGGACGCGTCCGGCGTGGCCTCGATCGTGGTCATTCCGCGCGTCCTCGGCGCGGCTGCCCGGCCAGGGCGTGCAGCTCGCGCACGATCGGCAGCATCGTCTCCAGCGCATCGGCGGCGGGCACCGCGAGGAGCGTCGCGGTCTGGTCGGTGGCGATGCGCGGCAAGCGCTTCACGACGACGCCGATGCCGGGCTCGAAGCGGTTCATATCCGCGCACAGCATCTCGCCCGCCGCTTTGGCCAGGCTGTACTCGGTCATGTCGCGCGGGCGTTCGCCGACGGCGACCGACGACGGATAGAACGCGGTGAGCGCGCCGCTCCGCTCGCGCAACGCCGTGCACGTGCTGGCGAAACCATCGACGTACACCGCGCAGAACTCGGCGAAGCGGCCTGGTTCCCACCAGCCCGCTTTCTGCCGGAAGATATGCGGCGTGGCGAAATAGTACAGCTGCGACACGTCCGGTTCCAAGGCTGCAAGCTGCGGCGCGGCGGGCGCGCGCGCGTCGTACTGCAAGACGCCGCAGCAGGCCGGTCCGAGCTCGTTCGCGATCGCGCGTGCGTCGCGCTCGCCGTGCATGTACGTGATGACGACGCGCCCGCCGCCGGCTGCGATCGCGCGCGCTGTCGTCGCGCCGAGGCCGCGCGAACCGCCCACGATCAACGCGGTCGTGCCCGCGAACTCGCCGGGGCGGACTTGTCGCGCGACGCCTGCGAGATCGAGCTCCGCAGCGGGCTGCCGCGCGAACGCCGTGAGCTCGCCGGCGATGCCGCCGCCGGCGATCGCGATGGTCAGCATGCGAACGCGTTCGTCGGCGTTCGTCACGGCGAAGCTGACGCGCTCGGAACCGGGCGCCTCCCGAGCGACGCGCACGTCCATTCCGCCGAAGATCGCGCGCAGCCCCGGGCACACCATTCCGACCAGCGCCGAAAGCTGCACGATGCTCGCGACGCGCGCCGCACCGAGATGCTCCGCGGCATGCGGAAACATCAGCGCCGCCGGTTCGGACGCGAGCCGCGGCAGCACACCGGCGCACGATCGCAGCGCGTTGAACTCGTGCACCGCGGGTTGCGCCGGCACGGCGACGTCGCGCGCGCTCAGCGGCGGCACCGCATCCGCGACGCCGTCAGCCAGCTGAACGTCCAGCCGCACGGCGGTCATGCCGTCGGCCTCCAGCTCCGCGCGCACCGACGACGGCGTTTGGCGCACGACGAACAGCGCGGTCTCCGCGCCGGCGTACACGAACTTCGAGAACCGCGCCGCGAGCGACGCGATCGGCCCCGCGATGCGCCGTTCGGCGAGCAGCGCGTCGAGTGCCCACAGCGCCGCGTGCACGCCGTGCGCGACGGGCGCGCCCGCCGGCGTCCGCCGAGCGAGTACGGGATCGACGTGCATCGGGTTGGCGTCGCCGGACAGTTGCGCGAAGCGCGCTTGGTCGGCCGCCGCGAAGACGCGAGTACGAATCTGGTCGCGCAAGACGTTCTCGTTTCGCGGCGTTCCCGCGCGCCGCCCTCTCGCGGCGCTGCCGGAGGATTGCCCGCTCCGGGCGTCGCACGCGGCCTCATGCCGCTCGACGCGATCTATGGGAAGCTGAGCGATATTCTGCGCGATCAATTCGACGACGACGACATCGTCGCGCGGCCGGAGTTGACGGCGGGCGACGTCGACGGCTGGGACAGCTTCGCGCACATCCGCCTCATGCTCGCCGTCGAGCGATCGTTCGGCGTGTCGTTCTCCGCGTCGCAGATCTCGTCGCTGCGCAACGTCGGCGATCTCGCGAACCTGATCGCGTCGAAAACCGCGGGGTAACCGGTGTCCGGGGACGAGCTCTATGCGAGCCTGGCCTGGCTACCGAAGCCGCCGCGTGATTTTCGCGAACGCTGCCGCGCGCTGCGCGATGCGAGCGGCGGCCGCGACGTCGCGCGGCTCGCGGCCTATGCCCTCGACGAGACGCAGCTGCGCCGCGTCACCGAGGTGGTCGACGCGCTGCGCAACACGGGGCGTTCGCTCGCGCCGCTCACGCCGTTCAAGCTCGGCATCATCGGGAACGCGACGCTCGAACCGCTCGCCGCGGGGTTGACCGCGAGCGCCGCGCGCCACGGGATCGATCTCGCGTGCTTCACCGCGGCGTACGGTCAACTCGTGCAGGAAGCGCTCGCGCCGGACTCCGCGCTGAACCGCTTCGGCGCCGACGCGGTGCTGATCGCGCTCGACCACCGCGGGCTGCCGCTGGCGACCGCGCCGGGCGACGGCGCCGAGGCGTCGCGCGCCGTCGCCGCATCGCTCGCGTTCATCGGCTCGCTGCGCGACGGAATTCGCGCGCACGGCAATGCCGTCTGCATCCTGCAAACGCTTGCACCGCCGCCCGAGGCGCTGTTCGGCAGCTTCGACGCGGTCGCAGCGGGCACGCTGCGCAGCCAAACCGCGGCGTTCAACGCCGCGCTCGCGGCGAGCGTCGCCGGCACGCCCGACGTGATCCTCGACGTCGCCGGGCTCGCGGAGACCGTCGGGCTCGCCAACTGGCACTCGCCGACGCAGTGGAACCTCGCGAAGCTCGCGTTCGACGCGCGGCTGCTCCCGCTGTACTGCGATCACGTCGCGCGCATCGTGAGCGCGCTGCGCGGCAAGAGCCGGCGCTGCCTGATCGTCGACCTCGACAACACCGTGTGGGGCGGCGTGATCGGCGACGACGGGCTCGAAGGGATCGTCATCGGCCAAGGTGACGCCACCGGCGAAGCCTATCTCGAAGTGCAGCGCGCCGCGCTCGGTTTGCGCGAGCGCGGCATCGTCCTCGCCGTGTCGTCGAAGAACGACGACCGCATCGCGCGCACGGTCTTCGCGGAGCATCCCGACATGCTGCTGCGCGGCGAGCACTTCGCCGTGTTCCAAGCGAACTGGAACGACAAGGCGACCAACGTCGCCGCGATCGCCGCCGAGCTGTCGCTCGGGCTCGACGCGATGGTGTTCCTCGACGACAATCCGGTCGAGCGCGGGCTGGTGCGCGAGCTGCTGCCCGACGTCGCGGTGCCGGAGCTGCCGGACGATCCCGCGCTGTACGCGCGCACCCTGCTGGCCGCGGGCTACTTCGAGGCCGTCGCGTTCTCCGACGAAGACCGCAAGCGCGCGCGGTTCTACGACGACAACGCGCGCCGCGTCGCGCTGCAAGGCCAGGCCGGCGACGTCGAAACGTACCTCGCCTCGCTGGACATGCGCATCGTGTTCCGCCCCTTCGACGCCACCGGGCGCGCGCGCATCGCGCAGTTGATCAACAAGTCCAACCAGTTCAACCTCACCACGCGCCGCTACACCGAAGCCGACGTCGCCGCGCTCGAGGCCGATCCGGAGGTGTTCACGCTGCAAGTGCGGCTGATCGACCGGTTCGGCGACAACGGGACGATCGGCGTCGTCGTGTGCCGCCCGTCGAGCGCGCACGCGTGGGAGATCGACACGTGGCTGATGAGCTGCCGCGTGCTGGGACGCCGCGTGGAGCACATGGTGCTGCGTGAGATCCTGCACCACGCGCGCGCGCGCGGCGTCGAACGGCTGATCGGGCGCTATCTGCCGACCGCGCGCAACGGCCTGGTGCGCGACCACTATCGCACGCTCGGCTTTGCGCCGGCCGGCTCCGGCGCCGCGGGCGAGACGACCTGGGAGCTCGACACCGCCGTGGAGATCGCGCCGGCGCCGATGGCGGTCGACCGCGCCGGGTGAACGTTCCGTCGTTCGCGTTCCTCGCGTTCGCCGCGGCCGTCGCGGCGCTCGTGAACGTATCGGCCGCGCCCACCTGGCGGCGCGCGGTGCTGCTCGTCGCGAACGTCGCGTTCGCCGCGAGCTTCAGCCGCGATTCCGCGCAGCTCGCGCCGTTCGCCGCGCTGCTGGTTGCCGGTTTCCTCGCGCTGAAGGTGCTCGAACGCGACAAGCGCGGGAGCGTGTTCGTGCTGCTGCTCGCGCTGCAGCTCGTGCTGTTCTGCTGGCTCAAGCGCTACGCGTTCGTGCCGCCCGCGCTGTCGCTGCCGTGGGCGTACGTGACCGTCGGGATGTCGTACGTGTTCTTTCGCGTGCTGCACCTCACGATCGACGCCTACCAGGACGCGCTGGGCGAGCGCGTCGGTGTCGTGTCGTACGCCAACTACACGCTCAACTTCACCAGCCTGGTGTCAGGCCCGATCCAGTTCTACCGCGACTACCGGCGCACGGAGACCGAGGCGCCGGCGCCCCTGACGCGCTCCGCGCTCGGTGCCGCGGCGCAGCGCATCGTGCTGGGTTTCTTCAAGGTGAGCGTCGTGTCGCCGGTGCTGCTGTTCGCGCACGAGCGCTCCGGCATCGCGCTCGCCGCGGCGCTGTTCGCCGTGTACCTGTACGCGAACTTCTCCGGCTACATGGACGTCGTCGTCGGCACGGCGCGGTTCCTGCGGCTGGAACTGCCGGAGAACTTCGATCGCCCTTTCGCGGCGACGGGCTACGCGGAGTTCTGGGGCCGCTGGCACATGACGCTTTCGATGTGGTTCAAGACGTACGTGTACTCGCCGCTGCTGATGGCGCTCATGCGCCGGTACCCGTCACCGGCCGCCGAGCCGTACCTCGGCGTGTTGGCGTACTTCGTCACGTTCTTCTTCGTCGGCGTGTGGCACGGTCAAACCGCCATGTTCCTGGTGTTCGGCGTGCTGCAAGGCGCGGGCGTGAGCGCGAACAAGCTGTACCAGATCGCGATGCAGCGCAAGCTGGGACGCAAGCGCTACCGCGCGCTGTGCGCGCGGCCGGCGTACGCGGCGCTGTCGCGCGGTCTGACGTTCGCCTATTTCGCGTTCACGCTGCTGTGGTTCTGGGCGAGCTCACCGCAGCTCGCGGCGTTTGGCGCTGCGCTCGGCGTCGCGGGCGCGGCGGCGGCCTTCGCGTGCGTTGCGTTCGCCGCCGCGCTCGCGCTGTGGCTGATCGAAGCCGCCGCGGCATGGTTCGCGCGGCTGCGCGCCGGCGGCGCGCCGCTGGCGTCGTCGCCGTACGTCGTGACGGCCTGGTGCACCGCGCTCGTCGTCCTCACGCTGTCGGTCACCGCCGTGCTGAACGCGCCCGCGCCGCACATCGTGTACCGCGCGTTCTGATCGCATGACCGCGCGCCCGCTCCGCGTCGCCGCCGTGATCGCGACGGTACTCGCCGTAACGCTCGCGATCGTCGCGGCGCAGAACGCGGCGATCGCCACGCTGATGCCGCACCTCGGCCGGCTGACGACGGACTTTTCGCCGGCGTTCCTGCGGCGCGAGCTCGACACGGCGACGGCGCGCCCGCGTAACGTGGTGTTCTTGGGCGATTCCGTGCTGTGGGGTTACCGGCTGCCCGTGGAGCAAACGGCGGTATCGATCCTCGCGGCGCACGGCTGCGTGTGCACGAACCTCGCGTTCAAGAGCGGCAACCCGCCCAACGACTACGCGCTCGCGCGCGTGTTCCGCGCGCGCGGCGTTCGACCGCGCGCGGTCATCGTGGAGGTGAACCAGAAAGTCCTCAGCGCCGCCGACCCCGAGTACCGCACGCTGCACCCCGCCGTCGCCGCGTTGGCGAGCCCGTACCTCACCGGCGCCGACCGCGCCGCGCTCGACGTCCCGGCGGCGAGCGGCGGGCTTCCGCGCGGCCTGGACGGTGCGCTCGAACGTGCGTGGCTGCTGTACGCGATGCGGCCGGACATTCGGGCCGCGCTGTATCACGACGACGACACCGACGCGCCGGCGCCGCCCGCGACCGCCGCGCAGTACGAAGGCAGCTACGACCTCTCGCCGCTGACGGCGCGCAACACCGGCGTGCGGTACTTGGACAGCAGCGTCGCGGCGTTGCGCGCGGACGGGATCCCGGTGATCGCGTTTCTCACGCCCACGAACCACACGCTCCTGCGCGACTACATCGACAGCCCGGCCTACGCGGCGAACGGCGCGTTCCTGCGGCGGCTGTTGGAACGCCGCGGCGCGCGCGTCGCCGACTGGGACCGCGCGTTTCCAGCGCGCGAGTTCATCGACAACGATCACCTGACCGCCGCCGGCCAGCGGCACCTCGCGGCGCTGCTGGAACGGCTACTTCACGAGGCCCGACTCGAGTAGGAACGCCCCGAGCCGCTCGCCCAGGAACGCGTTGCCGCGCGGGTTCAGGTGCGTGCCGGGGTTCACGAAGAGCGGCAGATGGTCGGGCCGCTTCTCGTAGTCCATGAAATCCTTGTAGGTGTCGTATTGCGCGATCGGCAGGTCGCGCAGCGCGGCGAACACCGGCGGGAACTCCGCGACGGTCGCGACGGTGTCGTCCACGAAGCCCTTGATCACGGTCTCGTGCATGATGAGGTTCTCGTCGTTGGACACGTAGAAGTTGTCGTCCAGCCACATCAGCACCAGCTTTGCGCCGGTCGGCTTGATCTGTCTGACCAGATCGCTCATCGCCGCGCGCAGCGACGGGATGCCGGCCGCGTTCGGCGCCGTCGCCGGGTACGTCGCCGCGGCGTGGGGACTCGCGCCGATCACGATGACGTCGACATGGCGAAACAGCAGCGCCGTCTTGATGTAGCTCTCGATCTGCGGAAGCTGCGCGGCGTCGAGCCGGACCGTGTGGCAGCGCGCAGGCTTCGCGCTGCGGTGCGACGCGTCGACGGCCCGCTCGAGGCTCGCGCAGATCGAGTCGTCGCCGGTGGTGTCCCAGAACGCGTTGGAAGCGCTGACGTACACCACCTCGTAGTGCGATGCGTCGTACTTGTCGCTTTCGCTCAAGCCGGCTTCGGAGCGGCGAAAGCGCGGCAGCGCAATGCGGCGCAGGCGATGGTTCCCCGCGTCCGCGACGATGACGGCATCGCCCGCCAGCGCGAGCCCGCGCGGTGAGTAGAAGCGCGCCGACGCGCCCGGACCGTCCGCGAAGCCGGCGTTGAAGATGCCCTTCTCGAGCTCGCCGCCCGCGATCGTGCGCGAGTACAGCGAGGTGTCGTACCCCGCGCGCGGCAGGCGCAAATAGCGCACGTTGTTGTTGCGCTCGTCGGTGAAGAGCGCTTGGCCGTTGCCGATCGCGAGGACTTGGCTCGGGCGCCCGACCGGACCGTCTTCGCCGTCGGTCAGCGTGCTGATGTACGTGTCCGTCTTGGTGGCGCGGTCGTAGAGAAAGAACAGCTGCTGCGTCGCGGCGATCACGGCGCCGTCCGCTTCCGGCTGCGCGGAGACGCTCGTGATCTGCAGGTCCCCGTACGACTTCAGCTTGATCGTCGTCAGCTGGCCTTGCGCGAGCGAACGCAGCCCGGCGCCGTAGTCGGCGATCCACAGCGTTCCGCTCTTGTCGAAGCTCAGCGACAGCGGGAGCAGGAGGCGGCCCGTCGCCGCGTCACCGTCGACCGCGCGGCTGTCGCCGCACTTGCCGGCGACCGTGGACACGGTGCCGTTCTGTACTTTGCGAATGCACGCATTGTACGAATCGGCGATGTAGAGCGCGCCGTCGGGCGCGACGGCCATTCCCGCGGGATGGTTGAACTGCGCTTCGAGCGCCGGCCCGTCGCGATACGCGCCGGTCACCGAAAGGCCCAGCGTGCCGAGCGCGCCCGCGCCCGCGACGGTGCGCACGGTGCCGTCGGGCAGCATCGCGCGGATGCGCTGCGCCGCGGGATCGGACACGTACAGCGTGCCGTTCGCGGCGCGCGCGAGCCCCGACGGGATGATGAACTGCGCGTCGAGCGCCGGGCCGTCTTTCATGCCGGCCGACGCGCTGCCGGCGATCGTCGTCACCGCCGCCGGCGCGCTTTGCGCGCTCGCCGCGAGCGGCGACGTCGTCACGAGCGCCGCGCCGGCGAGCCACGCCACGAGACGCATCGTCACTGAACCGGCGGCAGCTTCCCGGTGACCGCGACGCGCACGCCTTTGGGCACCGTCCCGTTCGCGAGATCGGTGCTCCACGCGCCGGCGTGCTGCACGAGCGCCGCGCGTTTCGCGGCGATCGTCACGACCGGTTCGAAACCGGCGAACGTGACGTTGCCGTACACCGGGCTCACGGCGCCGGTTTTCGCGTACGTCACCTTGAGCGTGAGCGACGGCGCGGTGAGATCTCTGCCTTTGTCGGCCAGCGCGCGCAGCGCGGTGGCTTCGAGGGCGCGCATGCCGCGCTCGTCGGTCAGCTTCTCGTGCACGAGCTGCGTCACGTACGCGGTCGCGTCCCAGATGAGCGCCGCCTCCGCGGGCGTGCTTCGCGTGACGATCACCGCGCCGGTCACGGGGCGAATCTCCGGCGCATCGGCGCGCGCGATACCGGCGGCGAGGAGCACGCACGAGAAGGTCGCCGACACAACGGCGCGATTGCGGAACATGACCGCTGGTTACCGCGGGCTGGAGCGCGTTCCTACCGCCACGCAGCGCGCGCGCGCCGTGCGTACGCGGCCAGCCGGTCGTCGGAGCGCGCGGCTTCGTAGTCTTCGACGCGGTCGAACCACCACAGTCCGCCGCTCATGCGGTAGCCGCCCAGGCCGGGCGAGCGCTCGACGAGCGCGGGAAAGACGTCGCGGCCGAGATCCGACGGACGCTCGCGCGGGATCGCGTCGAGCAGCGCCGGTTCGGCGATCACGATCCCCGCGTTGACCCAGTGCGACGCGGTCTGCCCCGCGGCAGGCTTCTCGATGAAGCGCACGATGCGGTCGCTCGCATCGAGCTCCGCGACGCCGCTCTGAGAGACGTCGTCACGGCGCCACAGCGCGACCGTCGCGAGCGCACCGTGCGCGCGGTGCCGCGCGAGCATGTCGCCGAGATCGATCTCGGCGAGATTGTCGCCGAACACGACCGCGAACGTGCCGCCCGCGAACGCATCGGCGAGCGGGACGAGCGCGCCGGCCGTGCCGCGCAGCGCTTCTTCCTCGCTGTACGTCACGCGCAGGCCCCAGCGCGAACCGTCGCCCGCGTACGCGCGCACCGCATCGGGAAACGCGTGCAGGTTGATGGCGACGTCGCGGAAGCCGGCCGCCGCGAGCAGCGCGAGGTTGTAGCCGAGGATCGGCTCGCCGCACACGTCGAGCAGCGGCTTGGGACGATCGGCGGTATAATGGCGCAACCGGCTTCCGACGCCGGCGGCAAGGACGAGCGCACGCATCCCCGAACCGGTTAGCGTCGTGATCGAAACGGAAACCTCCTACAGCGCGCGCCATCTCGCCGAAGCAGCCGACGTGCTGCAGCGCCTCGACATCGCGGCCATCGAGCAGGCGGTGACGGTGCTCGCCGGCGTGCGCGCGCGCGGCGGGCGCTTGTTCATCCTGGGCGTCGGCGGCAGCGCCGCGAACGCATCGCACGCCGTCAACGATTTTCGCAAGATCTGCGATTTCGAGGCGTACGCGCCCACCGACAACGTCGCGGAGCTCACGGCGCGGACCAACGACGACGGCTGGGAGTCCGTGTTCGAAGCGTGGCTGCGCGGCAGCCGGCTCGACCGCGACGACGGCGTGCTGGTGTTCTCGGTCGGCGGCGGCGACCTCGAGCGCAACGTCTCGCCCAACCTCGTGCGCGCGCTCGCGCATGCGAAAGCGACGGGCGCCGCGGTGGTGGGCGTCGTCGGGCGCGACGGCGGATATACGGCGCGCGTCGCCGACGCGTGCGTCGTGATCCCGACGGTGAGCACCGTGAACACGACGCCGCACGCCGAAGCGTTTCAAGCCGTCGTCTGGCACCTGATGGTGTCGCACCCCGCGCTCAAGACCGCCGAGACGAAGTGGGAAACGGTGCGCTGAAGCGCGCCGTCTTTCTCGACCGTGACGGCGTCGTCAACGACGCCGTCGTCCGCGACGGGCTGCCGTATCCACCGGGCGCGCACGAGCTGCGCGTCGCGTCCGGCGTAAAGCCCGCGTTGCAAGCGCTGCGCGACGCGGGCTTCGTGCTGCTCGTCGTGACGAATCAGCCCGACGTCGCGCGCGGCACGCGCAGCGCGGCCGACGTCGACGCCGTGCACGCGCGGCTCGCGGCGGAGCTGCCGCTCGACGGCTTCTACGTGTGCCCGCACGACGACCGCGACGGTTGCGCGTGCAGAAAGCCGTTGCCCGGTTTGCTGCGCGACGCCGCGCGCGAGCACGGCATCGACGTGCGCGGATCGTACCTCATCGGCGACCGCTGGAAAGACGTCGCGGCGGGCCGCGCCGCCGGCGTCGCGACCGTGTTCATCGATCGCGCCTACTGCGAGCCGCGGCCCGCTCCGCCCGCCGACGCGACGGTGTCCGAACTCGGAGGAGCGGTGGAGTGGATCCTGAACCGCAACCGGATGCAAGCCGTGGACGCAGCGACGTCGCGTCCGGACGTCGCCGCGCTGAAGACGAAGATCTTCGCGGACGGCGCCGACGTGGACGGCATACGTGCGCTCGCCGCCGATCCGCGCATCGCCGGTTTCACCACCAACCCGACGCTCATGCGCAAGGCCGGGATCGCCGACTACGCCGCCTTCGCCCGCACGGCGCTCGACATCGTCGACGGCCGGCCGATCTCGTTCGAGGTGTTCGCCGACGACGCGGACGAGATGGAGCGCCAGGCGCGCGCGATCGCGCGCTGGGGCGACAACGTCTACGTCAAGATCCCGGTGACGAACACGCAAGGCGTCTCCACCGCGCCGCTCGTCCGGCGGCTCAGCGCCGGCGGCGTGCGCTTGAACGTCACCGCGCTGATGACGGCGGCGCAGGTGCGCGACGTCACCGCCGCGCTCACGGGCGGCGCGCCCGCGTACGTGAGCGTCTTCGCGGGGCGCGTCGCGGACACGGGGCGCGATCCGCTGCCGATCATGCGCGAGTCGCTGGCGGTCATGGCGCCGCACCCGCAGCTCGAGCTGATCTGGGCCAGCCCGCGCGAGCTGCTCAACATCTTTCAGGCCGACGAGATCGGCTGCCACGTCATCACCGTGACGAACGACATCCTCGCCAAGCTCGCCACGGTCGGCAAGGATCTCACCGAGTACTCGCTCGACACCGTGAAGATGTTCCACCGCGACGCGGCGCTCGCCGCGTTCGCCGTCTAACCGCGCGCGCATGATCGTCACGCGCACGCCGTTCCGCATCACGCTCGGCGGCGGCGGCACGGACCTCCCGGCGTTCTACGAGAAGCACGGCGGCTACGTGCTGGCGCTGGGCGTCGACAAGTACATGTACGTCGCGCTCAACGTGCCGTACGCCGACCGCAAGGTGCGGCTCCACTACACCAAGAGCGAAACCGTCGAGCACATCGACGACCTCCAGCACGAGCTCGCGCGCGAAGCGCTGCGCGCGCACGGCATCACCGACGCGATCGAGATCGCGTCGCTGGCCGACTTGCCCGCAGGCACGGGGCTCGGCTCGTCGAGCGCATATCTCGTCGGGCTGCTGAACGGGATTCGCGCGTACCTCGGGCGGCCGGCGTCGTTCGCGACCGTCGCCGACGAAGCGTGCCGCATCGAGCTGGACGTGCTCGCCAAACCGATCGGCAAGCAGGATCAGTACATGGCCGCCGCCGGCGGGCTCACCGAGCTGCACATCGCCAAAGACGGCGCGGTCCGCGTCGAGCGCCTCGCGCTCCCGGGCTACGCGATCTCGCAGCTCGTCGCCAACTGCCACCTGTACTACACCAACGTGCAGCGCAACACCACGGACATTCTGCGCGAGCAGAGCGCGGCGCTGCGCCGCGACGACGAAGCGAGCGTGGAGCAGCGGATGCTCGAGATTCGCGACATCGGCATCGCGATCGGGGCCGCGATGCGCGCGTGCGACTTCGACGCGTTCGGCACGCTGATGCACGAGCACTGGATGTCGAAGAAACGCCTGTCGAGCAAGGTGACGGTGCCGGTGATCGAAGAGCTGTACGATCACGTGCGCGCGCAGTACGGCGTGCTCGGCGGCAAAGTCGCGGGCGCCGGCGGCGGCGGTTTCTTGATGCTGTACTGCCCGCGCCGCGGCGACGAGCTCACCGACTTCATGGCGTCGCGGGGGCTCACGCGCCTGGCCTACAACGGCGAGTTCGAAGGCTCCAAGGTGCTGGTCAACATGCTGACCTCACGCCCGATGCACTACCATTCATCGGAAGCTCAGCGCTTGCGCAGCGTCATCGAGAAGTAGAACAGCCCGTGGCGTTCGGTCTCCACGTCGAACTGCCCGTTCTTGAGGCGCGCGAGCACGCGCGGAATCTGCGGTAGATACCGGCTGAGCTGAGGCCACTCTTCCTGCACGAGGCTGCCGAAGTAGCGTAGATAGGGCGTCACCAGCAGCGGCTTCACGCGGAACAGGTGCAGCGCGAGCAGCACCACCGGATTGTACGTGAAATCGATCAGGCCGAGCCGCCCGCCGGGCCGCAGCAGCGCGTGCGCGCGGTCGAGCACGCGCCCGATCTTCTCCGGGCCCTCCAGATGGTGCAGCGCGTGGATCACCAGAATCCAGTCCTGGCTTTGCGGCGCGAACGGCGGCGACTCGACGTCGCCTTCGGCGAGCGCGAAGCGCGCGTCCGCGCGCACGTCGCTCGCGAGGCGGATGTCCATCCCCGAGAGCCGGCGGAACCCGTCCTCGTAGAGCACGTCGAGCGACTCGCAGTGGCCGCAGCACAGATCGAGCACGGCCGCGTCGCGCGCGACGCGGTCCAGCCCGACGGAGCGCAGCTTCTCGCGCATCTTCACCCGCCGGCGCGCGCTGTCGGCCGCATACGCCGCGTACCATTCCGCCGAGTCGCGGCCCGTCATGTCGCCGTGCATCGAGACCTACTCGTACCCGACGTACGAAAGCTGCGCCGACGCGATGCGGTCGTCGCCTTTGGGCAGCCGGAACGCGCGGTCGAAAGCGATCTCGATCGCGTGGCGGCGGCCGTCGCCGCGCGCGTCCGCGCGCACTTCGAAGTCGCCGGGCAGGATCGGCTGCGCCACCGCTTCGACGCCGTCGATCTTGACGTGGATCACCGATTCTGCCACACCGGACAGCGCCGGCAGCGAACCGCGCACGACGACCGCGGCATCGTTCCGGCGCGGCGCGCGCAGCGACGCCGTCGCGCGCTCGGACACCCAGCCGTCCTCGTAGAATCCCGAGAACTGCAAGCCGCGGTCGCGCAGCCCCGCGGGGAACGACGCGATCGCCGACGGCGCGAGCGTGTTTTCGAAGTCCGCTTCCGACACGGCGGAGATGTCGCGCACGAACCCGACGAGGCGGCGCGGATCGAGCCGGTAGCGCGCGCCGAACAGCGCGAGCAGCCCGGTGCGCTTGCGATCGGGAAACGTGATGCCGTCCGTACCCATGTCGACCTCGAGCATCGGCACGCCGCCGACGACGCGCGCGGTCAGCGGCGGTGAGAAGAGCCGCGCGGCGCCGCGGCCGCTGACGGCGAACGCCGTTCGGCGCGTGCCCGTCACCGACACCGGCGGGATTTGGTTCACGCCGTCCGCGTTGAGCGTCGCGGTGAAATCGATCACCAGCCGGATCGTCGGGCTCGGGTTGATCACGTCGAAGAGGAGGTTGCGCCCGACGGCTTCGATTTGCCCGCCGCGCATCAGCGGATCGGGCTCCAACCGCGACAACATGATGCCCGTGCCCCGGCGCCGCGGGCGATCGAAGATGCCGGCGCTTCCGCGCTGCGATGAAACGACCGCGAGGTAATCGTGCACCTTCGCCCAGGGGACGAGCGCGACGCCGAACGATTTCGGCGCGCTCCAGGTGTTCAGCAGCGTGGGGTTCGGCGACGTCATGAGCCACAGGCGCTCGGGGTGCGCCACGGCGTCCTCGATGCGCACGTCGAACAGGAACCGGTCGAACGCGCCGCCGCCGGGCCCGGGAAACGTCCGCAGCTGATAGAGGTCGGTGTGCCGCTGGATCAGCGCGCGCAGCCGCGACCGGTACGCGGCACTCCCGAACGACACGTTCGCGAACGGGCCGCGCTCGAGCTTGTTGTAGCTGTAGCCGGAGCCCATGTCCGCGAAGAACAGGATCGGCGTCGGAGACGAGTACGACTCCTCCAGCTTGCCGATGGTCGTCGCCGACGCGTCGGAAAGGATGATGCCCGGGCGCTTCGTGCGCTGCAGCGCCTCGAGCCGCGACATGATGCGGTTCTGCGAGAGGGCCGGTACGTCGGCCAGCGGCGCGCGGTGCGGGTCCGCGA
>Ga0066662_10000653_pt1 | contig 15322 bp, 17 predicted proteins | sample GraSoiAngelo_111_FD_133939 | JGI IMG/M metagenome (GOLD analysis project Ga0066662, IMG submission 133939) | Grasslands soil microbial communities from the Angelo Coastal Reserve, California, USA - 14_0903_12_40cm | ecosystem: Environmental > Terrestrial > Soil > Grasslands | place: USA...
ACGGGTAGTCGCCCTTCAGGGGCGCGACGACGGGGCACGCTGGGAACGTGTCGGCCGGGCGATGGTGGTCGGTGACGACGACCACGAGCCCGAGCTCGCGCGCGTGCTCGACCTCCGCGACCGCCGTGATGCCGCAGTCGACCGTGACCACGAGGTCGTAGCCCTCGCCGGCGAGCCGCGTCAGCGTGTCGGCGTTCAGGCCATAGCCCTCCTCGAAGCGCGACGGCAGGTGCCACGCGACGTTGGCACTGCTCCTACGTTCAACGCAGAGCTCGCGGAAGAGCAGCACGGCGAGCGCGGTCGCGCAGATGCCGTCGGCGTCGTAGTCGCCGTGCACGCAGATGCGCGCGCCGGCGTCGACCGCTGCCGTGATCGTCTCGACCGCCGCGCGCATGTCGCCGAGCGCGAACGGATCGTGTCCCGGCAGCGCGCCCTCGAGGAAGCGCCGCGCGTCGGCCGGGTCGCAGTAGCCGCGGCGGACGAGCACGCCCGCGGTCACGTCGTCCAGCCCCAGCTCGGCCGCCAGGGCACGGATATCCGCATATGCGCAGGGCTCGAGTTGCCAGGTACCGGTCGCCATGGGGGCTGGTCACGGTACGGAGCGGGTCGGACAGATTCACCCAAAAAGCCCTGGAACGTGCTTGAATTCCGCTCCCGTGCTGAGGACACTGGGTTCGCTCGCGATTGCAGCCGGCCTGGCGGCCGCAGCTACGCCCGCGGCCACACCGACTCGTGTCGTGCCGGCCGGCGTCTCGGTCGGCGGCATCGCCGTCGGCGGCCTGAGCGCGGAGCCCGCACGCGCGCGCATCGACGCGGCGTTCGCGCAGCCGGTGCGGATCCTCGCCGCAGGCAAGCTCCTGCGCGTCGGGCCTGCTCAGGTCGGCGCGGCCTCGAGCGTCGACGACGCCGTCAGCTCGGCCCTCGACGCGACGCCGCGCAGCAAGATCGCCTTGCCGGTGCGCTACTCGACCAAGAAGATCGAGAAGCTCGTCGCGCACCTCGCACATCTCTACGACCGGCCCGCGGTCGACGCGACCGTCACCGGCGCGACCGGGTCCGCGCCGACGTTCGCCCCGGCGAAGCCGGGACGCGCGGTCGACCAGCGCACGATGCGCGCCGCGATCGTCGGGCTGCTGCGCGACGGGACGCGCACGCCGCTGCAGCTGATGATGCAGCCCGTCGCGCCGACGCGCACAGTCGCGAACTTCGGGCCGGCGATCGTCGTGACCCGCGGTTCGAACACGCTCAGGCTCTACAACGGCCGCTCGCTCGTGCGCACGTTCGCCGTCGCAACCGGGCAGGCGATCTACCCGACGCCTGCGGGCCTCTGGCACATCATGGACAAGCAGCGCGACCCGTGGTGGTACCCGCCGGTGTACGACACGTGGGCGAAGGGGCTGAAGCCGGTCCCGCCCGGCCCGGACAACCCGCTCGGCACGCGGTGGATGGGCCTGAACGCACCGGGCGTCGGCATCCACGGCACGGACGCGCCGACGTCGATCGGCTACAGCGCCTCGCACGGCTGCATCCGGATGCAGGTTCCCGACGCGGAGTGGCTCTTCGAGCACGTCCACGTCGGGACGCCGGTCGTCATTCTCTAGGCAGCGACACGCCGAGATACGTCAGCAGCACGATCACGCACACGAGCGCCGCCAGCCCGCCGAGGATCAGCCGCGGATGGCCCGATTCGCGCACGGTTGCGGCAAAGGCGCGCCCGAGCAGGATGAAGATGCCGCCGACGAGGCCGATTCCGACGATCGCGGCCGGCAGCCAGATGATCAGGTGCTCCCAGCTGGTGGCGGCGAGAACGTTCACTACCATGAGATCGTGCCTGAATCGCTCCCCAGCCCCGACGCGAACTACAGCTCGGGGAACGACTACATCGTCGAGTTCCTCGGCTATCGCTTCTCGTTCGGGGCGGGCGACTTCGAGGGTCGCGTCGTCGCTGCGGCGGTGAAGCTCGGCGTCGTCGTGACGCCGGAGCTCGAGGAAGAAGAGGTCGAGGACCTCGTCGCGCTCGCCGCGCAGGGCGTGATCGACGAGCCCGGCTCGCGGCTCGGCAGGTACCTGGTACGCAACTGGGAGCGCGTGTCGCTCGTCGACGGGGAGTCGCTCGTCTACTGGTTGCGCAAGCTGATCTTCCGCGGCGCGTGGCTCGACCACCAGGTGAAGCGCGGTGCGCTCGAAGTCGTGTGGGACGACAGCGACGCCGAGTTCGCCTACCAGCACCCGGGCGGCGGCGGGCGTCCGCTGCTCGAGCTCGCACCGGTCCCGTCGTGGCACGAGCTGCAGTTCCGGCCGTAGGCGGTTGCGCCTATCTGGCGCTCCTGCTCGCGCTCGACCACTACGCGACCTATCCCGAGCAGCTCGCGCTCGGCGTGCTCACGATGGCGGTGCTCGTGGCCGCGCTCACGCGCGTCTCACTCGAGCGGCGCGCGCAGGCAATCGGCGTCGTCGCGTTCGCGACGATCGGCGAGGTCGTCGGCTCCCTGCTCTGGGGCGTCTACCACTACCGGCTGCACAACCTGCCGCTCTTCGTCCCGCCGGCGCACGGGCTCGTCTACCTGACCGGGCTCTCGGTCGCGGGCATGTTCACCCGTCACACGCGCGCGCTCGTGGTGGTTGCGGCCGTCGCGGCGACGACCTGGGCTGTGCTCGGCTTGACGGTGCTGCCTCAACGCGACGTCGCGGGAGCGATCGGCGTGCCACTGCTTCTGCTCTTCCTCTGGCGGGGGCGCAACCGCGCGATCTACGCCGGCGTGTTCCTCGTCGTCGCCGCGCTCGAGCTGTATGGCACCGCGATCGGCACCTGGCGCTGGGCCCCCGGCCTTCCCGGCTCCGGCATTCCCGACGGCAACCCGCCGAGTGGCGTCGCCGCGGGCTACGTGTGGTTCGACGTGATGGCGCTGCTGACCGCGCCGCTCGCGATCGCCATCACGCGTCGAGCTTCCCGAAGGCGGCGTGCAGCCGAGCGGCCTCTCGAGAGCACCACTCCTGCGTGAGCGCGACCGCGAGCTGCGCCGAGACGACGTCTGCGATCCGCAGGCCGAGCCTGCGGCAGAGAAGCGTGAAGCCGCGCGGCGCGGCGTCTGTGTGCACGAGCAGGAGCACGCCGCGCGCCATCCCCGTCAGCTCGAGCAGGTAGTACGAGCGCACGCCCGGCTCGCGGTCGAGCGGCGCGGGGAGCGGCGCGGTCGCCGCGTCCTGCACGCAGTACGGGAAGCGCGCTTTCTCGAGCACGCCACGCAACGCCTCTGCCACGTCCTCCGCGGATGCCTGGAGCTCCCAGCCGCGGTTGACGACCTCCATGCGGTTGCCCTGCGAGACGTAGACCGCGCCGAGCTCGCACGACAACGACTCCGCTGCGACGAGCGCGAGCGAACGCATCATCTCCTCGACCGACTTCCCGTCGACCGCGAGCGCCGCGCGGACAGCTTCGAGCTCCTCGAGCTCGTCGGCGAGCTGCTTCGCCGCGGTCACCGACTCGACGGCGTCAGCTGCGAGCACCGCCGCGCTCTGCAGTGACTCGTCCGTCGCGCTGCGGAGATCCATCTGCTCGCCGCCGAAAACGACGACCACGTCGCTCGTCACCGGCACGAATGCCGCCACGTGCGCGTAGTACGGCCCGAAGACGTGCTCCTTTCCTGCATGCGCGACGCGCACGGGCCGGCGCGTGGACAGTGCGCTGCCGAGCGACAGCTCCTCCTCCGGCCCGACCTCGATCAGCCCGGCCCAGCCCGCGCCGCGCCCGCTCCCTCCGAAATGGACGAACCGCTCGCCGGTGACGCGGCGGAGCACGAACAGGTCTGTCGCGCCTACCGACGCCGCCGCTGCGTCGGCACGGGGCGCTGTCGTTGACATGCATGGGAGTCTGTCAGAACAGCGTGACGGGATCAGCTGCGGCGCCCAGATGCGCGCGGCCGAGATCGGTGATCGTGCGCCCGCGCGGCGTCCGCTGCAGGAAGCCGAGCTGCAGGAGATATGGCTCGTAGACGTCCTCGATCGTCTCCGCCTCCTCGCCCAGCGAGACGGCGAGCGTCGAGAGACCGACCGGCCCGCCGCCGAACTTCTCGACCACGCAGCGCAATAGGTCGCGGTCGAACCGCTCGAGCCCGACGGTGTCGACTTCGAGCAGCGCGAGCGCCTCCTCGGCGATCGCCGTCGTGACGACGCCCTGGTGCCGGACCTCGGCGACGTCGCGCACGCGGCGGAGGATGCGGTTCGCGACGCGCGGTGTGCCGCGCGAGCGCGCGGCGACGAGCTCTGCAGCGTCGTCGGCGACCTCGACTCCGAGGATGCCGGCGGAGCGTCGCACGATCCGCGCGAGCTCGACCGCGTCGTAGAGGTCGAGCCGGAACGTGAGCCCGAAGCGGTCGCGCAAAGGTGTGGTGAGCAAGCCGGTGCGAGTCGTCGCTCCGACGAGCGTGAAGGGCGGCAGGTCGAGCGTCAGCGTGCGCGCCGCCGGGCCTTGGCCGACGATGATGTCGAGGCGAAAGTCCTCGAGTGCCGGATAGAGGATCTCCTCGGCCGCGCGGTTCAGCCGGTGGATCTCGTCGACGAAGAGCACGTCGCGCGGCTCGAGCGTCGTCAGGATCGCCGCGATGTCGCCCTTCCGCTCGAGCGCGGGCCCCGCGACCTGACGGATGCCGACGCCGAGCTCGTTGCGGATGATCTGTGCGAGCGACGTCTTGCCGAGCCCCGGCGGGCCGGCGAGCAAAACGTGGTCGAGCGCCTCGCCGCGTGCCTTCGCCGCCTCGAGCGCGATCGAGAGCTGTTCCTTCACGCGCTCCTGCCCGACGAAGTCGTCGAGCGTGCGTGGGCGCAGCGTGCGCTCGACCTCCTCCTCGGCCTCCGTCTGCACCGGTGCGAGGAATTGCGTCACGCCGCCTGCCTGAGCGCCGCGCGCACCTGCTCTTCGACGGGCAGTGCGTCGTCGACGTCCGCGAGCACGCGCTCGGCGTCGACGAGCGACCAGCCGAGCTCGACGAGCGCGTCGCGCGCGGTCAGCTCGCCGTCGGCCGCGCCGGGCGCGACGTCGGGGAGCTTCGCCTTCAGCTCGAGCACGACGCGCTGCGCGGTCTTGAGCCCGATGCCGGGGATCGCCTGGAATCGCTTCACGTCGTCGCGCGCGATCGCCTTGCGCAACTCCGCCGGCGTCGAGCCGGAGACGATCGCGAGCGCGACCTTCGGGCCGACGCCGTTCACGCCGAGGAGCAGCTCGAAGAGCTCGCGCTCCTCGCCCGTCGCGAAGCCGTAGAGCTGCAACGCGTCCTCGCGGACGACCGTGTGCACCTCGACCGTGATCTCGCCGTCGCCGAGACGGTGGACGGACGGAGTCGCGTGCACGAGATACCCGACGCCGTTGACGTCCATGATCAGGCCCGTACCGGCACGGCCGGCCAGGCGACCTCTCAGCCGCGCAATCACCTGGGGAACGGTACGCGCGGCCCCGGACGATTCCTCTCCCAGAGCTCGGCCCAGGCGTGCGGGTCGCGCTCGCGGGCCCGGTGGTCGCGGAACCCCCGCCGGACGAACGCCTCGTAGCGTTCCGCGTCGGCCGGACGGACGAGCGGCCGCTCGCGGCGCCGGGCGCGCAGCACGGCGGCCGCGACCGACGGCGCCGGCGCGAAGGCCCGCGGCTCGATCCGGCGCGCAACCGTGAGCTCGAACCAGGCGCTCCAGACCACGGTCTGGGCGGTGCTCGGCCAGAGGCGGGCGCGCTTCGCGGCGAAGTCCCACTCGACGACGAGGTCGGCCGCCACGAGCTGCGGCGCCGCGAACAGGGAGCGGCAGATCTCGGTCGAGCGGTTGAACGGGATGTTCGCGACGACGCGGAACGGCTCTGCCGGCCACGCGGTGCGCAGCGCGTCGGCCTCGACGACACGTGCGGCCGGGCACGCGCGGCGCAGGCGCGCGGCGAAGCGCCGGTCGGGCTCGATCGCGATCACCCGCGCGCCGGCGGCGAGGAGCGGCTCGGTCAGCATCCCGGAGCCCGCGCCGAGGTCCACGACGAGCTCGCCGGCGGTCACGCCGGCGTCGGCCACGATCGCCGCGGCGAGGCGCCTACTGCGAAGAAGGTGCCGTCCGCCGGGACGTGCCGATGGCACGCGAGCGGATGACACGGACCATCACCATCGACATGGCGCGCATCCTAGATCGCGAGCAGGAGCGGCGGGGCGAGCGCGTGGCAGATCGCGACGGCGAGCGCGTCGGCGGCGTGGTTCGGCGCCGGCACCTCGTCGAGGCCGAGGATCGCCTTCACCATCTTCCCGACCTGCTCCTTGTCGGCGCGGCCGTAACCGCACACCGCCTGCTTGACGCGAGCCGGCGCGTACTCAGCGCACGCGACGCCGACGGACGACGCGGCGACGAGCACGGCTCCCCGTGCCTGCCCGACGGAGAGTGCGATGCGGGCGTCCGCGCCGACGTACGACTCCTCCAGGGCGACGGCATCCGGCGCGTGCTGGGCGATCAGCTCCTGGACGCCCGTGAAGATCGTGAGCAGACGATCCTCCAGACGCTCCCTTGGCGACGTTCGCCACCACCCGTGGCACGTGGCCTTGAGGCGCCCGTCTCTTTCGTGGACGATCCCGAACCCGCATGCAGCCGTCCCTGGGTCGATTCCTAGGACCTTCACGGAGACACGTTAAGCGTGTCCCCGGACGTTCCTCCGGCGTTGTACCCCGATGACGTCGATCGCCCTCCGCCGCCTCGGGCATGAATCGTGGGCCGAACGCCTCGGCCGCGCCGGGCTCGCGGCACAGGGCCTGTCGTACGCGCTCGTCGCGTTCCTCGCACTGAAGCTCGCGCTGGGCGCAGGCGGGAAGGCGACGAGCAGGCAGGGCGCGTTCGCGTCCCTCGCGCACGACGCGCTCGGCGAGGCGCTCCTCGTCGGGCTCGCGCTCGGCTTCGTCGCGTACGCGGCATGGCGGCTCGCGAACGCGGTCCTCGACCGCAAGGACCGCGGCGACGACGCACCGGGCCTCGCGAAGCGCGCGGGCGACGTCGGCAAGGCGCTGGTCTACCTCGGCCTGGCCTGGAGTGTGGTCAAGGTGCTGTCCACCGGGCATTCGAGCGGCGGAAACCAGCAGAAGGAGACCGCGGGCGTGCTCGGCTGGCCGGGCGGGCGCTGGCTCGTGCTCGCCGCGGGGATCGCCGTGCTCGGCGTCGCCGCGTGGAACGCCTACCGGGGAATCGCGCAGAAGTTCGAGCGGCAGCTCGAGCACACGCCCGACTGGCTGAAGCCGATCGCGATCGCCGGGCTCTGTTCGCGCGCAGTCGTGTTCGCGGTCATCGGGTGGTTCCTGATCAAGGCTGCGCTCGAATTCGACCCGCACAAGGCGATCGGGATCGGCGGCGCGCTCGCGAAGCTCGCGCACGCACCGTACGGCGCGTGGGTGCTGGGTCTCACCGCGGCCGGGCTGCTCGCGTTCGCGGCGTTCTGCTGCGCGCAAGCCCGTTATCGCGAGGTATGACGCAAAGCAGGTACCAGGTACCTCAAGAGGTACCTGGTACCGGAGCTAGCCCGCGACGGCCTCGAGCACGCGCTCGGGAATGTCGAAGTTCGCGTAGACGTCCTGCACGTCGTCGTTGTCCTCGAGCGCGTCGATCAGGCGCATCACCTGACGCGCCTTCGCCTCGTCCTCGACGGCGACCGTCGTCTTCGGGACGAGCTGCAGCTCCGCCGAGTCGACGGTGAAGCCGCCGCCCTCGATCGCCTCGCGCACCGCGGAGAGCGACTCCGGCGCAGAGGTGACCTGGAAGACGTCGCCGTCGAGCTCGATGTCGTCCGCGCCGCCGTCGGCCGCGACGAGAAGCAGTTCCTCTTCGTCGACACCGTCGGCCGGGACGACGACGACGCCGCGCCGGTCGAACTGCCACGCGACGGCGCCGGTCGCACCGAGGTTGCCGCCGTGCTTCGAGAACATGTGGCGTACGTCCGCGGCGGTGCGGTTGCGGTTGTCGGTCAAAGCTTCGACGATCACCGCGACGCCTTCGGGGCCGTAGCCCTCGTAGACGATCGTCTCGAACGCGTCGGCGTCCGCGTCGGCGCCCGAGCCCTTCGCGATCGCGCGGTCGATGTTGTCCTTCGGCATCGAGTACGACTTCGCTTTCTCGATCGCGTTCTGCAGCGCGAGGTTGTTGGCCGGGTCTCCCCCGCCTTCCTTCGCCGCGACGATGATCGCGCGCGAGAGCTTCGAGAAGAGCTTGCCGCGCTTCGCGTCGGCTGCGCCCTTCTTGTGCTTGATCGACGACCACTTGCTATGCCCGGACACCCTGCTCCTCCCTGACGATCTCCAAGAACTGTTCGTGCAGCCGCGTGTCGTCGGTCAGCTCGGGATGGAACGCGGCGACGAGGAACCTGCCCTCGCGCGCGAGCACCGGCCTCCCGTCGACCTCGGCGAGCACCTCGACCTCCGGCCCGACGTCCTCGACCCACGGCGCGCGGATGAACACCGCATGCACCGGCGAGTCGACGCCGGCGACGTCGAGCTCCGTCTCGAACGACGCGACCTGGCGGCCGAACGCGTTCCGCCGCACGGCGACGTCGACCAGCCCGAGATGGTCGCGGTCGAGCACGATCATTCCCGCGCAGGTGCCGAACACCGGGCGGTCGAACGCACGCAGCGCCTCGTCGAGCCCGTAGAGGCGCATCAGGCGCATGAACGTCGTCGACTCGCCGCCGGGGATGACCAGGCCGTCGAGGCCCTCGAGCTGCTCCGGCTTACGCACCTCGACCGCGTCCGCGCCGAGGCGGCTCAGCATCTGCGCGTGCTCGCGGAAGTTCCCCTGCACGGCGAGAACACCGATCCGAAGCGGCTCCATGGATCAATGGTATCGGCGCGTCCGTGACCGCTGGAACGCCGGAGGGCCGCTTTCGCGGCCCTCCGGAGCGTGCTCGATTCGCTCGGTTACCCGAGGTTCATCGACCAGCCGCCGAGACCGTGGGTCGCGGCGTAGAGCTTGCCGTTCGCGATCGTGATGCCGGAGACCTCCACTACGGGAAGCCCCGAGCCCGCGACCGTCCACGAATGCGCGCCCTTTGCGAGGCGCAGGACGCCGAAGTCGTTCGCGACGTAGAGATCGCCCGACGCCGGGTCGATCGCTACCCCGTTGGCAGGAATCTCGCCCATGTCGTAGCTGATGTCGTTGAACGACGCCGTGCCACTGACCGGGTTGTACGTCACCTCGTAGACGTGGCCGGGAGCGGTGCTGCCGGCCGTCGTGCTGTACGCCATGTAGGTGACCCAGGCGTGGTTCGCGTCCGCCGGATCGACGGCGATCGAGCTGATGAAGCGATTCGGCTGTGCGTTCGAGTCGAGCCGCGTGAACGTCACGGCACCCGCCGCCACGTTGGCGTTCTTCGAGATGAAGAGGCGCCCGGTCGACGTGCCGGCCCAGAGCGTCGAGTTGTCGCTCGTCGCGCGGGCCACCGCACCGAGGTTGCCGCCGCTCTTCGAGCCGAACGACGCGAGAGTCAGCTTCGGCCCGAGCGGCTGCCAGTCGCCACAGTTCGGCGCGGACGCGGAGACGGTGAACTCGGGGCAGTTCGCCTCGAGGTACGCCTGGTTTCCGCCGTCGTCGGTCGTCCGCCAGACGTGCTCGAACCCGGTGTACAGGGTCCCAGCCGTGGTCGGATCGGCGATCTCGGGCCAGTAGAACTCGACGGACTCGCCGCTCTGGAGGAGCGGGCCGGAGGTGATGACCCACTTCACAGGGTCACCGCTCTGGAAGTTCGTGTCGGTCGCGCCGAGGAAGAACTGGTTGAAGCGGATCGCCGAGTTACCGGAGTCGAAGCCCGACACGCCGCCGTCGCCGTAGATCGTCTGGTTCCAGTTGTTGTTGTCACCGGACAGCCACGTGCCGTTGTCCTGCGTGCCTCCCTGGATCTGCGATCCGTTGATCGAGAAGCTCGTGAACTGCAGCGTGTCGAGCCCGTCGTTCAGGCTGTAGAGCGTCGTCGGGATCGCCCAGAGCAGCTTCTGGCAGCCGTTGAGGCTGGCCGAGCCGATCAGCCCTTGGTCGAAACGCCACTGGCACTGGGCCGTAGCGTCGGTGAACGTGCCGTCGTTGCGCACGACACCGCCGTCGGAGCCCTCGAAGTAGATGTCCGGGTTCGACGGGTCGACCACCAAGGCGTGCTGGTCGGGGTGCGTGCCGAATGCCGGAGCATGCGAGTCGTAGGTCAGGTCCGCCCAGGCGCGGTTGTTCGCGTCGGGCTCGCCTGCCGTCGTCGACTTGATCACCGCGCGGGCGTTCGAGCGGAGCCCCGCCTCCCCGTAGGTGTAGGAACCGATCAGGTACACCGTGTCGGGCTGGCCCGCCGGCGAGATGACGTCCTCGTCGTACGAGCACTGGGTGGTGCAGAAGTTGAACGGCCCGTAGTACGGATTCGTGCGGTCGCTGCTCGTGATGTTCTTGAAGACCGGCGCGGCGGCGTTGACGTCGTCGCTCCGGACAAGCGTCGCGCTATTCGCAGTGCCGTCCGCGACGTACGCACGAGTCTTCCCGTTCGGCAGCACCGTGAGCGCCATCGCGATCTTGTCCACGTTGGCCGTGCTTGCCGGAGCCCGAACCTGCGTGTATGGGCCGCCTGCGAGCGAGCGGTACATGCCGATCCCGAAGGCCGACACGTAGACGTTGCTCGAGTTCGCCGGGTCGAGCACGATCTTCGAGACGCCGCGGATCGAGCCCGCAGCCTCCGAGTCGAAGGCGAGCGACCAGGTCGCCCCGCCGTCGGTCGACTTGTAGACGCCGAGCACCGGCTGCGGGAGCCCCGTGCGCGAGACCGCGCCTCCGGTCGACGCCATGCCGCGAACGGCGCGCGCCGTGCCGATGTAGATCGTGTTGCTGTCGTGCGGATCGATGGCGATCGTGCTGATCGCGCGCGTCGATCCGATCACGTCGGTGCTCGGGACGAGCGACCACGTGTCGCCGCCGTTGGTCGAGCGGTACAGGCCGACGCCCGCCTCGGAATCGCCTGAGGTGTTCGGCTCGCCTGTGCCCGCGTAGATCACGTTCGGGTTGTTCGGGTCGATCGTGAGCGCACCAATGGCGTTGGAACCGAGGCCGTTGGAGGCGCGCTTCCACCCGATGTTGTTCGTGTGCAGCGCGTGGTCTGTCTTCCAGATCCCGCCGCCGGCCGCCCCGACGAACACCGTGCACTGGCCCTCGTTGCACGACGGGCCGATCGCAAGCGCCGTGACGCGCCCGGAGGTGACGTAGTTCTGGCCGATCACCCACGGCGCGAACGCTCCTGCGAGCACTCCCGGCACCTGGGCGTGGGTCGGTCCAACGGCGTTCCACAGGCCCGGCTGCTTCTTCGAGCCGCCGTTGCCGCGGATCTTCACGTCGTTGTACGCCCGCTGAGCCGCAATCGTCGCCTCAGGCGCGATCTCGGCTGCCGGATACGCATCGGCGGCCGCGTGGGCCTCTGCGGCGGTGAGCGGGCCGTTCCCGCCGGTGCCCAGGAGCGTGCCGTTCTCGCCCGTGGAGCCGACGGCATCGGGATCGCCGTGCTTGGCACCGCTCTTGAAGGACTGTGCGCTCTCGAGAATGCTGCGGTTGTACGCAGAAGTGCCGTTGCTCGAACGTGCCAGGCCGAACACGCCGGCACCGACTAGCAACGCAACCGCAAGCAGCACGAAGAGCGCTCTCTTCGCTGAAAACATCTGTCTCCCCTCGGAACCCGTGACTGGTGACGCCGCACGACGCGGCTGATATTGGTTTATCAACCTATGTGGACCGGAAGTCAAGCGCGGCCGTGGTTGCGAGCCCGCCCGTCGGGTAGAAGTCCAGTCGTGGCGCGGATATTCGCGATCGTCCTGGCCCTCGTGCTGGTCGGCCCCTCGTTGGCGGCCACTGCGCGGCCGACCGTCACCGTCCCGTCGACGAAGCCATTCGCCGTTTCCGGCGCGCACTTCAAGCCCGGCGAGCACGTCCGCGTCGTCGTCTACGCCCGCACCACGGCCGCGAAGACGGTCACGGCCGCAGCGCGAGGCACGTTCTTCGTCCGGTTTCCAGCCCTGAGCGTGGGCCAGTCCTGCGAGCGCTACGCCGTTCGCGCCACGGGCGACCGTGGTTCGACTGCGGCCCTGAAGGTCACGCCCGAGTGCCCTCCGCCCGCGCCGTGACGTAGCCCTCGTCCGTCCGCTCCGCGCGCCCGTCTCGAACGAGGCGCTCGAGGTGCGCGAGCGCCTCGGCCGTCGCGAAGCGGCGCAGCGTCGTCGACAGATCCGACTCGAACAGCGCGAGCGAGACGTCGTACGCCCTCAGCGGCTTCCCGTCGAGCGCCGCCTGGGTGCGGTCGAGCCGTTCGACGTGATGCGCCCTGATCTCGCGCGCGCGGCCCGCCGGATCGGCGACCGGCTCCTTGTGGCCCGCGTAGGCGATTCGCGGCGCGAGCTCCTCGATCCGCGTCAGCGTCTCCAGATAGTCGCCGAGCGGGTCGGGCCGGGAGTTCGGGTAGAGCCCGATCGCCGGCGTGATCCCCTCGAGGATCGTGTCGCCGGCGATCATCACGCCGTCGCGCAGCAGCACGATGTGGCCGTCCGCATGGCCGCGCAGCACCTCGACGCGCCAGCCGTCGATCTCGTCGCCCGCCTCGAGCAGCTCGGGCCCCTCGACCCAGTGCACGGCCGCCATCAGCCCCTCCGACTCGTTCGCGATCCCCTGCACGAACGACTCCGGCATGCCCTGGTCGGTCCAGTAGCGCGTGAACTCCGCCGAGTTGCGCTGTCCCCAGGCGCGGACGCACTGCGCGTAGTCCTCGCGGCCCTGGAAGACCGGCGCGCCGGTCACCTCGTGCACGTCGCGTGCGCCGCCCACGTGGTCGGGATGCATGTGCGTGACGACGACCCGCTCGATCGGCGCGTCGAGCTCGTCGAGCACGGGGCGCCACTTCGCCTCCGGATCGCGCGAACCGAGGCCGGTGTCGACGAGGATCCAACCGCCGCTCGAGGAGCGTAGGAGATAGCAATGGACGTGGTCGAGGCCGAAGGGGAGCGGGAACGTCACGCGACGGATCCCCTTCTCGACGTCGACCATGCATGAGAAGCTACCCGCCCTGATGGCGCCGTTGCTCGAGCTCGAGGACGTCTCCGCCCGGTACGGGCCGATCACGGCGCTGCATGGAGTGTCGCTCACGGTCGGCGAAGGCGAGATCGTGGCGCTGCTGGGTGCGAACGGCGCGGGCAAGACCACGACGCTCCGGGCGGTCTCGGGGATGGTGCGCAAGTCGGGCACCGTGACCGTCGGCGGCAAGAAGCTCGGCCGCGTCACACCGGAGAGCGTGGCGCGCGCGGGCGTCGCGCACGTGCCGGAAGGGCGCGGCATCTTCGCCGAGCTAACGGTGTGGGAGAACCTGCGCATGGGCGCGTACATGCGCCGCGGACGTCCCGATTTCCGCATGGTGCTCGAGTACTTCCCCTGGCTCGAGTCGCGCAAGAGCCAGCAGGCCGGCACGCTCTCCGGCGGCGAGCAGCAGATGCTCGCGCTCGCGCGCGCGTTCCTGCAGCGGCCGCGGTTGCTGATGCTCGACGAGCCGTCGCTCGGTCTCGCGCCGCTCGTCACGCGCGAGGTCTTCCGTGTCGTCACCGACCTGAACCAGAAGGAAGGGCTCGCCGTGCTCGTCGTCGAGCAGAACGCCGCGATCGCCCTCTCGACCGCGACGCGCGCGTACGTGCTCGAGACGGGGCGCGTCGCCGTGTCCGGCGGGGCCGACGAGCTGCGCTCCAACGACGCGGTGCGCTCCGCATACCTCGGCTACTGATGCAGCAGTTCTTCCAGACACTCACCACGGGGCTCTCCGACGGCGCGATCTACGGGTCGCTCGCGCTCGCGCTCGTGCTGATCTACAAGGCGACGGAGGTGATCAACTTCGCGCAGGGTGAGATGGCGATGTTCACGACCTACATCGCCTGGTCGCTGATCACCCACCACGGGTTCTCGTTCTGGGAGGCGTTCTTCGCAACGCTGCTGATCGCGTTCATCGGCGGCTTGCTCCTGCAGCGGACGATCATCCGCCCGCTCGAGCGCGCGAGCGTGCTGACGGTCGTGATGGCGACGATCGCGCTGCTCGTGATCCTGAACGGGCTCGCCGCGTGGATCTGGACACCGCAGCTGCAGTTCTTCCCGAGCCCGTTCCCGACGAGCTCGTGGGTCGTCGGCGGCGTGCACATCTCGAAGCAGGACGTCGGCACATTCGCCGTCGTGATCGCATGCCTCGTCGTCCTCTGGCTCTTCTTCCGCTTCACGAAGCTCGGCCTCGCGATGCGCGCCGGCGCGCTGAACCCGAGCGCGGCGCGGCTCGTCGGTGTCCGCACGTCGTGGCTGCTCGCGCTCGGCTGGGGCTTCGCGGCCGCGCTCGGCGCGGTCAGCGGGATGATGGTCGCGCCGACCGTGTTCCTGACGCCGAACATGATGCAGGCCGTGCTCATCTACGCCTTCGCCGCCGCCGTGCTCGGTGGGCTCGAAAGCCCCGTCGGCGCGGTCGCGGGTGGTGTCGGGCTCGGCGTGATGCTGAACATGCTCGGCACCTACGTGCATCCCGTGACGAGCGAGCTGCGGCTGCCCGTCGCGCTCGGGATCCTGCTCGTCGTTCTGCTCGTCAAGCCGGCCGGTCTCTTCGGCCGCGTCGTCGTGAGGCGCGTGTGAGCCGCTACTGGAAGCCCCTCGGGTTCGCCGTGCTCGTCCTCGCCGTCGTGCTCGCGCCGTTCCTCAGCTCGAACTACCGCACCTACCAACTCGGCTTCGTCGCGATCTACCTGATCGCGCTCAGCGGCCTCGACATCCTGACCGGCTTCACGGGGCAGATCTCGCTCGGCCACGGCGCGTTCATGGGCATCGGCGCCTACACGACAACGATCCTGGTCGTCGACCACCACTGGCGCGACCTCTGGACGATCCCCGTCGCCGGGCTTGTCGCGGGACTGATCGGGATCGCGTTCGGGCTGCCGGCCACGCGCTTCGCCGGGCCGTACCTGGCACTCGCGACGTTCGCGATCCCGCTCTCGTTCATCGGGATCCTGAAGCGGTTCCCCCGCTTCACCGGCGGCAACGTCGGCAAGAACCTGCCGCAGCTGCACTCGGAGCTCGGGTGGCACACGAACCCGTCGATCTGGTTCTACGTCGTCACCTGGGTGGTCGCGCTCGTGATGTTCCCGCTCGCGTTCCTCGTCGTGCGCGGGCGCTTCGGGCGCGCGCTGCGCGGCGTGCGCGACAGCGAGATCGCCTCCACCGCCTACGGCGTCTCGACCGCGTCCGTGAAGACGGCGGCCTTCGGGATCTCGGCGTTCTTCTGCGGCGTCGCCGGGGCGCTCTA
>Ga0066662_10000654_pt1 | contig 15307 bp, 16 predicted proteins | sample GraSoiAngelo_111_FD_133939 | JGI IMG/M metagenome (GOLD analysis project Ga0066662, IMG submission 133939) | Grasslands soil microbial communities from the Angelo Coastal Reserve, California, USA - 14_0903_12_40cm | ecosystem: Environmental > Terrestrial > Soil > Grasslands | place: USA...
GTACAACCCCCGCCGCCGCCACTCAGCACTCGGCTACCACAGCCCCGCCGAATACGAGAAGATCACCACCAACAACGCCAATGCCGCCTAACAGAACCCGTCCACCGAAGCGGGTCAATCCCACCGCCCATTGGCGTTGGCGCCAATCCAAGCGAGTACCTCGTTCACATCCCTGGCCTCGGTCAACTCGAACTCGTCGCAGCGCCGCCGCTGGTCGCTCCAGAAGTAGACGCGGTAGACCGCCTCTGCCTCGGATTCAACGCCGCGTGGATCAATAGGACGCACGTTCACGGCTCGATCCTAGCCCCGCCCAGTAGCACCTTGAGGTCTGGGCCGATGGGGGAGCGCGCGGCTGGTGGAACTCCCGCAGGCCCTGTACCGTCGTGGGGTATGTGGCGGAGCGTTGCGATAGAAGGATCGCTAGGTGGCGTCTGAGTCTCGTTGGAGAGTGTTCGCGACTGGCCAGGACTCTCGTATTCGAGAGACGTACGACCCGGAGGGGGAAACCGAGTCCCGTGTGGCCCAGCACCGGTGGATGGAGGGCGCTGGCCCACTCGGAGGCTTCTCGGTCGAGCGGCTCGGCTCGGTTGGCCAGGAAGACAAGGTGAAGGCTGAGTTGACGGTGAGCGCGTCAGACGCGGAGGCGGCAGTGGCGCTTGCTCGCTCCCTGTTGGCCAGCGCGATGCCGACGGTCGTCTTCTCCGACATTTCGGCGCAGCCGGTAATCCCATACTGGGAAAGGGCCCCCGCCGCCGAGCCGTCCGACCCTCCGTCTCGAACGCCGCCATCAGATCACGGCGGGTTTGCGGGCCGGTACGCCGACATGTTCGACCATGCCTATACCGTGTGTTACGACATTTCGCTTCGCGGCGTGACCGCTGACCCGCCGGGAAGTGGCCCGCTCGTCTTCTCGGCAACACGCGCGCACCCGCTTGAAGCGGCTGGGTCAGCCGACCCTCTCGATGAGTGGGACATGTACGCGGTGCAGATGGGATGCTTCGCCGGCCAGACCGCAGCGTTTAGGACAGCGGACTTCACTCCGCCCGACGCTTGGGCCGAGTACGAACTGCCAGAACCACCCGATCCCGACCTCCTACCCCGGCCTTAGATGGCGCGTCCCAACGGTTGGAAGGGGGCGTCGTAGCGGTATGCGGCGGAGCGTTGCGATGGGGGTTGTGACCGTTTCGCTGTGATCGCCGAGTTAGACATCCACTTCCCTTTTGGAGTCCTGCTCGTTACGGATCAGGAATCAACGGAGTACATTCCCGATTGGGGTTCCGCCGATGAGTTGGTCACCGCCGCCGCGACCGCGTTTGTGATGAGCGTGCGCCACGAGCAGGACGGCCCAAGTCGTGTGCGGTTGTGGTCACACCCGCCCTCGGAGCCGCTGTCTGTCAGCGTGGGCGCGTGGGAGGTCGCGGTGCCGAGTGGAACTTTGCGTGTCTCAACCGCCGAGGGTGAGCGCTTCGTCGAGGTCGCTGGTACCCGAGCGGCGCGTAACGGTGGAGGTGTTCGCCTCCTCGCCACGCCAGCCCGCCAGGGTTGACCTCGTCCTTGCCATACCCCGGAAGCGAACGGTTGGCGTGCCCGGGGGGCCCCGAGTGACCATCCGAGTGACCATCATGCAGCGTTTCGGCGGATTGAGGCGGACTAAAGCGGACGCTGCGCAGCCGTCGGCGACGGCTGGCGACCCCGCCCGTTGCCGCTCAACCATGCCACTTTCCGCGTAGCGAGGCGGCGCAGGAGTCGAACCTACCAACCGATGGGCTACATCGGCCTGCCGGTTTTGAAGACCGGATGGGCCACCGGGCCCGTGCCGCCCCAAGGCGGGCAGTGTACGCGTGCCGCGCCGCCCCGAGACCGCAAGAACGCGATAGTCCGCGCCCCGCCTGCCGGCAGTACGCTTGCCTCATGTCCTCCGAGGCCACGATCCGCATCCTCCACCGTGACGACGAGCTCCAGCTGGGCGAGTTCACCTGCCCGACCGCCGACCACCGCTGGCGTGACGAGAACGACATCGGCGAGGGCTTCCATGTCGTCTTCCCCTGGACGCCGGTGCAGATCAGTCGCCGGTCGATGCCGACCCTCGTCGCCACTCCCAACCATGCCGTCCTCTACTCGCCACGTCTGCGCTTCCGCCGCCGCTACCTGACCAGCGATGGCGACCACTGCCTGTTCGCCGTTCTCGCCCCCTCGCTGTGCGCGCGTCTCGGGCTGAACGGCGGCCGCTCGCTGGTCGACCCGGTGCTCAGCCCGTCCCTCTGGCTTGCACAGCGCGTGCTCGCCGAGTATCTCCGCCATCCCGATCATGACCCGGTCGCGGCCGGGCGCCTGGGCCGCCGCCTTGTCGAGAGCGCGCTCGCATCCATGCCCGACTGTCCCGGCGCCCCTGCCGGCCATGCCGTCGAGCAGACCAAGGAGCTGATGGCGCTCTCACCCGACCGGCTGCTCCCGCTCGACACGCTCGCCCGCCACGCGCACTACTCGCGCTTCCACCTCCTGCGGTCGTTCCACGCGCGCACCGGCTACACGCTCCACCAGTACCACCTGCAGCTCCGCCTCCGCCGTTCCGTCGACATGGTGCTCGCCGGCGTCCCGCTCGCCGACATCGCCCATCACCTCGGCTTCCAGGGGCACAGCCACTTCACCTCGCGCTTCAGGCGGTCCTTTGGCTGGACGCCCTCCGGGCTCCGCACGGCCGTTGCCTGTGAGGGCGACGTCACGGGCGTCATCTCGGCTCTCCTGCCTGCTTCATAGCGCCGCAAGAACCTTCTACCGGTCCCGCTCCCGCCGTTCGTACGCTGGCCGCGCACGCGCCGACGTCAAACCCGGAGGAAGCAATGTTCACACACACGCGATGGCCCGCTCGTCTTGCCGTCCTCGGCGGTACCGCGTTGGCGTTGCTCGCCGCCGGCCCCGCGGCCGCCAGCGGCACCTTCGTCCAGCGCGTCCATGTGCTGGCCACGTTCCATGGTCCCACCACCGGCCGAGGCGCCTACTTCGGCTGGGCGGTGAGCGAGCTACACGACATCACCGGCGACGGCGTGACCGATCTCATCATCGGTGAAGTCGACGGAGGCGGGCCGCGGGTGCCAGGCCGCGTCTGGGTCTACTCCGGTCGCACCCACCGGCTGATCTACAAGCTGACCGGCCGCGCCGGTGACCAGAGCGGGTTTGCCGTCGCTGATGCCGGCGACGTGAACGGCGACGGCATCCACGACATCATCTCCGGCGCACCCGGATCCACCGCCGACGCGCCCGGTGCCGCCATCGTCTACTCCGGCGCCACCGGCCGAGTGCTGGCACGGCTGCACGGGCACGCCCCCGGTTCGAACTTCGGTGCCGCCGTCGCCGGCATCGGAGACGTCAACGGCGACGGCCGCGACGACCTGCTCGTCGGCGCCCCGGGCAGCGGCCAGCCCGGCTCGGCCCCCGGCATGGCGTACGTCATCTCCGGCCGCACCTACCGCGTCATCCGCCGGCTGTCCGCGTGGCGGTCCGGCGACTCCTTCGGCTCCGCCACCGACGGCTCGGCTGACCTGAACGGCGACGGAGTGCCCGATCTCGTCATCGGCGCCGGCGACGCCGGGCCCACCCAGGGCGGCGCCGTCTACGTCTACTCAGGGCGCACCGGTCGGCGCCTCTTCAGCATCCATGCACCGCGCGGGGCTCGCCAGTTCGGCCGCTTCTTCGCCGCCGGCGTGGGTGACGTAAACGGCGACGGCGTGCCCGACATCTACGCCGGTGACTACGCCGCCAACACCCGCGGCACCGCCGGTGGGTTCGCCGGCGTCTACTCCGGCGTTGACGGGTCCCCCATCCACCTCTGGGCCGGTGCCGCCGGTGAGGGCCTCGGCCCGGGCCGCGAGGCCGGCGACGTCAACGGTGACGGCCGCGTCGACATCATCGCCGGCTACTACACCAGCAGCGACGGCGCCTCTCAGGCCGGCAAGGTGCGCATCTTCTCCGGGGCCACCGGCAAGCCGATCCGCACCATAACCAGCACGACGGTGAACGAGAACTTCGGGTTCGATGCCGTCGGCGTCGGTGACACGAACCGCAACGGCTCGCTCGACTACCTGGTGTCGGCAGCCAGCCTCGACACCGTGTATCTGATCGACGGCCGCCGCTAGCTCGTTTGGTCCGTCTCCTCCGCCGCGTCCTGTTCCTGGGCGCGGCGGCGGATGCGGTCCCGCGTCTCGTCGATGCGCAGACGGAGCTCCTGGGTGTCGTCGTCGGCGGGCGGCACGGCGTCGTAGGACGCGAACGCCGTCGCGGGGCGGGGTGGGGTGGGCACCACGGCTGCGGGCGGCTCGTCCCACTGCTCGAGGTCGAGCGCGTCGTGTGTGCCCAGCCGGCGCCGCATCCTGCCCGCAGCGATGAACGCCCCCGCCGTTGCGGCCGCTCCCACAATGAACCATCGCATCCGTGCCACTGGCCCTCCCCTGGAAAGGGCGCCAGTATACTGACGCCCACAACCGAGAGCTTCCTGCTCCGGCGCGGCGCCCGCCACTGATCCTGATCGGCGGGGCCTTCGGCCGCCGGGGCTGCACAGACCAGAGGAGGTGATCAGGATCAACCCATACGAGATCATGCTGCTGATCGAGCCCGAGGCCGCTGAGGAGCGCCACCGGGAGATCATCGAGCGCATCCAGCAGATCGTGGAGAAGGGCGGCGGCAGCTGGAAGGCCGTCGAGCCATGGGGCCGTCGCAAGCTCGCCTACGAGATCAGGCACATGGGCGAGGCGTGGTACTACGTGCTCACGTTCGACGCCGAGGCGCCCGTGCTCCAGGAGATAACCCGCGTGCTCGCCATCACCGACGGCGTGCTGCGCTTCATGGCCACCAACCGCATCCCGGGCAGCTCGCCGGCAAAGCCGGTGGAGAGCCGCTCCGAGGCCGCCGAGGAGCCGGTCGAGGCCGGCGCCTGACGGCGTCCGCACATCGCCCTACACTTACGAACATACGTTCGATAAGAGGGTAGAGGAGGAACCATGGCAAACATCAACCGGGTCATCCTGACCGGCAATCTGACAAGTGATCCCGAGCTCTCGAGCCTTCCCAGCGGCACGCAGGTGTGCAAGCTGCGCCTGGCCGTGAACCGCCGTTACAAGGATCAGTCCAGCGGCGAGTGGGTCGAGAAGCCGAACTACTTCGACGTCAAGGTGTGGGGCGCGCAGGGCGAGAACTGCGCCACCTACCTCTCGAAGGGCCGCCCGGTGGCCGTCGACGGCCGTCTCGAGTGGCGCGAGTGGGAGGCGCAGGACGGCAGCAAGCGGCAGGCGGTCGAGATCGTCGCCGACACCGTGCAGTTCCTCGGCTCCCGCGGCGACGGCGAGGGCGGCGGCGGCCAGGCGCGCAGCTTCGAGCCGCGCGGCGGCGAGCTCACCCCCGACCCCGTGCCCGCCTTCGGGCCCAGCTCGGGCGACGACGATATCCCCTTCTAGGAACGAGACGGAGGTTCCATGGCTTCGAAGCCGAAACGGCGGCCGACCAAGCCGCGCACCGGCCCAGGCGGGTCGACGCGGCGCAAGTCCTGCTTCTTCTGCAAGGACAAGGTCGAGCAGGTCGACTACAAGAACTACAACCAGCTGCGGCGCTACGTGTCCGAGAAGGGCAAGATCCGCTCGCGGCGGATAACCGGCGCCTGCCGACGGCACCAGCGGCAGGTCGCGGTCGCTGTCAAGCGGGCCCGCGAGGTGGCGCTGCTGCCCTATGCGGTGAACTGATTCTCCGCTCGCAGCGGCTTTTCTGTTCCCGCGCGGCTGGCAGTTTCCAGCCGCGGCTGGGACGATGTTCGCGGCCTCGGGCCGCGTGAACGACGAGGGGTGTGATGGCACACAAGGGAACCCAAGCGATCCTGCTGCAGGACGTCGACAAGCTTGGCCGGAAGGGCGACGTGGTCAACGTCGCGGCCGGCTACATGCGCAACTTCCTCGAGCCGCGCAAGCTCGCGCTCGCGGCCAGCGACGGCATGATCGAACAGGTGCGCCGGCAGGAGGACATGCGCCGCCGGCACGAGGCGCAGAGCGAGGAGCAGGCGCGCGACATCGCCCATACCCTCAACCGCACGGTGCTCACGATCAAGGCCCGCTCGGGCGCCGAGGACCGGCTGTACGGATCGGTCACGTCGAGCGACATTGCCGACGCGATCTGGAAGGCGCGCAAGATACGCGTCGACCGGCGCAAGGTGGCCCTGGAGGAGCCGATCAAGGCGCTCGGCTCCTACCGTGTCGGCATCACCGTCTGGGGCGATGTCGAGGCCACGATCAAGGTGATGGTCGTGCCCGGCGCCGCGGGTGAAGAGGGCGGCGTCGAGGCCTTCGAGGCAGAGCCGGACGACTACTGAGTTCGCGTTCGTTGGCCGTCGACCAGCAGCAGCACCAGGCTCCCACCGTCCCTCCGCACGACCTCGATGCGGAGGAATCGGTGCTGGGCGCCATGCTCGTCTCCCAAAACGCGATCGCGATCGTCTCGGAGATCATCCGTCCGAACGACTTCTACCGCCGGTCGCACTCGACCATCTACGAGACGATCCTGCAGGTGTACGCCGAGGGCGGCACCGTCGACTCGATCACGCTGATCAACGCCCTCCAGAACCGCGGGCTGCTGGACGAGGTCGGCGGCAAGGCTGCCGTGCACACGCTCGCCTCCACCGTGCCGGCCGTGGCCAACGCCCAGCGCTACGCCGAGATCGTCCGCGACTCGAGCACGTACCGCAACCTGATCCGGGCCGGTACGCAGATCGCGCAGCTCGGCTACGAGCGGCTCGGTGAGCCGCAGGAGCTGGTCGACCAGGCCGAGCAGGTCGTCTTTGGCATCGCCGACCAGCGCATCACCAGCGACTTCAGCCCCATCGCCACGCTGCTGAACGAGTCGTTCGAGCGGATCACCCAGCTGCACGAGTCGGGCCGCGAGATCACCGGCGTCGCGACCGGGTTCCGCAAGCTGGACAAGCTCACGGCCGGGTTTCAGCCCTCGAACCTGATCATCCTGGCCGCGCGGCCGGGTATGGGCAAGACGTCGCTCGCGCTCAACGTGGCCGCCCACGTCGGCATCCGCGAGCGGCTGCCCGTCGCAATCTTCTCGATCGAGATGTCGCGCGACGAAGTCACGCAGCGCCTCATGTGCTCGGAGGGCAAGGTGGACTCGAGCCGCCTGCGCACCGGCAAGCTCGCCCCTGAGGAGTGGCCGAAGCTGACGGCCGCCTGCTCGGCGCTGCAGGAGGCGCCGATCTACGTCGACGACACCGCCGGCATCACCGCACTCGAGATCAAGGCCAAGACGCGGCGGCTGAAGGCGCGCCATCCCGACCTTGCCCTGGTCGTGATCGACTACCTGCAGCTGATGTCCGGCGGCGGCCGCTTCGACAACCGCGTGAACGAGATCTCCCACATCTCACGTCAGCTGAAGCTGATCGCCCGCGACCTCGAGGTGCCGGTGCTGGCGCTGTCGCAGCTGTCGCGCGCCGTCGAGCAGCGTGGCGCCAAGGATCGCCGGCCGCAGCTCTCCGACCTGCGCGAGTCGGGGTCGATCGAGCAGGATGCCGACCTCGTCATGTTCGTCTACCGTGACGATTACTACGACCCCGAGAGTGAGCACAAGGGGGAGGCCGAGGTGATCGTCGGGAAGCACCGCAACGGGCCGCTCGATACCGTCCAGCTCGCCTACCAGGGTCGCTACACGCGCTTCGCGAACCTGGCACAGGGCCCTGCCTGAGGATCGACCGATGCCGTGCACCGTCATCGTCGGCGCCCAGTGGGGCGACGAGGGCAAGGGGAAGATCGTCGACACGCTGGCCGAGCGGGCTGACGTCGTCGCCCGCTACCAGGGCGGCAACAACGCCGGCCATACGCTGGTGCTGGGAGAGGAGACCTACAAGCTCCGCCTGGTGCCGAGCGGCGTGCTCTGGCCGGGCACCCTGTGTGTGCTCGGCAACGGCTGCGTGATCGATCCCGAGGTGCTGATGGAGGAGCTGGACGGCCTCGAGGAGCGCGGCGTCGACCTGTCAGGTGTTCGCATATCTGGCAACGCACACCTGATCATGCCATGGCACCGCATCATCGACGCGGACTCCGAGCTGATGCTGGGCCGGCTGCAGATCGGCACGACGCGGCGCGGCATCGGCCCCGCCTATGCCGACAAGGCATCGCGTGTCGGGATCCGCGTCCAGGATCTGCTGGACGAGAAGATCCTGCGGCAGAAGATCCAGACTGCGCTCTCGGTCAAGAACGTGCTGCTGCGCAAGATCTACCACCAGCGGCCGCTCGACAAGGACGTGCTCACCGAGGCCACGCTCCGCTATGCCGAGCGGATCCGGCCGTTCATCGCCGACACGTCGCTGCTCGTCAACCAGGCGCTCGACGCCGGGCAGGTGGTGCTCTGCGAGGGCGCTCAGGCGACGCTGCTCGACCTCGACCACGGCACCTATCCGTTCGTCACCAGCTCGAACCCGATCGCGGCCGGCGCCTGCGTGGGGCTCGGCTTCGGGCCGACGCGGGTGGACGCCGTGCTGGGAGTGGCGAAGGCCTACGTCACCCGGGTGGGCGCCGGCGGGTTCCCGAGCGAGGCTGACGAGGCCGACAGCACGCGGATCCGCGAGCACGGCGGTGAGTACGGCACGGTCACCGGCCGGGAGCGCCGCTGCGGCTGGCTGGACGTCGTCGCGCTCCGCTACGCGGCGCGGCTGAACGGGCTCACTCAGCTGGCGCTGACGAAGCTGGATGTGCTGTCGATCTTCGAGTCGATCCCCGTCTGCACCGCCTACCGCCTGCCTGATGGATCGGTCACCGAGGACTTCCCCTGGCACCAGAGCGACTTCCACCACGCTCAGCCCGTGTACGAGCGGCTGGAGGGCTGGAGCACCGACATCTCGGCCGTGCGCGATGCCGGGCAGCTGCCGCGCGCGGCGCGCGATTACCTCGCGTTCATCGAGGAGCGCGTCGGCGTCGAGGTGGCGATCGTCGGCATCGGCCAGCGCCGCGACCAGATCATCACGCTGCGCGACGTGCTCGAAGCTGCCTGACCAGCCACCGAGGGTTCCCAGACGCGGGTGGCCCCCTCGCGCCGATTCCTCATGGCGACAGCCGAAGCAGCGTGCCACCGGCCCGCTGCACCACCCACACCGCGTCTCCCGTCGTCGCGATCGCCGCCCCGGCGGCGCCGACATCGACCGGCGTCGTCACCTGACCGGTCGTCGGATCGATCCGCGCAACGCCGAAGCTGCCGCTCACCCATACGCCGCCCGCGCCTGCCGCGATCGACCCGCCGCCTCCGGGCAGCGAGAGGCGGTCGACCAGGCGGGTCGTCCGCAGCAGCAGCCGCACCACCGACGACCCCTCGTACACCCAGATCGAGTCGGCGTAGACGGTGATCTGCGACGGCGGTCCGGCGCCCGAGGCGGCGATCGTCACCGTGTCGGTCACCCGCCCGGTGCCAGCCCTCGCACGGATCAGGTCGCGCGCGTGGTCGTCGGTGACGAAGACGCTTCCCGGCGAGGTGGTGATCGCCTCGGGCGAAGGGGTCAGGTGCAGCCGGGCGCGCACCGCGAGCGATGTGGGGTCGAGCCGCAGCACCGCCCCGTCGTCGAGCGTGACCCAGAGCGAGCGCCGCGAGAGCAGCACCGCCCGCGCGGCCGCGCCGAGGTCAGAGCTGCGGGCGATGTGCCCGGTGGCCGGATCGAACTGGAGCAGCTGTCCACCCGCCACCACATCGATGGCGTCGGTCGATGCGGCGATGAGATAGGGCGTCGGGCTCGGCGGCAGCGCGACCGCATTGCCCGCGCGCGCCGTCGCCGTGTCGACCGGCACCAGCGATCCGATCAGGTGCGGCCCGCCCGCCCATACCGCAGCCCACAGCGTGTGGCCGCCGTCCCAGCAGATCGCCGGCACGCCGCCCAGCGGCACCCTCGCCGTCACCTGTCGTGGCAACGTCTGGCCTCCGCCGCCGGCGGGCTGCGTCGAGGTGGTGGGGACGACGACGTGCACCGTGCGGCCGCCGTTCTCGACATGCAGCCCCGACTGGGCTCCGCACCCGGCCGCGAGCGCGGCCGCGAGCGCCAACGCGATCCGCCTCACCGGTCGACCTCGGGCAGCTCGACGGTCACGACCGCCCCACCGCTGGGGTCGTTCGCGAGCCGCAGCCGCCCGCCGATCACCCGAGCCTGGGCGGCCGCGATCGCCAGGCCCAGCCCGACGCCGTCGCCGCGGGCCGAGTCGCCGGTCGCGAACCGCTCGGTCGCCCGCTCCATCATGTCCGCCGGAAAGCCCCGCCCGCCATCGTGCACCCGCACCGACCCGGGCGAGACCTCCACCAGCACGGGTGGCGCGCCGTGCCGCTCGGCGTTCGCGATCAGGTTCTCCAGCACCCGCTCGAGGCGCCGCGGGTCGACCAGCGCCCGGCAGGGGCCGGCCGCGCGCACCTCGACGCCGGCATGCCGTCCGGCGACGGACGCCGACAGCGCCGCGACGTCCACCCAGCGCAGATCCGCCGTCGCCGACCCGTTCTCCAGCCGGGCGATCTCGAGCAGATCCTCGACCAGCTCGCTGAGATGGCCGACGCGCTCCTTGATCGCCGCGCCGACCTGATCGCTCTCGAGCAGGCTGGCCGCCGTCACCAGGCCCGTCACGGGGGTTCGCAGGTCGTGCGCCACGTCGGCCACGAACCGCTCCTCGCGCTCGATTCGCAGCTGCAGCGCATCGGCCATCCGGTCGACGGCCTGACCGAGCGCCGCCACCTCGTCGTGGCCGCGGGCATCGATGCGGGCATCGAGGTCACCTCCGGCCACCTGTTCGGCCGCGGCGGCGGCGCGGCGCAGGCGCAGCGACAGGCTGGTCGCCAGCACCGCTCCGAGCAGCGCGCCTCCGATGGCGGCTGCGATCGCCGCCTCGATCAGCTTCTTGCGCAGATCGTCGAGCGAGCTCTGCTCGGCGAGGTAGCTCGATCGCACGAACATCGGCGTGCCGTCTGCGGCCGGCCGGCCGGCCCAGATGGCCGGCTGGCCGTGCCAGCTACCGCGGTAGGTGGCGACGTGCCCCGACCTCACGGCCGCCCGCAGCGCCGCCGGGACGGACGGGTCGCCTGTCCGCAGCGCCGGATACGGAGGGAGCGGCTTGGTCAGTGGATACAGCCGCGCGGCCGACCTGACGTTGGCGACCGCGCGGGCGCGGGCGCGGTCGAGCAGATCCTGCGCCGACAGCTCATAGACCACCACGCCGACCGAAGCCGCGACGAGCGCGGCCAGCAGCGCAAAGGCGACCGCCAGCCGCACGCGCAGGCTCACGGGCGCACCATCTTGTAGCCGGCACCGCGAACGGTCTCGATCGCCTCATGGCCGATCTTGCCGCGCAGCCGGCGAACGTGCATGTCGACCAGCCGCGTGTCCCCCGCCCAGACATAGCCCCACACCTCCTCCAGCAGACGCTCGCGGCTGAGCACGATGCCGGCGTTCTCGGCCAGCATCAGCAGCAGCCGGTACTCGGTCGGGGTGAGTGACACCTCCTCGCCGTCACGGCGCACGACCATGCCCAGCGGGTCGATGTCGAGCGTGCCGAAGCGAAGCGGCGCCGCTGCCTCCGGCCGCGTGGCTCGTCGCAGGACGGCTCGCAGCCGCGCCGCGAGCACGGCCGGCTCGAACGGCTTGGTGACGTAATCGTCGGCGCCCGCCTCGAGGCCGACCACGACGTCGAGGGCGTCGGAGCGGGCGGTCAGCATCACGACCGGCACGACGCTCGACTCCCGGATCGCGCGACAGACCGACACCCCGTCCAGCCCGGGGAGCATCAGGTCGAGCAGCACCAGGTCCGGCGGGTGGTCACGGAAGGCGTCGAGGCCGGACGGGCCGTCCGCCGCGGTCTCCACGCTGAAGCCGTCGCGCTGCAGCGACAGCTGCGTCATCTCGCGGATCGTCGCGTCGTCCTCGACCAGCAGGATCCGGTATGGCTCCACGTACCAAGCCTATGAGATGGCCCCGCCGGCGCCAGTCCGCGCGGGTCGTTGTTACATGATCGTTAGGCGCGGATCCGCTCGCCGGCGGGATCCCACAGCGGCTCCGCGGCCACCCGGGCGGGGATCCACTCGCCGAACACCTCCACCTCGACGTCCGTCCCCGTCTCGGAGGCGCTCGCAGGCAGGTAGGCGTAGGCGATCGACGCTGCGACCGCGAAGCCGTACCCGCCCGTGGTGACCCGCCCCGTGATCTCGCCGCCCACCCTCACCGGCTCGGAGCCGAGGCAGACCGAACGCGGGTCGTCCAGCACGAGGCAGCAGAGGCGGCGGTCGGGAGCCCGCAGGCGCGTGGCCAGCAGCGCCTCGCGCCCGACGAAGTCGCCCTTGTCCGGCTTCACGGCGAACGACACCCCCGCCTCGTCGGGCGTGTCCTCGGGCGTCATGTCCGAGCCCCAGACGCGGTAGCCCTTCTCGATCCGCAGCGCGTCGATTGCGCGGTACCCGCAGGCGCGCATGCCGTGCTCGCGGCCGGCCTGCCAGAGCATGTCCCACAGCCGCTGACCGTACTCGGCGGGGCAGTAGATCTCCCAGCCGAGCTCGCCGACGTAGGTGACGCGGACCGCGAGGCAGGGCACGGAGCCGATCGAGATCTCCTGCGCCGTCATGTATCGGAACGCCTGGTTGCTGAGGTCGGAACGGGTCAGCGGCGTCAGGATGTCCCGCGCGCGCGGTCCCCACAGGCCAAAGCAGGCGTAGGCGGACGTGACATCGTGCAGCTGCACGCTGCCGTCGCCGGGCATGTGCTTGCGGACCCAGGCCATGTCGTGGTTGCCGAAGGCGGTGCCGGTGACGACGCGAAAGCGATCGTCGCCCAGCCGGGTGACGGTGAAGTCGCACTCGATGCCGCCGCGGCGGTTCAGCATCTGCGTGTAGGTGACGGAGCCGGGCGGACGGTCGACGTCGTTGGCGCAGAGGTGCTGCAGGAGCTCCAGCGCACCGGGCCCCTGCACCTCGAACTTCGCGAACGAGGTCTCGTCGAACAGCCCGGCGTGCTCGCGCGTCGCCATCGCCTCGGCATGGATGGCCGGCGACCAGTTCTCGCCCGCCCAGCCTCGTGGGCGGAGCGCCTCGTCCCCGTCCGCGGCGTTCGGCTCGAACCAGTTCGCACGCTCCCATCCCGACTTCTCGCCGAAGGACGCCCCCAGCTCGGCGACCCGTGCATACGCGGGCGACAGGCGCAGCGGCCGGCCGGCCCGGCGCTCGTGGTTTGGGTACTTGATGTCGTAGTAGGTGGCGTACACCTCGGTGGCGCGGGCCAGCGTGTAGCCCTGGCTGCGGTACTGGCGCCCGAACCGCCGGATGTCCATGTGCCAGAGGTCGAGGCTGGGCTCGCCGTTCACGATCCACTCCGCCATCTGCCAGCCCATGCCGCCGGCGCCGGCCAGCCCGTGCGCACAGAACCCGGCGGCAACCCAGAACCCGGGGACGTCCGACTCGCCGAGGATGAACTCGCCGTCCGGCGTGAAGGCCTCGGGGCCGTTGAACAGCTTCTTGACCTCGGCGCTCTCCATCGCCGGCACGCGCCTGATCGAGTTCCCGAGCAGCTCGTCGAACCGCTCCCAGTCCTCGGGGAGGAGCTGTGCCTCGAAACCGTCCGGCACGCCGTCGAGCGCCCACGGTGCCGGGTCGCGCTCGTAGCCGCCCATGATCAGCCCGCCCACCTCGGTGCGCCAGTAGACCAGGTTGTCAGGGTCGCGGAGCGTGGGCAGCGGCTGCAGCGGCGGGTCGAATGCCTCGGTGACGAGGAACTCGTGGGCGTAGGGGATGATGGGCACGTCGACCCCCGCCATCCGCGCGATCTGGGGGGCGTACATGCCGCCCGCATTGATGACCACGTCGGTTCGGATCGTCCCGTTGTCGGTGACCACCTCGTGGACGCGGCCGTTGCGCAGGGTGATACCCGTCACCCGGGTGCGCTGCTCGATCTCCGCCCCGCGCAGCCGGGCGCCGTCGGCGAGCGCGAACGTCAGCTGGCTGGGGTCGAGGTAGCCGTCCTGGGGCAGGAACAGGGCACCCTCGACGCCCTCCGTGCTCATCAGCGGGAACAGCTCCTGCGCCTCCTTGGCCGAGATCAGCTCGACCGGAAGCCCGAAGCTCTTGGCCCAGCCGGCCTGCCGCTGGAGCTCCTCCATGCGCGGCTTGGACGATGCAAGGCGCAGGCCGCCGAGCTCGTGCCAGCCCGGATCCTTGCCCGTCTCATCCTTGAGGTCGGCGTAGAGCCCGACCGAGTACTGCATCATCTTGGTGAGGCTGACGGTCGAACGCAGCTGGCCGACGAGGCCCGCCGAATGCCACGTCGAGCCATGGGTGAGGCCGTACTGCTCGATCAGCACGACGTCCGACCAGCCCAGCTTGGCGAGGTGATAGAGGATGCTACAGCCGCCGACGCCCCCGCCGATGACCACCGCGCGTGCCTCAGTGCGCATGGAACCGCTCCCGAATCAGTGGTATAGACCAGTCGAGGGCATCAACGATACCGGCTGCTTCTCCCAGTCGCTCCGGGGACACGGTGCCGGCGACGAGGATGCAGTCCATCCCGGCCGAGAGAGCGGACTGGAGGCCGGGCTCGGAGTCCTCGAACACCAGCGTCGTCCGAGCAGGCAACTCCCGGCCCGCGTGCGCTGAGAGCCGTTCGAGCGCCAGCAGGTATCCCTCCGGATCGGGCTTGCCGTGCCTCACGTCCTCCAGGCAGACCAGCACCGGAAACAGCTCTCGCAGCCCGGCCGCTTCGAGCACGGCCTCGATCTCGAGCCGCGCCGCGCCGGAGGCGATGGCGACGGGCACCCGGGCTGCGATCTGGCGCACACATTCCGCGGCCTGCGGGCGCACCGTGGGCGCGGCTCGCTGGGCTTCGAGGTAGAGCTCCGTCCGCCGCCGCACGACCCTGTCGCGCAGCTCCGCGTCGCCGGCCCGCCCGAACCTCTCGAGGACGCGCTCGGCGATCTCGACGTCGGAGTAGCCGGCGAACTCCTCGAAGTAGAGCGACGCGGGGACGTCGATGCCCACCTCGGCGAAGATGCGATGGAACAGCTCGGCAAGCAGCCCCTCGTCGTCCGAGATGGTGCCGTTGAAGTCGAAGATGACGGCATCGGTCACGGCGCGCGAGTGTAGCGGCTGGGACGACGGGGCCGGATGATTGATTCCACGACTCCGCACGTCTGACCGCCTGACTGTGGGCAGTTGCCAAACGCGTAGGAGCTGCGACCGCTAGGCGGCGCATCGCTGCGTCCTCGGTCGGGCCGATATTCCCGATATCGGCCCTCCCTCGATCCTTGCGCTGCTTGCCTACCGATCGCTCAGA
>Ga0066662_10000656_pt1 | contig 15303 bp, 16 predicted proteins | sample GraSoiAngelo_111_FD_133939 | JGI IMG/M metagenome (GOLD analysis project Ga0066662, IMG submission 133939) | Grasslands soil microbial communities from the Angelo Coastal Reserve, California, USA - 14_0903_12_40cm | ecosystem: Environmental > Terrestrial > Soil > Grasslands | place: USA...
AGTGGAAAGTTTAAGGAAGATGATAGCTCTGCGGATCTTGCGAGCCAACCATGGTTGGGAAGATTACTGGAGCAACGTGCATCAGCAAGCTGCATAGCTGACTCGCACTTTTAATTACACCCTCGGAGAATCGTGGATGGGCTATCACATTTCCCATGTGACGTATAAACATAAAATATTCGTTGTTTCCTCTGCTTCCTTCGCGCCCTCTCCGGTAAAAACGGGTTTGGTTGGGTCCTCGCTACGCTGTATCCATCAGTGGTAAAACTCTTTCTGTAAATGATATGTTTCTTCTTCATTGCTGAAAGGAACCTGCCTTGAAAAACCGCCTTACCCGACGCAATTTCCTGCAAACCGCCGGAGTCGCCACCACCGCGCTGCTGATAAATCCCGAGAATGCGCTCGCCCAGGGTGAAGGCGGAACAAAATTCGTGCCCCAGCCGATAGCCAAGCTGGAATCACGCAAATCAGAGGCGGTCCCCATCACCGTGGAGGAGCGCACACAGCGGCAGGAGCGCGCGCGCCAACTGATGGCGAAGCACAAACTGGATGCCATCATGCTCACCGGCGGCACATCACTGGTTTACTTCAGCAACATCCGCTGGTGGATGAGCGAGCGTCTCTTCGCCATGATCCTGCCTGCTAAGGGCACTCCATTTTATGTCTGCCCTGCCTTTGAAGAAGACCGGGCCCGCGAACAGATCGCTACCGGTCCGGGAGGCTCAAAGGCCGAGGTTCGCCTGTGGCAGGAGGATGAGAGTCCTTACCAGAAAATTGCGGAAGGTTTGAAAGACCGGGGAATCGCCACCGGACATATCGGCATTGAAGAGACGGTGCGTTATGTCTTTACCGAAGGGCTGAGCAAGGCCGCGCCCACCCTGCATCTCACCAGCGCCACGCCGGTGACCGCCGGTTGCCGCATGATCAAGAGCCAGCACGAACTGCAACTGATGACCCTCGCCAACCAGGTGACGCTGGCGGCCTATGAAGCGGCATACAAGTCACTCACTGACGGTATGACTCAAAATGTCTTCGGCTCGCTGGTCTCCATGGCCCATAGCAAACTCGGCTTTACCGGCAGCGCCAGCATACAGACCGGCGAATATTCCGCCCTGCCTCATGGCTCGGCTACGCCCCAGGTGATTCGCGAGGGAACCATTCTGCTGATCGATGGCGGATGCAGAGTGGAAGAGTACGAATCAGACATCAGCCGCACCTTCCTGCTTGGTAAACCCACAGACAAGATGAAGAAGGTCTTCGATATTGTGCACCAGGCTCAGTCCGCCGCGCTGGCTGCGGCCAAACCCGGCGTGCAGTGCCAGGCCGTGGATGCTGCTGCCCGCAAAGTCATCACCGATGCGGGCTACGGGCCAGACTATAAGCACTTCACGCATCGCGTAGGCCACGGCATTGGCATGGATGGACACGAATGGCCTTACCTGGTGCGCGGCAACACCTTGCCGCTTGCGCCCAACATGTGCTTCAGCGATGAACCCGGCATTTACATTCGCGGGGAATTCGGCGTGCGCCTCGAAGACGACATGCACATCACCGAAAACGGCGCCCAACTCTTCACGCCGCAAAGCCCATCGCTCGACGATCCTTTTGGGAAGTAGCACTGGTGAAGAGGCTGGTCAGGGGCCGAGTGCTTACCCCACCGTCATCATCTTGATCGGCATGGTTGGCGTCTGGCTGCCGCCTTCCGGTTCAATGGTCACTGCGAAAGCCTTGGCTTCCATTCCTGCAGCCATGGAGTGGTTCATCATGGCGTTGCCGCTGGTATCCGGCTTGAATGTGCCGGCGGGCATGGGGGCGCTGCCATTGGCCGGCAGCAGCCACAATTCATAGACCTTGTTGGCGGGCAGCGGCTCCATGTTATTGGCCATGAGCAGCAGGCCGCCTTTTTGGGGCTGATAGATCATTTTGATCTGCGGCTGGGGCGGCTTGGGTTGCTCCGGCATCGAGACCAGCGTCATGTGATGAGCGTCCGGCGCGTTCAGCAAGTCGGCAATTGCTTTGGTCTTCTGAAGCTGGGCACGGGCTTCATCAAGCCGGTTCATCAGACGCGCATTCCTCTGCAAGAGCATGATGCTGAAGACGGCCAGCAGCAGCGCCGCCGCAACGGGAACAAAGCTCAGCCAGCGCGGCCGCAACACACCCACAATCATGCGCTGGGTTCTCGCCGGTTTTGGCGGAGCAGTGCTGATGGCATCCAGCAGGCGCTGGCGGGCGCGGGCTGGCGGCGCCGGGCCCACCGCTGAGAGCGCCAGCAGAGCCGTATCGCCACGTAATGCTTCCAGTTCTGCCTGGCATTCACCGCAGGAGCGCAGATGGGTTTCCAGTTCAGCGCGTTCTCCGGCGTTGTCCAGCGCATCGAGTGCGTAAAGCGCCAGCGACTCAGCGTATTGTGTGTGTTCCTTCATGCAAATGCTTTTCTCAAAACCAGCAATCCGCTGCGGATGCGTGTCTTGATTGTTCCCAGCGGCGCTCCGGTTTTTTCGGCAATCTCCGAGTGGGTCATGCCTTCAAAGAATGCCAGCTCCAGCAGGCGGCGTTGCCCGGCAGGAAGCTGCGCCAGCACGCCCCGGACTTTATCCACGGCTAGCTTTTGCGCGGCTGCATTCTCCAGGTTTACACCGGTCGAGATTGCCAGGTCCTCAATATCGTCTTCCGGTGGACGCTTGCGCAAATAATCGATAGCGCGGTTGCGGGTAATCACGGCCAGCCATGCCGGCAGCCGTCCACGCTCAGCATCAAAGGCCTGGGGATTGCGCCAGAGCTGGAGAAAGACCTCCTGCAGCACGTCCTCAGCGGCGGTGGTGTTGCCCAGCACACGTAACGCCACTCCATACACAATTCCGGAATAGTGGTCGTAAAGGTCTGCCATGGCAGATTCGTCACCGGCGCGAATACGCGCAATCAGGGCCGATTCGTCCGGATTTTTGGGCGCTGCTGTAACGCGCATTCACCTTTCCTGAAGTAGTACGTTGTTACACACCGGGCCGGATTGCCTGCCGCAGACTAAATTGCTTGTACCTTGCGAATGCAGAGAGCCGCAATTCTTCCAAGATAACCAAAGCCGGAAGGAGATACAAATTCAGAATCGCGAAATGACCTATTTGAGTGCCGCAAGGCACAAGCTGAAAGTAGCCCGGCATGAAGCGCAGCGGAATGCCGGGTGAATGTAATAAAGAACGTAATTGACTCCGGCTTCAGCCGGACGAGAAACCACAACCACGCGCAGATCAGGCTCGATTGATATCTGTAAACAAAACTGCCCGGCTCGCGCCGGGCAGTCATGGTTAGCTGTTTGTGGCTGGCTTACTTCTTTTTGCGGGTAGCCAGGCCGGTTGCGAGCGAGCCGAGGCCGAGCAGTCCAAGCAGCGGCAGCGGAGAGCCGGTCTGAGGCAGATTGCCTGCATTGGCATTCTGGTCGGAGGTCGCCGAAGCGTTCTGGTCAGAATTGCTGGCCGTTGCAGCATTCGTGTCAGAGGTGGACTTGCTGGTATCGGGGCTGGTCGATTGGGCGCTGCTCTGGTTAGCAGAAGAAGCGCTGCTCTGATCGGTAGCTGAGTTTCCGGCCACACCGGTCGAACTGGTGGATGGCGTGGAAGACGTAGCTGTTGAAGTCGAACTCTGGTCAGGAGTGTTCCCGGCGGCCGGGGCTGCGGTTCCAGAGGCCGTTGAAGTCGTGGAAGAGCTCTGCGCAGAGCTGTTGCTCTGATCAGGCGTGGTGCTGCTCGCGGTGGTTGAACCGGAGCCCACGGTGTTCGGTGAGGTCTGGCTGCTTACCGGAGGATTCGCGCTGGCAGCAGAACCGGTGGTCGAGGCGCTTTGGCTGTTCATGTCGCTGGAGCTGGAACTCGGGGCGGATGAAGAGCTGGCCGCAGACTGATCGGTTGAGCTGGAGCTGGCTGAACTCGGAGGAGTGTTCATGCTGTTGCTGGAGCCGGTGCCCGCGGCAGCGGGGGCGTTTGTGTCGGCAGAAGAGCCGCTCGCCGAAGCTGAGCTGCTGCTGCACGAGTCAGAGATCATGTTGATGGAGGTCACATTCAGAGAACCGCCGCCGCTGTTGTCGCCACCGGAGCGCGTTCCATGAACTTCTACCTGATGTCCATCATGGGGCTTCAGAGTGGAGGCATCACCTGTCAAGGTAACGTCCTGGCCATTCTGTGAAAGAACCCAGTTGCCGCCAGACTGTTTCAGGCAGCCGCGCAGCACCGTATCCTGGCCGCTCGAAGAGCCGGTCGGAGACGCGCTGCTGGTGCTGCTCTGACTGCTGGAAGGTATACCCTGGGTCTGGTTGTTTGCGCCGGAGGACTGGTCCGGGCCATTTTGACTGTTGTTGGTACCTTGGCCGGTGGCCGATGTTCCGGTGTTGCTGGTGGCTCCGGTCTGATCATTGGATCCCGCGCCAGAGCCGCTGCTACTGCCGCTACCACCGGAACTGCCGCTGCCGGCTTGTGCAAACGCCATGCTGGCGGTCAGCACAAAAGCCATAAGAAGTTTCTTGTTCATGTGTTGCTCCTTCGAAGTTTCACTGCCCGTCGGGCTAATTTGTTTGCCCCGCGCCACTTGCCGAGGCTCAATAAACGCCGCTGGTTGTTTAGAGAGTAGTAAACAATGCCGGGTTGGACTGCTCAGCCACAGAATGCAGAGCTGCTGCTCCTGCTAAAATCGCTCCTGAAGCGGGTTGCCTGCGCGATGCCCCAAATACCCCCAAACATAGATTTTTCGCGGCTCTCAGAAGATGCCTTCTGGATGGAACAGGCCCTCGACCAGGCCCGCATGGCCGCCGAGGCCGGCGAAGTGCCTGTTGGCGCATTGGTAATCAAGGATGGAAAAATTCTCGGCTCGGGGCACAATCGCAACCTGTTCGACAACGATCCCACCGCACATGCAGAGATCGTTGCCCTGCGACAGGCGGCGGCCAGACTGGACAATCACCGGCTCACCGGATGCGAAATGTTCGTGACCATTGAGCCTTGCTCCATGTGTGCCGGAGCCATGATTCACGCGCGCATCGCACGCCTTGTTTACGGCGCCGGCGATCCCAAAGCAGGAGCAGCCGGATCGGTGCTTGAGGTTCTTAACCACCCCCGGCTGAATCACCAGATGGAAATTATTCCCGGCGTGCTGGCCGAACGGTGCTCAGAGATTCTTCAGGAATTCTTCAGGGCAAGAAGGAAAACTCCGGGAACAGGAAGTTAACCGCTGATTTGATCTCCGATTTTTGTAAACGATCCAATTCGCTGATTTGATCTCCGATTTTTGTAAAAGGCCCAATCGAGGTTAACTGGGATTGACGGAATGGTTATACTTTCCGGATGAGTTCCAGACCTGCGAGCAGCACGATCCAGCCGGGCCCTTCCTCCTCGTCGTTTCTTTCTGCACTTGTAGCATGGTCTCTGATCATTCTGCTGGCTGCACTGGCAATCTATGAGTTAAAGCCGCCCAATCCGCTGCCGGCTACGGCGTCTCAAGACGAGTTTTCCGCGGAACGGGCGCTGGCCCACGTTCGTGCTATCGCGCGGGTGCCCCATCCTATCGGAACCAGCGCCAATGCTGAAGCCCGAGCATATATTCTCGCGCAGTTCACGTCTCTGGGAATGAATCCGCAGGTCGCGCCTGCAATTGGAACGCGCAAAGGCAATAGCTTCGTGGTGGTGGCCAATGCCCAGAATATTGTTGGCCGTCTGCCGGGAACGGCGAACTCACAGGCAATCCTGCTGATGGCTCACTACGACTCTGTTCCCAGCGGACCGGGAGCGGCAGACGACGCTTCAGGAGTCGCGGCTATTCTTGAGGCAGTCCGCGCATTGCGTACCGGCCCGGCTCTGAAAAACGATCTGATCGTCCTGATTACAGATGGAGAAGAGGTTGGGTTGCTGGGTGCAGAGGGTTTTGTAGCTTCTCATCCATGGATGAAAGATGTAGGCCTGGTTATCAACTTCGAAGCCCGCGGCGACGACGGGCCTTCTTTACTCTTTGAGACCAGCAACAACAACGCTCCGTTGATTAAGGAAGTTGTCCATGCGGCACCGTATCCCACCGCCTCTTCCCTGTTTTATGCGCTCTATAAACTTCTCCCCAATGACACAGATGTTACGGTGTTCAAGCGTACCAATACTCCCGCGTTGAATTTTGCCTTTGGCGGACACCTGGAAGCCTACCACTCCTCATTGGACACGGCCGATCATCTCAGCACTGCATCACTGCAGCATCATGGCTCGTATGCTCTGGCATTGGCCAGGCGTTTTGGACAGATGGATGTAAGCCAACTCAGGCAAGGCAGCGGAGATGATGTCTTTTTTGACTGGTTTGGCACCAGCATGGTGGCCTATAGCCAGAGCTGGGTAATCATTGGCGAGATTGTCGTCACCATCCTTCTGGTGCTCACGATCTTATTGAGCACGCGCCGCACGGGCATGAGCGCATCCCGGCTGGTGCCCGCACTGTTTGCCTCTCTGGGGCTGCTCATCCTTGTTCCCATTGTGATGGCGGCAGTGGCGTGGGTCTTCCTGTTCCTGCTGCGGGGACGCCTGATCCTTGGCGACGTGCAATCCAATGCTCTCCTGTTCATTGGGCTGGTCGCATTGGGCGCAGCAGTTGCGAGTGCTACGCTGGCAAAATTTCGAAAACGCTTCACAGCTCTGGAGCTTGCGCTTTCCGGGCTGGTGCTCGTCTGCATCTTAAGCTGGGCTCTTGCCTTGCTGCTTCCGGCGGGGAGTTACGTGCTGTTCTGGCCTTTGCTGTTCTCTATTCTGGGATTATTGCTTCTGGTTTTGCCCCAGCGGCCTTTGACCCCTGGCCGTGAATGGAGGGCTGCGCTCCTGGGAACGCTCTTCACTATTCTGCTCTTCGCGCCGCTGTCTTATCTTCTATATGTATTTCTCACGATTAGTGCGCCCAGCGTGGCTCTTGTCGGATTGCTGCTTGGCCTGGCCTTCCTCATCTGCATTCCCGCCATGGATGTCGCTGTTCCACCAGGCAGATCGCAGAAAGTTGTCCTCCTGCTGATGTCTGGAGCAGTGATCTGTATGGGGATCGGCATAGTAGAGTCTCACTCCAGCGGTACGCATCCCCGGCGCGACCACCTTCTCTACAGCGTGAATACAGACGATCAGACCGCCGTCTGGGCCAGCTATGATCCCGCGCCGGACCGTTTTACCGCGCAATTCATCACTGATAAGGCGGCAAAAAGCCAGCCCCTTCCCAAGTATTTGCCAACATCACAGAGGCGGGCAATTTCGGCTCCTGCTCCAGTAGTCAGCCTGCAGCCGCCGGTAGCAGAGATCAAAGCGGATGAGAAAAATGGCGACCTGCACACTCTCCGCATGACCGTGAGGTCCCAGCGGGATGATGCGGATTCCATGGTGTTGCGGTTTGAAGGCGCGGTGCAGCCGGTTTCGATAAAAATCTCCGGACGCGATATCGTTCCCAACCAGACTTCGTCTGACTTGACTCTCGTATTCTATGGAGTGGGAACCAAAGGCGCTGATCTCGATCTCACCATCAAAGCTCCGTCAGGCATTTCCTTCTGGCTGGGCGATCAGTCCCTGGGCCTGCCTGACAAGCGGCCCCGTCCGGAAAACCTGATGCCCACCCAGGGCAGCGATGAAACCATCGTTTGCCGAAAGTACACGTTGGCAGGTACAGGGAAATAGTTGGATTTGCTTACAGCTTCTTATTAAGCAGTGTTCGTTGTACTGGCCTGATTAAATCGGGACTGTCCAGCTTGCATCAGTTCTCAAAACGAATACAATTGTCCTCATCATGAGTGCCATCCCCAATTCCGGTGGGTTTGATAGGATTACGGCTGACGTTGCGCGGGATGAATGGCGAGCCATGTATTCGAAATCTGCGCCTGACTGTGCGGCGTGTTCTGGAAGCTTTAGCCGTGTATCCTGATCGTGCTGAGGTCAAGCGTGAATATCCGGAACTTGAGGACGAAGATATTCGGCAGGCATTAGCCTACGCCGCTGCTCTGGTAGACGACAAAGTGGTGCCTTTGCCAAAAGCCCAATGAGACTCTTGCTCGACCAGGGTCTTCCCCGTTCAACTGTTCTTCACCTTCACTACGTTGGGATTGATGCAGTTCATGTCGGTGCTCCTGAACCACAGGTGGAGCCTTCTTTATAGCCGGTTTTTTCCAGCCTTCTTGGCTCTTGCCCAACGCGTTTTAGCTGCGTCAGAGATTCTCTTCCGCGCAGCCGCTGACATCGTCCGTCTGCCTCTCCGTCCATTTGTTATAGCAACCTGAGGTACGGGACGCCTTCCCCGTCTTCCATTGCCAACGGTGCCTTCGAGAGCAATGATGGCATTATTAATTCTTTCCCGCTGTTCGCGGAGATTATCCAAAATATTAGTTGTGTCCATAAGAAAATTGTATATTACTGGCGCTTTGTACTCGGTATTTCGTAGGACTGTAGTTGGATTACCTGGCGGAGATATTGACCCAGCCCGCTGTAGTGAATATCTGCTCGAAACCCATATATGTTCATCAAAAGCAAAAAGGCTTCCGTCTCCGATTCAGGATCTGCTCGCCTTTCAGCGATCAGTAGAAGACAAAAGCCTTTGCTTTTAGAACGAGTTCAGTGCCGTTTAGCACCTGCTCGTTTTTCCGCGCGGTTAAACGTCGTTTGCAGCGTTATGTTTGCTGCGAATCTCTTGCTGCCCACGTCAGGCAGCTTTCAGGTAAGACGGCGGCTGCTCTGCCGGAGGTTGCTTAACTGGTAAGACTTTCGCCGGTCTGGTCGGCTTTCGATGAAGCAACCTGAGACTGAAAATGATCATAGCCAGCAATGCCCAGATGCGTACATCCGGTGTGGAAATGGCGAGTAATGCGGCGCGGTTGGCGGCGCGCTGAGCCTCCGGGCTGAAGCGCTCCATCAGTGGATTCACTGAAGTTGCTGTCTGGTTCTCCGGGCCATTCCAGCCGGCGCGGGCAGGAATGAACTTTGTCTCCGGCCTTTGTACGTCCTTCAGAACCTGTTTCGGCGTCGGCTTGATGGGAGTAGCTACCAACGTGGCAGGCAATAGTGCGAGGACCAGGAATCGCAGAAATCTTCGGTAAAACACCTGAATTTAGATGCGCGATCTTAATCCCATGTACACCGCTGAAATGCAGGGAATAATGAAGGAGCAAGCTGCTCCCGCATGTTAGAATTTAGTAACTTCGGCCCAAGAGAACAACGGATTGATTGAACTGGCTCCATCTATCTTATCGGCAGACTTCGCCCATTTAGCTGAGCAGGTGCAGGCTGTGGCCGAAGGCGGCGCAACCGTGCTGCATGTCGATGTAATGGACGGCCATTTTGTTCCCAACATCACCATCGGGCCCCCGGTGGTCGCTTCGCTGAGAAAGGTCACGAAGCTGCCGCTGGATGTTCACCTGATGATCGAGAATCCTGATTTGTATATCCCGGCTTTTGCCGACGCAGGAGCAAACTGGATTTCAGTGCACCAGGAGGCCTGCACCCACCTGAACCGCACGCTCGATCATATTCGCAATCATGGCGCGAATCCGGGAGTGGTCATCAATCCGGCCACGCCGGTGCACATGCTGGAAGAAGTGCTCGACCTCGTGGACCATGTTCTGGTTATGTCAGTCAATCCCGGTTTTGGCGGACAGAAGTTCATTCCTGCAGCGCTTGAAAAGGTGCGCAAGCTGGTCATGATGAGGGAAACCCGGCGCGCGAACTTCAGGATTGAGATTGACGGCGGCATCGGACCCGATACAATTGCCGCCGCCGTAATTGCCGGAGTCGAAATCCTGGTAGCCGGTAACGCTGTATTCGGCAAGGGAAGTCCCAGGGAAAACGCGCAACGCTTGCTGAAATTAGCCACAGAAGCAACTCTGCAAAGAGTCTGAACTGGCGCGTTCTTCATATTAGAGGTAGGAAATGCTACGTAAACTCGTATTCTCCACGGTTCTGGCTGCTGCGCTGATGCTGGCCGGATGCCACCATTCCAAAGTCCAGAACCCCATTGCCAATATTGATTCCAAGCAGCCTGACAAAGTGCTGTACGATCGCTCCATGGATGCGATGAAGCACGGTAAATACACCGTGGCCCGCACCCTGCTCGAAACCCTGATCAACACCTATCCTGATTCTGAATATATTGCCCGCGCCAAGCTGTCGCTGGGCGATTCCTGGTATGCCGAGGGTGGCACCGCTGCCATGCAGCAGGCGGAAGCCCAGTACAAAGATTTCATTACCTTCTTCCCCAACCTGCCGGAAGCTGCTGAAGCGCAGCTCAAGGTTGCTAACATCCATTACAAGCAGATGGAGAAGCCGGACCGAGACTACCACCAGGCAATGCGCGCGGAAGAAGAGTATCAGTCGTTGATCCAGCAGTTCCCTGACAGTAAGCTCGTTCCTGAAGCCACGCAACGTCTGCGCGAAGTGCAGGAGGTGCTGGCCGAGCGCCAGTTCCGCATCGCCCATTTTTATTATTTGCGCGACAATCTCGTGGCTACGCAGGCCCGCCTGAAATCACTCACAGATTCTTATCCGCTCTACAGCAGCATTGACGAGGCCCTGCTCACGCTAGGTTCGATTTATGAGCGGCAGGCTGCTGCCGTAAAGCAGCAGAAAAATGTTGCCGAGGCCCGGAAAGAAAAAGTAGTGGCCGAATACGAGAACGATGCCATCGAAGCATATTCCAAAATCCTTACCCGTTATCCCGCAATGAAAGGCGCTGACGAAGCAAAGAAACGCCTCACCGCGATGAAAGCGCCTGTGCCCACTCCCACTGCTGAAGCCCTGGCGCAGAGCAAGGCCGAGGAAGACAGCCGCCTGGATACCAGCAAATTCCACGGGCTTATGACGAACTTCCATAAGCATCCTGATATGGCCAAAGCAGCCAAGGCCGGCGATCCGAGCATGGATCCGGAAACGATGGCCAGCGCGCCTGCCATGATGCAGCACCTGACCCAGGCTCTTGCCGGACAGCCAACTCCGCCTGCTGAAGGAACTCAAGCGACTCAGGGAAGTCAAGGGAATCAGAAGCTGGGCGTGGAAAACGTTACGGTTGGAACCGGCCCCGCGCCTACCGGAAATCAGGCTCCTCCGGGAAGCCAGACCCAGACACCCGGAAAGACTGACGCAGCGACGCCCCCGGAGCGGGTCAACGATATCCAGACTACCTCCGGCTCGTCAACCGCTGGCGGCAGTGAGGCTACGGCAAATAGTGGAGCTCAGAGCGGACAGGGCCAGCAGAACGCCAATTCCAATTCCACTTCCAATGACAAGCAGCAGGATTCCACCAGCAAGAAAAAAGGCAAGAAAGGCCTGCGCAAGTTGATTCCGTTCTAAACAGACGGGCTCTGCATCTTTGCCTGCCTGAGTATCATCCATATCACGGTTCCCGCGCTCCCAAGGGGCGCGGGTGTCCTGAAATTAGCCAAAACCTGCTAATTCGATTAAAATAAAGCTTTTACACGAAAGGTTCAGAGGTCAATGAAGGCAGCTATCCATCCCGCATATCATGAAGTGCGCGTGCACTGCGCCTGCGGCAATACGTTTACCACCCGTTCCACTCACAAGGGCGACATCAACCTGGAAATTTGCTCGAATTGTCACCCCTTCTTCACCGGCAAGCAGAAGCTGGTGGATACCGCCGGACGCGTGGAGCGCTACCGCCGCAAATACGAGAAGGCCGCAACAACGAAGAAGTAGCACGTGAGTTCTTTATAAGTTTCCGAAGAGCCTCCCCCATGCAGGAGGCTTTGTTTTTGGAAATGAGCGTCCACGGAACGAGCTAGCAGCTAGTAGCTAATAGCTTCTAGCTAAGTACTAAACACTAAGTACTAAATACTGGTTGTGCACAAATTCTGGGAAACTCCGCTGCAGACCATTGCCATGCCTCAAGGCGTGCAGGTGCCGGAGTCTGTCCAGATCGGCAATGTGCAGATTGCGCCTGCCACGGTGCTTGCTCCCATGGCTGGAGTCACTGACACGGTATTCCGTCGCTTCATCCGCAATGCCAGCTTCACACAGGCTCCGCAGGCTCTGATGTCTGCTCCGGGAGAGCAAGCTTCGGCGAAGCCCCGTGAAAGATCCGGCTGCGGCCTCATCATGACTGAATTCACCTCGGCCGACGGCCTTTTCCGTACCCGCGAGAAAAAGCGCAAACGCTACCTGCACTTCTACGAAGATGAGCACCCCATTTCGGCGCAGCTCTTCGGCAGCGATCCCTATACGCTTTCGGAGGCGGCGAAGATCGTCGAAGATGCGGGCTTCGATCTGGTGGACCTGAACCTTGGTTGTCCGGCCAAGCGCGTGGTCAAGTGCAATGGTGGTTCCGGCCTGCTGAAAGATTTGCCTGTCATCCGCCAGATTTTTGAAGCAGTGCGCGCCGCGGTGAAGATTCCGTTTACAGTGAAGTTCCGGCTCGGTTGGGACGACGATAACATCGTCTGTGTGCCTCTGGCCCACATGGCCCAGGAGTGCGGATTGAATGCCATAGCGCTTCACGCCCGCACGCGCGAGCAGGGCTATAGCGGCAATGCCCGCTGGGAGTGGATTGCCGCGGTCAAAGATGCCGTAACCATTCCTGTGATCGGCAATGGTGATATCCGCACGCCTGAAGATGCGGTCGCCATAGTGGAGCAGACCAGGTGCGACGCCGTCATGATCGGCCGTACTGCTTCTTCTAATCCGTGGATCTTCCGCCAGATTCGCCAGTACAGCGATACCGGACGTTACGATAATCCGACGGAAGCCGACCGCTTCGAGATGATCCGTACCTATTTCCGCATGCTGATCGCAGAAGACGGCCACGGCTCGCCCGGCAAGATGAAGCAGTTCGTCGCCTGGTTCACTCACGGTGTGCCCAACGGCAGCGCCTTGCGCCAAGCCGTGTATAAGGCCCAGGAAGGTCCGGACATTTTGGCCAGCGTGGAACGATTCTTCGAAGAGCGCTTCAACGGGGCCGCGGTTCCGGCAATGGCAGGAGCTTCTCCTGTGCCGGAGTTTGACCTTCTTCCTGCCTGCGGCGACTGAAATCGCGATGCAGGCCACAATCCAGGTAATCTTTAAGCGAGTATCGTGAATCTCACCTTGTAGAGTGAACAGGCCATAATGGTGTGCGGCCATTAAGCAAAGAGGATCGACCATGCGTAAACAGCAAGGCTTTTTCTGGATGTCATGGGTTATGTTTCTTACTCTGCTGGTGTTTTCTGCCGCCGTTGTGGTTTCGCCTGCCCACAGCGCTCCCGCGCCCGCCGCTCACGGCAAGCACTTTGATCGCGTGATCATCATCGTGCTCGAAAATCAGAACTACACCTCGGCCATGAAGAACAAATTCATGTCAGACCTGGCGCAGCAGGGGGCAGCGTTCACGAATTTCAAAGGCATCGCGCATCCCTCCTATCCCAACTATCTGGCGATGATTGCCGGAAGCACGTTTGACGTCCATTCGGATTCCCAGAAAAATTTTCCTGATGACGACCAGCACCGCTCCATCGCCAACCTGATGGAGGATTGGAGAAACTATGCCGAGGACTACCCGGTAAATCCACAACCGTTTCTTGGCGGCAGCAGGGGACGATATGCCCGCAAGCATGTCCCTTTTCTCAGTTTTCAGAGGGTACAGCAGAAGAGCTTTCACAATGTGGTTTCCGTCGACACACATGATGTAAACAACGCCTTTGTGACAGATATCGCCGCTTATAAGCGCGACGCCGCCAAGAATCCTCTGCCACGCTATATGTTCTACTCGCCCAATCTCGATGATGACGGTCACGATACCGGCATGAATGTGGCGGCGGAGTGGCTCCAGAAATTCCTGAATACCTGGCTGAAGCTCGATGACAAGCTCAAAGGCACGCTGGTGGTCGTAACTTTTGACGAGTCGGAAGGGCGCGAAAAGACCAATCGCATCTATACCGTATTTCTTGGCGACATGATCAAGCCCGGCCCCGTGAACAACGAATATAGCCATTACAGCGTGCTGCGGACCATCGAAGATAACTTTGGACTTCCCACGCTCAACTCAGGCGATGGCGGAGCTACACCGATTGGCGATATCTGGAAGTAATGCCCGCTTATATGAGTAGAAGCATTCCCCGTAACGGCTCTGAACACAGCACCCCTGACGCTATTGCTTTGGCCGGTGTTCAGTCGCGGTTTCTCTCGTACCTTCAATTTCCTTCGTCACTTCGGCCACCGGTTCACGCAGCAGCCGGTAAATGAGGTAGAGAATCACCAGCACCAGAATCCCTATAGCTACCGCGAGCGATGGGTGCTTAAGAATGAGGTTTTTGGCTTCGGAGACGATCTGTGGACCAAAGAAGATGGTAAGCGCCGCTACGATCGCAAAACGCAGCAGGCGTCCGCTGATAATTGCCAGCAGGAACGGCACCACCTTCATTTCAAATACACCCGCGGAGAATACCAGCAGTTTGAACGGTGTGGGCGGCGGAAGCATAGCCGGAATCATGAGCGCCAGGAATTCCTGTTTCTCAAAACGGTCGCGGATGCGCTTCAGCTTGGCCTCATCGATGCGCTTGAGCAGAAAAAGCTCTCCTCCGGCACGGCCTAGTCCGAAAGGAATCAGGCTGCCGATGGCCGACCCTATGGCCGCCGCCAGACAATAAAGCCAGCTCTTATGCGGATTGGCATAGACATACCCGGCCACCAGCGGGTCCATGGGAATGCCGAAGGCACAGGCATCCATAAAAGAGATGATGAGTACGCCCCAGGCTCCCAGGGATTTGAGGAAGGCAATAAGCGCGCCGTATTTAGCGAGAAACGATTTCTTCAATCCACCACCTTAGCAGCTTCAGCAAACTTGAGTAAACGTCTCCGCCGATTACGAATGCTGAATGCTGGTAATGCTGAAAACCAAAAGCTCACCACAAAGCATTCTTGTTACCTCTGCGTCCTCTGCATTGCTAACAATCAAATTTGTCTCAAGGTGCGAAGAATTATCAGCGAAACTTGCACGTAAAAAATTCGCGCTATTCGCGGCTTACCTGCCCTTCCTCTGCGCTCTCTGCGTTCTCTGCGGTTAAAGCCGTTTGGTTGTGGCTCGCCACGCTGCGGTAAAAGTTTTTGGTTGTGGCTCGCCACGCTGTGATTAAAGCCTTCGAGCCTTTGCGGATTCCAGTCACTTGTAACAACAGGGAAACCCGCTTAATGTAATGAGCGAGGGTGGAAGTGGTGGAATGGAGTGGCTTCAATGTGTATGTTTTGACACGGCCCGGCACTTGCCACAACATTTTTCCAGCAATTACACTAAGCGGTTTGGCGTCACGTATCAGCGAGTTCATTCATGTCGTCCGTCGAGGAAAGG
>Ga0066662_10000657_pt1 | contig 15250 bp, 17 predicted proteins | sample GraSoiAngelo_111_FD_133939 | JGI IMG/M metagenome (GOLD analysis project Ga0066662, IMG submission 133939) | Grasslands soil microbial communities from the Angelo Coastal Reserve, California, USA - 14_0903_12_40cm | ecosystem: Environmental > Terrestrial > Soil > Grasslands | place: USA...
CGGGCCGGATGCCTCGGCCGACTGGCTGCTGCTCCAGATCCTCGCCGGTTCCCGGCCGATCGGCGATGACGACGGCCGGGGCTACGCCGGGCGGATCGAGGCGTACATGGTGAAGGCGCTGCGGGAGGCGAAGGAGGGCACCAGCTGGCTCGACCCGGACGAGGAGTATGAGCGGCGGTTCACCGGCCGTGCCCGCGAGCTGCTCGCAGACGAGGAGTTCAACAGCGCACTCGACAGGTTGACGGCTGGGCTGGCGGCCGCCGGTGCGGCCATCTCGCTCGGACAGCTCGTGGCGAAGCTGATCGCCCCGGGCTGTCCTGATGTCTACTGGGGCAACGAGGTCACGCAGCTGACGCTGGTCGATCCCGACAACCGGCGGCCGGTCGACTTCGCCGGGCACGCGGCGCTGCTCGGGCAGCTGATCGAGCGCCATGCATCCGACCCCGAGGCAACCGTGAGCGAGGCCGCGGCCCGATTGCCGGACGGCAGGCTGAAGCTGCTCGTCACCCATCTCGGCCTGACGCTCCGGCGCCGCCGCAGGGTGCTGTTCACGGATGGGCGGTACGTGCCGATCGACGCCGGCCCGGGAGCCTACGCGGCGGCGCGCCGGCACGGCGGCGACTGGGTCGCGGCGATGGTCGCCCTGCGCCCGGGGCAGGCGCCCCCCGGCCGGGTCGGGCAGGTGGATGGGATGCCGGCACTGTGGCGAGACGTGCTCACCGGTCGCGTCCACGACCTGCGCACGACCCCGATCGGCGACGTGCTCGCGATCACGCCCGCCACGCTGCTCGAGGCCGCCTGACGTGTTGATGCCGAGGCAGGCAACAGGTAGGATGGCGCCGTCTTCTTCCCCGTCTGCCTCGTTCGCAGACGAGCTTCGCCACCGCGCCGCCGGCCCTGGAGCGGGCTTCGGCGGCGCCTCGCTTCGCATCCCGGCGGCGGGAGGGACATCCCTGCAAACGATCGCCGGTAGGAGCCGCTGACCATGGATGAGCAGACACGAGCCAACCTCCTGCAGGCGATGCACGAAGAGGCATTCGCCTGCGGAACGTTCCTCCTGTTCGCGGCCAACGCTGAGGCCGCCGGCCAGGAGGAGGCCGCGCAGCTGCTCGCGCGCTCGGCCGCCGCCCAGCAGGAGCACTTCGAGCGGATGGCCGAGCTGTACGAGCTGAGCCGGACGGTCGTCGACGACCTCGCCGACGCCATCGCAACCGAGGTGCGGACGGACTACCAGGGGTATGCGGCCCAGGCGCACAGAGTCGGCGAGATCGAGGTGCAGCGGCTGTTCGAGACGATCCACTCGTTCAAGGCCGCGCAGCGGGAGGCGCTCGGGTCGATCGCCCTGCGGCTGAAGCTCGACCGCGGGCGCGCCGGCGAGCCGGCGGCCCACCCGGTGCGGGTCGATCCGCCGGAGCAAACCGCGGGCAAGGCTGCAGAGCCGGTCGAGGGTGAGCGGGCTGACGAAGAGCCGGCCCGGTTGGAGTACCGCACCGTTCACGTGCGCAAGTCGGCGCGAAGGACGGCGGGCGGGGCGGTTGAGCTCGAGCGGCGGCTGAACGAGCTCGCAGAGGAGGGCTGGACGCTGGTGGAGGCGATCGGCTCCCAGCTCATCTTCGTGCGTGCGGGCCAGGCCGCCGGCCTGACCCCACCTCAGCCTGAAGGCTGACCCCCTCTGGCGCTTCAGAACACGCGCCGGTACAGCGAGCAGCCCCGGCACACATCGGGCGGGTCGTCGCCCTGCAGCCGCGTCCGGAACTCGCCGTACGCCTCGCCTTCCCAGATCTGCCTGAACGGTGTGTCGTTGACGTCTCCGAGCGACACCCGGTCGCTGCCCATCACCATGCAGCAAGGCTGCACCGTCCCGCGGTGCGTCACATACGCCGACCGCCATGGCCAGTCGCACCCGCGCTGCGCCGGCTCGGGCCCCTCCCCGCCGGCTTCGGGCTCGTCCAGGCGCGGCAGGCGCAGCTCGCATCCGACCTCGTCCGCGGCGGCGCGCGCCTGCTCGAACGCCTCGTCCGCCCGCGCGTGGTCCTGCCCGGTCCAGAGCGCTTGTTCGGCCGCAAACCGCCGGATGTCCGCGTAGCTGCCCGAGGGGTCGGTGTCGTCAAAGGAGTGCGAGAGGTTCTGCACCCGCACCTTCGGGACGCCCCAACGGGCCGCGAGCCGCACCACGTCCGGCAGCTCGGCGATGTTGCGGCGCATGGCCACGAACACGAGCGACACGTCCGGCCCGCGACCGCGGCGCCGGATTGCCGCTGTCAGCGCTGGCACGTGCTGCTCCAGCCGCGAGAACTGCGCTCCTCCCCGGATCGACTCGTAGGTCTCCGCCGCGGCGCCGTCCACCGAGATGCACAGCCACGATAGTCCCGTGCCCACGAGCTCCTCCGACCGCGCCGGCGTCAGCAGCTGCGCGTTCGTGTTGAATCCGACCGCGATCCCGCGGGCGGAGGCGTAGGAGATCATGTCGAGGATCCCCGGTGCCAGCAGCGGCTCGCCGAGCCCCTGGAGCGTCAGCCGCTCGAGGCCCGGCAGCTCGTCCACCAGGCCGCGGAACATCTCATAGGACATCGACCCCTGCCGCTTGCCGATCTTGGGCCGGTAGCTGACGAGGCACATCGTGCAGGCCAGGTTGCACGCGGCCGTGACCTCGAGCTGCAGCTCTCGCGGGAGCGCCGGCGCGTCCGTGGGCATGGTGGTGGTGTTCCCGTGGGCCGCCCCCGAAAAACCGGCGTCGACGAGCCGGGTACCTCGTATCGGCATCCATATCCCTCCCGGGGGTGGCGGGCCATCGCCCGATCGCGACGACACGTTCTGCATGGGTGCCGCCCGGCTTCGACGTGCCATGGCCGCGGCCGTCGTGTCGGCGGCTGCGCTCGCGGCTGCGCCGGCGGCCTCCGCCGCGACCGGCCCCATCCAGTCGGGCCTCGGGGCCCCGACGGCGCAGAAGACGCTGCGGCCCGGCGTGACGCTTTCGGTCTACACCGTCAAGGTGCTCGATGCGGGCGTGCTGCGCACGGTCAAGATCCGCAAGATCGCCTGGCAGATCGGAAACAGCCACGTCGGCCTGCAGTCGGCCGTGCTCGGCTCGTACTACACCGACGACTACGCGATCGGCCTGAACCGGATCTCCACCTGGTACTCCGGGCTCGCCGGGCAGTCTTCGGTGGCCGCGGCCATCAACGGCGACTTCTTCGCCGACGACTGGCGTCACCTCGGCGCCGGCGTCCCCAGCGGCATGCTCGTGCACGCCCGGACGATCTATGCATTCGGCTGGGGCGGACCGCGGTGGGGTACCGCCCGGGCGGCGACATGGTGATGGGCACACCCTCGCTGCGCCCGGCGGCGATCGCGCTTGGCAACGGCTCCACGGCGACTGTGGGAGCATTCAACGGCCTCACCACGAACGGGGTCGCCATCCACTCCGACCAGGTGGCGGCCTACGTCAACGCCGGGGCTCATGTCACCGTGCCCAGCGGGTACGCCGGCTACGTGCTCCCGTCCGCCGTGCTCGCCCAGACGCTGCGCGGCGCCCGCAGCGGGTACCGCTTCTCCACCGGCGCGAACGTCAGCGAGACCGTCGCCGGCTTCAGGTTTGCGGTGCCCGGCGTCATGCACGGCACCGCCTCGGTGCCGACCAGCCAGCCGGCGGAATGCCCGACCGGCACCTGCAACGCCGGCACGGCGCTGACGGCGCCGACGGGCGGCGTCATCCTCCTGGCCAAGGCGGGCGGGACCGCCGCGGCCGGGCTCTCGGCGCGGTCCGCGGCCGCGGCGCCGCTGAGCGTGGCCACCGACCCGCCCGGCTGGGACACCGTGAACGACGTGATGGGCGGCAAGCCGCAGCTCGTGGCGAACGGCCGCGCCATCAGGCAGCAGCCCTCCTACGTCGACTCCTGGCAGTGGGACAACGCCCACTGGCGCCCCGCCGTCGTGCGGGCGGCGAACGGCCAGGGATGGATGCTCGTCGAGGGCGGAACGAACGGTGTCGGCGTCAAGGCCCTGACGTGGGCGCGAATGCTGGTGCAGATGGGTGCGCGCGATGCGATGGGCTTCGACAACAACTCCTCCACCGAGCTGTTCCGGCCCGGTGCGCGGCCGCTGACCGCGTACGGGTACGAGCGCGACATCACCAGCGCCACGTACCTCGCGTACAACTGACCGGCGCAGGGCGCCGGACCGGCGATCCTCTACAGTTGCGCCGTGATCAGCGAGCGGCAACCGGTCGGACTGGGACGTGCCGTGTTCGTGAGCTTCACGCTGTTCGTGCTGCTCGTCTTCGCCGAATCCCTGTTCGGCGTGCGGATCGGCGAGAACCGCATCGGCCTGCTGCCTGCGGTCGTGTCCTCGCTGCTCATGGTGCTGTGCGTCGCGCTGCTCGTGGCCGTGTGCTTCGAGCTCGCCTTCGCCAACCGGCTGCGCGATCCCGCCGCCTTCGGAGCCGCCCGCGCCCGCCGGTGGGTGTCGGGGATCCTGATCTTCCTACCGGTCGGCCTCGTCATCCTGGTGGTCACCAGCATCCTCACGTCCGTGATCGGGCTCCCGGGCAACAACGAGATCCCGACCGGCGGCTCGTCGCTCGGGTATACGCTGGCGATCGCCGTGCTCGCGATCTTCGTCGCCCCGTGGACGGAGGAGATGATGATCCGCGGCTTCCTCTTCTCCGGCCTCTACCGCCGGTTCGGCTTCTGGCCGGCCGCCTTCGTCTCCGCGTTCGTCTGGTCGGGCCTGCACCTGGTCTGGGGCGTGCTCATCATCTTCACCGCGGAGGGGATGCTGCTGGCCTGGCTGCGCGCTCGCACGGGCTCGGTCCTTCCCGGCGTCGGGCTGCACGGCACCTGGAACACGCTGGCCTCCGCGGTCTCCGGTGGCGGCTGGCTGCCGCTGCTGATCCTCGGCGTGCTGATGGTGACGGTGGTGCTGGCCTGGAGGCGGCTGCCGGCGCCGCGGACGGCCGCATGGCCGTGACGCTCGCCGAGCGCTTCCCGGCGCCGGCGATCATGGGCGTCATCAACGTCACGCCCGACTCCTTCTCGGACGGCGGCGACAACCTCCAGCCCGAGGTGGCCGTCGAGTACGGGCTGGAGCTGGAGCGGGCCGGAGCGGACATCATCGACATCGGCGGGGAGTCGACGCGCCCCGGCGCCGAGCCGGTGACCGTCAAGCGCGAGCTGCAGCGTGTCATCCCCGTGATCGAGGGGCTGCGTGAGCGAAGCGCGATCCCGATCTCGGTCGACACGATGAAGGCCGAGGTGGCGCGCCGGGCGATCGCGGCCGGTGCCGGGTTCGTGAACGACGTCACGGCGCTGCGCCATGATCCGGAGATGGCCGGGGTGGTCGCGGAGGCCCGCGTGCCCCTCTGCCTGATGCACATGCAGGGCACGCCTCGCACGATGCAGAACGACCCGCGCTACGCCGATGTCGTCGGCGAGGTGTCGGAGTTCCTGCTCGAGCGCGCCGGATATGCCGAGGCGGCGGGCATCGATCCCGGGCTCATCTGCATCGATCCGGGGATCGGCTTCGGAAAGACGATCGAGCACAACCTGACGCTGTTGCGCGACCTGGGGCGGATCGCCAGGCTCGGGTTCCCGGTGCTCGTCGCCGTGTCCCGGAAGCGGTTCCTCGGGCAGATCACGGGCCAGGCCGAGAAGCAGCGGGTGGCCGGGACGGTTGCCGCCAACCTGGAGGCGTTCCGGCGAGGCGGGTGGATGTTCCGCGTGCACGACGTCGCCCCCAACCGCGAGGCGCTGCTCGTGGCGGCCGCCGTGGCGAGGGGCGCGCCGTGACGGGGCCCCTGATCGAGATCATCGGGCTCGAGGTGTTCGCCCACCACGGCGTCCACGACTTCGAGCGGCGGGACGGCCAGCCGTTCCTGTTCGACATCCGGCTGGTCGGGCCACCGGCAGCGCAGGAGAGCGACCGGCTGGAGGACACGCTTGACTACGGGGCCGTCTGCGACCGGGTCGTCGAGCTGGCCGGCGGCGGGCCGTACAACCTGATCGAGCGCCTCGCAGCCGTGATTGCCGACGACCTGCTGGAGCGCTTCCCGGCGTCATCGGTGTCGGTGACCGTGCACAAGCCGAAGGCACCGATCGGTCACCCCTTCGCAGATGTCCGGGTGACGGCCACCCGGGGGTGACGACCGCAGGGTGGTCTTTCCCCACCCGCCACCCACCCGTATAACGGTGGTGTGAAGCAGATACGCGTTGTCGTGGTCGATGACCATCCGATCTACCGGCGGGGACTGGTCGGTGTGCTCGAATCCGGCGGCCTGGCGGTCGTCGGGGTGGCCGAGGGGGTGGAGGACGCTCTCGCCGTGGTTGCCGCGACCTCGCCGGACGCCGTGCTCACCGATCTGTACCTGAGCGACGGCAGCGGCATCGCCCTCGTCCGGCGGCTGGTCGAGCACCATCCCCACGTGCGGGTGGTGATGCTGACGGTTTCCCACGACCCGAACGAGATGCTGGCCGCCGTCCGTGCCGGTGCGGACGGCTTCCTCTGCAAGGATCAGGCGCCGGACCGGCTCGTGCGCGCGCTGTCGGGCGTCTTCGACGGCGAGGCCGCCCTGTCACGGGCGATGGCGGGATACCTCGTCCGCGACGTGCGCGACGGCCAGCGACGGATCGCGCTTGCATCGCGGTTCCCGCACCGCGAGCGCCTCACGCCGCGCCAGCTCGAGATCCTGCAGCTGATCGCCGCCGGCAACAGCACCTCGGAGATCGCGTCGCAGCTGTGCCTGTCACCGGAGACGGTGCGGTGGCACGTCAAGTCGATCCTGCGCAAGCTGCGCGCGAAGAACCGGGCCGAGGCGGCTGCGACGCTGCGCGAGATTGCGGTGTGAGGGCCGCCCCTACCGGCGACCCACGCCGGCGAGATCGGCGGCGCTGCGCATCGTCCACAGCGTGACGACGGCGCAGTAGGTGATGACCGCGCAGGCCAGGGCGATCGTCGCGCCGCGGCCGGCGGAGCCGTGCAACACCATGGCGATCCCGATCAGGGCCGGGCGAAGCAGCACGAAGGCGACCAGGCCGGTCACTCCCAGGTGCAGCGCCGTGCGACGCAGGTCGGACGGGCGGAGGCTCGGGTACCGTGCGTCGAACCACGCGGCCAGCGCGGCAGGGCACAGCAGGAGCACGATGGTCAGTTCCATGAGGGTCGACATGGCACCTTCCTTGACGGATCTGGGAGCTTCGGGGCCGCCAACGCAGTTCTTCGACCCCGGTCTGTCCTGCATCGGCCAGTTGTGAGGAAATCATTATGGAAATGTCAGTAAGTCCACCCTTCCGGGGGAACCGCGCGTACATCGGTATGGGGAGCAACCTGGGTGATTCCCTCGACCTCCTGCGAAGCGCCACCGCGCGGCTGGCCGGGCTGGGCGCCGTCGTGGCTGCCTCACCCCTCTACGAGACGGATCCGGTCGGGTATGAGGATCAGCCGGCATTCCTGAACGCCGTGGTGCTGCTGGATACGACGCTCGAGCCGGACGACCTGCTGGACGCGCTGCTGGCAATCGAGGCCGAGTTCCACCGCGAGCGCACGGTGCGCTGGGGGCCGCGCACGCTCGACCTCGACCTGCTCTGGTACGAAGGCGTCACGCGGAGCGACGAACGGCTCACGCTGCCGCATCCGCGGGCGCACGAGCGGGAGTTCGTGCTGCGGCCGCTGGTCGACCTCGACCCGGAGCTGCCGCTGGCCGGGTCGACGGCGTCGGAGCTGCTGCGACGGCTGCCCAATCAGGGCGTGCGACTCGCGCAGGCAACGATCACGTAGTCGCGCCGACAGGTCGATGGAGCCGGCATGGGCTCGCATGGAGCCTTGGGTGCGGTTGTCATGCTCGGCCGAGAAGCATCCTGTCGCAAGGCGTAGACTTCGTTCCATGTCTCATATCGACGATCTCGAGGAATACGACGCCGAGCTGGAGCTGCGCCTCAAGCGCGAGTACGCCACCGTGTTCGGCCTCTTCAAGTACTGCGTGCTGACCGCGGAGGCGACCTACCTCTGCAACGAGATCACGGTCGAGCGCAACGACCAGGCCGCCTACCCGTTCGCCCGGCTGCTGATGACAGACGTGTGGGTGTGGGACAAGAGCCGGCCCACCCGGATCATCCCGCGCACGGAGGTCCACACCACGCAGGACGTCACGATCGAAGAGCTGAAGACGGATGACGGGATCGAGACGACGCTGCCGCGCGGGTTCGAGCTGACGGACGACTGACGTGATCCTCTAACGTCACGCGCGTGCTGCTCGCGATCGACGTCGGAAACACCCAGACGGTCGTCGGCCTGTACGACGGTGACAGGCTGGCGGAGCACTGGCGCACGGCCAGCGTCCGCGGACGCACGGCCGATGAGGTGGCCGTCGCGCTGCAGGGGCTGCTCTCCGTGCGTAGCCGCGGGTTCGGCGACGTCACCGCCACGGTCGCATCGAGCGGCGTGCCCCAGCTGGCGGAAGCGCTGCGCCAGGCGGCCAGCGTCCACCTCGGGCACGAGGCGCTGATCGTCGGTCCCGCCACCGACCACGGGCTCGAGCTGCGGGTGGAGAATCCCCCGGAGGTCGGCGCCGACCGGATCGCGAACTGCGTGGCGGCGCTGGCGCTGGCCGGCGGCCCGCTGGTGGTCGTCGACTTCGGCACGGCGATCAACTTCGACGCCGTGTCCGCCGACGGTGCCTTCCTCGGAGGCGCCATCGCGCCGGGTTTGCAGGTGGCCGTGGAGGCGCTCGGGGAGCGGGCCGCACGCCTGTTCCAGATCGAGCTGCGCGCGCCGGCCCGGGCGATCGGCCGCACGACCGCGGAGAACATGCAGTCGGGAGCGATCTTCGGCTACGCCGGGCTCGTCGACGGCCTCGTGCGGCGATTCGCTGCGGAGCTGGGCGGGCGCCCCACGGTGATCGCGACCGGCGGGCTGGCCACCGTCGTGGCGCCGCACTGCGACACGGTCGACCGGGTGGAGCCGTGGCTCACCCTGGAAGGGCTGCGGCTGATCTGGCAGCGAGCCGGCCAGGCGGCCTGACGGCTCACACGCGCCGAAAGCCGCCGGCCCTCGAGGACGGCCTCGGGGCGAGCCGGGGGTGGCGGGTCAGCGCGGCATGAACATCTGTGCATCGTTTCCGCCGCCCGAGGCCAGCCGGGCCCCGACGGCGAGCAGCTCCGCGCCCTCAGGGCCTGCCTCGAACCAGCGGACGGCGGCCGGGCTGACGCGGAGCGCGTCCCGCGGCCGCATCGCGACGGCGTGGTCGCCGACGTGGGCGGTGGCGGCTCCGGCGAGCAGCACGTAGATCTCCTCCTGCGAAGCATGGCGGTGCGAGAACGGCTGGGCCGCCTCCGGTCGCATGCGATAGAACGCGACGCCGAGCTGATCCGCCTCGAGCGGCCCGGTCGCAAAGCGCGCCTCGTGCACCTCGCCCAGGCCGAACGCCGGCGCCGAGTCCTTCACATCGTCGAGGTTGATCAGCGTGTGGTCGGCCATGCCGCGGCGCCGGTCAGGCGCCCTCGTCCAGCACCTCGTCGCCGATCCGCTCACGCAGCAGCGGCAGCACGTCGTCGGGCTCGGGATAGCGGCCGATCATCTGCTTGGTGAACAGCAGCTCGTCGTCGACGTGCACGTCGAAGATGCCGCCGGTGCCGGGCACCAGCTCGAGCACCGTCAGCAGCGGGCCCCACCCGCCGATGATCTTCGCCGCCAGACCGGCGGCGTTCGGCGTCGCCCCTCAGGGGACGCAGTATTCGATGCGGACGACGTGGGTGGCGCGTGGCATCGCGGCAGCGTAGCGACGCACCGCGCTTCGCCGCTACCCGCCGCCGTAGATCGAGATCGGCAGGTCGAGCGTGCGGTCGCTGTCGGTGTCGGGCAGCGCGGCCATCTCGGCCTCCGCCTCGGCCAGCAGCGGCAGCGCTTGCGGGCACGCGTCGAGCAGCACCGCCTCGGCCAGCTCCACGGAGGGAGCCTGGGTCAGCTCGACCCGCAGCTCCTTCGCTCCGTCCAGGCCGCGCAGGTACCACCCGTAGAACTTGCGGAGGAACCCGACCGACCGCTCCTCGCCCATCTCCCGGACGACCTCGCGCATGAACCGGACGAGCTCCGCCACGACCTCGGCTCGGCTCGGCTGCTGGGCGCCGCCCTCGGCCATCTCGCGCAGCGCCCACGGCCGACCCTGGGCGCCGCGGCCGATCATCACCGCGGCGGCGCCGGTCTCGGCCAGCACCCGCTCGGCGGTGGGGCCGTCGGTGATGTCACCGGACGCCATCACCGGCACCGACACGCTGTCCACCAGCTCGGCGGTAAGGGCGTGGTCGGCTGTGCCGGTGTACATCTGCTGCGCGCTGCGCGGGTGAAGCGTGAGGGCCGCGACGCCGACCGCCTCCAGCTTCGGCCCCAGCTCGAGCGCCGTGCGCGAGCCGTTGCGGACGCCGCGGCGCATCTTCACCGTGACGGGCACCTCAACGGCGTCGACCACCGCGCCCGCCAGGCGGCACGCGAGGTCGTGATCCTCGAGCGCGCTCGCGCCGGCTCCCGTCTTGGTCACCTTGCGCACCGGGCACCCGAAGTTGATGTCGACGATGTCCGCGCCCGCCTCGACCACCATCTCGGCGGCCTCGGCCATCCGCTCAGGCTCCGAGCCGAAGATCTGCACAGCCAGCGGGTGCTCGTCCCGGGCGATGCGCAGGTAGCCGAGCGTCCGCTCGTTGCCGTAGGAGAGGCCGCACGATGACACCATCTCGCTGCAGACGAGCCCCGCCCCGAAGCGGCGGCCCTGACGGCGAAAGGCCTGGACGGAGACGCCCGCCATGGGCGCCAGCACGATTCGCGAGGGGATCTCGATGTCGCGGATCCGCCAGGAGGAGGAGAGGCCGGGCATGCGGCGAAGGGTACCCGAGCCTGCAGTTCGTGCTGCATGTCACGTGCTGGTTGACGAGATGCGCGGGCGGCGGGTACAATCCGGCGTTCCGCGGTGTTCGCCGATGGAAAACCGCTGCAAATGTGCGGTTTCGGTGAGCGCCGCGTACGCACGCAGTCGCGCGGTTCCGGCACGGGCCGCGATCACACCACCAGGGGATCTGTTGTGGAGAAAGACGTCATCCTCACCCAGAGCGGGTACGACAAACTGAAGGCGACGATCGAGGAGCTGGAGACGGTGAAGCGCCGCGAGGTGGCCGACCGGATCAAGGCCGCTCGTGAGTTCGGAGACATCTCCGAGAACTCGGAGTACGACGACGCGAAGAACGAGCAGGCGCTGCTCGAGAACCGCATCGCCCGGCTGAAGGAGCAGCTCCGCGCCGCCCGCGTGATCGACACGACCGACATCCCCAAGGATGTGGTGTCGATCGGCTCCAAGGTGAAGGTGAAGTACGTCGACGACGGCGAGACCGACGAGTACGAGATCGTCGGTTCCGCCGAGGCCGACCCTGCGAACAACCGGCTCTCGAACGAGTCGCCGGTGGGCAAGGCCGTGCTCGGCCACAAGAAGGGCGACGTGGTCGAGGTGGCCGCGCCGAGCGGCTCCATCAAGCTCCAGATCGTCAGCATCAAGGCGGCGTAGCCGGCTCCAGCCATGTGCCCGCGGCGTAGACTGCGCGCCCGATGACCGAGCCGCCTGACGCCGAGCAGAAGGACGCGGAGCAGCAGATCCGCGGCGACCGCCTGGCCAAGGTCGAGGCGCTTCGCTCGGCCGGCGGCGAGCCGTACCCGACCAGCTTCGAGGGGAGGGTGCCGACCGCCGAGGTGCGCGCGCGCTACGAGGGGCTCGAGGCCGGCGCGGAGACGGGCGAGCGCGTTCGGGTGGGCGGGCGCATCATGGGCCGCCGAGGGCACGGCAAGGCGCAGTTCCTCGACCTCGACGACGGTGCCGCCCGCATCCAGCTGCACGCGACGGCGGACGCCACGCCCGACTACGAGGCGTTCGGCGACCTCGACCTGGGCGACGTGATCGGCGTCGATGGCGAGGTGTTCCGGAGCCGCCGCGGCGAGCTGTCGGTGCGAGTCCAGGGCTGGCAGCTGCTGGCGAAGTGCCTGCGGCCGCTGCCCGAGAAGTGGCACGGGCTGACCGACACGGAGCTGCGGTATCGCCACCGGTACGTCGACCTGATCACGAGCGAGGAGTCACGCCGCGACGCGGTGGCCCGCTCGCGCGCGATCACCGCAATCCGGTCGACGCTCGACGAGGCCGGCTTCGTGGAGGTCGAGACCCCGGTGCTGCAGCCGATCTACGGCGGCGGCGCCGCCCGGCCGTTCACCACCGAGTCGCAGGAGTACGAGCGCACGCTCTACCTGCGGATCGCGACCGAGCTCTACCTGAAGCGCCTGATCGTGGGTGGGCTCGACCGGGTGTACGAGCTGGGGAAGGACTTCCGCAACGAGGGCGTCAGCTTCAAGCACAGCCCGGAGTTCACGATGCTCGAGTGGTACCAGGCATACGCGGACTACCGCGACGGCATGGCCCTGGTGGAGCAGGTGGTGTCGCGCGCGGGCGCCGCCGTGGGGTGTGAGATCGACCTGACGCCGCCGTGGCCGCGGCGGACGCTGCGCGACGCGATCATCGAGGAGGCGGGCATCGACCCGCTTGCCGACCGCGACCGCGACCGGCTGGTGCGGTTCATGCAGGACCAGGGCCTCGACACGTCGGGCGACCGCACGTGGGCAAACGCGGTCGACCACCTGCTCGGCCACTTCGTCGAGGCGCGGACGACGACGCCGGTGTTCATCGTCGACTATCCGGTCGAGCTGTCGCCGTTCTCGAAGCGGAAGGCCGGCGACCCGACGCTGGTGGAGCGGTTCGAGCCGCTCTGCAACGGCATGGAGCTCGGCAACGGGTACAGCGAGCTGAACGACCCGATCGAGCAGCGGGCGCGGTTCGAGGAGCAGCGGCGCGCCGCGGCGATGGGGGACGAGGAGACCCAGCCGATGGACGAGGACTACCTGCTGGCGCTCGAGTACGGGATGCCGCCGACGTGCGGGGTGGGCATCGGCATCGACCGGCTGATGATGGTGCTGCTCGACCGGCCGTCGATCCGCGAGGTGATCCTGTTCCCCGCGATGCGGCCGCGATCCGAGCCCGGCGTGCCCTGACGCCGGGTGGCGGAAAAGTGCCAGGCACTTTTCCGCCACCCCCGCGATTGGTGCACTACCGGCACCGCCGTATCGGCTTGGTAACGGAATGGTTCCCGTGCGTCCGCCGCGGCTAGCGTGGGCGCATGACGGCCCTTGCCACACCTTCAGCCTGTTCCCGGCAGGGCCGCCTGCCGGCCGCCCTCGGGCTCGCATCCGTCGTCCTGCTGGCCGCCGCGTTCCGATGGGCCCACCACTGGGGGCCCGTGGCCGACTCGATCGTCGCCGCGTGGGCCGCGACGACCGTGGCCGCCCTGGTCGTCGGCATCCGGCGTGCGCCCGGCCCTGGCCGCCGCGCCGCCCTGCTTGGGCTCGCGCTGGCCGGCGTGTCGGTGGCGGCGCTGGTGGTGACCGGGGTCGCAATGGCCGCGGGCGCCGACCCGGCCGCCGGCTGCGGCGGGGGCTGACGGCTCCCCATTCGCGGGCTCCGAAACTGCCCCTCAAGGGACGCTTCGCACACGCCGAATACACGGCCACGAACCGGCCGGCGCGAGAATGGCCCGGCAGGGCCGGGTGGTATACTTGCCTGGTCTACCTCCCCGGACGGACCGTCAGACAGATCGTGCCACGAGGCACGCGACTTGACGGGCCGCGGTCGGGGCATTTCTCAACACCAGACTTCATTACCGACGAGCGAGAGGAAAGGGGGCACGAGGATGTTTGAACGGTTCACTGAGCGTGCCCGGCAGGTCGTCGTCCTGGCCCAGGACGAGGCGCGCACGCTCAAGCACAACTACATCGGCACGGAGCACATCCTGCTTGGCCTCCTTCGCGAGGAGGAGGGCCTTGCTGCGCGCGTCCTCGAGTCGCTCGACATCACCGTGGAGGAGGTGCGCGCGCAGGTCGCCCGCATCGTCGGCCAGGGCGATGAGGTCACCACCGGCCAGATCCCGTTCACGCCACGCGCCAAGAAGGTGCTCGAGCTGGCGCTGCGAGAAGCGCTGTCGCTCGGCCACAACTACATCGGCACCGAGCACATCCTGCTCGGCCTCGTCCGCGAGAACGAGGGCGTTGCCGCTCGCATCCTGCTGGACTTCGACGCCGACGCCGAGAAGATCCGCAACGAGATCATCCGCATGCTGTCCGGCCCCGGCCGGCGGCAGCAGGGCGCCGGCGCAGCCAGCGAGAAGGGCCAGAAGAGCTCGAAGCTGCTCGACCAGTTCGGCCGCAACCTGACCAAGCTGGCCACCGAGGGCAAGCTCGACCCGGTGGTCGGGCGCCAGAACGAGATCGAGCGCGTCATGCAGATCCTGTCCCGCCGCACCAAGAACAACCCGGTGCTGATCGGCGAGCCGGGCGTCGGCAAGACGGCCGTCGTCGAGGGGCTGGCACAGCGCATCTCGGGGAACCAGGTGCCCGAGCTGCTGAAGGGCAAGCAGATCTACACGCTTGACCTGGCAGCCCTGGTCGCCGGGTCGAAGTACCGCGGCGAGTTCGAGGAGCGGCTGAAGAAGGTCATGAAGGAGATCGCCCAGCGGGGCGACATCATCCTGTTCATCGACGAGCTCCACAACCTGGTCGGCGCGGGCGCGGCCGAGGGCGCGATCGACGCCGCCTCGATCCTGAAGCCGGCGCTGGCACGCGGCGAGCTGCAGACGATCGGCGCGACGACGCTGGACGAGTACCGCAAGTACCTCGAGCGCGACTCCGCCCTCGAGCGCCGCTTCCAGCAGATCAAGGTGGAAGAGCCCTCGATCGACGACACCGTGCAGATCCTGCGCGGGCTGCGCGACCGCTACGAGGCGCACCACCGCGTCCGCATCACCGACGAGGCGCTGCAGGCGGCGGCCGAGCTGTCCGACCGCTACATCCAGGAGCGGCAGCTGCCCGACAAGGCCATCGACCTGATCGACGAGGCCGCGTCACGGATGCGCATCAAGCTGATGACCGCACCTCCGGTGCACAAGGAGCTCGACGAGGAGATCGAGACCGTGCGCAAGGAGAAGGAGGCCGCGATCGAGGCGCAGGAGTTCGAGAAGGCCGCGAACCTCCGCGACACCGAGCGCAAGCTGACGCTGAAGAAGCGCGAGATGGAGGACAACTGGAAGTCCTCCGGTGAGGCCGACCAGGCGCAGATCGCCGAGGAGGAGATCGCGGACATCGTCTCGATGTGGACGGGGATCCCGGTCTTCAAGCTGACCGAGGC
>Ga0066662_10000658_pt1 | contig 15249 bp, 15 predicted proteins | sample GraSoiAngelo_111_FD_133939 | JGI IMG/M metagenome (GOLD analysis project Ga0066662, IMG submission 133939) | Grasslands soil microbial communities from the Angelo Coastal Reserve, California, USA - 14_0903_12_40cm | ecosystem: Environmental > Terrestrial > Soil > Grasslands | place: USA...
CCCATGTTGATTTATCTCATTCGCCAGGAAATGTTCAGCCTTAACTGTTGCAAGAACCTCGCAAGTCACCTCCCCCGGCATTGTCCGTCAGGCATTGACTCGCACTTTTAATTGCACCCGGCGTCAGGAACGCCATTCCTGGCCCACCACCACGGCCCGTTGGTTTTCTCCCAAATGGCGGCGTAGTAATCAGTGCCCGCAACGTTGTACCCGCTCAAGTCTTTGAGACGGTATCCCTGCTTCGACATCTCATCAAACGCCTGCTGATACTGCGAGGAAGTCATGTTATGCCGGGCAGTCCAGGCCGGGCCCGCCGACTTTTCAAAGATGGCAGCAAAATGTGGCGAGCCGCCGCTGGAGTATCCGCTCACATGCAGCAGCCGATATCCCTGCTTAGTGTAGTTATCAAAGGCTTGCTGATACTCAGTGCTGCTGAGATTGCCGCGCGCCTCCCATGCCCCACCGGCTTTCTTTTCCCAAATACCCTCGTAGCGGACGGCGCCGTTTGCTTCGTGCGCGCTGATCCAGGTGAGCCGGAATCCCTGCTTCACAAGATCGTTGAAAGTCTTCTGGTAGTCGGCTTCAGAGAGACCGGCGCGTGCCTGCCATTCCGGCCCTGCTTCCTTGATCCACAGAGCGGAATAGCGCTCCACAACAAATATCACTGCCGTCAAACCGATTTTGAATGCTTTCATTCCTCTCTCCTTACCTGAGATTTTCGCCAACTGCAGCCATCACCCGGTCTCCCGACCATCCGCTGGCGAAGCCGGATGTCCTACACTATTTCTTCCATGTCCCGGTTGACCCGCACACAGCTTGCTGCATACATCTTTCTCTGCCTGGTTTGGGGCAGCACATGGCTGGCCATCCGCGCACTGGTCGCAGATGTGCCACCTTTCAAAGCCGCTGCCATTCGTTTTCTGATTGCTGCTGGAATACTATTCGCGTGGGCCGGCTTTCGCAAAGCAAAATGGCCCAGGGATGAGCGCCAGTGGAATGCCATCTTCATCCTGAGCTTTTCCATCATGGCCATTCCCTACGGACTGCTGTTCTGGGCCGAGCAGTATGTCAGCTCCTCCATGACGGCGGTATTGTTTTCCGCCATGCCGCTGGCTGTAGCGCTGTTTACGCCTCTGATGATGCATCGTCATGCCCCGCGCCAGGCCGTTTTTGCCATGCTGGTAGCCCTGGGAGGGCTGCTGGTGCTTCTCTATACCCAGTTGGCGGGCACCAGACGCATGCTGTTGGGTGGCGTTGCCGTGCTTGCAGCCATGCTGCTCAGCGCATGGTCCGTGGTCTTTGCCAAAAAGCGCCTGCATGATGCCGATCCTGCGGTTGCCACCGGACTGCAACTGCTGATTGGCTCGCTCGGCCTGTTCTGGGCTACGTGGGCCCTGGAGTCTCATAAGCAAACGCATTGGTCGAGACCGGCGATTATCGCCATAGCCTTTCTCATTACGTTTGGTTCGGCTGCGGCATTCGCGGTGTATTACTGGCTCTTGAAACAGATCCAGCCCTACCAGATCGCCAGCATCAGCCTGATCACTCCGGTGATTGCAGTTCTGGAGGGATCTCTTGCATATCATGAACCGGTGCCGTGGATGATGATTGTCGCTATTGCCGTGGTGCTTGGGTCGGTAGGAGTCGTCTTGTATGCCGAAGCGGCAAGTCAGGAACTCGTGTCTTTACGTCAGCCAACCGGGCTAGAATAACAACAAAATTGCTTATTAAAGGATAGAAGGCTATTCTTTAATAACGCAAATCCTTGTTCAAGGTTCATATTTCGGGTTAACCATCAAGGGAAACGAGTGGCGCAGCCAAATTCGAGGCTCGGAACGTACATCAAGACGGCCACTGCGGGCGAATCCGTTCAGGCCTTCATGCCACCGCCCCTGCCTCCAACGCCACCGTTGGATATGCGGCCACTGCAGAAGCCGCTCGAAAATGCGAATCAGGCTCTCGGGCGGCTGGATGGCCTGGCAAGCCTGATTCCGGATACGAACCTGTTTCTCTATATCTATATACGCAAAGAGGCCGTGCTTTCTTCTCAAATTGAAGGAACCCAATCCTCGCTTTCGGATATTCTTCTCTTTGAAAACGAGATAATACCCGGAGTGCCCCTTCATGACGTTGAAGAAGTTTCAAACTACGTAGCGGCAATGCAGCATGGCCTGCGTAGAATCGCGGAGGGCTTTCCGTTATCGTTGCGCCTGATTCGTGAGATGCACAAGATATTGCTTCGCGGTGGCCGTGGTGCAGGCAAAATGCCCGGTCAATTTCGAACATCTCAAAACTGGATAGGCGGAACACGCCCTGGAAATGCAATATATGTTCCTCCACCGCCAGACCGGCTCATGGAGTGTCTGGACAGTTTTGAACGGTTCTTACACTATGAGTCCGCGAACCTTCCATTGATGATCCAGGTGGGTATGATTCATGCGCAATTTGAAACCATCCATCCCTTTCTCGATGGCAATGGCCGGCTGGGACGGCTGCTTATATCGCTGCTGCTTTGTGCAAAGAGCGTGCTCCGAGAGCCCCTCCTATATCCGAGTCTTTATTTCAAGGTTCATCGTGCGCAATATTATGATCTCCTGCAGAACGTGCGAACTCGGGGAGAGTGGGAAAACTGGCTCTCGTTTTTCCTGGAAGGCATTGAGGTTACAGCCCGGCAAGCCGCCGATGTGGTCACGGAAAGCCTGCATCTCTTTGAAAGAGACCGTAAGCGCATAGAGACGCTTGGCCGCTCAGCGCCCTCGGCTTTGCGCGTTCACGCATTCATACAGAAAAAGCCCATCATTACAATCGGACCAACCGCCAAAGCGCTCCATTTGTCTGTGCCGACCGTTACTAATTCGCTCGCTGGATTGAAAAAGCTTGGGATTGCAAAAGAGGTCACAGGAAATCGCAGAAACCGACTATTCTCATATTCTGGATACCTGAAGCTTATAACTGAGGGAACAGAACCGCTCTAATCCAATCAGGAGACCACATGCGAAAAATTCTACTCGTTCTTCTTGTGCTTTTTGCGGCGTTGTCTCTGGTCAGCGCGCAATCACTTCCGCCGGTTTCCACTTTCTCCATTGTCGCCATCGATCCCCAGAATGGCGACCTGGGCGTAACGGTGGCATCGAGATATTTCTCTGTAGGCTCTGTTGTGCCCTGGGGCATGGCGGGCGTGGGCGCAGTGGCCACGCAGGCCAATGTGAACGTCGGCTATGGTCAGCAGGCCATTGATCTGCTCCGGCAGGGAATGACGGCGCAGCAGGTACTGCAGAAGATCATGGAAGATGACAAATTTCCCGGCAAAGATGGACGCCAGATCGCGATTGTAGACGCCAAAGGCAACGTGGCTGCCTACACCGGGCCGAATGCGCCGAAATGGGCTGGGGACAGGCAGGGAAAAACCTGGTCGGCTCAGGGAAACATTCTGGTTGGGCCGCAGGTACCGGAAGCCATGGGCAAAGCTTTTGAGAGCACCCAGGGAGAGCTGGCGGAAAAATTGTTTGCCGCGTTAAAGGCTGGCGATGCTGCCGGTGGCGATTCCCGTGGACGCCAGTCAGCCTCCATGCTGGTTTTGAGAAAAGGCGGCGGCCGCAATATCAACAATGACCGCTACATTTACATCAACGTGGACGACAATCCTGATCCGTTCACCGAACTGCGCCGCCTGCTGGATTTAAATCTGGCTTACAACTATGGCGACCAGATGTTCAAGGCGCTTTCCGCCAACGATCTTCCCAAGGCAAAAATGGCGGCCCAGAAGATGATCCAATACCGGCCTGATGGCGCCAATGGCCACATGCAGCTTGGCTTTCTCGATTATGCTACGGGAGACAAACAGGGTTCGCTGGATGAGTTCAACAAGGCCAGGAATCTCAACAAAGATTTTGATAACCAATGGAAAGAGGAAGCGAACTCCCCGCCATTCAAAAATATGCTGGATGACAAGGAATTTCTGAAGAAACTGTTTCCAGCCGGAGTGCCACAGTGAGGAAATCGGGAGATCGGTTGATCTGGTGACCGGGTGACCGGAGTTGAAATTCAAGCGGTAATAGAATCGCCGACTAAAAGACCCAGCCTCCGCGCGCGGATCGCCTTCCAACTGGTGCGCGCCGTGGTCAAGGGATGGCCGCGAAATGACAGTGCTGCATTGGTGCGCCGGGCACGAAGAGTCTTCGGACAACCAGGATGGCTCAGGTTTATGCAGACCCGCGGAGTAGCGATAGAAGAAATCCCAGGCGATATTGCTGGAGAATGGCTTACTCCAGAAAAGTTTTGCTCTTATGATCCTGTACTGCTGTATCTGCACGGTGGAGGTTATGTAAGCTGCTCACCGCAGACCCACCGGCCCATTACGACCGCGCTGGCACGCTTGCTGGGCTGGCGCGTCTTTTCTCTTGCTTATCGTCTGGCGCCCGAACATCCATTTCCCGCAGCCCTCGATGATGCTGTCAATTGCTATCACTGGCTGGTGGCAGCCGGTTTCAAAGCCGAGCACATCGCGGTTGCCGGTGACTCTGCCGGTGGTGGATTGGCCATGGCCATGATGGTCCGTCTGCGTGATGAACGCTCCCCATTGCCTGCCTGTGCCGCCTGCCTGTCACCATGGGTTGATTTGACTGATGAATCGCAACCTACCAATACAGACTCGTGCGCCATGTTCGTTGCCGAAGATGGTCCCGCATTTGCCAAAGTTTATCTGAATGGCGCCGCAGCGAAATCTTCACTTGCGTCTCCGCTCTATGCGGATCTTACGCGGTTGCCGCCATTGCTGGTACAGGTGAGCAGCACGGAAATGCTCTTCGATGATTCTCAACGCCTGCACGATAAAGCTGTGGCTTGTGGCGTGGAAAGCAAGCTTCATATCTATCCCAATGTGCCTCATGTCTGGCAGATGTTTGCCGGAGTCATGCCTGAAGCCGATCAGGCGCTCAGAGAAATTGCAGATTTCATTACGGCAAAGATTGGAAGCATTCAGTCTGCTGCGAAACTTGAATCCACCTCCTAAATGCTTCGGACATTGCCCAGGGCTATTGATACCTGCATTCATAATGTCCTGTTCGCACAGAAATATGCCGCCCGCTAAAGCGGGCTCGGACATTCTTTGTTCTTTTTACCCACAGCTTGCGCTGTGGGCGAGCAAGAATCTCGCCAGCTTCGCTGGCTTGAATTCTTCTTCAACATGGAGCTGACGGTATAGATAATGGTTCGATCTGATTGTATTGTGCTGTTCTGGTGTAGTCTTGTCCATGTCTTTCCGCAGGCGTATCATGCAGATTTTCACGAACATTTCGACGGATCAATCCATCTACCGACTACCGAGGAGACGCCATGAATCGCTCATCGCACCGTTTCACTGTGATCCTGTTGCTTGTAGCTGCTGTTGCAGGTTTGATTGCTGGTTGTAAGAAGGGCGGCGGCGGTGATGGTATCACCATTGGGGTGGTCCTTCCCATCACGGGGCGCGAGGGCAAGCCAGGGCAGTATCAGCGCGAAGGCATCGAGCTGGCCATCAAGCAGATCAACGACAAGGGCGGCCTCACAGTGAACGGGAAGAAACTCCAGTTGAAAGAGGTCTTTTACGACGATGGCTCAGATTCGGCCAAATCTGCATCGCTGGTCGAGCGGGCGATTAGCTCTGATAGTGCAACCGCAGTGCTGGGCGGCTACTCGACCGCCCTGGGGCAGGCTGAATCCGTAATTCCCGATCGTTACCAAACTCCCTGGATCACCACCGGAGCGGCGGCCAGCACCATCTTCAACCATGGCTACCAGTACACCTTTGGCACGCTCAGTCCGACCACTTTGCTTGGCGGGATTACCGCTGAGTTTTTGGGCGCGCAGGTGGACCAAGGAAAGCTTAAAAAAGGCTTGAAGATTGCCATGGCTGTGGAGAATACAGACCACGGCGTCGACTACGCCCAGGGGATTGAAGACTGGATTAAGCAGCATCCGGGTTACTTCACGATCGTGTTCAACGAAAAATTTGACCTCGGCTCCCCGGATTTTTCCGGACTTCTGCAGAAAATCAAAAGCGCCAAAGCCGATATTTTTCTCGCCGACGCTCACCTGGCGGACTACATCACCATGCAGCGCCAGTATCTGCAGAACGGCCTGCATCATCAGATGATCAGCTACGGCGCTCGCGGGCCTGAAGCCGATGCGAAGAAGGCTCTCGGCGCGGGAACCGATTACATCTTTGCCGGTATCTGGTGGTCAAAGAAGCTGCAATATCCGCAGGAACAGAAGTTCGTCAACGATTACAAGCAGTTCACCGGACGCGAGCCCGATTCATGGTATGCGGCCACCGCTTACGACGGCATGCGCGCACTCGCACTGGCAATCGAGCAGGCCAACAGCACCGATAAGACTGCCATTCGTGATGCCCTGCGCAAAGTAGAATTGAAAGACTCTCTGCTTCCCGGAGGCGCCATGAAATTCGGACCAAACGGGCAAGTTGGCAATGGCTTCCTGATCGTGCAGAACAAACCTGGCGACAAAGTGGATATCGTGTTCCCGAAAGATGTGGCCACGGGTGACGCGATTGCACCCATCCCAGCCAAATGACCGCAGTTGAATTTATCAACCTGCTCATTTCGGCACTGCTGCTGGCGGGGCTGTATGCAGCCGTGGCAGTCGGGATGACTATCATTTACGGCGTCATGAAAATCGTGAACCTGGCGCATGCCGGGTTCATGATGCTGGGCGCCTACTTTAATTACGAGCTTTTCGAGTGGCTGCATCTTGATCCAATGGCCGGTGCGCTGCTTTCGCTGCCGGTATTTTTCGTCTTCGGTATGGGTGTGCACTGGCTGCTGGTGCGCTGGCTGCCCAAGTCTGACCAGCCCACACTCTCCTCGCTGCTGCTCATGTTCGGCTTCTGGCTGGTTCTGCAGAATGTTGGCTACCTGATCTGGGGCAACTCAGATCGCGCCATTCTCACTGCTCACCGCCGGACTCTTCCCTTGGGACCAATCACCATTCCAACAGCGGGCCTGGTGGTGTTTATTGCGGCCGTGACTTGCCTGGCGGTTCTTCAGTTCATCCTGCATAAAAGCTGGTTTGGCAGATCGGTCACTGCTCTCATTCAGAATCCTTATGCGGCACAGATTGTAGGAGTAGACCACCAGAAAACCTCGCAACTGACGTTTGGCCTGGGCACTGCGTTTGCGGGATTCGCAGGCGCGCTTATGGCCATGCTGTTCTCCTTTAATCCTGATTTCGGACGGCCCTTCCTGGTGCGCGCCTTTGTGATCATCGTGCTCGGAGGCCTGGAATCCGTTACGGGAGTCGCCTTTGGAGCGTTGATCCTGGCCCTGATTGAAACCTTCGGCATTCTCTTTATACCTGCCGGATATCAGCCAGCAATTTCCTTTGGCCTGCTGGTGGTGGTGCTGCTGGTCTTTCCCACCGGCATTGCCGGGCTGCTGAAACGAAAATGGCGGCTGGCATGAAGTTTGCCCCGGGATTTCTTCCATGGGTGCTGCTGGCCGTATTGATCATCCTGCCGGCTTTGGGGCTGTCTCCAAACATCACCCGTCTCTTATTCATCACTCTGGTGTGGACGACCACCAGCATCGCCTGGAACCTGCTGGGTGGTTTCGCCGGACAGGTCTCCTTTGGCTTTGCCGTGTTTTATGGACTGGGCGCGTACACAGCCGCGCTGCTCATCGATAGAGGGGTGAATCCGTACCTGGCGTTTATGGCGTCAGCGGTGGTGGCAGTGATTGCCTCTTTTCTTATCGGCCTGCCTACATTCCGTCTGCGTGGGCCGTACTTTGCCATTGCCACAATCGGCGTAACTGAAGCGGTGCGGGTGGTCATGAGCAATCTTTCCATCACGGGTGGGGCAAGCGGCTTTCGCATTTCTGAGCATGGGCCCTTCCGGCAGGTTCATCATTACTACACCGCATTAGGGGCAGCAGCCATCGCCGTCGCCATATCCATCCTGGTTTCCAGCAGCCGTTTCGGGCTGGCGTTGCGCGCCATCCGGCAGGATGAAGATGCCGCTGCCGGTCTGGGAGTGAATCCTTATCAATGCAAATTGTGGACGCATGGCCTGGCAGCAGCATTGACCGGGATGGCAGGCGGCATCTATGCGCGCTATGCCGGTTACATTCATCCCCAGGGAGTGTTTGCCTTTGCCACCAGCATCTCCATTCTGCTTATGCCGGTGATCGGCGGCGTTGGTACGGTCTGGGGCGCAGTCCTCGGCGGAGTTATTTTTGGTATTGTGGAAGAAGAACTGGTCGCGAACTTTCCCCAGATACATCTGCTGCTCTACGGCACTCTGTTGATACTGATTATCCTGTTCGAGCCGGATGGACTGCTGGGATTATTGCGAAGACTTTTCAGAAGATATGGGCGAGATTCTCAAAGTAAAGAGGCTGACCAAGCACTTTGGGGGCGTAGCCGCCTTGAAGGACGTGAGCTTTGAAATCCCCGAACGTCACATCTGCGGCTTCATCGGACCGAACGGTGCAGGGAAGACTACACTCTTCAGCATAATCACCGGAGCTTTTCCTCCTTCTGCCGGCAGCATCGAGTTGCGCGGCAATGATGTGACTGGAATGAAAGCTGCGGCGCTGGTGAAGCTCGGAGTGGCGCGCACCCATCAGATCGTGCGTCCGTTCAAGGCCATGACGGTATTGGAAAACGTGCAGGTAGCCGTCCATTTTGGCAGGCAGCCTATTGCTGCGACGGCCGCAGCCCGTGAACAGGCGATGAATGTGCTGAAGCTCGTAGGCTTGGAGGCGAAGGCCAGCAGCCTGGCGTCAGTTCTATCCCTGGGACAACAGAAGCGCCTGGAAGTGGCGCGCGCGCTGGCCACCGGCCCGGATCTCCTGCTGCTCGACGAAATATGCGGCGGGCTTACTTCCGCAGAGACCCGTGACATGCTCCACCTGCTTCAGGACATTCGCGAACGCGGCGCCACCATCATGTATGTGGAGCATGACATGAAAGCAGTCATGGCGGTATGCGATCGCATCACCGTTCTGAATTTCGGCCAAAAACTCGCCGAGGGCACACCGCAGGAAATCCAGAACAACGAGGCCGTTATCACCGCCTATCTGGGCAAGCCTGTTCCAGGGGAGCATCCCAGTGCCTGAAGTTCCGGAAAAGCTCCTCCTGGTTGAAAATCTCGAAGTGCGTTACGGTGCCACGCAGGTATTGTGGGGCATTTCATTTTCCGTGGTGAAGCACGCCGTCACTTGCATCATCGGCTCCAACGGCGCGGGCAAAACCACCACGCTGAATGCCATCGCTGGGGTTCTCCCGGTGAAGGGCGGGAGCATCCGGCTGGACGGCAAGCCGATTACAGCGCTGCCTTCGCGAGAACGCGTGAAGCGCCACATTGCTCTCGTTCCTGAAGGACGCCAGCTCTGGGCCGGCATGAGCGTGGAAGACAATCTGCTCATGGGGTGTTATCTTCCGGCGTTGCGCAGCCGGGCCCATTTGAATCTTTCGCGTGTCTACGATCTGTTCCCGCGCCTTAAAGAACGCCGCCGCCAGTTGGCCGGAACGCTCTCTGGGGGAGAGCAGCAGATGTGCGCCATCGGAAGAGGATTGATGTCAGAGCCACAACTGCTGATGCTCGATGAGCCATCTTTAGGTCTGGCGCCCATTCTGGTGGAAGAAATTTTCGGATTGATCCGCGATATTGCCAGACAGGGAATGACCATTCTGCTGGTTGGCCAGAACATCCACTACACGCTCCAGGTATCAACCTACGGGTATGTCATGGAGGTTGGAAAGATCGCACTCGGAGGCCCAAGCGAGATGCTCTTGAACCATGAGCACGTCCGGCGTGCCTATCTTGGGATTGCGTAAATTGTTAGAAGATGGATTGAGAGCAGACGATTTCTACATCAGGGTGTTGCTGGCTGCCAGGCGCAGCAGGTTGCGGAACTTGGCGGTGTTTTCATGCTCTTCCGCACTCAGCCAGAGAAATTCCACGCCATATCGATAACCGGAACGGTTGCGCACCACACTGCGGACACGAATGGGCTCACCGGAATAAGGCGGAGTAAACTCGACGAAGATCTCATCGCCGTCCTTGAGTTCCGCACCGGCGAAGATCAGCAGGCCACCCTCGCTGATGTCGCTGCCCCGGCCATTGACGATCGTGGTCTTTTCCCGATGGACAATGATGCGGAGCGGCAGATCAAGCTTGTAACGCTGCCAACGCCTCTGCAGCGATCCGGTAGGAGCGAGTTGTGCTCCATTGTGTAATCCCATAGTGAAGATGATAGAGTGCATGATTTTCTTAGGGAAGTTACAAAAGTCATGCACCGTATTGAACGTAAAACATGTACGTTCGGTGGCATCCCGGTTGCGTCCTGTGGAAAACCAGGCTCATTGGTAAATGGGTAATTTGGTAACGGAAGTATGTACTTTACGCAAATCGGCCTTGTCGCACGGTGGCGAACAAAAGACGAAATGAGAATACGGGAGAATCATCGGAATATTCGAGAGAGCGGAAGGAAACCCACCAATTTGGTAGCAATAAAAAAGTTACAAAACATGAGAGATTTATTTTGTCACATACTGTAACAAAAATGCCATAATGGCAGATGCGTACTAATTTAGGTGTATTACAACCTAATTTTTGTGTATCGCATTACGATCTTTGAAAAGTTGGAGGCGGTCGGAATCGAACCGACAGGAGTGGGGTCTCAATCCAGCACCTGCACCAGCCGCCCCCATCAAACGTCCAGCGGACGGGAGTTGCACCCGCACGGAGCCTTTACAGGGAACCCCACCCGACCCCAAATCGGGCGCGTCTGCTGTTCCGCCACCGCTGGACGTTGTTAATCTTACCTGCATCCGACTCAACCTGCAAATCCATCAGAACAAAGAAGTTGCATTACAACTAAATCAGTTGTGCGACGGAATTAAACACCTATCAATTTGATAGTTTTTTCAAGATCAATATTTTTATACTTGACGCAAGTTGCGCTATGTATTAAATTGTTTGCATGACAGCAAAGAGCGATTACAGACAGCACAGTCTCTCTAAATCGGCAGTTGTACGCGCCATCCCAATAGCTTGCTCCGATGAATCGGCGGCGGTGGAGTTTCTGGAAAAGCAGCGTTGGGGTGACACTCCGGGCTGTGTGTATTGTGGGAGTGTGAATGCCTACAAGATGCTGGACGCGAAAACCGGACAACGGAACAAGCGGTTTCTGTGGCGTTGCCGCGATTGCAAAAAGCAGTACACGGTACGCATTGGCACGGTATATGAGGAATCCAGATTGCCGCTCCGTCACTGGTGCTATGCGTTTTGGAGAGCAGCCACTTCCAAGAAGGGCGTTGCTGCATTGGAGATTCAGCGTCAATGCCAGATCAGCTACAAGTCAGCATTGTTCCTGATGAATCGCATACGCTTTGCAATGGCCGATGATGACTCTCCGAAGCTGGAAGGAACAGTTGAATTGGATGAAATGTACGTTGGCGCTCGTAAGCCGCGCTACAAGGGCACAAGTAAGCGCGGGAGAGGCACTAGCAAAACTCCGGTGTTCGTTGCTGTGGAACGTGGTGGAGACATACGCCGCCGTGTAGTAGCGAATGTGACCACGGAAACCATAGAGGCAGCAATCCGCAAAGAAGTGGACAGACGCGCACACCTGATGTCAGATGAATTTTCATCCTATCGGAAAATCGGGCCAGAGTACGCAAGCCATCAGACCGTGTGCCATGCGACAAAGGAATATGCGCGTGGAGATGTTCACGTGAACACGGCAGAGAGCAGCCATGCTCTAGTAAAGCGGGGAATTATTGGAATTCACCATAACGTCAGTGACGAATACCTGCATCGCTATCTTTGGCACTATGATTTTCTCTGGAATAATCGCAAACTGAATGACGGAGAACGCACCATATTGGCGGTGCAGTCTTCCGAAGGAAAGCGGTTGATGTACAAGCCGCCAATTACGAGAGGAAACTGAGTATGCCAAAGAAGCGCATAAACCAGAGAGCAAAGAAACGCAAGAGCAAGGAAACTCCTGGGCCAAAACCGGACATACTCAAGATCGAAGGTGACTGGCAAGACGCAGTAAAGAAGTCCCTGCAAAAGAAGAAACCCATCAAAGGCTGGCCCAAATAAAACGCCCACCTGTTGAGGCAGGTGGGCTGAGTGTCTTAGTGTCTGTCATTCTCCCTCAAGCCATTTTTGCCATGCGGTTCTGACCTTGCCCCAACGGGCTGCTTCTTTCAGTTCCATGCTCTGGAGGTCTTCAAGCAGTTCGACGTTGATTTGGGACTGTAGCTCTCGCGTCAGACCACGGTAGATTTTCAGTTGCTCCGCATTGAAGATTCCCAATGCCTCAAGGTCATGCAGTGCGATACAGGCATTACGCATTGAGCGGTTTACGTTGAACAGAAGGGAGTAGGAGTTGAGTTTAGTTAAGCTGGTGGGACTGGTAACATTAGAGACAGCCATTCTGCACCTCAGACGTGTAGTTTTGGTTAGAGGCGCGTCACTGTTCGCTCAGTGGCGCGTCTCGCATCCATCAATACCAAACCAGTGAGCAGACCGCAACGAAAAAATAGCGAAAGTCCAAAGAAATTTTGCTACCGATGGCTGCTTGCGTAAAGTACATACTTCCGTTTGGTAAATGGGTCAATGAAACCCCGGCGTGATCACTGCAATTCACTCCACCTGAGATTCAATTACTCAATTACCAAATTACCCATTTACCCACTTGCTGGGCTATCTCCGTCTTTCCGCCTGCTCGCTCGGCAGTGCCTGCTCCGCGCGTTTGGCCGTGATGAGCGTAGCCGATTCTCTGATCGTCATGTAGACTCCGGCGGCAATCGCGCCGCCAATCATTGGAGCGACGATGAAGAGCCAGAGCTGGCTGATGGCCCATCCGCCTACAAAGACTGCTGGCCCAATGCTGCGGGCAGGATTGAAAGAGGCGTTGCTTACGGGAATTCCTTTGGGAATGATTGCCGCGAGAACCAGGCCAATTGCCAGCCCGGCGAATCCAACGGGAGCTTTCTCATCGGTGGAACCCAGTACAGTAATCACCAGCACCATAGTAAGAACCATCTCCACCAGGAACGCAGCCATCATGCTGTATCCCTCGGGTGAGTGCTGGCCATATCCATTGGCGGCAAAGTCTCCCAACTGGAATCCCGGCTTCCCATTGGCGATCACCCATACGAATGCGGCTGCAAGAACCCCGCCTGCGACCTGCGCCACCATGTAGCCCGCTGCCTGTACGCTGCTGATTCTGCGGCTTAAAAGCATGCCAAACGTTACCGCCGGGTTCAGATGGCAACCGGAAATTGGGCCCACCGTATATACCATGGCGAGCAGCGCCAGCCCAAAACCCAGAGAGACGCCTAAATGGCCAACATTGTTTCCGTCAAGGACTGCAGTACCAAGACCCGAGAAAAGAAATACGAATGTGCCGAACAGTTCAGCGGCATATTTCATCACTAACCCCCATCAATCTGAAAACGGGACATTCTACATGGATATGTGCAGGGTGAGAAACTGAAAATTCAGACCGATCAAGCTTCACAATTCCTGAGAATGACCGTTAGTTTTAACCAGATTTTCACTCGCTATATGCGCAGTTTTCATCCTGGCCGGATATACATGTATCAGACATTGTTGGCACTCGTCCTGCCAGACAGGTCACAGCCGGTCGAGGGTAGTCATAGGCTGGCTGGAATAAAGGAGGAGCTAACCGGCTCCCCTTTTTTATTTTGTCGATTGCTTTTCCGCCGTGACAGTTCCGGCCAGATACGTTTTGGCCTGCTGAATCTCGGGCCGGTCACTCTGCGGTGCTGTCACTTTGATCAATGTGGCATAGTATTGGCGCGCCTTGTCTTCTTTCCCCGCAAGTTCGGCTGCGCGTCCTGCTCCGTAAAGAGAGTTGAATCGGTTACGCGCGTCTTTCAGGGTAGCTTCGTAAGCTTCCAGAGCCTCTGCAGGGCGCTTGAGTTCCAGCAGCAGGTCGGCCAGCATTTCTGCCGCCGGAAGACTGGCAGCGTCCACTCCGAATTCATCCAGCCTGGCAGCAGCGTGCATCTTTTTCACGGCTTCATCGCTCTGGCCGGAGGCGAATGCGATCCACGCTTCCGCCTCCAACGCTCGCGGACTGGTTGCTGGATCCTGATGATCTGCATTCATCTCGTTTCGCAGCTTCTCCATATCTTTCTGTGCCTGATCTTTGTTGCCCAGCCGCGCTGCCCCGATAGCCCGCGCCCACAACACCCGCATTCTGGAGAAGCGCACAGTCGGCGCCGAGTCGGAAAGCCGCGAGGCAGCCTCCCAGTTGTGTGTTTCCAGCGCGTATAACGCCTGCATCACGCTGCCATCATCGGTAATGTCCTCTGGCTTTATTCCGGGAACATTCTTCACATCGTCGATCACCTGCCGGGCGTCAGCATCTCTTCCCGTCTGCTCATAAGCGTATTGCAGGTACTTCATGGCGTGAAGCTGATAACTGGCTTCGTTATCCACATTGTTTCTTGTAGCTTCTGCGGCTGCGGCAGCCGAGGCCACGTTGGAATCGATCATGTCCTGCCACAAGCCCAGGCGGCTGAAGATATGGGCCGGCATGTGCAGGGCATGGGCCGATGAAGGAGCAACCCGGGCATATCGCCGCGCTGCTTCCAGCCCTTCAGGCGCGAGGCCGGGCGAATCGGTGGCATGAATCAGGTAGTGGGCTGCTCCGGGATGATCAGGATTCTTCGCGAAAACTTCTTTCAGGATTGCAACCGCTTCCGTTTGGGCTTTGCCGGAATCTTTATTTTTGCGATATCCGGAGATCAGCGAAAGCGCATAAAACGTGGTGGCCTCAACATCACCGGGATATTTCTTGTGCAGCTTGGCCATGCTATTGGAGTAGGCTTTCACCCGATCTGATTTCTCCAGGCCTTGCTTGCTTTTGAAAAACTCCGATGCCGCACGGATATAAAGCCGCTCCCGCTCGTCCTTCGGAGCGAGTTTGTCGGCCTTTTCCATCAAATCATGGCCCTTGCTCATCTCCGCTGTTTTGGGCCATCCCCAAAGCTGGTGATAGAGGCTCATGGCCTGGCCCCAGTAGGCCATGGCACACTGCGGATCTTTTTTGGCTACCTCAGCGAAAGCTGCTTCAGCCGTGGCATATTGAAACGAATGCAGCAGGGCCACACCCCGTTCAAATGCCGGTTGCACCTCAGACGAACAGGAAACAGGAAAGCTGATTTTGCCCAGTTGTTCGTTGCTTTGTGCAGTGAGCACAATCG
>Ga0066662_10000659_pt1 | contig 15241 bp, 16 predicted proteins | sample GraSoiAngelo_111_FD_133939 | JGI IMG/M metagenome (GOLD analysis project Ga0066662, IMG submission 133939) | Grasslands soil microbial communities from the Angelo Coastal Reserve, California, USA - 14_0903_12_40cm | ecosystem: Environmental > Terrestrial > Soil > Grasslands | place: USA...
CGAGCATGAATTTAAGAGAATTTTCGCATGGGCGGGCGGCAGCGGGGCAGATTCCTCCGCCCTACTCACGCGCTGAAGAAAACGCGCGTGAGCTTAACGGGCGTTCGGAATGACATCTCTCATGGGGATACAGCATGGTGTCCCTTAAGTAAGTGACATTAGCCGCCCTCGGCTGCGAGGGTAGACCCTTCATTAACATTTACTTTTTCGCGAAAAGCTCCTGTAACTTCGCGGCCAGTACGCGAATGGTGAAGGGTTTCTGCAGCAGGGCGACACCAGAATCGCTCACATCAAAAGGTTCAAGAATGGTTTCAGAGTAGCCGGAGATGTACATCACCTTCATCTCCGGACGGGTTGCGCGAATCTTGCGCGCCAGTTCCGGGCCGGACATCTGCGGCATCATCACGTCGGTCAGCAATAGGTCAATCGTGCCTTCATGAGCTGCGGCGCTGGCCAGCGCGTCGCGGCCATTGGTGGCGGTAAGCATGTGATAACCCAATCCGGCCAGGCAATCACCGACCACGATGCGCAATGAATCTTCGTCTTCGACGAAAAGGATCGTCTTTCTGCCGCTCTCGAAGCTCGAAAGCGGCTGGTCTGTTCGTGGTTCTTCGGGCACAAAATCTCCATTAGACGCGCCGTGGCTGTCGCCTATTATAGATGGCACTTTTGCGGCCAATCTGTCGATAAAGCAGCTCTTCTGGGAAACAGAGATGCTGTTCCAAATCGGGAATGAGATTAGATTAAAAAGATTTCAAGAAACTGGCTTTGGAAAGAGTATTGTCCCTTACTCTTCTTGATTTGCTTAGAACATCTTGAAACTGCCGCATTGAAGAGCTGTTTCGCCGCATCCCGCTAGTATTTGTAGAATCCTCTTCCGCTCTTGCGGCCCAGCCAGCCTCCATCCACCATTTTGATCAGTAATGGACAAGGACGATATTTGGGATCGCCGAGACCGCTTTGCAGCACGCGCATGATGTCGAGGCAGACATCGAGGCCGATAAAATCGGCCAGCGCCAGCGGGCCCAGCGGATGCGCCATTCCCAGTTTGAAAACTTCATCGACGGCTTCGGCAGTGGCGACTCCTTCCATCACGGCATAGATAGCTTCGTTGATCAGTGGCATGAGCACGCGATTGGAGACGAAGCCCGGCGCATCGTTGACCTCCACCGGGGTCTTCTCCAGTCTTTCTGCGAGAGCTTTGGTAGTGGCATAGGTTTCGTCCGAAGTAGCGATGCCGCGAATCACCTCGACCAGCTTCATCATGGGTACCGGATTGAAGAAATGCATGCCAATGACTTTGTCAGGACGTTTGGTGTTGGCTGAAATCCTGGTAATGGAGATGGAAGAGGTATTCGAAGAGAGAATCACCTCGGGGCGGCAAATCTGGTCAAGCTGGCGAAACAACTCCTGCTTGATTTCATACCTTTCGAAGGCCGCCTCCACGATGAAGTCACACCTGGCCAGTTCCTTGCGGTCGAGAACGGGAGTGATGCGCTTCAGCGCAGCATCGCGGTCCTGAGCGGTCAGCTTGTTCTTGGAGACTTCACGCTCCATGTTCTTTCCGATGGCTTGCAGACCGCGGTCGAGCGCCGCCTGCTGTGCCTCCACCAGCACCACGTTATAGCCTGACTTGGCAAACACATGGGCAATGCCGTTGCCCATGGTGCCTGCGCCGATTACGCCGACTGTCTTGATATCCATGAAAAGGCCTCGTTTCGAAAACGAAAAAGTCTATCAGAAAAGAAGCACTCAGCCCCTGAACATTCCCATACCGTGATTGAAACGCGCCGGTTCTGGTACATTCGCTGCATGGCAAAACCTGTTCCCATTGGCGTTCGCGGTGAAAGTGAGCAGAAGGTGGAATTTGAGCATACGCTCACCTACCACAACAAGGCGCTGCCGCCGGTGTACTCCACGCCACACATGATCGCCCTGATGGAGTTCGCGGCGTTCAACGCGCTGCAGCCGTTTGCCGATGAGGACGAGGTCAGCGTGGGTACCGCGATTAACATCGAGCATCGCGCGCCTACAGGCATTGGCGCCCTGGTGAAAGCAGAAGCAGTGCTGGAATCGGTGACCAAGCGCTTCCATGTCTTCCGCGTGACTGCACATAACGGTTTAGAGGAGATCGGACGAGGAACGGTGACACGGGCGTTCATCAATCTGAAGAAATTTGCCGGGCGGCACAGTAAAAGCAGCAACTGAATGGGATCGGGTGATCTGAAGCAAAAATCTCACCACTAATCCACGGCAAGCGGGACAGGTTGACGCAGATACCACTTACCAAATTACCCATTTACCCGCTTTCTTGATGACCTGATGACCAGAGTACCCGATCTTCCGATTACCCTTGAATTCTGCTGTCCTTCCAGAGTAAATTCTCATTCATCCTTCCCCCGGTATGCTCCATTCCCTGGAGGTAATTGCGTATGGCTACACCCGGAGTTGGGGCCGCCGCACAACCCACACCTGCAATCAGCGCTGCCATTTTCCAGCAGGATTGTTTCTCTGCACGGCAGAAAATCTTCACCTTAGCTCCCAAATTTTACTTCTATGACGTGCAGGGAAACGCGCTGGCTTTCCTGCGCAAGAAGGTCTTCACGCTGAAGGATGAAATCCGGGTGTTCACGGACGAGACCCAGTCCATGGAGTTGCTGCATATCAAAGCCCGCAAGATCATCGACTGGGGCACAGCCTTTGACGTGACCGATTCCATCAACCACCAGAGAGTGGGAGCTCTGAAGCGCAAAGGATGGAAGTCAATCATGCGCAAAGAATGGATCATCATGGACGCCAACGACCAGGAGATTGGCAGAATCCAGGAGGACTCTCTATTCCTGGCCATGGTCCGCCGTTTTTTCACCAACCTGATTCCACAGAGCTACACCTTCGACATCGGCGGACAGCATATCGGGACGGCCAAGCAGAACTGGAATTTCTTCGTGCCCAGGATGAAGGTGGACTTCACCGGCGACCCGGCGCGGCGCCTGGACCGGCGTCTGGCTGCCGCAGCGATTGTGCTGCTGATGGCAGTGGAAGGACGTCAGCAGCAGTTTGACTGACCTTCTTCTGGATGACCGAGAGATCCCGCAGCAGCTTGAGATATTTCCGATCTTACTCAAACCCGGCCAGGGTGGCAGACCTCCGGGCGCCGCATCCTTATCTGCCTACTTGCTTTGAGCGCGCTGGAACGTGAGCGGCAATGCCCCGCCCTGCTTCCATTGGCCGGCTATCTCGGAGCCGGAGGCATTCATTTTGCCTTCGTACGTTGCACCTATGGCGGCCAACTCCAGCTTTACAGAATCGCCCTTCTGCTCCACGAGGCTGATGGGAATATCGTTTGCACCTTGATCAACACTGTCGAGGGTGCCACTTAGCTTGCCATCAGCGCTCTTTTTGACTTTGAGCACGAGGTGCAGCTTTTGTCCCTGCACGTCGAGCGCACCGTTCCATACGCCCTCAAGACTCATGGCGGATTTGGCGGGCGCGGCCACGGTTGACGGGTGGTTGGGCTGCTGAAGTACAGCGGCCTGAGCAGAGATACCCAGTAGGAAGATCAGAAGGGTGCTTAACAGTTGTTTCATCATTTGCATCGCCTTTTCTGAGATGTTAAGAAGATTCTGCGGCAGGAACCGTATTGCTGTCCAATTATAAAAGACAGCCGTTGGCTTTTAGCTCTTAGCTCTTGGCTTTTAGCTTTGTGGCGAGGTTGAGTTTATCGTGAGAGACAGGCATTAGTCCTGCAGACAGGTGTGTTTTGCCTGGCTTATGGTGGTTGCAGTAAGCTGCCTGCGAGTTGGTCATGGATGAAGAGCTTCGCGGTTTCGACTTGATCGAGGAAATCCGGGCACGCACGCCGGCGCGCGTGCTGGTGGAACGCGCTGGCGCAGCTTACCGCACGCGCACACAACTGGAGTTGCGGCAGGCACATGCGGCGGCGCGTGATGCCGTCCGCGCCGAGTTCGACCTGGAGCATGAGTTCGCTTCCGAGTTTGTGAGGCAATGGGAGCTGTTTGAGGTTTCTACCCAGGCGAAAACCAAAGACGAGTATCTGCTGCGTCCTGATATGGGCCGGCGCTTGAATGAAACGGCACGCAGGCAGATACAGGCGCGATGTCCGGAAGACGTAGATTTGCAGATAGTGATCGGCGATGGGCTTTCAGTGACTGCCGTAGCAACGCAGGTTCCGCCGCTTCTGCCGCTGATGATTGAGCAGGCACGGCAGCGAGGCTGGAAAACCGGACAGCCGTTTGTGGTGCACTATTGCCGTGTAGGCGTGATGAATGAGATCGGCGAACTGCTGCGGCCAAAGGTCGTGGTGCTGCTGATTGGCGAACGTCCGGGGCTGGCGACGGCCGAAAGCCTCTCAGCCTATATGGCGTTCCGGCCACGCAGCGGGCACACAGACGCGAACCGCAATCTCATCTCGAACATTCACGCCCGCGGGATTTCTGTTGAATCGGCAGCGGCGAGGATTGTGAACCTGGCGGCAGAGATGATGAGGGTGGAGTTGAGCGGGGTTGAGGTCAAGGAGCAGATCGGGAAATTAGTAAATGAGTAATTTGGTAAATGGGTAAATGAATCCAGGTACATCTACTACGGCTAAGTGTTGACTTCTTATTGAATCTTTGTCCCCAGCTTGGCTTCCAGTCTTGACCGCACCATCTTGTAAAACGTCCAAACGTTGTCGCCATCACCTTCGCTGAGCCGGCGGTGAATCTTCAGGGATGGAAAAAGCTTATTGTCGCTCACGTTGAGCGTAAGCGTGGCGAACTGCTTGCCGGGATACGTTTCTATGCTCCACTCACCGCCAAACCTGCGGCGCACGACCTCGCCAAAATAAGAGCCCCACATCTTGCACATCTCGCTCAGGTCATCGGATGACGGTTTGCTGGCGGGCATTTCACGCGCAAGCTGCGCCAGGATGGTTTCCACTTCCATGAGCGAATTCTCGCTGTAGTCGAGTTCAGCCTTGAATTCGCGAGCGATGGCGATGGCCTGCTCGGCGTAGGCTTGGACCATCTCAGCGACGCTGGAGTGGGATTGCATGGGTACCACCATATCACGGCTAAGCAGCCGGCAAAGTTGGACTACAATTTACGAATGACCGAAGCTGAAATCCGCTTGCTGCTGCGCGTGACCGCACGGATCTCGTTTGTCTTCTTCATGGGCGCGTTTGCCGGAAATGCTTTGCTGACGCTTTGGCCTGCGGACCTGAGCCGCAAAATCGCAGAAAAGCAAAGGGATTTCCTGGCAGGATTGGCAATATCTCATACCGCGCATCTGGGCGGGATCCTCGCCTTATTGATGACGCTCGGGTGGGCGCATGCTTCCAAGTCAACGCTCTACGGAGGTGGATTGGTTTTTCTGCTGCTGTATGGGCTGGTGCTTTCAACCTTCGTGCGCTTGCCGTTTATCGGCTCTCCCGGATTTCAGACGTTTTCCTACTGGGCAATCTGGATGGTCTTTGCAGCGGGATTCATTCCGCGGATTGATCGAGGAGGGCTTATCTACACCATTTTGGGGATTGCGGCGATTGCTGCTCCGGCACTGCGAATTGCGGCGTATACGAGAAAGGACAGACGGAAAGCTGTTGCTGTGTAATCTGCAAAGGTTATACCGTCGCGAGAATTTCCCGGGCTGCACGATGGCCGCTGGAGATCGCGCCATGGACTGTGCCATTGTGGCCATTAGGATCAGTGGCTTCTCCGGCGAAGAAGAGAGTATCGGCAACCGGGGCAGCTAGTTCTTGTGGGGCATTGCTCCCACCAGCTACCGCGTAACTATAAGCCCCCTGCGAAAAAGGGTCGGCCTGCCAGTCATGGGTAAAGCCTGCCTTGAAGTGTTGCCGCAGTTCAGCGTGATGGATTCCGAGGATTCTCTCCAGGGATTGCAAGGCACATTCGATGATCTGATTGTGGTCAAGGCCGGAAAGTTTGCGCGCATAGCTTCCAGCAGCCCATCCGGTGAGTATGGGAAAAGGCAACGGATGGCTCGCCCACCAGGTGGGAAACTGTTCATCGTCAGTAAACATGAAGCTGAGGTCTTTCAATCGGCCTTCCCAGAACTTCGCGCCGAAGCAGAGGATCACACGAACCACTGGCCCCATCTCCAGATACGCAAGCGCCTTTTGTTTGTGCGGGAGTTCAGGAGAGAAGCGAATGGTACCTGATTTCAGCAGAGCAATGGGAACAGTGATGAGGACTCGCGGGCTTTCAAATTCGCCGGCATTTGTCTTGACAATTATGCTGCCGGAAGTCCAGCGAACCTCTTCGACAACGGTGTTCAAACGCAGTTCGCAATTTTCTTTCGGCAATTGACCGGCGATGAACTGTACCAGAGTGTCATAGCCGGTAACGGTGCGGTATTGCCGGTCGCCTTGGATTTCTTCTTCGGCCTGGTTGCTCCTGACCAGCCAGTGCACGCTGACTCTTTGCGGGTCGGCAGCGTGGAATCCTTCGATGAACCGCAAGGCATGATCTTTGGCTTCTTCGCCGGCATCGACAGTTTCAAGGTATTGCTGAAAAGATTGGTCTGGCTGCTTGTCAGCCATTGCGCCGAAGACCTCGCCGAATTCAGGCATCATGCCATCGGCGCGAGCCCATGTTCCACGCTCGTGATACCAGGATATACCTTCCAGTTCAGCAAGAGGCATCTTTGCTTCCTGAAGCAGATGCCACAGATCGGGAGGCCGTCCATGCACGAACTCGGCTCCAAGCTCTACAGGAAATTCAGGAGTGTGATGGGTCAGAATGCGTCCGCCAATACGATCGCGGGCTTCGAGAAGCGTGACCTTCAGGCCCATGAGACACAGATCACGCGCAGCGGTGAGGCCGGCAATTCCAGCACCAACGATCAGCACGTCTGGCTTTCGGTTCATAAGCTCGCGGTAGTCAGGCTGGGCTTTTCAGATGTGGGCAGGGGCATAGGATAAACGCCGAGCGAGCGGGCTGCGCCAACATCGACGGTCAGCACTTCGGCGGCCGGAGTTTTCTTCATCCATGCGTAGGCGCGGGCGATTGCCTGGTTGAAGGAACCCGCAGGCAGAACCGTCAAATCCAGATAGAGAATCTGCGGCGAGTCTTTGGCGAGGCGCACACCGGTAAATGCGTGTCCGGGAACAATGATGATCACGGGCTGCAGACCGATGTTTTCCATGGCCGAAGCGAAGGCCACACTGACATCAATGCAATTGGCATTACTCAACTCAAGGGTCTCGCGGGGAAGACGCACGCGCTGGGTCTCGCCGGGGAAATTGCCAAAGGTATAGATACTGCTCACGTAACTGATGTGCGACTGCTTCAGCGCGGAAAAAACTGCTACGGCCTGGGCACGCACCTGCTCAGTGAGATTGCCGCGCGGGAGCAGGTTGTAGCCGCGCAGGCGTCCGCCGGGTATTATACGCTCGGCTCGCGAGACCAGTTGCAGCACGGCTTCATCATGGGGAGTGACCCAGCGGGCCAGAAGCTGAGCGTTAGCGAACTTGCGTCCCCAGTAAAGATCGGAGGCGCTGTGCAGGAAGACTTGGCGCTGCTGGGCGAATACGTGTCCGGTAGCCGCATCCTGAGCTTCCACAACCAGCATGGCCTGACGAATCTCAGAATTCTGGTAGGCCTGGGGCAAGAGTTCCGGTTCCAAACGCAGTGAACGTGTGCCGCGTGGCGGAACGACGATGCTCTGGCGCAGCTCACTGCTCCATCCGCGTACCTGGGCGGTGATGATCTGCAAGACCGGACGCGAGGATGTATTGGCGATACTCAACAGCGCTACCGGCCAGTAATCAGCCGCCTTGCTGCCGTAGAGCGCAGGAAAGATTTCTCCCCGCCCGGGAAGATCAAGCTGATATTCCACCTGCAAGGGCGAGACCGGCTCGGTAGTCACGCGCATGCTTGCCGGTAATTCAGGTTCTGGAATAGGCCGGAGGGCAAGCTTGTTGAAAAACATCCAGCTCCCGGCCAGAGCCCCACCCAGACAGAGAGTTGTGATGAAAAACACTACGGCAAAGACACGGGCGGCCCGGTCTGAGATTCTGGATGGCATCTCCTAAGTTGGGTGAAGAATTCTGGTTGAAGGTTGGCCAAGAGATAATCCTCGCGATTATAGATCCCTCGCTACGCTCGGGATTCAAGACTAATGGGCAGCTACCGGCACTTTTGCGTCTACGAATGCGACGGCTTCCTCTAACAACTCTTGCACCAACTCGGGTGATGAGGCTTCGGAGTAGAGGCGCATGAGTGGCTCGGTGCCGGAGGAGCGCAGCAGCAACCAGGCGCCCGCGCCGTTGCCATTGGTGGGCGCGTCGAGGAAGAGCTTGATGCCGTCGAGGTTTTCCTTGCTCAGGATGCGGTAGCGTCCGAGGGTTTGAAACTCTTTGCCGGTGGCGCGGGCAATGGCAGATTCCTTGATCTCATTGGGCACGTGCAGATCACGGCGTGCATAGTAGTGTGGCCCGTATTCTTTCTGCAGGTAGGCCACAAGCTGGCCGAGGCTCTTGCCTTCATCGGCCATGATTTGAGCCAGCAACAGCGAATTGAGGATGCCGTCACGCTCCGGGAGGTGGCGCTGAATACCGATGCCTCCGGATTCTTCTCCACCAATGAGAATCTGGCGCTCAAGCATGAGATCGCAGATGAATTTGAAGCCGATGCCACACTCCAGCAGCTTGCGGTTATGCCGGGCGGCGATACGGTCGAGCATGCGCGTGGTATTGAAGGCGCGCACGACATCGCCGGGCCAGTCACGATGGGTAAGCAGCCACTCGAGGATGATCGAGTAAATCTTGTGCGAATCGACGAAACTGCCGTCTTCGGCTACAGCGCCGATGCGGTCGGCATCGCCGTCAGTCACCAGCCCCGCGTGACATTTTTCCCTGACCACCGTCTCCTGCAGCATGCGCACATGCGGCTCAATGGGTTCAGGGTTGATGCCGGGAAAGAGCGGGTTGACCTCGGCGCGAATCTGCACATGCTCGATGCCGCGCTGCTTGAAGATGCCGGAAAGCACATTGCGTCCTGCGCCATACATGCAGTCGATAGCAAACTTGAATTTGGCTTTGGCGATTTTATCGAGATCGACAAAGCGGGAGACGGCCTCAATGTAAGGAGGCTTGAAATCCACTTCTTCAATATCTGCAGGAGAGCCTTTGGGCATCGCTCCGGCGCGGACTTCGTCCTCGATTTGCCTGATGATTCCCGGCGTGGCCGAGCCGCCATAAGTGGCCTTGAACTTTACACCATTCCAGCTCCAGGGATTGTGGCTGGAGGTGATCATCACGCCGCCTGCCGTGCCCAGATTTTTCACTGCGTAGGAAAGCGCCGGAGTGGGTGTGTAGTCGTTGGCGAGCTTGACCGGGATTCCAGCCAGCGCAATCATTTCTGCCGCAGCTTCAGCAAAGCGGCGGGAGCCGAAACGGGTGTCATAGCCGACGACGATACCGCGTTTGGGATTTTCTTTCTTGAGGACGTAAGAGGCAATAGCGCCGGCTACGCGGCGAACATTTGCGAAAGTGTAGTCGTCGGCGATTACGCCTCGCCAACCGTCAGTCCCAAACTTAATTTCATCGGCCATGTTGCCTCTTGTGTCTGCAAACAACAGCAGGGCTAAAAGCCCTAAGGATCTTTTTAAATTTCGGCACGACTAAATAAAGTGATGCCCCGTTACCGGTCTCGCACCTGAATCGAACTGTCAAACCAAATCCGTCATCTTCTTGTCATTCAGATATTTTACGACTTTGCCTACGTCCTGAGACTGCTCGCGGGTGGTGATGAGAATTGCATCATCGGTCTCCACCACGACGAGGTTGTGCACGCCGACGGCGGCCACAAATTTGTTTTTCGCATAAATGTAATTGCCGGTGGCGTTGACCGCATAGACATCTTTGCCTTCCACCACATTGCGTCCGTTGGTACCGGGAAGTGCCGCAGCATGGTGTTCATAGAGCGCGGCCCATGATCCCAGATCGTTCCAGCCGAAATCCGCAGGAAGGCAATAAAGGTTCGACGAGTGCTCGCCCTTGGCCGAGCGCGGCTCCAGCACGGCATAATCGATGCTGATGTTTTCGCACTTGGGATAAAGCTGCCCGAGCTTCTTTTCGAAATCGCGGGTACCCCAGGCGGCCGCAATCGTCTCGAGATAGGGCGTGGTCTCTGAAAGATGCTCACGCAATGCGCGGGTGAGGGTGCGCGCACTCCAGACAAATATGCCGCTGTTCCAATAGTAATTGCCCGCAGTCACGAATTCTTCGGCGCGCTGCTGGTTAGGCTTCTCGGTGAAGCGTCTTACCCGGAATAGCTCCTGGTCGAGCTTGTCGCCGGTCTCAATGTAACCATAGCCGGTCTCAGCGCGACTGGGACGCACGCCCATCACCACGATGTTTTCGCCTCTGCCTGCAATCTCAATCGCGCGCTGCAGCACCTTGCGGAATTTTTTTTCGTCGGCAATCACATGGTCTGCAGGAAACATGCCGATGATGGATGCAGGGTCAATTCTCTCAAGGATGAAGGCTGCCAGGCCGATCGCGGGAGCGGTGTTACGCGGCTCCGGCTCAATGACCATCTGTTTAGGAGGAATGCTGGGAAGCTGGCGCTGAATCTCGTCGCCAACAAATTCGTTGGTGATGATCCAGAAGTCCTTCTCATGGGAAACCGGGGCAAGGCGTTCCACGGTTTTCTGGATCATGGTCTGTTTGCCGTCAAGGGCCAGAACCTGCTTGGCGCGCCTGCGGCGGCTGCGCGGCCAGAAACGTGTTCCACTGCCTCCGGCTAGTATGACCGGATAAAATGCGCTTTTCATAATCAGCTTAAAGCAGACCGGCATTCATCAGGAGGACATAGCAGCAGGGGCTAAAGCCCAAGACTCGGTTGAATTTTTCGGCACGACTAAAGTCATGCCCTGTTACTTGTCTCGCTCCTGAACGGTCCATGCGAAATCTGAAAAATACTTTAGTTCATCAGTGGTGGAGACTTATCTTGCTACCCCGGCAGTGACTTCCAGCAGCGTGGTTTTCGGGTGCTCTACCTGTTCTACTGGCAATGATGAACACAAGAATTCTAATTCCCACTGGGGCTTGAGTGTAAACCTATCTACACAGGCGGGGACCACTACGACTTCTCCGGAGTTGAAACTCACCGGCTCGGTGCCTTCCGCCATCATCACCCCGCTGCCCCTGGTCGCCACAAGGCACCACACACTGCGTTTGGCATGACCGGGACGGCGAAACTCCCATGTTTTTGACAAACTGAATTTATCCACGATAAAGCAGGGTGACGTCACGAGGTTGACCTGACTCTTGCCACTCTCTGAATGGACAGGCTGTTTCTCTACTTTTCCTGCGTGGGTCTGCTCTTTGGTGGCCTGCAAGCCCTCATGAATGTGGAGTTCGCGGGGACGCCCGTAGTCATAGAGGCGATATGTGGTATCAGAGTTTTGCTGCGTCTCCACGATCACCGCGCCCGGCCCGATAGCGTGAACCGTTCCAGCATCGACATAAATCAGGTCGCCTGCGCGCACATCAATCCAGTTCAACAACTGCTCCAGGCGGGTCTCGCGGATGGCGCGCTCGACTTCAATTTTGGTGGTGCCGGGCTTCAGGCCCAGACCAATCTGTGATCCGGGTTCGGCATGCAGGACATACCAGCATTCCGTTTTGCCGCAGGGCTGCCCTGCGCGGGCCGCATCTTCATCGTCAGGGTGCACCTGCACGGAAAGCTTGTCCTGGGGAAAGAGGAACTTGATCAGCAGGGGAAAGCGGGTCTGGTGCGGCGCGGATTCACCGATGAGCGTTGCACCGAAGTCGTGGCTCAACTCAGCCAGGGAGGCACCCTGCAGGGGGCCATTGGCAACTCTGCAACTCTCTCCGGTCAGCCAGACTTCTCCAATGGGTTTTCCGGTGATCTCGCGCGAATAGATGGGGGCCAGGCTGCGGGCGCCCCAGACGCGTTCGTAGAACTCCGGATGTAACCGTAATGGATAAAGGTCAGACATGCCGCGAATTAAATAGAATTGCTCTTTTTTAGAGTCTCAGAACGGTAGGAGCGTTGTCCAGCAGCAGCTTGGAAGCGTGTAAAGACAATGTAAAGAACAATTTGCGGCGAATGAACCGCAAAGGCTGCCAAGCGCCAAGGTGGCAAAGCTATAGCTTGGCGAACCAGTCCTTCATGCGCTCCAGTCCACGCTTGATCTCTGCGGAGGACGTGGCGTAGGACAGGCGAATGTGCTCTTGGGTGCCGAAGGCCTCGCCGGGAACCGTGACCACGTGGGCCTCGTGCAGCAGGCGCTTGGCGATATCAGCCGCCGAACGGATGCCGTTGCGGCCAAAATAACTCGAAATATTGGGATAGACGTAGAAAGCGCCTTCAGGACGAACACAGGTCACGCCGGGAATCTGCGCCAACTCCGCCAGAATCTGGTCGCGCAACTGGATGTACCCGGCCTTCATCCCTGCAACGCATTGCTGCGGTCCCTCTACGGCAGCGACGGCAGCTTTCTGGATCATGTGGGCGGTGCTGGAGGTGTTCTGGCTCTGTAATTTCGACATAGTGCTGATGATCGGCGCGGGTGCAAGAGCATAGCCAAGCCGCCATCCGGTCATGGCGTAGGTCTTTGACAGGGAGCCTACGATCACCATGTGCTCACGCGCCTGAAGCACTGAAGCCGCGGAGAAGCTGTGTCCGGTGTAGTTCAGGTAAACGTAGCATTCATCGGCAATCACATAGATGCCGCGCTTGTGGGCCATCATCAAAATGGCAGTGAACTCTTCAGGATCAAGCACCGCACCACTGGGATTGTTGGGGCTGTTGATGATGATGGCGCGGGTGCGCGGGCTGACGTTCTGCTCGATCATCTCGGCGGTGAGCTGAAAGCCGTTTTCCTCGCTGGTTTCCACGTAGACGCAGCGTCCGCCAGCGTATTCAATGATGTCTTTGAAAGAAACCCAGTAGGGAACGGGCAGAATCACTTCATCGCCATGATCCACCAGCACCTGGATAGCGTTAAACAGGGCGAGCTTTCCTCCAGTGGAGACGATGGCTTCTTCGGGCTTGTAGTTGGAGCCGAAATCCGCGGCATGGCGCTTTACGATGGCGGAGCGCAATTCAGGGATGCCGGAAACAGGCGTGTACTTGGTGAAATCCTGCTGAATGGCAGCGATGGCTGCGTCCTTGATGTGCTGAGGCGTGGAGAAGTGCGGCTCTCCGGCGCCGAACTCCACCATGTCTGCACCAGCCGCCTTAAGCTTACTGGCTTCAGCAACCACTGCCATGGTGGCGGAGATTTCGATGCGGTTTACACGATCGCTGAATTGCTTGATTGCGGGGGTAGTGGCCATGATGCTCCTCACTTCGATTCTAATGGCAGTTCAGTAAATTTCTCACGAAGTTTTTGTTCAACCAACTCAGGCACGAGTCCGCGCACCGAGCCGCCGAGGCGGAAGATTTCTTTTACCAGGCGGGAGCTGAGATAGGAATAGGCTTCCGCGGGCATCATAAATACGGTTTCCAGTTGCGGCTGCAGCTTGCGGTTCATTAAGGCCATCTGCAATTCGTATTCATAATCGCTGATAGCGCGGATGCCACGCAGCACGGCTTTGGCGTTCTTTTTCATGGCGTAGTCCACCAGCAGGCCTTCAAAGATTTCCACGCGAACATTGGGAAAGGAGCTGACCATCTGCTCGAGCATGGCGCGCCGCTCGGAGAAGGTGAACAGCGGGTCTTTTTCAGGATTGCGCAGGATAGCCACAATCAGTTCCTCAAAGATCTTGCTGCCACGCTCGATCAGGTCAAGATGCCCGTTGGTGAGCGGGTCAAAGGAACCGGGATAGATGGCTCGCACGACGTTCACAGTGATGTTCCTGGTTGCTAATGGGTGATTCTATGCTGGATAGCGGGAAAGGGGCAATTGTGGAAAAGCAGCCCTTAGCCATTCGTACTTAGTTGTTGACGAATCTTTGTTCGACGGCGATTTTGTCCTGATCTAACAGCAAGTCAGGCAGTGACCTTGGTTGCGGTGATACCAGCATCGATGCTTTTCTGCATGGCGGCGCGCATCGCCGGGGCCTCTCTGTGCAGTGCTTCGGCGGCGCGGGCACGATCTCCATCAAGGTAGATCAGGTTTTGGGTCGCGAGTTGCTGCGCCAGTTCGATCATCTTTTCGCCTGGCTGGTTCACGTACTGACAATCGTAAGGATGAGCAATCTCCACGGGTGACTGCATTCCCAGCCAGAAGACACGCCGCTTGATGAGTTCGCGGACGTCCTGCTCGGACTGAGTGGGAAATTGAACCTTCTTCGCGAGGAAACTATAGAACCTGCTGGTGACATGGACAGGCTGGAGCTTGCCGGATTTCAGAAAGGCAAGCTGGCCATTGTCGATGGTTTTACGAATGGCGTTCACCACCATGTTTTCGGCGTGCTGCGGTTCGAGCGAGCCCAAGACGTCCTTCATTGTCTGGGTCATGCCAACGGCGACTTCGGCGTGGAGCTTTTCCGGGCTTTCAAAAAGATCGACGCGCCCATGGAGGATGAACCAGTCTGCACCGGAGGTGGACTGATGAAATGGCCATTTGAGCTCGGTGATCTCGATGGGAACGCCGGAGAGTGTGACAAAACGCAAAGCGCTGCTCATGACAGGAAAATTTTACCCCAGAGAACGCGGAGCGCGCAGAGAAACCAAATCTTGCCGCTGATGACGCTGATCAACGCAGATGCACGCTGACCAAGAAGAGCTACATCAGGAATTCTCTGGCCTTGCGGGTGATGGGGTGCTGCAGTTCTTCCATTTCGTTCTTCACCTGGTTCAAGCCATAGACCAGTTTTTCGAAGTCCTGGGACATGCGGAGGAAGAGCGGCGCTACTTTGGCGTATTCGAAATGCTCGAACTTCGAAACGATGAAGTAGCTCTCCTTTCCGGCACGAACGAAGTCTACAAAATTTTCCAGGCGGGCGCGGCGCAGACGGCGATGGTTGATGCTCTCAGGGAACATCCCGGAAAAGAAAAGCGAATAGTCGCCGATGTGCTTGCGCACCTGGCGCTCGTAGTCGAAGGAAGGAGCGGGACCAAAGACGGGGTCGGCTTCCAGCAGCATCTCCCCAAGATCGCTGAGTGGGCGTCCACCGGCATTCCTGATTTTGTGCAGAGTTTCGGTCTCGCAGAACTCAGTGAGAAGGTTGGACACATAGCAGTGGACTTCAGAACTGCGTATGCCCACCTCGCTATAGTTGCGCTCTATAACTTCCTGAAAAAAA
>Ga0066662_10000662_pt1 | contig 15216 bp, 9 predicted proteins | sample GraSoiAngelo_111_FD_133939 | JGI IMG/M metagenome (GOLD analysis project Ga0066662, IMG submission 133939) | Grasslands soil microbial communities from the Angelo Coastal Reserve, California, USA - 14_0903_12_40cm | ecosystem: Environmental > Terrestrial > Soil > Grasslands | place: USA...
AGGATGTCGCAGCGGCGCAAGCCAAGTTCACTGGCCAGCCCGCAGTCAAGCAACAATCCGCGGGAGTTCAAAAACTGGAACCCAAATCGCCGCAGCAGGCGGCGCCCGTCGCGAAGCCGGTGGCAAAAGCGGTTTCAGCCATCGCCAAACCTGAATCCACAGCCAAGACCGCATCTTCTCCTGACAAGGCGGCGGCAGCGGCAGCAGGTATCGGCGTGACGGCAGCTTCGTCAATCACTCCCAATATGGCGAAATTAGACCCCAGCGCCCAATTCATCAGTTCATGGGTCAAGGCCTCGGTGGAGGCGCTCGAAAGTCAGGAGAAAGACAGCCAGGAGAAAGCAGCGCAAATGTCCGCCGCCGTGAGCCCCGAGACTGGCGTAGAGCCGACGTTCGCGGTTGATCCCATGATGGCAGGAGACGCCCCGGGAGCGAAGAAGCCGGTGAGCTTCTCCGATCTGGAAGAACTTCCGCCACTCAAAGAGGTGTTTCTGCCGGCTTCCAAACCAGCCGAGTCAGCCGATGTTGAGAACATCCCCGCAGCCCCGCCTGCCGTTTTTCTGTCGCGTAGCCAACCGGAAAAGCCCAAGGTACAGCCTCGCGAAGTAGCTAAGAAGGCCATCAAGGAGATCAAAGGCGTTCCGCCGAAATTGATGATGTACTCCGTTTCGGGCGCAGTTGCCCTGGTTCTGTTCATCACGTTAGCTATCGCTTACCACCTGCATTCGCAAAACGCGGATGATGAAGGCACCCCGGCATCCGTCAGTTCTGCTTCGGCGTCGGCGACAACTCAGCCTCAGGCCCGTCCGGTACCGGCTCATGCCGCTACCCCTCCTCGAGTCATCACCCAGGTGGAGGCTGAACCAACCGTCCCACAGCCTGAGCCGGTGGTGAGACCGCGCTATAAAACTCGCAAGTCCCCAGCCCCAGTGCCGGCCAAAGTGGCCTTGATTCCCGGACAACTGACCGTAGATTCCACTCCGGAAGGCGCTCAGGTACGCATCGATGGCCGCACCGATCCCGGCTGGGTCACGCCCTACAATCTTGCTGGCCTAACTCCCGGTGCCCATAGCGTGAGCATCGTCAAGAACGGATACGCTTCTGAAACTCGCAGCGTCGATGTGACTTCGGGCAGCAAATCATTTTTGGTAGTCCACCTCGCCCAAATCGCAGCTACGGTTTCCCTGAACACCCAGCCCGCAGGCGCGTCAGTTTTCGTTGACGGCAAGGATAGCGGACGAGCCACTCCCACCCAGATCACCGTGGACAAGGGGACGCATACCTTCCTTGTCAGGAAGCAGGGTTACCTGGACGAAACCACAACCGCAGATCTTCAAGCCGGTCAGACATTCCATTTCGCTCCCGCACTCCGGGTGCTTGGCAACGTAGACGACATCAAAACGGTTGGCAAATTCAAGAAGTTTTTCAAGGGCGGTGGAGACAGCACGGCTGACATGGGCACGATCAACATCAAGACCCAGCCAAAAGGAGCCCAGGTAAGCATCAACCGGCGCATGCTGGATAAGACCTCGCCCGTGGAATTCATGCTCAATCAAGGCAACTACATCGTTGACATTACTCTCTCCGGATACAAACCCATCCATCGGGTGGTGAATGTGGAAAAACGCGGTAAGGTTGTGATCGACGAACCTATGCAACGCGAATAAAATCTTCTACTCCGTCTCAACTAAAGAAACAGTTTTCAAGTTGCATTCTCCCGCCCAGTACCTCGCGCCTGGGAACACCACGTAGATAGCAGTTTGACCGACCAGACTTCGATCCTGAAATTTATCGAGGACAACTGGAATCTTGGAACCGTGAGCAGCAACTCGTTCGATAACCTCGCTGGATCCCTGAAGAACAGGTTCGACTTTAGCAGCGCACCGACAAGCTGTTCCTGGATCCGTCAACCGGTCTGGTAAAACACTAGTCGCCGGCAAAAACGGTGGCCGGTAAAGTGATCTTTGCCTCGCTTGGGGCGCTGAGGCAGTCAGCTAGAAACAAAACGGCGCGGGGAATCAATCTCCGTGCCGCCTCAGGTTTTTTGCTCGGTTGCGCTAATTGGGAAGCTTGAAATTCACTACAATCTGGGTCTGAATCTCTACCGGTTCACCATTGAGAAAATAGGGTTTGTATTTCCATTGGCGCACCGCATCCATCGCTGCACGGGACAAGATGGCTTCGCCGCTTAGTACTTTCAGATTGCTGACGCTGCCGTCCTTGTTGATCGTCGCTTGCAGTTGAACCGCGCCTTGCATCCGCATAGCCAGTGCCTGAGGTGGATAGCTGGGCTGCACTTTCTTAATCAGCAGGCCTTGAGAGACTCCTTGTGACACTTTTATAGACTGAGGGACAGGCTTGGGGACACTCACCGGTGTGGACGTCATGATGTTGGAGATTTCCTTGTCCGCACCCGATCCACCTGCAATGTTCAGAGCATTGGGCACCGGCACATCTGGCTGAGCTTGCGAGACAGCCGGAGAGTGTCGCTTGACATCATTCGTGACTACCATCGGCTCAATGTTGGTCACAGTTACGTCGCTCTCAGCAGATGCCGCCTTGGCGTCAGGTTTATTTCCGCTGGCTATTGCGGCGCTCGGTTTTGAGCCAGGGGTCGCACTCTTTGTTGCGGTTGTTCCGCCTTTATGCCCGGCTTGGCTTTCCGCCGGCACATTACCGGTCTGGTCTTTGATCTGCGGAGTAGCTGCGTCTTGTGCCGCGCTGGGTTGGGGCACTGTCGGTATCGTTGCGTGCTTTACACCTGCCGCTGATTTCCCTGCTTTACCGTGGGTTTCTGTCCACCCAAAATAGCCGGCGACTGCCATCACCAGAATGGCGACGAGCGCTAGTAAGATCTTGCTACTCCCGCCCGATTCTTTTCCGGCGTCCTCAGAGCGGCGTGTTGAAAGCGATGGAGCAGGAGCGCTCGCCCCGAAAACTGCGGGCGGACGGACTTGTGCTCCGCTTTCGAAGACGACGGTGTTTGCCAGACGCTGAATTTCGCTTGCGGAGGCAGTCACACTAGTGGGTTTTTCCCTGGCAGGAGCAGTCGCTGCCGCTTGCCCGTGAGACGCCGAAGCCATGAATGGACGCGAGGGTTGCTCCACCGGCGAAGCTTCCGGAGTCGCTACCGGCCCAGTGCTGTCTTTGGACGCCCGTTGCCACGGGAAGTTCTTGGAGGTGTTGCGCTCCTTGTCAGATGATTGATGCGCGGAGGCAGGTCCCGCACTCGAATTCGAGTCAGACATGGCAGCTTCGCTTGCAGCCGCCTGGGAACTTGAATTCTTCCCCAGTTCGAAGCCGCTTGTAGAAGCACCCGCGGGATTAGTTTCCGGCGTCGCGGTTTTTGGAACCTGAAATTTTGCCTTTGGCAGCATCGAATCTTGAGGGGACGTGCGCAGCGAATCCGCCCTCGCAGCTTGGGTTTGCGCAGCTTGGGTTTGGGCAGATTGCACCGGCGGACCTGCTGTTGCAGCCGGCGAAGACTTGGCGGATTCTGAGCCTTTGCGCAACAATCCACGCGCCACACGCAGCGTGCCCTTGGCCTGTTCCACGTTGATTGGCTTGGTCAACACCAGGTTGGCGCCGATTCGGAAGGCCTTGGCCACCCCGGCTTGCCCTTCTACAACTGCAACCGCTAGCGATGCTTGGTTGGAGCTTGAATTCCGTGCGCTCTTGAAGACCAGAGTGGCATTCTGCTCGTTCTCACAGTCAACCACGATGGCGTCGAAATGTTGCGCCATCAGCTTCTTGACCGCGGCAAATGGTTCAGTCGCAGTTTCGATGCTGAATTCCAGGTCGCTCAGAACGTGCGTGACCACACGCGCGATCTTCTCGTCCGGACAGAACAGAAGCGCTTGGTAACCCATGCGGTAATCCTAGGTAACCTTCTCAGGGCCAGCAAGTTACGGAGGTAATGTCGAATTGAGACAGATAGAAGAAGGAGGACCCGGAAATCGCTTCCCTAGGGCAGAAAGTGCACGCTGACCTTAGTTTGGAAAACCACCGCTTCGCCACGGTGCAGGTAGGGTCGGTAACGCCACTGTTTCACGGCATCCACCGCCGATTGCGCTAAGAGAGTAGACCCTTCGAGGACTTGAACCGTGTCAACTCTACCTTCCTTGTCGACCACGACCCGCAACAACACCGGCCCGTGCGCTTTCTTCTGCCGTGCAAGCTTCGGATAAACCGGACGCACCCGGCGCACAACGCTATCGTCGGCGACATCTTCAGAAAGCACCAGGGGTTCGCCTGCCTTGGTCGCTGCTTTCTGCGTTGAACTTGTGGCCAGAAGTGTGCCCCCGGCAGACTTGCCCGCTGCCACGGTGTGTTTCAGATTATGCGACGACGAAGACGGCGACGATCGCACACCTTCGGTTAACGCGCTATCTTTCACAACCGGGTGGCTCGCCTTCGAAACGCTTCCTTCATCGGTCGTCTTCACAGGTTGAGGCGGATTGAGGCGCGCTGGGCCGAAATCGGCCGCCGAAGCTTCCTCTGGTGCAGCCACATTAGGTCCAGCGACATTAGGTGCGGCGACATTAGGTGCGGCGACATTCGTCGCGGTCGCATCAGTCGCGCCAGGTTGAGTTAATTCCGTTGAGGAAGCTTGCGCTGTTTGCGATGGCGGCAATTCAGATGGTGCTGCCTGCGGGAGAGGATGCGCAGGAATCTGTTTCGTAGAGGGAAGTGACAGCTCTTGCAGGCGTAGTCCCGCGATCTGCAGTTTCAGTTGTACGTACTCGTAAGCCAAGAGTTCTCGGAATTTTGGTTGAGTAGTCCACGCCACCCAGATCGCGGCCCCGACTAGAACTGCTGAAACGGCCGTCAGCGCTAACACTCTATTTCCGCGAGCCGGACTCTTGCGCGCCCGAGACATGTTCTCATCCGAAACTCGCTTTGCGCTCCCTTTTCCCGTTTCTGGAGCGACTGAATCGAAGGACTGCAACAGTGCAGGTTTTATTGGAATCGGAGCGGGAGGCGCAGCCTCTTGCCCCCGTGCCATCGCGCTTTCTTTTCTCTGTGATCTTGCCTGGAATGGAACGACTTTCGTGCCTGTATCAACAGTCGGAGTATCCGCTGTTGTGGGCCGCTCAGATACTGCAGCAGCAGGTGGCAGCGCAGGCTCCACGTCGCACCCAGAGTTTGGCGCCGGCAACTGCGGAGAAGAGCCATCAGAAATTGTTGCCTCCGCCTGTTTTTCGTGATCTCCATCGGGGGCCGGCTGCGGAACCGCATATCGGTCCGTTAAGAGATCCTCAGCACGATCAGATGTCGCGGCATTTGCCGTCACCGCGGGTGTGACAGTTGTACGGACCTCGTTGGTTTCTTTTCGCAACATTCCCAACGCGGTTCGCAGCGTGCTTCTAGCTTGTTCGAGGGCCACCGCCTTCGTGACCACCAGGCTGGCCCCAAGACGGAATGCGGTGGGAACGCCACCTCTGCCGTCCACAATCGCAATCGCAATGACGACTTTGTTAAGAGCCGAGCCGCGGATGCAATTGAAAATCAGAGTCGCGTTTTGCTCATTGTCGCAATCAATCAGAATCAGATCGAAGCGCTGGTTCGCGAGCCTTTTAATCCCGAAAGTCGTCTCGGTGGAGTGTTCGAAAGCGATCTCGAGTTCATCGAGGATCTGAGTCACGGCGAGCACAGCTTTCTCATCGCCGCTGAGCACCAACGCGCGAATAGCCATATTGTCCGATGCTACGAAAGTAACGTGATCAGCAACAAGTTACCCTGGTAAGTGGACAGACGATTTCCGATTCCGAAGCCTAGCCTCGCGCGAAATGAGCCTTGTCCCCGAGTAGAATTGCGGCCATGCGCCTGCCGCTTTGGCTCAAGCTGGGTTGGACCCTCTGGGTGGTGGCCTGGGCACCGTTTTACTGGAAACAATATGGCGCGCAGAACTTCCTTTACTTCTGCGACCTGGGAAATTTCTTCATCGCAATCGCGCTGTGGACGGAGAGCGCGCTCCTCTTCTCCTGGCAGGCAACTGGACTGCTGCTCTTTCAGACCCTGTTCACGCTTGATCTCTTGCCTGCGCTCCTGTTCGGAAAGCACTTCATCGGCGGCACGGAATTCATGTTTGATCCAGCCGTGCCGCTGTTCATCCGGTTGCTGAGCCTGTTCCATGTGGTGACGCCGCCGCTGCTGCTTTGGGCCATCCGTCGTTTGGGCTATGACGAACGGGGCTGGAAGTATCAGACACTGACCACTTGGATCGTCGCGCCAATCAACTACTTCTGGCGTCCGGAGCACAATGTCAACTGGGTGCGCGGACTTTTTTATCGCGAACAACATGTCGTTTCTGGTCCGGTCTATCTGCTGTGCTATCTGATCGCGGTGCCGCTCGCTGTTTATTGCCCCACGCATTTGATCCTGCGATGGTGGTCGAAGCGCTGGCGGGAGTCGTAGGTCTTGTTTACAAATCGGAGAAGTGTTCCACGTGGAACATATATAGAAATTACACGAATCGTCTATAGCTATAAGATATTACGCGGCAAAGAAGATAGTTAGACGTTTTCGGAAAGGCGCTGAAATTTAATTTGGGCCTTCACTCATGGCGGGACTAACTTTTCTTGGGCCGATAAATGTCAGTCGCCTGCCCGTAAAAAACCTCGGCAGCTTCCATCAGCGTCTCTGACAGCGTGGGATGCGGATGAATCGTGAGCGCGAGGTCGGCCGCGACCGTGCACATCTCGATGGCGAGAACGCCTTCAGCAATTAACTCTCCCGCGCCCACTCCGACGATCCCTACGCCGAGGACACGCTCGCTTTTCGGGTCCACGATGAGCTTGGTTAGGCCTTCTGGCCGGTCGAGCGTGATGGCACGGCCCGATGCGCCCCAGGGAAATTTAGCGACGGCGATCTCGCGACCATCTTCTTTGGCTTTAGTCTCGGTGAGGCCAGCCCAGGCAATTTCTGGATCAGTAAAGACGACAGCGGGGATTGCATTCGGCTCAAATGCGACTTTGTGACCCGCGATGGCCTCCACTGCGGTGCGTCCCTCGTGCGAAGCCTTGTGCGCCAGCATGGGTTCGCCAACTACGTCGCCAATGGCGTAAATGGACGGATCGTCGGTCTGCAACTGCTCGTTCACGCGGACGAAACCGCGCTGGCCTAGCTGAACTTTCGTTCTCTCCAAGCCGGCAATGTCTGAATTGGGTTTGCGGCCAACTGAAACCAGAACTCTGTCGAAAACTTTCTCGCGCTCTTTAACGTCTTTGCCTTCGAAGCTGGCGCGAATTCCGCTCTTCTCTTCCCGCAAGGATGACACGGTCGTATTGAGCAGAATCGTCTCGAACAATTTTTCCAAGCGTTTGTGCAGCGGAAGCACCAGATCGCGATCCGCGCCTGGCAGCAAACCCGGCAACATTTCGACCACGGTGACTCGAGTACCCAGGGTTGCGTATACCGAGCCAAGCTCCAGTCCGATGTAGCCACCGCCAATTACCAAAAGACTCTTGGGAATATCCGGCAGGTCAAGCGCGCCGGTGGAATCCATCATTCGTGCACTATCAAGTTTTAAACTTGGAATCACAGCCGGACGTGAACCTGTAGCGAGGATGATGCGATCGAAAGTCAGGGTTTCATTGCCGTTAGTTTTCGCAACTTTCAATGTGTTGGAGTTTTCAAAGCTGGCGCGTCCCTGGATGTATTGCACAGAGCGCTGTTTCGAAAGCTGACCGAGACCGCCAGTAAGCTTTTTAACGACGCCCTCTTTCCACGAACGCAGGCGACCAAGATCGATTTTCGGATTGCTGAATTCAATGCCCCAATCCTTTGCCTGATGCGATTCTTCAATCAGTTTGGCAACGTGAAGCAGGGCTTTTGACGGAATGCATCCACGATAGAGGCAGACGCCGCCCGGGTTCACCTCGGGATCAATGAGCGTGACTTTCATACCCAGGTCGGCGGCGAGGAATGCGGCGGCGTATCCTCCCGGCCCGCCGCCCGCGACTGCGATGCGCAAGTTCGAAGTATCGGCCATTATGTTTTCTTAACCTTGTACAGAGAGAGGGAAAGGTTGTTCGAACGCTTCCGCGATCCAGCGCAGGAAGCGGGCGGCGTCAGCGCCATCAATGAGGCGATGATCGTACGAAAGCGAGAGCGGCAGTACCAGCCGCGGTTCAAACTTGCCATTGATCCACTCCGGTTGCATGCTTGATCGCGACAAGCCCAGGATTGCAACTTCTGGATGATTCACGATTGGCGAAAATCCCGTGCCCCCTATGCCGCCGAGGTTCGTGATGGTAAATGTGCCGCCTTCCATTTCTGCGGGCATAAGCTTCTTGTCACGAGCTTTTTTTGAGAGCTGCGTGAGCTCGGCTGCGAGTTCCACGATGTTCTTCTTGTCCACTTCCGGGATGACTGGCACAAGCAGTCCGCGATCTGTGTCTACGGCAACGCCAATATTGATGTACTGCTTGTAAATGATCTCTTCCTTCCCCATATCAATCGAGGCATTGAATTGCGGGAAAATCTTCAGGGCGGATGCGCAGACCTTGAGTGCAATGGCGGTAACCGTCATTTTGCCTCCCGCTTCTTCAGCCTTGGGCGCAAAGCGGGCACGCAACTGCTCAAGCTCCGTGATATCCGCACGGTCGTGTTGGGTGACGTGCGGAATTGTGTTCCAAGCTTCCGCAAGATGTTGGGCAGTCTTGCGGCGTATTCCGCGCATCGAGACGCGTTCGATCTTTCCCCACTTGGCGAAATCCGGCAGCGCCGGCTCAACAAAGTGTCCGGCACGAGTTGCCGCGGTGACGGCCGACGCGAGAGTCGCTTTGGTGTGGGCCTTCACATCATCTTCACTGATGCGGCCCCCGGGACCGGTGCCTTTGACGTCGTGGATATCCACACCGAGTTCGCGGGCCAGCCGCCGCACATGAGGTGCGGCTGGAACCGGTTCGCGATGCTCGCTACCGGCGACCTTGCCCAGTTGGGCGGGCATGGTAAAAACCGGCGGCGCAGCAACCGGCTTATCACGAGGAAGAGCCTGCTCTTCGGTCTTACCTTCGGCGTGAATCGCTGCTTGAAATGCCAGTCGAGCCGCCTGTTGACCTGATAAGTGCTCGACGGGCGAGGTGTGCGGCTGCTGTCGGCGCTCAGGCTCCGGCGCAGAGCTGCCTTCCAGCGTGAAAATCACCTGGCCGACCTTGACCGTTTCTCCTTGTTTGACCTTTACCTCTTTGACCAGTCCGCTGACCGACGAAGGGACTTCGACTACAGCTTTGTCAGTTTCAAGCTCCATGATCGGTTGGCCCTCGGTAACCATTACGCCGGGCGAAATCATCAGACGCACCAGATCGCCCTGCTCGATATTCTCGCCGAGTTCCGGCAGCTTGAATTCCGAGATGCCAGCGCCAGCTACGTCGGTGGCTCGTCGCCGACCGGGGATTGCGGTCGCACTCGCGGAGGTCTTTTCGGAGTCGGCGACCAAAGCTGCAGATGTAACCACTTCAGACGGCGCGGCCTCATCTGTTTCAGATGAGGCGTGCAGTGTGGTTATTTCTGAATTCTTCTCGTCTGAAGCTTTGGGTTCTGCAGGCTTCGGCTCTGCAGTTTTGGGTTCACCAGCCTTGGACTGTGAAGCAGCATGGGCCTTCGCGCCAGTTCCGTTCTCGACGGTGAAGATTACCTGTCCAACTTTTAGCTTGTCGCCTTCCTTCACGCGGACTTCTTTGACGGTTCCGCTGACCGAGGATGGCACCTCAATCACCGCCTTGTCGGTCTCAAGTTCCATGACGGATTGGCCCTCCGTCACGTTCGCTCCGGGCGCGATCAACAGGCGGACAAGATCGCCCTGTTCGATGTTTTCTCCCAATTCAGGGAGTTTGAATTCGGTCACTTAGCAGTTACCTTTCTTAGCTGACGACCGGGTTGGGTTTTTCCGGATTAATTCCCAGATCGCGAATTGCCTGCTGCACCACTTCCGGCTTGATCTGTTGTTCGCGCTGCAAGGCTGTAAGAGTTGCAAGTACAACGTGCTTGGCATCTACTTCGAAAAAGTCGCGCAATGAAGCACGATTCTCGCTGCGTCCAAACCCGTCTGTGCCCAAACAGACCAAGCGGCGCGGCACCCACTGCGCGATACTTTCCGGCAGAACCTTCATATAATCCGATGCCGCGACAAATACGCCGGGTGCGTTTTTCAGCGTCTGACTCACGTACGGCGCCTTCGGCGGTGCGCCCGGATGCAGCATGTTCCACCGCTCGCAGTCGTTGCCGTCGCGATAAAGCTCTTTATAACTGGTTACGCTCCAAACGTCAGCCGCAACTCCATATTTCTCTTCCAGAATCTGCTGTGCTTTAAGGACTTCGTACATGATGGTGCCGCTGCCGAGGAGCTGCGCGTGCAGCTTGGCATCCTTTTTCTGTGAAGACTTGAAGGCATACATACCTTTGAGAATGCCTTCGCGGACATTCCGCCCGTTGGGCATTTCGGGCATGGGAAGCGGTTCGTTGGTGACAGTCAGGTAATAGAAGACCGACTCCTGATCCACATACATGCGCTTGATGCCATCCTGGATGATGACAGCGATCTCGTACGCGAAGGCTGGATCATAGGCCCGCAGGTTGGGTAAAGAGAGCGCCAGCACGTGACTGTGGCCGTCCTGGTGTTGCAGTCCCTCGCCGGCAAGCGTGGTTCGTCCGGCGGTACCACCAACCAGGAAGCCGCGACAACGCATATCGCCAGCGGCCCATATTAAGTCGCCAATGCGCTGGAAACCAAACATGGAGTAGTAAATGAAGAAGGGAATGGTATTGATGCCATGATTGGCGTACGCGGTGCCGGCGGCGATGAATGAGCACATCGATCCGGCTTCGGCAGTGCCTTCTTCCAGGATCTGTCCGTCTTTTGCTTCCTTGTACTAGATCAGCGTATCCATGTCGACGGGTTCGTAGAGCTGACCCACGCTCGAGTTACTACCGACCTGCCGGAATAGCGCCTCCATGCCGAAAGTACGCGCTTCATCCGGAATGATCGGAACGATCAGCTTGCCAATTTCCGGATCACGCAACAACTTCGAGAGCAGGCGCACGAATACCATGGTGGTGGAGGCTTCCCGGCCATCAGTTCCCTTGTAGAACTCCTCAAAGTGAGACTCCGGCACCGCTTTCAGTGGAGTGGAGCGAACCTTTCTCTCCGGCAGATAGCCACCGAGTTGCCTACGCCTTTCCTGCATGTATTGGATTTCGGCACTGTCGTCGGACGGCCGGTAGAACGGCGCATCGTGGAGTTCGCCATCTGGTATAGGAATCCCGAAGCGCGAGCGGAAAATACGCAGCTCATCATCGTTTAATTTCTTCTGCTGATGAGTAATGTTCTTGCCTTCCCCGGCTTCTCCCAGACCATATCCCTTGATTGTCTTTGCCAGGATCAGGGTGGGGGACCCGGTGTGCTCAACGGCCGCCTTATAACCTGCATGCACTTTGATGGGATCGTGACCCCCGAGACGCATGCGCGCCAGTTGCTCGTCCGACAGATGCTCTACCATCTTGAGCAGGCGAGGGTCGGTGCCGAAGAAGTTTTGGCGGAAGTACGCTCCGCTCTCGACAAAGTATTTCTGATACTGTCCGTCCGTGATTTCGCCCATACGCCGCACCAACAAGCCGTCGCGATCGTTCTGGATAAGACTGTCCCAATCGGTACCCCAGATGACTTTGATCACGTTCCAGCCGGCGCCACGGAAGATTGCCTCGAGTTCTTGAATGATCTTTCCATTGCCACGGACGGGGCCATCCAGGCGCTGCAAGTTGCAGTTCACTACGAAGATGAGATTGTCTAATCTCTCGCGGGAGGCCAGAGTGATTGAACCCAGAGATTCGGGCTCATCCATTTCGCCGTCACCAAGAAAGGCCCAGACCTTGCCGCCCCTCGACTCCTTAAGCCCGCGATTCTCAAGATATTTGATGAACCGCGCCTGATAAATTGCCTGGATCGGTCCGAGCCCCATAGATACAGTGGGGAATTCCCAGAAATCAGGCATCAGCCAGGGATGCGGATAAGATGCAAGGCCGCCGCCGGGCCGCAACTCGCGGCGAAAATTCTCCAGCTTTTGTTTCGGGATGCGGCCTTCGAGGTAGGCGCGCCCATACATCCCCGGCGCAGCGTGACCCTGGAAATAGACGATGTCGCGATCGCCTGATTCGTTACGCGCGTGCAGGAAATGATTGAAAGCGACTTCATACAGCGTGGCGGCAGACGCATAGGTGGAAATATGACCGCCAATGCCCTCTTGAATCTTGTTGGCGCGCACCACCATTGCCAGCGCATTCCAGCGAACCAGGCTCTTGATGCGCCGCTCCATCTCCTGGCTGCCGGGGAAAGGGGGCTGCTGGCGCGCTGGGATGGTGTTCTGATAAGGAGTCGTTGCGGTAAAGGGAAGGTTGACTCCGGCGGCGCGCCGGGCGTGCAGCGCTAACTGCTGCAGCAGCCTCCCGGCCCGATCCGGTCCGCCTTTCGACAGTACGTAATCCAGAGAGTCAAGCCATTCTCTGGTTTCGAGAACTTCCAAGCCGTTTGTCTGCGTCTCCGCCACCTGTTGTCACCGTCCTTTGAGTGCTGAACCTTCCATGATATTCAATTATTTGGAATTTTGCTGGCGGGTAGGCGGGAATTGTCAGCGTACATTCCGAGTTTGGGTCTCGTCCGCAGTTACCGCCGGACCGCTAGTTGCGCACAGGCAAGGTGAGCCGAATGGGCAGCCGGTGAGAGAGTAATCTATTGTCGTAGTAATCTCTTGTCGTACCAATTCTATTGTCGTACCAGGAGGAGGTTTTCATGCGGCGACACATTGCCATGATGATAATTACTTCCGTCATTGCAGGCGCTAGTCTGCTCGCCTTTGGTTCGTCATCTACACCAGCGGTTGGCAGTATGGCCCCTGATTTCACTCTTCCTTCGCAGGAAGGCAAGCCAGTCAGTCTCAAGGACTATCGCGGAAAGTGGGTGGTGCTGTATTTTTATCCCCGAGATTTCACCAGCGGGTGCACGCTTGAAGCACGCAACTTTCAGCGCGACCAGGCGCAGTACGCCCAGAGAAACGCCGTCGTGCTTGGGGTCAGTGTAGACAGCGTAGATTCGCACAAGCACTTCTGCTCTAAGGAGGGGTTGAATTTCAAGCTGCTGGCTGACACCGACCGCAAGGTTTCAACTGCGTATGATTCGCTCACCAATCTGCTGCTAGTGAAGTTCTCAGCGCGCCATACCTTCATCATCGATCTGGAAGGCAGGATTGTCCGCGTTTATACGAGCGTGGATCCGAAGAATCACAGTCAGGAAGTTTTAGGAGCGCTGGATGAATTGCAGAAAAAGCGTACTAGCGGCAGCAAGTAGAAGCGCGATGTGTTGTGTAACGCGTCCGCCCGCCTGTTAAGACCGTATCTTCTATCGGAAATATATCCACAGTCCGACCACCGTCGCTACCAATCCCAGGCTGAAAACAATATTTAGTCGGCGTTCAAGGGCTGTTTCCTTCGCAGGCTTAAATTGCGGGGTACCCACGGCGACCGTGTCCATTTTTTCGTCCACCGTGGCGAAGGTGAGTCCGGCCAGCTTACGCCGATCCGGCGCCGGCGTCATCAAGCTCACCGCAATAAGGACTAAAGAACAAACCACAAACATGAAAATGGCGTAATGCAGAAAGTTCATGTCAATGATCCAGCGAATTACGGGCGAACTGTAGCGCGGAGAGGCGCCCAGGCGATCGGTAATCTCGAAGATGAAACGTACGGTCCCCATGACGAAGCCTGTCAGCAGTGAACTGATCGCCCCTGCTCCGTTCAGGCGCGTCCAGAGAATCCCCAGAATAAAACAGGCTGCGATCGGCGGACTGATGTAGGCCTGCACGCTTTGCAGATAAATATAAAGCTGGCTGCTGATCAGGTGAATGAACGGCACCCACAACAGGCCAAGCACCACCATAATTCCGGTGGCAGCGCGGCCAAAGCTGACAAGCTGCATTTCCGAGGCCTGGGGACGAAGTTTCTTGTAGAAATCCAGTGTGACCAGCGTGGAAGCCGAGTTGAAAACTGAACTCATGGCGCCCATCAAAGCTGCCAGCAGAGCGGCGATCATCAGTCCGACGAGGCCGGTAGGCAGCAAGTTAATGATGAGCGTGGGATATGCAATATCGCCGTTGAGTACCTGGCCGTGCGGACCGATCTTGAACAAGTCGCGGTAAAGCGCAAAAGCAATCAGGCCGGGCAGAACAAGCATGAAGACAGGAAGAACCTTCAGGAAACCGGCAAAGATGGTACCCGCTTTTGCGTGTCCTTCATCACGAGCGGAGAGGACGCGCTGAACAATCACCTGGTCCGTACACCAGTACCAGATGCCGAGAATGGGCGCCCCGAAGAAGATGCCTGTCCAGGGAAACTCGGGATCAGTCATGGGCTTAATCATGTGGAAGTAATTGGCGGGGACAGCAGCCCGCAATCCGGCGAAGCCGCCGACGCGGTCCAAACCGACGAAGGTGAGGATGACGGCACCGGCAATCAAAATCATTGTCTGCACCAGGTCGGTGTAAATGACGGCAGCCAGTCCGCCCGCGACGGTGTAGATTCCAGTCGCTATCACCAGTACGATTGCCGCGGTCCATTGATTCCAACCCACTACGCGTTCCAGCACGATGGCCGCTGCGTAGAGGTGGACCGATATTTTCGTGAATACATAAGCGATGATGGAGATGCTGGCCAGGTAGACAGCGCAGTTGCGATTGAAGCGGCGTTCCAGAAATTCGGGCATGGTGAAGACGTTCGACCGCAAATAGAAAGGCACAAACACCCAGCCGAGGATTAGTAGAATCAGACAGGCCAGCCACTCAAAATGTCCAACTGCCAACCCCGAGGTGGCTCCAGAACCGGCCAGGCCGATGAAGTGTTCGGTCGAAATATTGGAGACGAATAGCGACGCGCCGATAGCAAACCAGCCAATATCGCGGCCAGCCAGGAAGTAGTCAGTTGAGGTGCGTTCTTTGCGGGCGAAATAAAACCCGATGGCAAATACCACCAGGAAATAAATTCCGATGATGACCAGATCCACCGGAGCGAGCGTGCGATGTGTAATGGCGGCAGCATGATTCATGGATGTCTTCAACGTTACCCGTAGTGTCGTTTTCTGGGGCCGCGGTTAAGCGCGAGCATCATAGGCGATTCAGCGCACGGAGTAAATGAAAACAGCAAGGTTGGCTGCTTGACGCACTTTGAGAC
>Ga0066662_10000665_pt1 | contig 15206 bp, 12 predicted proteins | sample GraSoiAngelo_111_FD_133939 | JGI IMG/M metagenome (GOLD analysis project Ga0066662, IMG submission 133939) | Grasslands soil microbial communities from the Angelo Coastal Reserve, California, USA - 14_0903_12_40cm | ecosystem: Environmental > Terrestrial > Soil > Grasslands | place: USA...
TCCCAAGACTTCGGCAACTTGATCCTGCGCTCCAACCCCGACGCGGGCTTCGTGCGGCTGCGCGACGTCGGACGCGTCGAGCTCGGCGCCGAGAGCTACGCGCAGGACCTGCGCCTGGACGGCAAAGACGCGATCGGGATCGCGGTCCTCACCTTGCCCAGCGCCAACGCCTTGCAGGTCGCGACCGACGTTCGCAAGACGATGGACCGCCTCCAAGGCCGTTTCCCGCACGGCATCACGTACCGGTTCGGGTTCGACGCGACGCCGTTCGTCAGCGAGTCGATCCGGGAAGTCCTCAAGACGCTCGCGATCTCGATCGTGCTCGTGATCGCCGTGGTGTTTCTGTTTCTCCAGTCCTGGCGCACCACGCTGATCCCGGCGATCACGATCCCCGTCTCGCTGATCGGGACGTTCGCGCTGATGAAGTTGCTGGGCTTCTCGATCAACACGCTCACGCTGTTCGGGCTGACGCTCGCGACCGGGCTCGTCGTGGACGACGCGATCGTCGTCATCGAGAACATCGCGCGGTTCGTCAACGAGAAAGGCATGGAGTCGTACGCGGGCGCGGCGACGGCGATGAAAGAGATCACCAGCGCCGTGGTCGCGAGCTCGCTGGTGCTGCTCGCCGTGTTCATCCCGGTGGCGTTCTTCGCCGGCACGACAGGGCAGCTCTACAAGCAGTTCGCGCTGACGATCGCGTGCGCGATCACCATCTCGCTCTTCAACGCGCTCACCCTCACGCCGACGCTCTCGGCGCTGCTGCTCGGCGAGCATCAGGTGCACCGCACCGGCTTCTACGGCATGATCAACCGCGCGATCGACGCCGGCCGCAACGGGTACCATGCCGCGCTGCCGGCGCTCGTGCGCTACCGCGGGATCGTGCTGGGCCTGTTCGCGCTGGGGCTCGTCGCCACGGTGTTCGCCTACCAGAAGATCCCGACGGGCTTTCTGCCCGACGAGGACCTCGGCTACTTCTACGTGACCGTGCAGCTGCCCGAAGGGTCGTCGCTCGCCGACACCGAGCATGTCACGCGCCGCATCGAAGGCATGCTCGCCGCGTTCCCGGAGATCTCGGTCGTCTTCGAGCCCAACGGCACGCAGTTCGGCATCAACGCGCCCAACCGCGCGATCATGTTCGTGTCGCTTCGGGAGTGGGGCGAGCGTACGTCGGCCGACTCGTCGGCGGCGGGCGTGATGCGGCGGCTGCGCCCGAAGCTCGCGCAGATCGCGAACGCGACGGTGCTGGCGTTCAACCCGCCGGCGATCCGCGGTATCGGCAACCTCGCCGGCTTCCAGTTCGAGCTGCAGGACCAGGACAACGTCGGGATCCCCGCGCTCACGATGGCGGCGCGCGGGCTGATCGCCGCCGCGCGGACCGACCGCACGCTGGGCAACGTTTCGACGACCTTCCGCGACGACGCGCCGCAGCTCGTCGTCGACCTCGACCGCGAAAAGATCGCGTCGCTGGGCATCCCGCTGCCCGACGTGGTTGCGGCCATGCAGGTCTATCTCGGGTCGCAGTACGTGAACGATTTCGATTACCGCAACCGCTCGTACCGCGTGTACGTCCAGGCCGACACGCCGTTTCGCGACCGGCTGCAAGCGCTCGACCGGATCTACGTCCACAGCAACGCTCCCGGACCGCAGCTCGCTTCGACGATCCCGCTGTCGTCGCTCGTGCGCACGCACATCGACCGCATCGCGCCGATCATCACGCACTACAACCTGCTGCGCTCCATCGAGATCAACGGCGTCCCGGCGGCCGGCTACGGATCGGGGCAAGCGCTCTCCGCGATGACGAACGCGGCGCAAACGCTGCCCGCCGGAACGAACTTCGAGTGGACCGGCATCTCGCTCGAACAGATCGAGTTCGGCAGCCAGGCGCTGGTGATCTTCGGACTGGGGCTCTTGTGCGTGTTCCTCGTGCTCGCGGCGAACTACGAGAACTACAGCGACCCGATCATCATCCTGGTGTCGGTACCGCTGGCGATCCTCGGCGCGATCCTCGCGCTCGACCTGCGCGCGCTCCCCAGCGACCTCTACGCGCAAGTCGGCTATCTCATGCTGATCGCGCTCGCGAGCAAGAACGCGATCCTGATCGTCGAGTTCGCCAATCAGCGCCGCAAGCACGGCCTCGACGCCGCCGCAGCGGTGCGCGACGCCGCGCAGACGCGCTTGCGGCCGATCCTCATGACGTCGCTGGCGTTCATCCTGGCCACGGTGCCGCTCGTGTTCGCGTCGGGCGCGGGCGCCGCGAGCCGCCGTTCGCTGGGCACCGCGGTGTTCGGCGGCATGATCCTCTCGACCGTGCTGAACTTGTTCGTCGTCCCGGTGATGTACGTCGCGCTCGCGGGCCTGCGCGAACGGCTCGCGCGCCGCAAACGGACCGCGACCGCCACGAACGGGCACGCGCCGCCCGGTGCGGTGCCGGTGTCGGTGGTGCGCAACGCCGACGGCGAGATCGTGCTGCACTTCGCGGACGGCAGCGAGCCCGTTCGACTCGCGCTGCCTGAGTGATCGCGCCGTCGCGCTGACGGCTCAGCGCACGGTTTGCTCCGCCAGCTCGTACAGATCGTCGTCTTCGGCCGCCATGCGGCGTTCGAGCGCGCTGCGCACCGTGTCCCACGCTTTGGCGAACGCTTGCGGTTCCGCTTCCACCGCAGGCTCGGCGTGCCAGCGCGCGAGGAACGCCACGACGTCCCGGCTGAGATCGCCCATCTCCTCGCGGTAGCGGCGCGCGAGCTCGGCGACGGGCTGGCGCGCGGCCTCGAGCACGGGGTAGAGCCGCGCATCCTCGAACGCGAGGTGCCGCGTCAGGACCGTCGCGATCTCGCCGAGCGCGTCACGAATCTGCGGGCCGTTTTCGCCTACCGGCGCGGGGAAGCGCGCGAGCTTCTCGCGCAGCACCGCGTGGTGCCCGCGGCACGTCTGCACGTCGCGCGCGAACCCGTACGGCATCCTACGGCCCCTCCTCGCGCTTGAACGGCAGCACCACGCACACGTCCGTGCCGCCTTCGAGGCGCGTCGTCGACGTCACGCTCGTCGCGAACGCGGACACCAGGAACAACCCGCGGCCGCTTTCGGAGAATACGTCCTGCGGTAGCCGCGCGCGCGGCTGAAAACCTTCCCCGTTGTCGCGCACGATCAGAAACGGCGCGTCGTCGCGCCATCCCAGCTCGACGTGCACCGGGCCGGGCGCGTGCTCCACGGCGTTCGCGAGCAGCTCGCCCAGGATGAGCTCCGCCGGAAACAGATCGGCGTCCGCCGCGACGAAGCGGCTCAAGAACGACGTGAACTGCGTGCGGACCGCGGCCGCGGAGCTCGCGTCCGACGCGTCGACGTCCCAGGACACGGCGTCGCTGCGCCGCTGCGTCGAGCTGATTGCGAAGCGCGCGCCGGGCTCCGCGAAACGTACGACGAGCAGCGCGAGGTCGTCGTCGGCGCCGCCGCCGCCGAGCACGCGCTCGACGATGCGCAGCGCGTGCTCGCGCGTCGGGTCTTCGGCTGCGGCGATCTCGACGGCGCGGCGCAGCGCGTCCTCGCCCGCGGCGACGTCGCGCCCGAACTCGATCAAGCCGTCGGTATAGAGCACGAACAGCGTTTCGTCGGCGGCGTCGAGCCGTGCTTCGCTCACCAGCGGGTCGTCGAGGATGCCCAGCGGGATGCCGCCCGGCTCGAGAAAGCGCGCGCCGCCGCGCCCGGCGACGAGCGGCGGCGGATGACCCGCCGACGCGTACGTGATCGCGCGCGTGCGCGGATCGAGAAAGCCGACGATTGCCGTCGCCATGCCGGCCTGCTGCAACAGCAGCGCCCGGTTGACGGTGCGCAGCACGGCGGCGGGGTCCGTCGAGTCGAGTGACGCGATGTAGATCGCTTGGCGGATCGCGCCCATCGTCACGGCGGCGTGCAGCCCGTGACCCGCGACGTCGCCCACGGAGAACGCGAGGCGCCCGTCGGGCAGCGGGAACACGTCGTACCAGTCGCCGCCGACGCGCGCGTCGTCTTCGGCGGGGACATACACCGCGTCGAAGCTGATGCCGGGCACGGTCGGAAACGCGCGCGGGATATAGATCTGCTGCAACGTCTCGACGATCTGTTCTTTGCGGCGCAATTGCTCGCGCAGCTGGCGGTCCGTCTCCTCCAGCGCGTCGACCGCGGCGCGCATGCGCGCCACGGCGTGCAGCTCGCGCAAGCGCGCCCCGACTTGCGCGCCCAGCACCTCCGCGAGCCCGCGGTCCTGCGACGTGAAGCGCGATTCCGCGGCGCGCCCCGCACCCAGCATGCCGGTGCACGTCCCTTCGACGATGATCGGGACGACGAGCGCCACGCGCACGCCGAGCGCCCGCGCGATCGCGTTCTCCTCGGGCGACGCGCGCTCCACGCGGTCGTATGCGATCGTCTCGCCGCTCAGCAGCGCCTCGACGCCGGGAATGTCGTCGTCGCGCAGCGTCAGCGACGCCGTACCGGCGTCGAGGCCGCGCTGCGTCGACATCGACCACGTGCCGGCGTCACGGCGCGCGAACCACGCTGCGTCGACCGCGAGCAAGTGCCGCGCCGCATCGACCGCCACGCGTTCGATCTCCGGGATCGAGCGCGTCGTGCTCAAACGGCGGCCGGTCAGCCCGGCGAACTCGTAGTCGAGCGCGGTGTCGCCGCTGTACAGCCGCCCGATGTAGCCGGTGAGAAACCATGCGATCTGCCGCACCGCGAGCGTGCGCAGCGGCGCGGGCAGCCGTTCCGGCAGCTCGATCAAGAACAGGTCGACGCGCGCGCGGTGCAACCGGTCGACGACGTCCGCGAGACGATCGCCGCGAGCGCGCAGCCAGCGCGCGGTCTCCTCGCCGAGCCCCGCGCCGCACGCGTAGAAGTCGTCGGCGTCGCCGGCGAACGCGGTGATGATCCTGTCGAGCATCACGCCCGCGCGCTCACCGTACGCGGGCGGCAGGTCGCGCGCCACGTACAACCGGCGCGCGGCGGCGCGCAACTCGGCGTCCTGCGCCCGCAGCAGCGCGGCGATCGCCGCGAGGTCTGCCACCTCGCTCGGGTTCTGCACCACACGATCCGTTACCACGGAACGCGCGCGATCCTTTCTCGCTGCTTGCGTTACACCTCGAGCGCGCGCTCGGCGTCCGCTCCTTCGATCATCGCCTCGCATGCGGCCGGATCGCCGAGCCACGGAAACAGGCTCGGCGGATGGTCGAAGCCGTTGACGAACGTGCGCCGCAGCGCCGGACGCCACGTCGCTTCGAGCAAGAACCGCTGGACGTGCGCGGGCGCCGGCAGCAGCAACGCGTTGGTGAACGCCGTCGACCACGCGGCGTACGATGCCCAGTGCGCGTCGAACGTCGACTGCATCCATGCCGCGTCGAACGGCGCATCGCCGTGCGCGACGATCGCCGCGAGATACGCCGCCGCCGCTTTCGTCGCGTTGTTCGAGCCTTGGCCGGTGATCGGATCGTTCAGCACGACCGTGTCGCCGAGGCCGAACGCGAGCGCACCCGACGGCAGCGCCGCGACGGGCGTGCGCACCTCGGGCGTGAACCGTCCGGCCAGCGTCGCACCCGGATCGGTCAGCTCGGCGTGCACGTAGCGCTCGTACTCGGCGGGGACGAACGCTGCGAGCAGCTCGAGCGTCAGCGCCAGGCGCTGCGCAGGCGCGGTGACACCGTCGAACCCGTCGAGCGGCCCGCCGGGAATCGCCTCGATCAACAGGTACCCGCACGCGCCGCTCGCACCCCAGCTCGGGACGCAGAAGAACTCACCCACGCCGGGGATGAGGTTGAACGACACGCGCACCGGATCGTACGGCCGCGTGTTCTTCACGCAGCACATCGCCAGCGCGCGCTGCGGCGCGTCGAACGGCGACTTCGCGCCGTCGCGCGCGAACAGCGTTCGCACGTCGGCCTTGCCCGCCGCGACGACGAGCAGCTCGCACGCATGCGCGAGCTCGTCGAGATCGGCGACGCCGGCGGATCGCGTCTCGAGCCGCCCGCCGCGCTGCTCGAACACGTCCATCCACGCCGGAAACTTCAGCCGCTGGTCGACCGATGCCGCCGGCGCGTCGAGCTCGCCGCGCCACGCGATCGCGGGCTCGCCGTCCGGCCCGATCAGCGCGAACTGCAGCGCGCGCATCTGCGGCACGACGGCGTCCCACGTGTTCAAACCGAGATCGCGCTCGATCTGCAGCGCTTCGTGGAACATTCCTTGCGCGGAACGAATCGGTCCCGCCCCGATTTGCGCAGCCGTCTCGCTCGTCACGAGCGTGACGCGATACCCGTGCGCAAGCAGCCCGATGCCGAGCACCAACCCCGCCTGCCCAGCCCCAACGATCGTGATGTCCCTCATCCCCACTCCAATACGACCCAAAATGTCACCCTGAGCTTGTCGAAGGGTGCGCCACCAGCGTACTTCGCACAGGGGCGGCGCGAAGCTTCGCGAGACCGCGCCGAAAACTGCCGCGATCCTGCCTTCAGACTCCGAGCAGCTCCGAGAGATCGAGCGCGTTGGCGGTCGCCGCGTCGAGCGCGGTATTGTCGAAGATGCACCACGCGGAAACGGTCGCGGCGCGCAAGCGCGCGGCCATGGCGTGCAGCGCCGCGTCGTCGTACGCGGAATAATACGTGCGCGGCGACCCGTGCAGACGATAGTAGACGAAGCCGTCCCAGCCGCCGGGAACGCCCGCTTCGGGCACGCGCGCGGGATCCGCCGCGACGCGCGCGGCGCGCGCCTCCTTCAGCGCATCGTCGGCCTCCGCGGCGAACCACGTCGGATGGCGCGGTTCGCACGCGAGCAACCCGTCGTAACGCGCCCGAAACGTCGCGAAGAACGCGCGGACGAGCGCCGCATCGAACGCAAAGCTCGGCGGCAGCTGCACGAGCAGCACGCCGCGCTTCTCACCGAGCTCCGCGGTCTCCGCGAGAAACCGCTCGAGCGGGTCGACGACGTCGACGAACCGCCGCGTGTGCGTGATCTCCTTGGGCACTTTCAGCGCAAAGCGAAAATCGTTCGGCACGCTCGCGGCCCAGCGCGCGTACGTCGCAAGCCGGTGCGGCCGGTAGAACGACGAGTTGATCTCGACGCAGCGAAAACGCCGCGCATAGCGCTCCAGCCGCGAACCGTCGCCGCTGAAGCGCTCGCGCACGTCCCGCGGTATCGCCCACGCCGCGGTCCCCACGCGCACCTCCGCATCAGCCATCGCACCGGCGTTTACCCCGCCGCGAACCTACCGTTTCCTCAACCGAGATGCACGAACGTCGCGACGGATGGCACGCCGGCGCCGTTCAGGATGAAGAGCAGATAATACCCCGGCGGCGCCAAATTACCGTTCGCCGGCGCATGCGTCTGCAGCACGCCGCCGCTCGCGGAGAAGCTCAGCCCGACGAGCCGCTGCTCCATATTGAAGGCGTGGGTCACGGCGCTGGCCCGGACCAGCACGACGGACTTGATGCTCGCAGCGTCCGGCGTGGACACGTTGAACTGCTGCCCGTAACGGATGTCGCCGGGATCGACGCTGGTGATCGTGGGCCGCACGGCGCGGGTGCCGTCGGCTTTGAACAAATACGGCGGCGTGTAGATCTCGACTTCCGGCTGGTACACCGTGCGCTCCGGGTTGCCGCCGACAGAGAGCACCGTCGCATCCGGCAGCAGCAAGGTATTGGAGTGGTACAGCCGCGGAAACGCCATGCTGCTCGCGGAGCTGAACGTGTTGGCGGCCGGATCGTAGAGCTGCGCCTCCAGGACGGCGGTGGGATTGTCCTCGTCCTTGAGCGATCCGCCGGACGTCAGGATCTTGCCGTTGGGCAGAATGGTCGCGTTCATCTGGATGCGCGCTTTGATCATGTTCGGGCCCGCGACCCATTTCGGCGACGGGACCGACAGATCGATGAGCTCGGTGGTCGCCGTCGAGGTCGGGCTCGCGCCGCCCATGATCATCACATGCGGCTTGTAGCCGTTCGCCGGGGTGAGCGGCAGCAGCACCGAGGTGCCGTAGTCACGGTCCTGCTTGAAGATCGTGTGGGCGACCGTCGTGAACGTCTTGGTCCCCGTGTCGTACATCTGCGAGTTCTGATTGGCGCCGGACTCGAAGATCTTGCCGTTGGGCAGCAAATGCTGGCGCGGGTACAACGGGACGCCGAACGACGCCGTCCCGGCGGCCGTCCAGGCCGACCCGTTCCAGACCTGTACCGACGGGTTCAGGCTGCCGTTGGTGTTGTTCAGGCCCGAGTAGACCAGCACGTTGCCGTTGCCGAGCACGAGCCCGCTGGGGTACCACCGGCCTCGATTCGCTCCCATGTCCGGCAAGTTCGTGAACGTTTCGGTCGCCGGATCGAACGTTGCGGCCTTCTGATAGCCGAAGAACGGATCGTAGCGCAGCGTCCCACCCATGACGATCGGCTTGCCGTCGGGCAAGATCACCATACCGTCGCAGAACATGTCCCACGAGATCCTGTACGTCTTGATCGTAGAAGTCGCCGGGTCGAACACGCCGGCCTGGAGGTTGTGGTTGTTGGGGTCGTTGCCCGAACCGGCGATGACCAACACCTTGCCGGTGTGCATCATGGCGACGTGCACCGGATTGATCGGCATGCGGAATGGCAGCGTGTGCCACCGGCCGGTGAGGTTCGGATGGAGCACCGTCACCGCGCGCCTCGCGGTCGCGTGCTTCATTTCCGCCGGCTCGATGAACGGCTTCGGTTGCGGCGTCTGGCCCGCCGCGGTCTGCACGGCGGCGGAGAAAACGAGCAGCGACAGCGCGCAGGCGAATTTGAGCGGACGCAAAGGTATGTTCACGTTGGCACCCCCGGACTCGTACTTGCTCGCCAGTGTACGAACAGCGCGAGGAAACGCGAACAGTAGCGCACTCGAGCAACACCCCGACACAAGCGGACGATGCAACCAATCTTAGGCCTACCGCCGCCGCCCGTCAAGGCTGGGGATCGGAAGCGCGCGGACGGACGCTTGGCCGTCAGGCGCGTGGCAGCGTAATCCTGAACCGCGCGCCGCCGAGCGGCGACTCGCAGAGGTCGATGCGGCCGCCCGCGCGTTCGAGCATCAGCCGCACCAGCGCGAGCCCGATTCCGGTGCCGGCCGCTGTGGTTGCGGCGCGTTCGCCCAGCCCGAAGACGCGCTCGCGGTCGGCCGTGGCGATCCCCGGCCCGTCGTCGTCGATCGTGATGTGCACGAAACGGCGGTCCGTGAGGGTGGTTGCCACGAAGACGCCGCCGCCGGGGCGGCCGTGCTTGACCGCGTTGTCGATGAGGTTCACGAGCACCATCGTGAGCCGGTCGGTGTCGATGCCGAGCTCGACGGGCGGAACGTCGGCAATGACGATGCCGACTTGCCTGGCCGCCGCGCGCTCTCCGCACGCATGCTGCGCGGCGTCCAGCGCTTGCGCAAGCGAACCCGTCGCCCGGGGCGTTCCCGCGTCGCGCATGTCCAAAAGCGAGATCTCGAACATCCCTTCGACCAGACGGCTCAAGCGGAGCGACTCGTCATAGGCGATGCGCACGAAGCGTAGCCGCGTATCGAGATCGACGTCCTCATCGAGCAACGTCTCGAGATAGCCGCGGATCGACGCGAGCGGCGTGCGCAGCTCGTGGCCCACCGACGAGAAGAACGCGTACCGCTCGCGCTCCTGCGCGCCGCGCACCAGCGCCCGCTCGACGACGGCGTCCATCGCGCCCGCGTCCGCCGCATGGTCGTACGTCGTCCAGCCCGTGCGCACGTCCAGCCGGATCGTCGCCTCCATCGCGGCGGCGATGCGCGCCAGCGCGGACCGCACGTCGACCGGCGCCGGCACCGCGCCGCCGTCGCGCGTCGGTCCGACCAATGCCGCGACGAACACGTCGCTGCCGCCGTCGTGCGCGACGAGATCGTCCGCGCGCAGCACGCGCGCCACAGCCGTCGAAAACGCCGCGCCGGCCGCACGTTCGAGCGAGCGCGCCGCGCGCAGACCGCGCCGCCACGCGACGCGTTCGAGCTCCGGCAGCCGCACGACGAGCAGCGGGCGCCGTTCCGGTGCGAGCTCCGCGAGCCGCCGCTCGAGCGCGCCCAGCCGCGGCAACAGCCCGCCGACGTCAGGCGCGTGCAAACCGGTAGCCGTAGCCGTGGACCGTGTGCAGCAGCATCGGCAGCCCTTCGCGCTCCTCCAGCTTCAGCCGCAACCGCCGCACGTGCACGTCGACGGTGCGCTCGTCGCCTTCGAAGTCGTAGCCCCACACGCGCTGCAGCAGCGCCGAGCGCGACAGCGCGACGCCGGGATTCGCGGCGAGCTCCAGCAGCAGCGCGAACTCGCGCGGCTTCAAGCCGACGTCCACGCCGTCCACGCGCGCCTCGCGCGCGGCCTGATCGATGACGAGCCGTTCGTACGTCAGCGTGACGGGCGCATTCGTCGACACGAGGCCTGCGCGGCGCGCGATCGCCTTCACGCGCGCGACGACCTCGCGCGGCGAGAACGGCTTGGTGACGTAGTCGTCGGCGCCGATCTCCAACCCGACGATCCGGTCGATCTCGTCGGAACGCGCGGTGAGCACGACGATCGGGAGCTCACGCCCCTCGCGGCGCAGCCTGCGCACGATCTCGAAGCCGTCCACGACGGGCAGCCCGAGGTCGAGGATCAGCACGTCGGCGCCGGTGCGCGCGAGCCGCAGCGCCGCGGGCCCGTCGGGCGCTTCCTCACACGAAAAGCCGTCGCGCCGCAGATGGTGCACGAGAAGCTCGCGAATGGACGCGTCGTCCTCCGCGACGACGATGCGCGTAACCGCCATACCGGGAGCGGTGCCCCGCGCGCGTCGAACCTATCGGGCCTGATGTGCGCGCGCTTCTCGCTTGCGGGACCCGAACGGATCGCCGGCCGCTATCCGCAGTTCAAGCTGCACGGCGGCTGGCCGCGGCGCTACAACATCGCGCCCACGCAGGACGTGCTCGCGGTGCGCAACGACAGCGCGGGCGACATCGCGCCGCTGCGCTGGGGCCTCGTGCCGTATTGGGCCAAGGATCTCACGATCGGCCAGAAGCTCATCAACGCGCGCGCCGAGACGCTGGCCGAGAAACCGGCCTTTCGCACCGCGCTGCAAAAGCGCCGCTGCATCATCTTCGCCGACGGCTACTACGAGTGGACCGGACCCAAGGGCCGCAGACAGCCGTACCGCTTCACGGTCGGCGACGGCGCGCCGTTCGCGTTCGCCGGCCTGTGGGAGCGCTGGGGCCCCAAAGAAGCGCCGGTCGCGACGTGCGCGATCGTCACGTGCGCGCCGAACGCGCTGTGCGCGGCGTTCCACGACCGCATGCCGGCGATCCTCGACGACGGCGCGCTCGACGCGTGGCTGCACGGCGACGTCGCCGATGCGCTCGGCGTCCTCGTCCCGTTCGATGCGGCGCGCATGCACGAGACCGCCGTCACGCCGCTGATGAACCACCACACCTTCGAGGACCCGCGCGCCATCGAGCCCGTCGCCGTGGCCGCCGACGCCGCGCTGTTCTAAGACGCGTCTTTCTGGATCACGCCTTCGCCGTCGACGACGGTCTTGCCGTGCTGGTTCACGATGCTCGTGCGCACGCGCAAACGCCGCTTCTCCGTGATGAGTTCGGTAACTTCGGCGCGCGCTGTCAGCGTGTCGCCGATGAACACCGGCCGCCGGAAGCGAACCGACTGCTCGACGTAGAGGCCACCAGGCTTCTGCAGCATCAAGCCGTTCACGGTGGAGAGCAGGCTCGCCGTCAGCATCCCGTGCGCCGCGCGCCGGCCGAACCGCGTGGTCTTCGCGTACTCGGCGTCCATATGGAGCGGATAGTTGTCGCCGCTGACGGCTGCGAACAGCACGATGTCGGCCTCCGTGATCGTTTTCGAGAACGTCGTCGTGTCGCCGACGCGGAACTCTTCGAACTGCTTGGTGCCGTAGCTCATCGCGGCGCGGCTTCCGCGTCGACGATCAAGAACCATGGCCGCGTGCGCACGCGCGCGGCAACGTCGGGATCGCGCGCGTCGGCCTCGGCGCCCGGACGCGGCTCGCGCAGCGCGCGCAGCACGAAGCCGGCCGCGAGCACGTCGCCGACGATCCGTTCCATCGGACGGTGGTAATAGCGCACCGGCACCGGCTTGTCCGCGAACGCCTTCCAGCCTTCCTCGACGAGCCGCACCGCGTGGTAGTCCTCCGCGGGATCATCGCTCAGCGCCGGGTGGTGCGTCGACAGCACGAGCCGTCCACCGGGCCGCAGCAGGCGCGCGAATTCGCGCAACGGCGGAAGCCAGTCTTCGAGATAATGCAGCGTCAGCGAGGACAGCACGACGTCGAACGACGCGCTCGCGAGCGGCAGCGGCTGCGCAAGGTCGGCGCGCAGCACCGTCGCCGCGCCGCCGAGGCGTGCGCGCGCGAGCTCGACCATCGCGTCGCTCGCGTCGAGCGCCACGACGCGCGCGCCGTGCGCCGCAAGCCACGCGCTGTGCTCGCCTGCGGCCGCGCCCGCGTCGAGCACGTCCAAGCCGCGCACGTCGCCGAGCACTTCGCGCACCGCGGGCCGTTCGTACGCCGCGTTGAACACGTTCGCCGCCGTGACGCGCGCGTACGACCGCGCCAACGCAGGATCGTCGTACAGCGGGTTGCCGCCGCTCATCCGGGCGGCCCCCCGTCCGCGCCCGCGACCGGTTCGTCCCACCCCTGTGCGACCGGCCTCATCCCGGCGCCGCCGGAAGCGATGAGGAACGGAGCGGTACCCGCGAACGTTGTTCGCGAAGAGTCATCCACGATGAGGCCGCTTTTGATCGCTCTTTCGACCGTCCCCTCCGAGCTCGCGTGATCGCCGCCGACGTTCAGTTCCGCCAATCGGCGAACGCCGCCGCGGCCGCGTTCGCCAACGCGCCGCCGTATCTGGCGTACCGCACCGACGTCGTGGTCGACGTTCCGTCGCTGCGCCGCCATCAGGTGATCTCGCGGCAAGTCGAGACGCGCACCAAGGACGATTTCGCGGCGCTGCAGGACCTGCCGCGCGGCCAGCACCAGTACGCGCACAGCTTCCCGCTGATCCCGACGTTCGACGCGCTCTCGTACTTTCGCGTCACCTTCAACGGCAACCGGCGCGACCTGCTGAGCTACGTGGAACCGGGCGCGCCGATCACGTTCAAGGATCCGCGCGAGACGTCGCACGCCGACGTGGTCGTGACGTCGCTGCGCTACTACCGCGCGTCGTACGCGCCCGACTCCAACGACCGCATCGCGCACATTCAGATGGAGACGCTCCCGAGCCTGACCTCCAACAACCCGTCGGATTTCTTCATCCACGACGTCTACGTCGACACCGCCACGAACCTGCCGACGAAAGTCGTCTATGTCGGGCCGACGACGACGTTCACGTGCGATTACGAGGTGGTGCAAGGCCACTGGCTCGTGCGGCACGCGAACTACGTGCACACGTTCTACGGGCCGCTGCGCCTGGGCCGCATCACCGCGACGGCCGACGCGACGAACAACGACTTCGCGTTCCCCACCGCGCCGAGCGATCCGAAGCTGGCGGGCTGAACGCTCACGACCCGAACGCCCACTGCGCGACGTGCCACCACAGCGTGACGCCGTTGGGCTGCGGATGGTGCAGATCGACGTTGCGGTAGGCGCGAATCTTCGGATGGCTGATGAACGCCATCGGCACGTCGCGCACGAGCAGCGCCTCGATCTTCGCGTACACCGCGCGGCGCTTCGCGTCGTCGTAGGTGCGCCGCGCCTCGCGCTGCAGCGCCTCCATCTCTGGCGAGCAGTAGTTCTCGTAGTTGCGGCCGTTGGGCGGCCGCGCGGCGCACGTGAACAGGACGGCGTCGTCGAGGTCGGTGCCCGATAGCCAGTTGATCGTCGCCACATCGAAGTTGCCGGACGCGAGCGGCCCGCCGGCGGCCGCGGGCGCGAAATACGTCGCCGCGACGTAGTCCTTGATCTGCGCATCGATGCCGACGTCGCGAAGCTCCGACTGCACCTGCACGTCGAACGCGCGCGCGCTCGGCGAGCCCGCGAAGCCCGCCATGAGGAGCTCGAGCCGCTTGCCGTTGCGCGCGCGGATGCCGTCCGGGCCGGGCTTCCACCCGGCGGCGTCGAGCAGGGCGCGCGCGGCGGCGGGGTCGTACGCGTTCGCATCGTCACGCGCGGTCGCGCCGTAGAGCGCGGGCGGGATGTCCGCATAGCCCACGTCCGCGGTGCCGTACGCGAGCCGTTTCACCAGCCCGGCGCGGTCGATCGCACGCGCGACGGCGCGCCGGACGCGCACGTCGTCGAGCGGCGGATGCGCCATGTTGAGCAAGTATGCGCCGAACGCGTTCGCGGTGATGAGCTCGGCGTCGAGCCCGTCGGCGTCGCGCAGCAAGTTGAAGGACGTAGGATCCAGCCGCGCGAGGTCGACGTGGTGCGTGCGCAGCTCGAGCGCCACCGTCGCGAAATCGGGGATGATGCGCACGACGATTTTGGGGATGTGCGGCGCGCCGCCGAAATATGCCGGATTCGCTTCGTACGTGACGGCGCCCGGTCCCAGCGCACGAACTTGTACGGGCCCGTCCCGACCGGATGCGTGTTGAAGTCGCTGCGATCCAGCGAAGCCTCGCGCTGGAGCAGATGCCGCGGCAAGATGCGATACGTGGTGTCCGCTTCGGCGAACACGCTTCGCACGAACGGCGCGAACGGTTCTTTGAGACGGAAGACGACCGTGTACGGGTCCGGCGTTTCCACGCGCTCGACGCGGTCGTAGGCGTGACGGTTCGGCACGGCGTTGCGCGGGTTCATGATCGCGCGCCACGTGAAGGCGACGTCGGCGCTGGTGAACGGCGCGCCGTCGTGCCAGCGCACGCCGCGGCGCAGCACGTAGCGGATCGTCTTGCCGTCGGCGGAGATCCCGCCGTTGCGCAGCGTCGGCACGGCCGCGGCGAGATCCGGCACGAGCCGGCCCGCACCGTCCTGCGTGATCAGCAGATCGAAGCAAAGGGAAGAGAGCCAGTCGTCCTCCTGGTTCGTCGGATAGATCGGGTTGAAGCCGTGCGGGTCGACCGTCACGGCGAGGCGCAGCGTGGTCGGATCCGTCCACGGGTGCAGCGCCGGCGCGCCGCGCGCGACCGCGAAGCACGCGACGATCGTCGCGAGCAGCGCGAGCAACGCGAACAAAGGCGCCGTCCTTGCGGACCGGCGCCTCGTCACGTGGCGGAGAGGGTGAGATTCGAACTCACGGTACGCTATCAA
>Ga0066662_10000666_pt1 | contig 15194 bp, 15 predicted proteins | sample GraSoiAngelo_111_FD_133939 | JGI IMG/M metagenome (GOLD analysis project Ga0066662, IMG submission 133939) | Grasslands soil microbial communities from the Angelo Coastal Reserve, California, USA - 14_0903_12_40cm | ecosystem: Environmental > Terrestrial > Soil > Grasslands | place: USA...
CTTTGCTGATCGTCATGAAGGGTCTGCCGCTCGCCTATCAAAAGGACATGCAGGAGGACAAGCAGGGCGCGATGGAGGCGTTGGGCGCGCTGGCATTGTCGATCCGCGCAATGACGGGAATGGTGCTGGACCTGACGCCGGACGAGAGCCGGATGAAAGCCGCCGCCGCGGAGGGCTACGCCACCGCGACCGATCTGGCCGACTGGCTGGTGCGGACCTTGAAACTGCCGTTCCGCGACGCCCATCACATTACCGGGCGCATTGTTGCGGTCGCCTCCAAAGCGGGCGTGCCGCTCCACCAGATGCCGCTCAAGGATATGCAGGCCATCGAGCCAAGAATCACGGCCGCAGCCTTGGGCATGCTTTCGGTCGAGGAGTCGGTAAAAAGCCGCAGCAGCTATGGCGGAACCGCTCCGAAGAACGTACTCGCGCAGGCAAAGGGCTGGCTGAAGCGGCTGGAAAAAGAGCGGAAATTGGGCTGACAAAAATAATTTGGCCGTCGTTTCCGCACTGTCCGGGTCTCGCCAGAGCGGGGCAATCTTTGTATGGTGCCGGCGTATTGGGGATTTTGTCGTGAATCGCAAATTCAGCCCGAGATCTTCGGGATGGGTCATCATCTTTGTGAGCGCGGCCGTGCTCGCGCTCGGAGGGTGCGGGCGCAAGGGCGTGCTCGACCTGCCGCCGAACACACCGCCCCAAGCTGCGGCGGCGGCCCAGCAGGATGCCGATCACGAACCGGCTGCGAGCAGTCCAAGTGTGTTCAATCCCTATTACGGGAGCGATGCACCGCCGACCGCGACCAAAGGCAACAAAAAATCCTTCATTCTCGACCCGCTCCTCAATAGTAACTGAGCTGGTGCGGTGGATTTGACATTCGCTACAGTTTTTCAGCAGCGAATGCTGGTTGCGACTTTCAGATCAAGAGCCGCACGGCAATTGGCTTTTCTCTAGTGTTCCTCTCAGCTCTAACATTCGCAAAGGTGCACGCTGCGGAGGGATGCGAATGTTAGAACTGGAACACCCCCGATGAACCACTTCGACTATCGCAACGGCGTGCTGCACGCCGAGGCGGTGAATCTCATCGATCTGGCGGATGCGGTCGGGACGCCGTTTTATTGCTATTCAACCGCAACCCTGGAGCGCCACTATCGGGTGTTCAGCGAGGCTTTTGCCGGTACAAAGACGCTGATCTGTTACGCGTTGAAGGCGAACTCAAATCAATCCGTGCTGCGCACGCTGGCAAAACTCGGCGCCGGCGCCGACGTCGTTTCCGGAGGCGAGTTGAAGCGCGCGCTGGCCGCGGGGGTCCCCGCGGATAAAATCCTGTTCTCGGGCGTCGGTAAAACCGAAGCCGAGCTGCGCGCCGCGTTGGCCGCGGACATTCGCTGCATCAACGTCGAATCCGAGCCTGAGCTTGAAATGCTGTCACGGCTTGCAAGCGAACTCGGTCGCAAGGCGCGGATTTCAGTGCGCGTCAATCCCGATGTGGATTCCGGTACCCACGCCAAGATATCCACCGGCAAATCCGAAAACAAATTCGGCGTGCCGCTCACCCGCGCACGCGCCGTCTATGCGCATGCGGCAAAACTGCCGGGGATCGAACTCACCGGCGTTGACGTTCACATTGGCAGCCAGATCACGGATCTGGTGCCGCTGGAGGCAGCTTTCAGGATTTTGGCCGAATTCGTGCAAACGCTCCGCGCGGACGGCCACACCATCTCGCATGTCGATTTTGGCGGCGGCTTGGGCATCCCTTATCACGCCGACCGCGAGGCGCCGCCAGTGCCCGCGGCCTATGCCGCAATGGTGAAGCGCGTAACCCACAATCTCGGTTGCACGCTTATGTTCGAGCCGGGGCGGATGATCGTGGGCAATGCCGGAATTCTCGTGACCCGCGTCATCTATGTGAAGCACGGGGACGCCAAGAATTTCGTCGTCATCGACGCGGCGATGAACGATCTGATCCGGCCCACACTGTATGAGGCGCATCACGACATCCTGCCGGTCCGGGAGGTTGCGTCAGGCGCACACAAGATTGTTGCTGACGTGGTTGGCCCGGTCTGTGAGACCGGCGATTATCTCGCGCTCGGCCGGACCATGCCGGAACCCAGGTCCGGCGATCTTCTGGCGATCATGACCGCCGGAGCCTACGGCGCCGTCCAATCCGGCACCTACAATACCCGCGCGCTGGTGCCGGAAGTGCTGGTCAAGAACGATCAATACGCGGTGGTGAGGCCCCGGATAGAGGTCGATGCGCTGATTGCGATGGATCGAATCGCGCCCTGGCTGTGAGCCGCCACATCACTTTCGAAGCGAACTAGATGCCGGTTCGCAAGCTACGTCTTTGCGCGATTTCCTCCCACCACCACGCCTGCTGCTTGTTCGATCGGCTTGATCGCGGAAGTGAAATCGGATTCCGCGCCCATTTCGCGGATCACCACTTCCCACAGACGCCCGACCGCCTCGGCGACTTCCATCGACAGCCCCAACGCCTTGGCTTCTTCCAGGCAGAGGCGCACGTCTTTCACCATCAGCCCGGTGGCAAAGCCGAAGTCGAACGTACGCGGCAGGATCGAGCGCGGAAACTTATCGCGGCTGGCGGTATTGAGCCCGGATCCTGAGTTGATCACCTCGATCATGATGTTGGGATCGAGTCCCGATTTGACCCCCATCACCACGGCTTCGGAAGTGGCGACCACCGCGGTCGCCGACAGCAAATTGTTCGCCAGCTTCATGGTCTGGGCCGAGCCGGGCTTCTCCCCGATGAAGAACACCTTGCCGATCACAGCTAACGCCGGCTTCACCGTTTCGAAATCCGCCTTTGGACCCGACACCATCACGGCGAGCGTTCCCTTCTCGGCGCCACCGACGCCTCCGCTCACCGGACTGTCGAGTTGCACGATGTTGCGTTTCGCCAGCAGGTCGTGAATGCGCACGGCCATATGAGATCCGACCGTGGAGAGGTCGACAAAGCGCTTGACGCGCTTGCCTTCGATCACGCCGGCTGCGCCGGTCGCGACCTCCAGCGAGGCCTGCAGCGAAGGCAGGCTGGCCATCACGGTTTCGGCGCGATCGGCCACTTCTCGCGGTGAGGAGGCGGCCCGCGCGCCTAGCCCGAGCAGCTTGTCAACGGGCTCTTTGCGCTGGTCGAACACGACCAGTTGGTATTTCGCCTCGATCAGGCGGCGGGCCATGGGAAATCCCATGTTGCCGAGCCCAATGAATCCAATCTCCATGATGTTGCGCCCTTAGCCCTTGTCCAACTCGGCGAATACCTCGCGCGCGATGCGGAAGCTGTCGACGCCCGCGGGTATGCCGGCATAGATCGCCACTTGCATGAAGACTTCCCGAATTTCGTCTTTGCTGACGCCGTTGACTAAGGCTCCCTTGATGTGCACCCGTAATTCGTGCGGCCGGTTCAGAATCGAGATCATCGCAAGATTGAGCATGGAGCGGGTCTTGCGCGGCAACTCTTCCCGGCCCCACACCGCGCCCCAGCAATATTCGGTCACGAGCTCCTGGAAAGGCTTGTTGAAATCGTCGGCGTTCTTGAGCGCGTTGGAGACGTAGGCCTCGCCCAGCACCGCTTTGCGAATTTCCAGTCCTTTGTCGTAGGTTTTCTTGTCCATAATGTCTCCCTGGTGTTTTCCCTGATTGCAAAGGCCGACGTTAGGGGGTCGTGGCCGCGCAGTCACGCCTTCGTGTTATGCGCGTCTTGAGCTGCGGAATACGCACCGGAACGGCTGCCTCCGTGCCGCCGTTGTGCTACGGTTCGTTTCGCGAAACGCGGAGAATTGATTGAGCGGAGCCAACCCCGATCCGTTAGAGCCTGCCGGCCATGATGCCATTTCCCGGCTCAAGTTAGCGCAGGCACTGCAGCGGGCCAGATATGCCATCGCCTGGGAGCGAAGTTGGCCGCATTTGGCGCGCGTATTGACGGTCGTCGGGCTGTTTCTGGTGGCATCCTGGGCTGGGGTCTGGCTGGTCGTGCCTTTTGTGGCCCGCGCCGCCGGGCTTGGCCTGTTTGTTCTGGCTGCGCTAGCCGCGCTGTTTCCGCTTCTCCGGTTCCGGTGGCCGACGCGGCAAGAGGGCCTGAGCAGGCTTGACCGCGGCTCGGGCATTCTGCATCGCCCGGCGACCGCGCTTACAGACACACTGGCGACGCAAGATCCGGTCGCCCAGGCGCTGTGGCAAGCGCAGCTTCAGCGCACGCTGGCCTCGCTCAAGCGAGTCCGTGCCGGTTTGCCGTCGCCGCGGCTGCCGATCCACGATCCCTGGGCACTGCGCGCGCTGGTCGCGGTGATGATGGTCGCGGCCTATGTCGCCGCCGGCGATGAGCGCATGTTGCGAACTCAAGCGGCGTTCGATTGGAATGGCGTGCTCTCGCCGGCCAACATCCGGGTCGACGCCTGGGTCACGCCCCCCATCTACACAAGCAAGCCGCCAATCATCTTGTCGGCGGCCAACAAGGAAGCCGGTGTTCCGGCCGCCGGGCCGTTGCCGGTACCGGCGGGCAGCACTCTCATTGTTCGCTCTAGCGGCGGCACCCTCGATGTATTCGCCGCTGGCGGAATAACAGAGACCCAACCAGCCGAGCAGCCACCCAAAGGCACTAACGAGCGGCATTTCACGATTTCCGGTGACGGCACCGCGCACGTCCGCGCGCCTTCGGGTCAGCCGCAATGGAGGTTCAGCGCCGTTCCTGACCGCGCCCCGACGATTTCGCTCGCGAAAGATCCGGAGCGTCAGGCCCGCGGCTCGCTGCAGTTGTCCTACAAGCTCGAGGACGATTACGGAGTAACCGACGCTCAGGCCCATTTTGCGGTCCGGCGAGGCGAGGCACCCCCCGTCGCCACCGAGAAAAGCTCGGCCGAAGCTCGCCCCTTGTTTGATCCGCCGCAATTTTCGCTGGTGCTTCCGAATGCGCGGACCCGCAACGGGGTCGGACAGACCGTCAAGGATCTCAGCGAGGACCCGTACGCGGGTGCTGACGTCACGCTAACTCTGACCGCCAAAGACGAGGCCGGCAATGTGGGCCGGAGCGAACCATTTAACATGAAGCTGCCCGAACGGCTGTTCACCAAGCCGCTGGCTCGGGCCTTGGTCGAGCAGCGCCGGATTCTGGCGCTCGATGCCAATCAAAACTCGCAAGTCTACGCAGCACTCGATGCACTGATGATCGCACCGGAATTGTTCACGCCCGAGGCCGGCCAGTATCTCGGCCTTTACAGCGTCGCGCGGCAACTGGAGGCCGCCCACAATGACCCCGCGCTGCGCGAGGTCGTTGCCAGCCTGTGGGCGCTCGCCGTCACCGTCGAGGACGGCGACATCAGCGATGTGGACAAGGCGTTGCGCGCCGCGCAGGAAGCGCTGAAACAGGCGCTGGAGCGTGGCGCCAGCGACGAGGAGATCAAGAAACTCACCGACAAGCTGCGCGCGGCGCTGGACAATTTCATGCGCCAGCTTGCCGAACAGCTGCGAAATAATCCGCAGCAGTTGGCGCGGCCGCTCGATCCAAACACCAGGGTGATGCGCCAGCAGGACCTCGAGAACATGATCGAGCGAATGGAGCGGCTCTCGCGGTCCGGCGACAAGGAGGCCGCCAAGCAGTTGCTGGAACAACTGCAACAGATGCTCGAGAATCTGCAAATGGCGCAGCCCGGCGACTCCGGCGACAGCGACATGGAACAGGCGCTGAACGAGCTCGGCGACATGATCCGCAAGCAACAGCAGTTGCGTGACAAGACTTTCAAGCAAGGCCAGGATTCCAGGCGCGATCGCCAGCGCGGCAAGCAGGGCGATCAGGGCATGGGCGATCTGCAACAGGACCAGCAGGGTCTACGCGACCGGCTGAAGAAACTGCAACAGGAGCTGGCGAAGCGCGGCATGGGGCAGGGCCAGCGCGGTGAGCGAGGCCAACAAGGTGAACAGGGCGCACAAGGCGATCAGGAGGGCGATGGCGAGGACGGCCTTGATCAGGCCGACTCGGCAATGGGAGACGCGGGCAGCAGTCTGGGAGAGGGCAATGCCGACGCCGCCGTGGATTCGCAAGGTAAGGCTCTGGAAGCATTGCGCAAGGGCGCGCAAAGCCTTGCACAAGCCATGCAACAGGGCGAGGGCGACGGACAGGGCGCGGGCCCGGGCATGCGGGCCGGCCGTCAGCAGAGCGGTGGCAACCAGACCGATCCGCTGGGGCGGCCGCTACATGGGCGTGAATTTGGAGACGATTTCACGGTGAAAATTCCCGGCGAAATCGACGTGCAGCGGGCACGACGCATTCTCGAGGAACTTCGCCGGCGGCTGGCCGATCCGCAGCGCCCGCAGATCGAGCTCGACTACCTCGAGCGGCTGCTAAAGGATTATTAGCAACCGCGCCGGTTCGTTCTCGTTCGCTTGGCGCTACGCGCTTTTGCGCTGGCCAAGCGCAGCAGTGACCGCGGCACGTATGTCAGAGACGGTAAACGGCTTGGTGATGACGTCATGAACGATGGCGTCAAGTCCGTAGGCGCGTTCCCGCTGCTCGGCAAAGCCGGTCATCAGCAGAATTGTCAGCTTCGGAAAATCACGCGCCGCAGTGAGTGCCAGCGCGATCCCGTCCATCACCGGCATTTGGATGTCGGTGAGCAACAGGTCGAAGGCGCCGTCGTCGCGATTGAGGATTTCCAGTGCCTCGGCGCCGTCTTGCGCGGCAACAATGTCATGGCCGTCCATGGCAATGGCGCGCTTCACCAGCATGCGCATCGATTCTTCGTCCTCGGCAATCAGCACGCGCGGCATGATGCCTCCTGTTTTCGACGACAATAATTCACGCGCCGCGACCAGCGACGTCTCGCTTGCTGAAGAAGCGAATATCGATACTGCGCCCTTCCGCAGGCGGTGACGCCAGCCGCGACTTGAAGCGGACGTAGTCGCCCGGTTTCAGCACCGGCTGTTCCAGCAACGAGTTCCACGCGTAAATCTCCGCGCCTTGCCCATCCCGTACGCTGAATCGCAGCCGCGGCAGTTCGACTGTCTTTCGATTCTCGCCCGTGATCACGCCGTCAATAAGCAGCAGCGGTTTGCCTCCGACCGCCTCAGAGGTGATCCTCACGTCCTTGAACAACAGCGCGCGAAGATTCACTTCCAAGCCCACCATTTTATAGAATGCGGCGGTTTGTGGGAGCAGACGCACCACGTCAACGCGCCATATCAACAGTGCGAGGACGAGCGCGCCCATGGCGGTGCAGGCGAGCGGAAGGTTGAGTAACGGTTTGCGGGTGCCGCGGCGCAGTCGGGGCGGCCTCGAAGCCTTGCCGAACCAGGAACGGCCTCGCCGAATTCCCGATTCGGCCTCGTCATCGTCGTGCTGCGCGGCCAACGGCCAATCTGAATCCGGATCTTCGGCCGGCCATTCACCTGAAATCGAAGGGCTGCTAACGACAGGTGTTTCCCCGTCATTGCTGTCGTCTTCGCGGTCGGCTGGACCCCAGTCTTCCGCGCCGGCAGTCCCGCCAACTTGCTGGTCCGCTCCCGCCATCGCCGGCGCGATCGCGAACGTTTCCGTCGCATCCTCGGGCCGCGCCAGCCATATCTCCTTGCACCGGGAACAGCGTACATTACGCCCGGTGAGGCCCAGAGTAGCCAAATCAATGGCGTAGGACGTTGTACAATGGGGACAAATGATGTGCATGGAGCCTATCTCCACAATGACGCTGCGCCCCGTTTCCGCACCCGCGCCAGAAAGCGCCTGGCCGAGGTGCGATGACGAGGTAGCAGGATGCTACAAGGCGACTGTTAACGAATCGGAAACCATAACCGAAGCACAACCGCTTAGGTTGGCCGGCTGCCGGTGCGGCGCCACTGGGCGCCCTGCCACTGGCAGATCGTACCCGGCCGCGCCTCATATCGAACGGAGCTGACATTGGTTCGGTTCGAAAATGTCGGATTGCGTTACGGGCTTGGCCCGGAAATTCTGCGCGACCTCAATTTTCAGATACCTGCCCATTCCTTTCAGTTTCTCACTGGTCCCTCAGGGGCCGGAAAAACTTCGCTACTGAAGCTGCTATTCCTTTCGCTGCGCCCGACGCGCGGTCTGGTCAACCTGTTCGGCCGGGACGTGGCGCTGCTCGGCAAGGAGGAGGTGGCCGATCTGCGCAAACGGATAGGCATCGTACTGCAGGACTTCCGGCTGCTCGACCACATGACCACCTACGAAAATGTCGCGCTGCCGTTTCGGGTGATGGGGCGCGAGGAATCCAGCTACCGCAAGGAAGTTATCGACCTGCTGAAATGGGTCGGGCTTGGCGAGCGGATGGATGCCCTGCCTCCGATCCTGTCCGGCGGCGAGAAGCAGCGCGCGGCGATCGCACGCGCTGTAATCTCTCGGCCGCATTTATTGCTGGCCGACGAGCCGACCGGCAACGTCGACCCGACCTTGGGTCGCCGATTGTTGCGGTTGTTTATCGAATTGAACAAATCCGGCACCGCTGTGATAATTGCAACCCATGACATTACGCTGATGGATCAGTACGAGGCGAGGCGCCTGGTGCTGCATCAGGGACGGTTGCATATCTATGAGTAGAGCCGACCAGCATGGCCCGATGGTGGATCTCGGAAACGAGCGTCCGCAGGTGCCCGCCCGAGCGCGCAACCTGTCGCCGATCGTGCCACGCGCCTCGATCGCCGGCCGCGCACTGGTCGCGGTCGTTGCGATCATGACATTCCTGGCTTCGATTACCACGGGCACGGTGCTGTTGGTGAGCGCCTCGGCCGCCGAGTGGCAGTCCGAAATAGCCAGCGAAATTACCGCGCAGGTACGCCCCGCACCCGGACGCGATCTCGACCGCGATGCGGCCGCGGCGGCGGAAGCCATGCGCATGCAGGCCGGTATCGTCGAGGTCAGGTCATTCACGAAACAGGAAGCGGCCGGTTTGCTGGAGCCATGGCTCGGCAGCGGATTTTCGCTCGACGAACTGCCCGTACCCCGGGTGATTGTTGCCCGGGTCCAACCCGGAACCATGCTCGACATGCCGGCGTTGCGCAGCCGTGTGACTCAGGCTGCACCGACGGCGAGCGTCGACGACCACCGCGCCTGGATCGAGCGAATGCGGTCCACAACCGGCGCCACCGTGCTCGCCGGGATCGGGATCCTCGGCCTGGTGATCGTCGCCACCATTATTTCAGTTTCGTTTGCGACAAGGGGCGCGATGGCGGCCAATCGTCCGATCGTGGAAGTTCTGCACTTCGTAGGTGCCGGCGATCGCTACATCGCCAACCGATTCTTGCGCCACTTTCTGCGGCTGGGGCTCCAGGGGGGCATCATCGGCGGAGGCATCGCAATGCTTGGCTTCGGGTTCTCCGAATCGATCGCCGGGTGGTTTTCGGGCACGCCGGTCGGCGATCAGTTCGCCGCGCTGCTGGGGACATTCGCGCTTCGGCCGTCCGGCTATCTGGCGCTGGCGGTCCAGGCGGTGCTGATCGCGGCGATCACCGCCTGGGCGTCGCGCCGCACGCTGTTCGCCACGCTTGACGAGATCGATTGAGGTCAATGACCTATGAGTGCGGAGACCGAATTCCACTTCACGCCAAAAGCGTCTAGACTTGCGAACGGGGGAGGATCACTGGCGGGTATGAGTTTGCAGCCCGACAATTTTGCGAGGAAGTCGCCGCTCGCCACGGCGCACGGTAAGCTGCGCGCCGCGATACTCGCAACAGGAGCAATGTTACTTCTCGCCGTCGCGATCGGCTTTGTTGGATTTCTCGCACAACTGCGCGGCGCCGAGACAGAGCCGGCCAACCGCGCCGATGGCATCGTGGTATTGACCGGCGGATCGTCCCGCGTGTCGGATGCGATGGAACTGCTGGCCGGCGGTTACGGCAAGCGGCTTTTGATCTCGGGCGTGCATCCGACCAGTGCGGCGAGCGACATCTCGCGATCCTTGTCGGACAACCAGTCTCTGCTGAGATGCTGCGTCGATCTCGATCGCTCCGCTATCAACACCCGGAGCAACGCGGCCGAGACGCGGCGCTGGGCGCGCGAGCGCGGCTTCAAGTCGCTGATTGTCGTCACCTCGAATTACCACATGCCACGGGCCATCGTTGAACTGTCGCATGCCATGCCCGATGTGCGCCTCATTCCATTCGCGGTAGTCGGCGAGAAATGGCGCGATGAATCGTGGTGGGCGAGTAGCGCGACGGTGCGGCTGTTGCTCTCGGAATACGTGAAATACGTGGCCGCCGAGGTACGGGTGCATCTGGCTGATGCGGGTTTCGATTTGATGCCCGAAATTGCGGATCAACAGTCTGGATCACCGCACCGACCCGCGACGGCTCAGGCCAACTGATCGGATTTTTGATGGTCTCGATTTTCTTGCGTTCCCTGGTCTACAATGTGCTGTTCTATTTACTGTTGATATTCTGGATGCTGGTGGGCATTCCGACCTTCGCCATGCCGCGCTGGGCCATCATGAACATCGCCAAATATTGGGCTCGCAGCAGCATCTGGCTGCTGCGCGTGATCTGCGCCATCAAGGTGGAATATCGTGGGCTCGAAAAAATTCCGGATGGGCCTCTGATCGTTGCGTCCAAACATCAGTCGATGTGGGAAACCTTTGCGCTGCTGCAGTTCTTCGATCAGCCATTGTTTATTCTCAAACGCGAGCTGAAATGGATCCCGCTGTTCGGATGGTATCTGATCAAGTCGAACATGATCGGGATTGACAGGGCGGCCGGAGGGCGCTCGCTGCTGCAAATGACACGTCGCGCCGGCGAGGCGGTGCGGCGCGGCCGACAGCTGATCATTTTCCCGGAGGGGACTCGTACTGCGGTTGACGCCCCGCCGCAGTACAAGACGGGTGTCGCCCAGATCTATGTCGATTGCGGCGTAACCTGCCTGCCGGTTGCGCTCAATTCGGGGCTGTTCTGGCCGCGCCGGACTTTTATGCGCTATCCGGGAACGCTGGTGGTTGAGTTTCTCGATCCGCTTCCACCCGGTCTGTCGCGCCGTGAATTCATCGGCCGCATTTCAATGCTGATCGAGGAGGCGAGCAAACGGCTGATCGAGGTGGGGCGGCGGGAGCAGGTGCATTTGTTCGGCGGTCGCTCGAACTCGGCTTCGGCAAAGGCTTAAACGGCAATTCTACTCCTCCGGTGGAGGTTGAAGATGCGCCGGCCTGTCGTCGTGCAGCATCGATGCGAGTTGATGCAGTTGGTTGTCGCGAAACCCTTCAGCCTCGATCGCCTTCACGGTGGCGACGACATATTCGCGGTTGGCGCCGGATTGACCGTGTCCCTGCTGCACGTGGCGGAGTTGCTCGGCCAATGAGAGTCGCCCCGCATACTGGACGTGTCCGCGATCGACCACATAGGCGAGCGCGCTGACCCGCTGCCGCGGCTCGTTTTCCAGCCAAACCGATCGCATCACCTCCCGATAGACCGATGTGACCTGCTCGCGGGCGCGCAGGTAAGCCACCGTGGTGGCACGATGCTTCTCGGCTACCCGGAACGCAACACCTCGGCATGCTCCGCCGCGGTCGAGCCCGAGCACCAGGCCAGGCTTTTCCGGTGTTCCCCGATGCACGAAGGAGTAGACGCATAGCGCGCGATGTTCGCCGATCAGCCGCGCCGGAACCTGTTCGATGAATTCGAAGCCGGGCCGCCACATCAGAGAGCCATAGCCGAAAACCCACAAATCGCCTTTGGACAATTGCGCTTGCGGCAGGACTTTCGCTGACATCACGTTCATGACGTACCAGAATTCCGCGATCGATGAAAAGGCAGCGACTTGATCAGCACCGCTAGCACCGCTTAATTGACAAAATCATTGGTCAAAGGTCGCCGCATGTCCGATATCAGCCTCGCGCCGCGCCGGCGCCCGCTTTGGCGCCTTTTTTTCCTGCCCGTCCTGCTCCTGTTCGCGGCGGCGGGGTGGAGCGCGTTCTGGTTCTATGCGGCGTCGCAGGCGGGCGTCGCAGCCGACGCCTGGCGCGCGCAGGAGGCGAAATCGGGCCGGGCCTATGATTGTGCCGACCGATCCGTAGCGGGCTTTCCGTTCCGGCTCGAACTGCGATGCGATGGCGCGAGCGTGTCGCTCAACTCGCAGACGGCGGAGCAGGTCGCGAACCGCCTCCCGATCACGGCCAAGCTCGGCGAGATACTGATCGTAGCCCAGGTCTACGATCCGAAATTGCTGATCGCCGAATTCACTGGGCCGGCCACGCTTTCGGATCGCGGCGGACCGCCTTCGCTGTCGGTGAACTGGAGCAAGGCCCGTTCCAGCGCGGTGGGCCTGCCGCAAATCCCGAGCCGCGCCTCGATCGTGTTCGACGATCCGGCGATCGATCGCATCGACGCGTCTGTGCTGTCTCCCCTGGCGCGGGCCAAGCACATCGAGCTGCACGGGCGGCTCGCGGAGGGTTCGACACGCGATCATCCGGTGATCGAGGCCGTGCTGAAGATCGAGGGCGGAAGCGTGCAGCAAATCCATCCGCTGCTTGCGCAACCTTTCGACGCTGATGTTCGAGCGACGCTAAGCGGGCTGAACGACCTTTCACCGAAACCATGGCCCGAAAGATTTCGCGAGCTGCAGGCCGCCGGCGGGCACGTTGAGATCGTGCAGTCGCGCGTGGCGCAAGGAGATTTGGTCGCGGTCGCGGCCGGCACGCTCGGTCTCAACGCGAGCGGGCGTCTTGATGGCGAGCTGCAGATGACGGTAGCCGGGATCGAGAAAGTCATTCCGGCGCTTGGGATCGAAAAGATGCTCGACGAGGGGGTGCCGCAGGCGACGCTTGATCGGGTCGCCCCCGGGGTCAAGACACAGGACATCAATAATCTGTTCGGCGCGCTCGACCGCGCGATTCCGGGCCTTGGCAAGGTGGTCAAGCAAAACGCCAATGTCGGCGTCGCCGCCGGCATCAATGCACTCGGCAAGGAAGCGACGCTGGAGGGCAAAAAAGCACGGGCGTTTCCATTACGCTTCGTCGACGGCGCGGTGTTCCTCGGCCCGCTAAAGGTTGGCCTGGTGCCGCCGCTGTTCTGACGCCTACGCCGTTCGCCTGCCCCGATCAGCACGCCCGATAGCTCTAGTCTCGTCAGCATTACTCCGGCTTCTTTTCCAAATGCGCGTGCGGCCGGCCAAAGTCTGGCGCTGCGGAATCCTGCCCGATCTCCACGATTCCACGGCGGATCGCCCGCGTCCGGCTGAAGTGCTCGAACAGCGCCTCGCCGTCGCCACGCCGGATCGCGCGGGTGAGCTTCGAGAGATCCTCATTGAAGGTGCCGAGCATTTCCAGCACCGCTTCCTTGTTGGCCAGAAAAACGTCCCGCCACATGATCGGGTCTGAGGCCGCGATACGGGTGAAATCGCGAAAGCCGCCGGCGGAGAACTTCATCACTTCCGATGAGGTCACCTGACCGAGTTCATCCGCGGTACCGACAATTGTGTAGGCAATCAGATGCGGCAGGTGGCTGGTGATAGCCAGCACCAGATCGTGGTGATCGGGCGTCATGATCTCCACCTTGGCGCCGAGCGCGGCCCAGAACGCGCGTAACTTCTCGACCGCCTTTGGGTCGGTGCCCTCGGGTGGGGTGAGGATGCACCAGCGGTTGATGAACAATTCGGCGAAACCGGAATCCGGACCGGAGTGTTCGGTGCCGGCAACCGGATGCGCCGGCACGAAATGGGCATTGGCTGGCAAGTGCGGCGCCATGTCGCGAACCACAGAGCCCTTGACCGAGCCGACATCGGAGACGATGGCGCCCGGTTTCAGATGCGCTGCGATTTCCTGCGCTACGTCGCCGCAAGCGCCGACTGGAATGCACAGGATGACCAGATCGGCATCTTTTGCGGCTTGCGCGTTGGTCGCCACCACGCGATCGACCAGGCCCAATTGCTTTATCCGCGCGCGGGTCTTGGCCGAGCGTGCGGTCGTGACAATTTCGCCCGCCAGCTTCTGTTCGCGCGCCGCACGTGCGATCGAGCCGCCGATCAGTCCGAATCCGATCAGCGCCAGCCTGTTGATGAGCGGTGCCGCGCTCACTTGCGCGCCATGAAATCGCGCAGGCCCTCGAGCACCAGCCGATTGGCCTCCTCGGTGCCGATTGTCATGCGCAAGGCGTGCGGCAGGCCGTAATTGTGCAGCGCGCGCAGCACCAAACCACGTTTGGTCAGGAACGCGTCCGCATCGGCCGACGTCTTGCCCTTCTCGAGCGGGAAATGGATCAGGATAAAATTGGCCACGCTCGGGGTGACAGTGAGACCGAGTTTTCCCACCTCCTCAGTCAGCCAGTTGCGCCATTTCTCGTTATGCTCCTTGGACATCTGCAGGTGCGCGGTGTCCTCGATCGAAGCGGCCGCGGCGAGCATTGCCGGGGTCGAGACGTTGAAAGGCCCGCGGATACGGTTCACCGCATCCACGATGTGGGCCGGTCCAAACATCCATCCAACCCGCAACGCCGCGAGCCCGTGGATTTTCGAGAACGTGTGGGTCATCACAGTGTTATCCGATGTCGCGACCAGTTCGATTCCGAGTTCGTAGTCGTTGCGCGATACGTAATCCGAATAAGCCGCATCGAGCACCAGCAGCACGCCCGGCGGCAGTGCGGCGCGCAGTCGTTTGACCTCGTCGAACGGCAGATACGTGCCGGTGGGGTTGTTCGGATTGGCGAGCCAAACGAGCTTGGTGCGCGGCGAAACTAGCTTGAGAATCGCATCCTCGTCGGCGGTAAAATTGGTCTCGGGCGCGACGACGTTGATGGCGCCGTTCGCTTTTGTTGCGATCGGATACACCAGAAACGCGTGCGTCGTGCTGATCGCCTCATCGCCAGGCCGGAGATAGGTGTGTGCCAGCAGATTGAGGATCTCATCGGAGCCCGCGCCGCAGATGATGCGATCAGGATCAAGCCCGAAGGCGCGGCCGATCGCCTCTCGCAGCACGCGCGAAGTGCCTTCCGGATAATCCTCCAGATGCGCGGCGGCCTGCTTGTACACCTCGATTGCCTTCGGCGACGGACCGAGAGGGGTTTCGTTCGCCGACAGCTTGAACACCTTGCGACCGGGCTCTGGCACCGGGCTCTTGCCGGGCGTGTACGGCGCAATATCGAGAATGCCGGGATTCGGCACTGGTCGGGACATCTTCAACTCCGGAATTCGGGACGGCTCTTTCAGGACTTCACTGCCCCGTTCGGGGGGACCGTATAGCGCGTTGCATGGCTGCCGA
>Ga0066662_10000667_pt1 | contig 15184 bp, 13 predicted proteins | sample GraSoiAngelo_111_FD_133939 | JGI IMG/M metagenome (GOLD analysis project Ga0066662, IMG submission 133939) | Grasslands soil microbial communities from the Angelo Coastal Reserve, California, USA - 14_0903_12_40cm | ecosystem: Environmental > Terrestrial > Soil > Grasslands | place: USA...
CCCCGCAGCTCGGACACGACCATGCGCACGCGCGAGCCGCGGGGGCCGACGCACGCGCCCACCGGGTCGACGCCCTGGACACGCGACTCGACCGCGATCTTGGCGCGGTAGCCGGGCTCGCGGGCGATGGCGCGGATGCTGACCAGGCCGTCGGCGATCTCGGGCACCTCGAGCTCGAACAGCTGGCGGATCAGCTCGTCGCTTCGGCGCGACAGGACCACCTGCGGGCCCTTGCCCTCGGAGCGCACCTCGATGATCACGGCCTTGATGCGGCTGCCCTGCTCGTAGCGCTCGCCCGGCACCTTCTCCGACCCCGGCAGGATCGCCTCCATCTTGCCCAGGTCGACGAAGGCATAGCGGTTGTCGTCCTGCTGCACGATGCCGGTGACGATCTCGCCGACGCGGTCGGCGTACTCGTCGTACATGATCGAGCGCTCCGCCTCGTGGATGCGCTGGCGCAGCACCTGCTTCGCCGTCTGCCCGGCGATGCGGCTGAAGCCCTCGGGCGTGACGTCCACCATCTGCGCAGGCTGGAACCAGCCCCACTCGATCTCGGGCTCGGGCTCCTCCTCGGCGGGCTGCTCGCCCTCGGCGCCCTGCGCGGCGGGGGCGTCGAGCGGCCGCTCCGGCTCCTCCTCGGGCTCGACCGGGCGGTGGTGCGGATGCACCTCGAGGTATGCCTCCCAGGCGTCGGGGGTGACCGACCAGACGACGTAATCGCCGGACTCGCGGTCGAGGTCGACGCGCACCGGATGGCGCGCGTCGGGCATCTTCTTGTATGCCGCCAGCAGCGCCTCCTCAATGGCCGAGAGCAGCGTCTCCGCCTCGATCCCGCGCTCCTTCTCGAGCAGCTTCACGCCCTCCAAGAGTTCCTTGCTCACCGCTTGCCTCCCACCTCAGCGACCAGATTCCCCCGGCGGATAGCCGCATACGGCAAGCTCGTGCGCTCACCGTCGAGGTCGATCTCGATCTCGTCGTTCCGTGCGTCGATCAACGTGCCAGTGAACTGCCGCCGCCCGGCGACCGGCTGCTCCGTGCGCACGTGCACGCGGCTGCCGACCGCGCGCCGGTAGTGCTCGGGCTTGACGAGCGGGCGGTCGAGGCCGGGGGACGACACCTCCAGCGCGTAGCGCTGCCGGACGGCCGCGAGCTCGCGGGTGACACGCTCGCACAGGTCGAGGTCGACGGCGCCGCCGGGCCGGTCGATGGTGACGCGGACAAGGCCGGGGCTGGGCTGCTCCGCGAGCAGCACCTCGACCTCCGGGACACGGTCCCGAAGGGTCGTCTCGATCTGCTGCGCCAACTCTGCTGAGCGTCCCATTTGCACCTCCTCGAACCTCCACGAGGGCGAAAAAAAGGTGGGTTCTCACCCACCTGCTCGGCCCGCCCTCTCACGCTGACAGTGAGCCGAAGGATAGCAGGGACTTCCCCCCAGAGGGTGAATCCGGACGCCGTGCGAGCGCTGCTGCAGCGGGTGGCCGAGGCGTCGGTGGAGGTCGGCGGCGAGCGCATCGCCGCCGTCGGGCCGGGCCTGCTCGCGCTGGTCGCCGCGGGCGAGGGCGACGACGAGGCGAAAGCGGCCCAGCTGGCCGGCAAGATCGCGCGGCTGCGGGTGTTCGCCGACGACGAGGGCCGCATGAACAGGTCGGTGGTGGACGTGCGCGGCGAGGTGCTTGTTGTCTCGCAGTTCACGCTCTACGCCGACGTATCGCGGGGCAACCGGCCGGGGTTCACGGGGGCGGCGGAGCCCGAGCTGGGCCGGCGGCTGGTGGATGCGGTGGCGGAGGAGCTGCGCGCGCTCGGCCTACCGGTGCAGACCGGCCGCTTCGGCGCGCACATGCGGGTGGCGCTCGTCAACGACGGGCCGGTCACGATCTGGGTGGACCTTTAGGCCAGCGTCAACCGCCTCAGAGCCGGTGTCGACCCGCGGCACGACTCCGTGGCCGATTCGTCACCTACCGATACCGGCCTCAGGCGCTCAGCCGGTCGACCGCTTCGCGGTAGTAGTCGACCTCGGGTCGGAGCCACAGCGCCATCTTGTAGTGCCCGGCCGCCAGGCCCTCCTCGCCCATCCTCGTCAGGCAGCGTCCCAGGCAGTAGTGCGCGTAGTCGTTCGCCGGCGCGGCATCCAGGATGTACTCGAACTCCGCCGCCGCCTCCCGGTAGCGGCGCAGCCGCAGATAGGCAAGGCCAAGCGCCTCGCGGATCGATGCCTTGTCCGGCTCGCGCCGCTTCGCCTTTTCGAGCGACACCGTCGCCTGCGCGTTGTCACCACGCTCCAGATGCGCGCGGCCCCGCTGGAACAGGTCATAGGTGTTGTCGTCGCCGTGCATCCGCAGCCTTCCGAATTCATCGGGCAAACCGCCCGCGAACTTCACGATAGCGCTGTGGGCAAATGGCCCCGGGCTCACTCCAGATGCGTCGTCTGCGCGAGCATCGAGCGCAGCCGCAGCGCGCCCATGGCGCGCTCGCGCAGGCTCAGGGCGGCGCGCATCTCCCGCCGAATCCGGCGAAGCGCGGGGCGCACCTGCCGGCCCGCCTCCCGTGCTCTCGCCGGCGGCGCGTACCGCGCGGCGCTCCCTGCCGCGGCGAGCTCGGAGGCGTCGACGCCCCAGGCGGAATCGACGATCGCGGCCAGCTCCTCGAACGTCGCGTTCGGCGGCACCGTGATCCCCTGGTCACCCAGGTAGGTGGCCATCTCGTGGTAGGCCGCGGACGCCTGCCCGCGCGGGCCGCGGCGCAGATAGCGCCAGCGCACGGCCACCAGCTTGACCCCGGCCAGCACCAGCAGCACCACCATCGTGGCCGACACCGCCCAGACGAAGAAGCTCGTGTGCCCGCCTGACGGCGCAGCCGTCAAGGTGCCACCGCGGCCGCTGGGGCGGGTGAGCCTGCTGTGCCTCGCATCCGGGTTTCCGCCGCCGGCCTGCAGCGAGGAGGGCAGGCCGAGCGTCTGCTGCAGCTTGATCGGCAGGCCCAGCTTCGACGCCTCCTGGCGGTTCGCCACCAGCGTCAGCAGCTTGTTGTTGGTCGTCGAGGTCAGCACCGGAAGATGGCGCGTGGGCGTCGGCTCGAAGGGCATCCAGCCGTAGCCGGGGAAGTAGGCCTCCACCCACGCGTGGGCGTCGCGGTCGAGCACCGTGTAATCGCCGCTGCTGGTCTCATGGCCCTCCGTGAAGCCGTACGCCACCCGTGCCGGGATGCCGTGCAGACGCAGCACGAGCGCCATCGACCCCGAGAACATCTGGCAGTAGCCGCGGTGCGACCGCAGCATGAAGTCGGCCAGCACGGGCCCGGTGCCGCGCGGCGGGGTCTGGTCGTAGTGGAACTTCTTGCTGTGGAAGTACGACTCGAGGGCGGCGACGGCGCCATATTCGCTGGCCGTGGGATCATCGGCGCCGGATTCGTGCCACGCCTGGTTTGACGCGCGCACGAGGCCCGGGTCGAGCGAGATGCGACGGACCCCGCGCCCGCTCCCCCAGACGGGGATGCGCTGGTTGTTGACGATGATGCCGGCCGCCACGTCGGCCGGAAAATGCGTGCCGGCTCCTGCGAGCTCCTTCACCGTCGGGTTCGGCGAGTACGACCGCACGGTGTAGGTGGCGTCGCGGGGCAGGTCGGTGCTCGTCACCACGGTCCCGTCGGTGCTGAGCGTGGCGTCCACCCGCTGTGACGTGAGCGTGAAGCGCGTCGGCTGGCCGGTGCCGATCAGGTGGGGGTCCGCCAGCCCGTCGATCTTGATGCCGATCTGCACCATGTCGCCGCGCTTCGGGTCCTGGGCGTTCGGCGGCAGCATGCTGGGCGGTGCGCCGATGCCGTCGGTGTCATGGAACGGCGTCTGGGTGATGTCCTGCGCCACCCAGCTCGTTCCGTTGAAGTCCGTCAGCACGCCCGCCTTCCAGTAGTGCGGGTTGATCGACGAGACGGTGAACATCGTCGTCGGGTTCTTGGGGAAGTGCAGCGGCCCGTACGTCTCGTTCCAGACGTAGCCGACGCTGATGCGTGCGCCGCCGCCTGCCAGCGGGTTCCAGTGCCGCCAGTCGAAGAACGCGCCCTTCGCCACCCCCGGCGCCGACCCCACCACCACGCCGGCCACCACGGTTGCGGCGCCGATGGCGGCCAGCTGCGCGATCGCGGAACCTCCCGCCGGGATGCGCCGCTGGCATACCGCCAGGATCGCCAGCGCCAGGGCAAGGAAGATGGCCGCGCGCAGGCCGCGGTCGCCCATGCCAACGGCGGTGCTCGGGATCGCGAACAGCGCGAACGCCGCGGACACGGCGGTGAGCGCGAAGCGCCCGTCCAGCAGCAGCCATGCGAACAGCCCCAGGAGCAGCGCGAACGACAGCTGCACCAGGCCGTCCGTCTGGGCGAAGCGCCCGGGGTCGAAGGGCGTGATCGTGCCGAACCAGGCCTGGGCGCCATCGTGGACGGCGGAGGCCACCCTGACCGGGTAGAGCGCGTGATCACGCTCCCAGGGCAGGTAGCCGAAGGCGCGCCAGACGACGATGACGGCGGCGGCCACCGTGGCCACGATCGCCGCGGCCCATCGCCTGGCCGCCGCCAGCAGGGCCGGGCCGAGCGCCAGCAGGATCAGGAGCGCCATCTCGCCGGCGGCGATCTGCGGGTGCTCGAGCTGCTGCCAATGCCATGCGCTGAACGCCGCGACCGCGAAGAAGACGACCAGCCGCTCAGCCACGGAGGGCCGCCTTCCGCGCCATTGCGGACGAGAGCACATCGCCGATGTCGTCGCCCGCCCGCACGCGCGCGACCGCCACCCCGCTCGCAGCGAGCTGGAGCGCCGCCGAGTCGGCAGAGCCCGGGACGTGCTCGACGCCGGCGAACGACGCTGCATCGACGGCAACCACGGCGACGTCGCGGCGCGCGGAGCGGAGCGCGAGCACACGGCTCGCGACCTGCGGGCTGAGCGCGCCCGTGACGATGTAGAGCCGCGCAGCGTCGATCGCCTCCGCCGCGCCGGTCGCGCCCAGCGCCTCCGAGAGCATCGCCGCCAGCGGACGGTGCGCGTCTGCCCGGACGGCTGCGAGCGCCGCCAGGGCCGCCCCCCAGTCCCCGCCGCCGGCCTGCACGCGTATCCGCCGACGTGTCGGGCCGTGGATGACCAGCGAGCAGCGCTGGCCCGTCTCCACCATCCGGTTCATCAGCGAGGCCGCGACGCGCACCTGCGCGTCGAAGCTGCTCGACCCGGGCGGGCCCACCTCGGCCGTGCGATCGCAATCGAGCAGCACGGCCGACTCGTCGCGGGGAAGCTCGGTCAGCTCCTTCACCATCAGCTTGCGCCGCTTCGCAGTCGAGCGCCAGTGCACCCGGCGAAGGCTCTCCCCCTGCTGGAAGTCGCGGATCGAGTGCAGGTCGTATCCGGCGGTGCGGTGCAGCAGCGCCCGCCCCTCGTCTCCGCCGGCGGTGCCGGCGTCCGTGAACAGGCCGTCCAGGGCGTAGACACGGGGATAGACGAGCAGCGTGTCCGACCGCTCGAGCGCGGTCAGCGACTCCGCCAGGCCGAGCGGGTCGTCGACGCGAAGCTCGGCGGCTGCGAGGGTGTAGCGGCCGCGCGGGGCCGGGTCGATCACGTACCGGCCGCGCAGTGCATGGCCGACGTGGCGCAGCGGCACCTCCTGGGTGCCGAGATCACCGATCTTCTCGAGCATCGTGGCCCGTGCCGGGAGCAACCCGCCGTCGCCTCGCACCTCCACCTCGACGCCGACCCGGCCGCCCTCGACCAGCTCCCGGTGGCCGGTCCGCCGGCGCAGGTTGGTCGGCTTCGCGGTCAGGCGCACCCAGAGCCACGCGATCAGCGGTGCCGCGAACAGGCCGACCGCAACCGGGTACATCGCACTGGTGCCGAAGCCCCAGGACGCGATGTAGAGCGCGAATGCGAGCAGCAGCGTGCCGGTCCCGCGGCTGGTCACGTCGGCCCCACCGCTACACCGGGACCGGGGTGCGGGCCACCGCCTCGCCGATCACCTCGGCCGCATCGACCCCGCCGGTGCGGGCGTCGGCCGCGAGGATGACGCGATGGGCGAGAACGTCGGCGGCCACGTCCTTGACGTCGGCGGGGATCACGTATTCCCGGCCGCGCAGCACGGCGTGGGCCTTTGCGACCCGCAGCAGCGAGATGCCGGCCCGCGGGCTGGTGCCGAGCGCGAGCCGCGAATCGGCCCGCGTCTGCCGCAGGATGGCAACCACGTAGCGATTCAAGCTGTCCTCGACGTAGACCCGCTTGACCGCGTCCACCGCGGTCTCGAGGTCGGCCGCCGAGGCAACCGGCTCGAGCTCCTCGAGCGGCTCGGAGGCGGAGTGCTCGGCGAGCATGCGCGCCTCCTCGGCGATCGGCGGGTACCCAAGGTGCAGCCGCATCGTGAACCGGTCGAGCTGTGCCTCGGGCAGCGGGAATGTGCCCTCGTACTCGATCGGGTTCTGCGTCGCGATCACCATGAAGGGGCGTGCCAACCGGTGCGTTGCACCGTCGATCGTGACCTGTCCCTCCTGCATGCACTCGAGCAGCGCGGACTGGGTCTTCGGGCTGGCGCGGTTGATCTCGTCGACCAGCACCAGGTTCGCGAAGACGGGGCCGGGCCGGAACTCGAACTCGTTCGCCTGCAGGTTGTAGACGTTGACGCCGGTGATGTCCGAGGGGAGCAGGTCGGGGGTCGCCTGGATCCGCGCGAACTCACAGTCGAGCGACCGCGCGAGCGACTTCGCCAGCATCGTCTTCCCGACGCCGGGGAAGTCCTCGAGGATGATGTGGCCCTCGCAGAGCATGGCCAGCACGCACCGCTCCAGCAGCTCCTGCGGCGCGTGGATCACCCGGGCGACGTTCTCGATCACACGCCGGGCCGTCTCGCCGGCTCCCGCGATGGCCTCCGAGGGCGGCGTGTCGTGCAGTTCGTGTGCTTCCACAGGAATGTCCTCTCGTCAGACCGTCGTACGCTGCTCTACGGCGGCACTCGCCGGCCGGTTCGCGACCCAGTCCAGGATGGCGGCCGCGCAGGCCTGCTTGGAGCGGCGCGATACCAGCGTCTCATCGTTTGACGTCACCAGCACGACTTCGTTGAGGTCGCTGTCGAATCCGATGTCGCTGCGGCTGATGTCGTTCACCACGATCATGTCCGCACCCTTGCGCCGCAGCTTGTCCCGCGCCCGCTCCACTGCGCCGTCCCCGTGCTCGGCCGCGAACCCGACCAGCGTGGTGCCGGCGCGCCGGGCAGCGCCGAGCTCCGCAAGGATGTCGGTGGTCGGCTCCAGCTCGACCAGCCAGGCGTCCTCGCCCTTCGTGCGCTTGCCGGCGACCGGCGCCGCGGGCCGGTAGTCGGCCACGGCCGCAGCCATGACGACGATGTCGGCGGTCTCGGCCTCGCGCAGGGTCGCCGCGCGCAGCTCCGCGGCCGTCTCGACCCGCACTGTCCGCATCGGCGCCGAGGGGGACGCGATGGCCGCCGCCAGCAGGAGCGTGACGGCGGCTCCGCGCCGGGCGGCCTCGTCGGCGACGGCGACGCCCATGCGACCGCTCGACCGGTTCCCGAGGTAGCGCACCGCGTCGAGCGGCTCGCGCGTCCCGCCGGCGGTCACCACCATCCGCCGCCCCGCGAGCGATGCCATCGTCGCCAGGCGCTGCTCGATCCGCGCCGCGATCTCATCCGGCTCGGCCATCCGGCCGCGGCCGTGCTCGCCCTCGGCCATCTCACCGGACCCCGGTCCCACCAGCTCGACTCCGCGCGCTTCCAGCAGCGCGACGTTCTCCCGCGTGGCCGGAGACTCCCACATGCGCGGGTTCATTGCGGGAGCGAGCAGCAGCGGGCCGCCGAACGCGAGTGCGCTCTGGGTGAGCACGTTCGGCGCCTCGCCGCGGGCGATGCGGGCGAGGGTATTCGCACCGGCCGGTGCGACGCAGAACAGCTCCGCCTCGCGCGACGCCTCGAGGTGCGGGAAGACGTCAGCGGAGCTCTCGGTCAGCACGGGACGCCGTGACAGCGCTGCGAACGTGGTCGCGCCGACGAAGCGCTCGGCATCCGGCGTCATAACGACCTGCACGTCCCGGCCGGCGCGCACCAGCAGGCGCACGAGCTCGCAGGTCTTGTATGCCGCGATTCCCCCGCTCACCCCCACCAGGATCATGGCGGAAGTGTACGGCCGCGCCGGTGCCCCGCGGTAACGGATTCGTGACGACCGGGCTGCCGCGTCAACCGCGGTCAGCCCGACGGCTGACCCAATGCTTCTCGCCTAATGCTTCTCGCGCGCGCCGGCGTCCGAGGTGGACACCTCGAGCTTGCCCTCGGCGATCTCCTCGAGCGCCATCGTCAGGAAGTTCTTCGACCGCGACTCGATCAGCGGCGGCGCGAACCCTTCGAAGCTGCCCTCGCCGAGCTGGTGGTGATAGTCGTTGATCTGCCTGGCCCGCTTGGCGGCCGCGATCACGAGCGCATACTTGCTGTCCACGTGCTCCAGCAGCACATCAACCTTCGGGTAGATCATGTTCTCTCCTCACTCTGCGAGTGCGCTTCGGATCAGCGTTACCAGCTCCGCCGCTGCTCTGTCGACGTCGTCATTCACTATCACGTGCGCGAAATCGTCCCGCGCCTCCAGCTCTGCCCTGGCGATCCGCAGCCGGTTTGCGATGTCCTCGGGCGAGTTCGTCCCGCGCGCCGTCAGGCGCCGCTCGAGGTCAGTCACATCCGGTGGTGCGATGAACACCAGCACCGCGTCCGGCAGCTGGCGCGCGACCTCCCGAGCCCCCGGCACGTCGATCTCGAGCATCACGCTCGCCCCGTGCGCCAGGCGCCGGTCGACCTCGCTGCGCAGCGTGCCGTACCGATGGCCTGCGAATTCTACATGCTCGAGGAACGCCCCCTCCCCCACCCGCCGCTCGAACCCCTCCGGCGTGAGGAAGTGGTACTCGCGGCCGTCGACCTCGCCCGGCCGCATGGGACGCGTCGTCGCCGAGGTGGCAAGCTCGAGGTCGGGCACCTGTTCGCGGGCGAGCCGGATCAACGTCCCCTTGCCGACGCCGGATGGTCCCGAGATGACGAACAGCCGCCCGCCGCGGCGGGCGCTCACCGGGACGCCCCGGGCGCTAGGAGTTGAAGAGCTCGACGAGCTCGCCGCGCTGCCGCTCGGACAGCCCGCCGATGGTCTTCGACTGGCTGATCCGGCACTGCGTCAGCAGCCTGCCCGCGCGAACGCGCCCGAGGCGCGGAACGGCGAGCAGCATGTCGTACACCTTGGCGGTGAGCACGTAGTCCGGCGGGTCGAGGAGGATCTGATCGAACGTCGTCTGGCCGGCCTTGAGCGCCCGCTTCAGCTGCGCCCGCTGTACCCGGATCCGGTTCGCTCGATCGAGTGCGTCGAGTCGCTGGTCGAGGGAACGGGAGGGGGCCTGCGAGAGGAGCTGGGGCATCGTGCGGGGCGATGATACCACGGTTGGGCACTCGTGCAAGCCCCAATAAACGGCCAAAATAGGCGGTTTTTACAGTGTTATCCATCAACCTCAAGTATAGGATGAGGTAAGCCCAGATGCGCGGCCCCAACGATGTCGTCAAAGGTGGAAACGCCTCGATCACCGAGCAAGCGGGGCAGTTCCTCCACAACGCGGCGCAGCAGGTGCGGGTCGCGGAAGAGCGCCGTGCCGAGCGCGACCACCGAGGCGCCCGCGGCCGCGAACTCGATGCAATCCTGCGCCGACTGGATGCCCCCGAGGCCGATGATCGGCAGGCCGGTCACGGCCCGCGCGTGGTAGACCGCGTGCAGCGCGACAGGCTTGACCGCCGGCCCCGATAAGCCCCCGCCACCGCCGCCGAGCAGGGGCCGAAGCGTTGTGCGGTCGATCGCCATTCCGCGCACGGTGTTGATCAGCACCAGGCCGTCCGCTCCACCCTCCGCGGCGGCGAGCCCGATCGCCGGTAGGTCGGCGACGCTCGGCGTCAGCTTCGCCAGCAGCGGCACCGATGTCTCGGCCCGGCAGCGCTCGAGCAGCGCACGCGTCTCCGCGGCGTCGGTGCCGATCGAGATGCACCCGGTGTCGACGTTCGGGCACGACACGTTCAGCTCGATCGCGGCCACCGCGGGCTGCGCGCCGACCCGTGCGACGGCGGTGGCGTACTCCTCCCGGCTCCACCCACCGACGCTGACGATCAGCGGGACGCCCAGGTCGGCGAGCCGCGGCAGGTGGTCGTCGCAGAAGCGGTCGAGCCCGGGATTCGCGAGCCCGATCGAGTTCACCATGCCCGCCGGCGTCTCAGCGATCCGCTGTGGCGGGTTCCCGGCCCGCGGCCGCAGCGTCACGGTCTTGGTGACGAACGCCGACGCGCCCAGCGTGCCGGCCACGAGCGCGTCGAGTGTCCCCGAGCCGTTCACCACCGGGTGCTCGAGCTCGATGCCGCAGAAGGTCGTGGCCAGCGAGCTACCCACTCCCCCGCCCCGCCAGGATCCGGCTTCCCTCCACCACGGGCCCCTCGATGCAGAGCCGCTTCCACTCGCCGTCCAGCTCCACCGCGCAGCCGTAGCACGCACCGAACCCGCATGCCATGGCGGCCTCCATTGCCAGCAGGCAGGGTGTGCCATGCTCGGCGCAGAGCGCCGCAACCGCGCGCAGCATCGGGTCCGGGCCGCAGGCAATGACGGTCGCCTCGGCCGGGAGCAGCCGGGCGAGCGGCTCGGTGACGAGCGTCGGTTCGAGGACGACCGTCGCGCTGGGATCGACGAGGGCGGCGCACACGGCCTGGGCCTCGCCACGGAACCCGAGCAGCGTCGTCACGGGAGGCGCCAGCGTACGAACCAGCCAGGGCAGGATGGCGGCGCCGATGCCGCCGCCCACGAGGATCGCCGGGCCGGTGATCGCGGGGAAGCCGCGGCCCAGCGGACCGGTCACGGTGACCTCCCGGCACCCCGCGAGGGCAGCCGTGCCCGGGCCGCGCACGTCGAGCAGGAATGCGATCTCGCGCTCATCCGCCCATGCCGCGGAAAGCGGCCGGGGGAGGTATGCGCCGGCCGGCTGGGGGCGCGCCTGCAACATGAAGAACTGCCCCGGCACCCCTGCGTCGGCACCGCTGCGGCGAAGCACCAGCAGCGTGTAGCCGCCGACCGCCTCCACGCGGTCGACCGCGAGCACGCGGCTAGCGGGCGGCATGGGTTCCGGCGGCGTGCAGATCCTGGAGGGCGACCGGGGCCACGGCGCGCGCCTGCGCGATCGCCTGCACCACTGCGGACGCGCCGGCCAGGGTCGTGATGCAGGGGATCTGATGGCGGATGGCGGCCTCGCGGATCTCGTAGCCGTCCGTGCGGGCTCCACGGCCGAACGGCGTGTTGATGATCAGGTTGATCGACGACTCGCGGATCAGGTCGACGACGTTCGGCGACCCCTCCGTGACCTTCAGCACCCGCTCGACGGGGATGCCGATGCGCTGCAGCGCCAGGGCCGTGCCGGCGGTGGCGATCAGGTCGAAGCCGAGCGACTGCAGCAGCGCTGCGAGCATCGTCGCGGCCGCCTTGTCGGCGTCGCGCACCGAGAGGAACACGCGACCCTCGCGGGGCAGCGGCCTGCCGGCTGCCCGCTCCGCCTTGGCGAACGCGGTCGGGAAGTCCGGGCCGATGCCCATCACCTCGCCGGTCGAGCGCATCTCCGGGCCGAGCGCCGGATCCGATCCCATGAACCGCTGGAACGGCAGCACCGCCGCCTTGACGCTGATGTGGTCGGGTGGCTCCTCGGCCAGCTCGACCGGCAGCCCCAACGCCGCCCGGCAGGCGGCCTCGACCAGGTTCCGGCCGGTCGCCTTGGCGACGAAGGGCACGGTGCGCGAGGCGCGCGGGTTGGCCTCGATGACGAACACCCGCGACCCCTGCACCGCGTACTGCACGTTGATCAGCCCCTGCACGCCGAGCGCCATGGCGATGGAGCGCGTCTGGCTGCGGATCTCGCGCTCGACCTCGTCGCCCAGCGACAGGGTCGGGATGACGCATGCGGAGTCCCCGGAGTGCACGCCCGCCTCCTCGACGTGCTGCATGACAGCGCCGATCCACGCGCGGGTGCCGTCGCACACGGCGTCGACGTCCACCTCGATTGCATCCTCGACGAATCGGTCGACCAGCGATCCCCGCTGCACCGGCCGGGCGCGAAGCATCGACTCGTCGTAGCAGATCCGCATCTCCCGCCCGCCGAGCACGTAGGACGGCCGCACCAGCACCGGGTAGCCGATCGACGACGCGATGCGTGCAGCGTCCTCGACATCGTTCGCGATCCCCCACGCCGGCGCCTCGAGGCCGAGCTCGGCCAGCACCCCGCCGAACCGCTCGCGGTCCTCCGCGATGTCGATCGCCTCGAACGGCGTGCCGAGCAGGCGCACGCCCTCCTCCTCGAGCCGGCGCGCCAGGCGCAGCGGCGTCTGGCCGCCGAACTGGGCGACCACGCCCACCGGCCGCTCCCGCTCGATCACCTCGAGCACGTCCTCGACGGTGAGCGGCTCGAAGTAGAGCCGGTCGGACGAGTCGGCGTCGGTCGAGACCGTCTCCGGGTTGCAGTTCACCATCACCGCGTCGTAGCCGAGGTGGCGGAACGTCTGGGCGGCCTGGACGCAGCAGTAGTCGAACTCGATGCCCTGCCCGATCCGGTTGGGGCCGGCGCCCAGGATGACGACGCTCTCGCGCTCGCCGCGACGGAGCTCATCCTCCATCTCGTACGCCGAGTAGTAGTACGGCGCCTGCGCCTCGACCTCGGCCGCGCAGCTGTCCACGGCCTTGAACACCGGCCGCACGCCGGCCTCCCGCCGGAGCCGTCGCACCTCTCGCTCCGCCTCGCCGGTCAGCTCGGCGATGCGCGCATCGGCGATGCCAAGTCGCTTCAGCCGTCGCCACTCCGTCTCGGAGATGGCGCCCGCCTCGGCTCCACGCAACCGGCGCTCCGCCTCGGCGACGGTCGCCCACTCGTCCAGGAACCATCTATGCACCTGCGACTCCACGGACAGGGCCTCGGGCGACTCCCCGTCGAACAGCCGTGAGGCGATCACGTCGAAGCGGTCCCAGCTGCCCTCGGCGACGCTTCCATGGCGCCGGGAGGTGCCGTCCAGCTCCCGGCTGCGCATGGCCTTCCCCCACGCCTCCGCGAACGTGCGGCCGATGCCCATGGCCTCGCCCACCGACTTCATCTGCGTCGTCAGCCCCGCGTCTGCGCCGGGGAACTTCTCGAAGGCGAACCGCGGCAGCTTGACGACGACGTAGTCGAGCGCCGGCTCGAAGGACGCCGGCGTGGTGCCCGTGATGTCGTTCGGGATCTCGTCCAGCGTGTACCCGATCGCAAGCTTGGTCGCGACCTTCGCGATCGGATAGCCGGTCGCCTTCGACGCGAGCGCCGACGACCGCGACACGCGCGGGTTCATCTCGATCACCACCAGCTCACCCGTCTCGCGGTTGAGCGCGAACTGCACGTTGGATCCACCGGTCTCGACGCCCACGGCGCGGATCACGGCGGCGGAGGCGTCGCGCAGCAGCTGGTACTCGCGGTCAGTCAGCGTCTGCGCGGGCGCGACGGTGACCGAGTCGCCGGTGTGCACGCCCATCGGATCGACGTTCTCGATCGAGCAGATGATGACCACGTTGTCGTTGCGGTCGCGGATCACCTCGAGCTCGAACTCGCCCCAGCCGGCGACAGACTCCTCGAGCAGGATCTGGCTGATCGGGCTCTCCCGCAGGCCCCGGCCGACGATCTCCTCGAACTGCTCCGGCGTCCGCGCAAACCCGCCGCCCTGGCCGCCGAGCGTGAAGGCCGGCCGGATGACGACGGGCAGCTGCAGGTCGCCCGTGACGGCGGCGCGTGCCTCCTCCACGGTGTGGGCGATCGCACTGCGGGGCACGCGCAGCCCGATCGACTCCATCGTGCGCGCGAACAACTCACGATCCTCGGCGCAGTGGATGGCGTCGTAGGAGGCACCGATCAGCTCGATCCCGAGCTCGTCGAGCACGCCCGCCTCGGAGAGCAGGGATGCGAGGTTGAGCGCCGTCTGGCCGCCGAGCGTCGGCAGGAGCGCGTCCGGTCGCTCGGCCTCGAGCACCGCGCGGACGCCGTCGAGGTCGAGCGGCTCCAGGTAGGTACGGTCGGCCCAGCCGGGGTCGGTCATGATGGTGGCCGGGTTCGAGTTGATCAGCACCGTCGTGTAGCCCTCTTCGCGCAGCACGCGGAGCGCCTGGGTGCCGGAGTAGTCGAACTCGCAGGCCTGACCGATCACGATCGGCCCGGAGCCGATCACCGCGATCTTCGAGATGTCCTCACGCCTTGGCAACGGCCACCTCCGCCAGGCTGTCGACGAAGCCCGCGAGCGCAGCGCGCGCGTCGTGCGGCCCGGGGCTCGCCTCGGGATGGAACTGCATCGAGGCGACCGGCAGATCGCGCAGCGCCAGGCCCTCGACCGTCCCGTCGTACAGCGATATATGGGTGATCCGTGCCGGCCCGAAGTCCGTATCGAGGTCTCCCCCGCCCTCGGGCACGCGGACGGCGAACCCGTGGTTCTGTGCGGTCACGAGCACGCGGCCGGAGTCCACCTCGAGCACCGGATGGTTCGCGCCGCGGTGGCCGAAGCGCAGCTTGAAGGTCTCCAGGCCGAGCGCCCTGCCGAGCAGCTGGTGGCCGAGGCAGATCCCGAACACCGGCACCTGGCCGACCAGCTCTCGCACCTCGGAGATCGGGCCGGGAAGGGCCGCGGGGTCTCCGGGCCCGTTACCGAGCAGCACCCCGTCCGGGTTGACCTCCAGCACCTGGTCGGCGGTCGCGTCCCACGGGAGCACGGTCACCCGCGCGCCGTGCTCCTGGAGGATGCGCACGATCGACCGCTTCACCCCGTAGTCGAGGACTGCGACATGCGCGCGCTCCGGGCCGATCGCCGGCAGCGTCGCCGGCTCGTGGCAGGACACGTCGCCCGCCAGCGCCTGGCCTGCCATCAGCGGCTCGCGTGCGATCAGCTGCGTGAGATCCGCGACCGACGCCCCGTCCGATCCGATCGCTGCGCGCACGGTCCCCCCGTCGCGCAGCCGGCGCGTGAGCATGCGCGTGTCGATCCCCTGGATCCCCACGACATCGTGGCGCGCGAGCCAGTCCGAGAACCCCTCGCGGCCGTTCCGCGCGGCGCTGCGGCCCTCGCGGACGCCCACCGCGCCCGCCTGCCGCCGGTCGGGCCCGGCGCGGTCC
>Ga0066662_10000669_pt1 | contig 15178 bp, 19 predicted proteins | sample GraSoiAngelo_111_FD_133939 | JGI IMG/M metagenome (GOLD analysis project Ga0066662, IMG submission 133939) | Grasslands soil microbial communities from the Angelo Coastal Reserve, California, USA - 14_0903_12_40cm | ecosystem: Environmental > Terrestrial > Soil > Grasslands | place: USA...
GACTTCGTTGTCGAGTCCGATCGTGCCCAACTGACTGAGATCGTCCAGCGGGTGCGGGACGGACGATTGCGGACGAACATCGGCAACGTCTCGCCCCTTGACGATGCCGTCGCCACCTTCAACTCGACCGAGCGGCGCGCGGGGAAGACGATCATCCGCGTTCGTCCGTGAGGGACTCGGGTCGGTAAGCGGTTGTTCAACAAAAGCAAGCAATGTCGTCGACGAAAGCTAGGCAATTAGGAGGCCGGTGAAGGACCAACACGTCTCGGCCGAGGAAATGGCCCTGGAGTTGGTAGCTGCTGTGCGCTTGTCGATAGGAACAATAGCGTCAGGGCGCGGGACGACCTCAAGGTCTACGTTGCATTTGGCAACGTGAATTCAAAAGTAGAGCCGCTTGAGCCTGTCTCAACAACCCGCAAATCATTGGCAGATTGCTGATCAGCATGCATCCAATCCGTCATCCTTCTGGGCCACTTGGATCGTTTAAACGAGTTGCTTGGGAAGTGAAATCATTGAATATAGGAACGGCGTCTTTGATCCGGTGGCAACCGGAGCTGTCTATAGACATTTGCGTGCTGTGATCGAACAGCTCCAGCCAAAACAGCGGAATGCCGTCAGCATCGATCTCCGGTCCCGAACCATCCGGATTTCGTAGCTCCCAACGCAGGCGAGCGAAACCAAGGCTTGCGGATTATTTTCCGGAAAACACGACAGTCTGACGTAAGCTCTCGCAATTCTCAGTTCAGTAAGCGAGCTTTCGGGCGTGTTGCAGTGTGTCAAAACACAAATCCTAAATGCGTTGTTTGTGATCGCAGGTACGCCGAGTGCACAATCCAGTCGCGGCAAGACGATGGACCAAAATCGTGCAACTTCGGTAAGCCGGGAGCTGCTAGCGTAGGCGGACCTAGCAAGACAGCTCAGGAATGCGCTTGTTAGGACCCGCCAAATAGTTGTCGTTTTCGGCCAGAATTGGCTTGGAAAGCAGTGCAGCGGCGGCGCCATAGATGCCTGCAGCAAGACGTGAGCGCGCAACAGATTAGGCCAAACTCAGTTCACGTGAGAATTCGGCAACCGTCCGCGGACAACGCTCGGCATTACCGTAAGCGCGGGGCGTCGCTTGCCGCGAATGGGGATCAGTCGGGAGAGTAGGGACGATTTAGGTGAGAGAGCGAGGAGTGAGAGTTAACTCGCGCAATCGAGTTCTGTTCGTTGCGTCGCTCGGGTGTTCTCCGCAAAGTCCCCAGCCGCCTCCCGAAACTGCGCCGTCCCCACGGAGGGCTAGCTCGCGCTTTGCAAGAGCGCGGAGTCCTTTGGGACAATGTCCATCAGAACAATTTCAGCGACAGCGGCACTATCCTAAACTCCCGAAATAAACATGCCTCGGGGCCGGGGCGTAAAAGCGAGTGGTAAGATGATCGACGTCGTGTCGGGATCCCTTCTGTTCTTAGCGGGTGTTATCTTTGTGGCGCATGTATTGGCTGCGTTTCGGATGCGCTGATTTAATGAATCGAATCCGACAAATCTCAATGCGCTGCTTGGTAGTGACGAACTAAGGACCTAGAGTGAGTACCATCATGTTCATCAAGACACTCGCGTTGTATTCAGTCGTCTATATCGCTGGTATTACTAGTTCAATGGCGGTTCACCAGGTCATTGTCTCGCCCAGCGCAGCAGCGCGTTTCGACTCGAATGCTAATGGCGCAGCGTCACTACTCGCTCGTCAGATTGCCACTCGCTCGCTCAAGAGCGACATGTTGCTAGTGAAGCAACCAAAGCGTTCCGATGGCGACAAAGGGCCCGTACAGGGACCAGTACGAATTGAGCCGAGTCCGGTATTCAAAACCGATTGTAAGCCGCCCGTTGATGTCCTCGGGCGCTGCTTTGCAGATGCTGGAATGAGCTACACACTCGGTTAAATCCCGCCGATCGTGGCCCAAACTCATGGCCGCCGATCGGGCCCGATTGGCTGCTGTTTCGAGAGTCCGCGCGACCCAACGCTCACGCCGCTCATGGCTATCGACAGCTCCAGTCCCAGCTCTCGGCCCACTCAGTTCGAGAACAAGGCCTTTTCCTTTCCGAGTCGTACGCCGCAGGTGCCCAAGATCAAAGCTCCCACCCGATCCAACGGCGGAATACCTGCCATCGATATCTTCCCCTCAGATCGGCCGTTGAAAACCGATTGTCGCACCAACGCCGATGCCACTGACGACAAGAGAATAACTGTGACGTGGGAAGGCCAATGACACGGACCTTGAGGCGGGCGGTGAAGTAGGGGGAACTTCACCGCCCCTTCTTTCCGACGGAGGGGGCGTATTCCACCGGAAGAGCCGGGAGGGAGCGAGCTTCGACCCGCGTGGCCTCCGACCGAAGGCCGCTGGCTCATACTCATGCGTGCCGAGCAAAAGTAAGTGACCGGATCGACCGCACCATTGATCCACCTCAAGGGTCCCGGCCGTCAAAACACCTGCCTCATCATCATTTGCTTGATATTTCTTTCGTGCGCAGCCGCGCAAGCAAAGAACTTCATGACCATAAAGCAACCACGCGGGTACTTTATGACCTGTGTTCCCGGAAAGATGACGCCTCCGTCAAACAATAGGGATGGAGGAGACTGGATGGCGTTTCCAGCTATTTCCGAGGAGACATCTGCAAGAAATGAAACCGAGTTGATCGAGGCCCCAGTTGATCGAGCACATTCTCCGCCGCTCAATTAAGAAAAACTCACAACGGTTGGCTTGCCGTGCCTGAGACTAAGGTCCAAATCGTTTTCAATAACGCCATGTCGACGCCCACGGTCGAACCTGAGTTCTGGCACCGCCGGAACATTGCGCATTGCAAAGCGTCGCTGATCGGGACGACGTAAAACCGCGTCGAGAAGAGGGTTTCGCAAATCTACGGGTGGTGGGCCGCTCTCTTGAGTTGCTCGATCAACGACCTCGCCGAGAACGGCTTTGTCAGATAGCCGAGGCACCCCGACTCCAGCGCATCCTTGCGAACAGCAGGGTCGTCGTCCCCGGTCATGAAAATGATCGGCACCGAGACGCCCGCAGCCGCAATACGACGCCTCAGCTCTACGCCTGATCTGTGATCATTCAGGCTGATGTCCAAAAGGACGCAAAGCGCCTTCTCGAAATCGTCATGTTCTTCGAATGCCTCAGCGGATGAAAACAGCATGCTGCTGTACCCGTTATGCCGCAGCAGTAGAGCTACTGCCTTCAGCATGCCGGGGTCATCATCAACTACAAAAACCAGGTTGCGGTTCGGGGAGAGAGACATCCTAACCTTGACCGCCGACACAAAACGTCAACGAACAAGGCCAGCAAGAGTTTCGTTCAATGGGGCCCCTCAGTTGCTGTTAGCAGTAACACACCAGGAACTCCAACCTGCCGACATATGTTACGGAACGCATCTGGAACCGTTAGCTTCGAAGACGTCGGGAGGCCAAGCCAGCAATGTGACCCGCGCATGAGCACAACCAAGCCGGATAAAAACCCGGGCTCCCAATTTCAATTGCGAAACCATCCGTACGCCTCATCAACGTTGGTCCGCAATGGGACGCATTCGGGGGGTCACTTCAGGCCCGCGCCCAAAGGGTCGTTCCGATTGACTTAAATCAACGGTCGCTCGCTTTGGCTGCTTAGGGCTTTTGAAAGGCAGCTTGTGGCGCCGTGCTCAACGAGTGTGGGCACGAATCCATTAGAATCAGTCTCATGAATATGTGTTGAAAGTGACAGCCATGTCAGACGTTGCCGCCAGACGCGTACGTTAAAATGATTGGAGCGGAGTTGCTAATCCTGAGTCTGCTTAGGGCGGGCATTTTTTAGCTCATGTGATCGATGCATCGCGCCTCATAGGCGCTTCATCGAACACTCGGAGTCATCGTGAAACATTCGGCCGCCAACCACTGGTATGTCACGATCGAATCACCGACAACGTGGCGAACTAAACCGCCGGCGCCTTATAGGCGACAAACAAGGGCGTTTCCTACCGAAATTGAAGCCAAGCTATTTGCGAAGGCCATGTTGAATCGTGGGGTGAGGGTCACCACAGCGGGCACCTTAAGCCCGCATGAACCGACACGACGAATAATTTCGCCCTCGGCTATTCTAGATTGGATTGATGAGCCTTCTACTGGAATCCCACAACGCAAATGCTGAGTTGGGCTGAAAGGACGTGAGGCGCAAGAATGTAAACGAGGGCTGCTCTGAGCTCTCGATCAACGACAACGACCATGAAGGCGGTGGGAGGAATCACATGGCACATGTTTTAATCATGCTTAGCTTGATGGGCGGAGCCATTAATGGCGCGGTGATATCAACTCAGGAATTTACGAGCGCAGAGCGTTGCGAAGCGGTACGGTTGAAACTGAGTGAATACGCGAAGGCACGTAACCTTGAAGAGACGCTAAGGATTATCTGCGCGCAAAAGTGAATGCGGCCGGGAAAGCTGGCACCTCATGTCAGCCGGCTATAGCGACTTAACTCGGCCGGTTGTTCTGCAGCAAAATTTCAGCAGACCCCTGGCCTTTGGAATGAAGGTAGTTGTTCCCTTCGCTCATCGTCGTGACTTTTTCTCACGGCGTTCAAGTGCGAAAGTCTTCCTTTGATTTGCCGTTGGAAATTAGTTTGCGCATCCAATGTGGCTGTTTACCACGACCGGACCAAGTTTCATGGGGCGGGTCCGGGTTTCGAAACTGAGGAAGCACTTTAGGATATCGGAGACGCCGTCGGCCGTTAATCAGGAATTTGCGATCTAGTTTGGCGAGCCGTCTTTCCAACTTCAGTTTTTCGGCTTCCATTTTAGCGCACAGGATCGATTCGATTTCCTCCCGGAGCGTCCAAAGCGTAGCGATCGACATGGAATTGAAATCTGGATCCAGCTTATTCATTGCAGCCCGGAAGCGCATGTGGACGCCAGGAAAACCAGCATCGGAAGAAAGATTCGCGAGAGCGCATTGTGGAACGCCGTGTTCCGATATCGTTAGCGGAATACTGGCATCCTGGTCTTGGCATTGAGCGCCATCGGCTTGCTATACCCCGCCAAATGCCCGCTACTCCAACGAATCGACATGCCTTTCGCAAAGGACGCGACTAGCCGCTAGCCGCGGATTGGGGTAGTTTCCTTCACGACTAGCATTGGAAGAAGCAGCATTGCTGCTCTGCTTAGGCAGGTCCCGCTCACGTGTCCCCAAATATACCCCGATCTGCGAACGCATGGGTTTTGCCTTTGGTTCAGACCGCCGAAATGGCGTAGCATCGGGATGTCCTAATGTCCGGATCAATCGCTCACGACCCGCCTGATCCTGGCGCCGCGGAATTGAAAGGCGTGAGCATCCTCCTGGTTGAGGATTCTTGGCACCTCGGTAAGGCCATGAAGCGCCTACTGCTTACACTTGGAGCGGAGGTGGTCGGACCGGCTGCGACTACCGTGGACGCCGAACGGATGGCCGCCGAGCGCAACCCGGACATCGCCATAGTCGACATCAATCTGCGACACGGAGAAAGGTCCAACAACCTGATCGATCAGCTGCTGGAACAACACGTTTCAGTCATCATCGTCACGGGATATGCGGCGGTTTCACTGCCTACACAGAAAGTCGAAGCTATTCTGGAAAAACCTCTTAGTAAGGAACGACTTCTTGAGGAATTGCGCCGGATCATTGCTCGGCGCATGGATGGATGATCTAATCTCTGATGAGATCGTTGGATATTTCTTTAGGGGGGATCTCGATTGTGCAGGATAGGCCACCGGATGAAAACGCGAGGTCGACCGCACCACCAATCTCGTGAGGAACCAGCTCGCGAATAAGGCTGGTTCCGTAACCGTATTTAGTTGGGAATGATACGGAGGGACCGCCTGTCTCGCGCCACACAATTCTCAGACCTGTCGCTGCATCATCGTTGCGGCATTCCCATGTTACCGACACCAAGCCACCCGAGATCGACAAGGCGCCGTATTTGGAGGCGTTCGTCACAAGCTCTTGAAACACCATCGCCAGCGCCTCAGCTGCGGCAGCGCTGAGGGTAATGTCGGGGCCGCTGGCTGTCGTATTTGCGTCTGTCGCATAGGGAGCCAGCTGTGAACGGACAATGTCCGCAAGCCGAATGGCGTGCCAGCCACCTCGACTTAATAGCTCATGCGCGACTGCCATGCTTTGTATCCGCCCATCGATGCGGATAACAAACTCGTCCATCGTACCGCTGCTCTGGCGCGTATACTCCGCGACCGTGGCAACGCGCGCGAGCACGTTCTTCACTCGGTGGTCAAGTTCTGCAATGAGCAGCCGTTGGTGTTCGTCAGCCCGCTTGCGCTCGGTGATGTCGACGGTAAGACCTTTGATGCGTACAGATTGCCCGGCTGCATCGAACTCGACCGTCGCTGTTTCCTGGAGCCACATTTCGCGATTGCCGGGGTGTACCACGCGGAAAGCGACCGCATATGATGGATTGTCAGGTCGAACACTCCTGAGATGTCCTTTGTAGCGCGCGAAGTCCGCCGGGTGAATCAGTTTGCGGAAATGAGCGACAGTAAGAGGCGCTTCCGAGTCGTAGCCAAGAATCGTCGCTGCGTTCTTGCTGTGATGAAATGAACCGGTACGGCCATTCCACTCAAAAGCCATAACCGCCCCAGCCTCCAACGCCTCCTCCAAACGGGCGGCAACCTCACTGAGCGCGACCTCGTGCTGGTGGCGCTCCGCGAACAGCGCGGCAAGAACGAGCGTACACAGCGAAGTTGTCAGGATGCTCGCCTGGGCGTGCTCGATCCGATCGTTGAACGGAAGACCGGCGTCGCCGAAAAAACCAATGCCAAAGGTTGTAGTCCACACGATTGTGAGCGCAATGACGAAAGCAGCCGCCGCAGCGAACACAGGCCGGCAGCGGGCCGATAACCATAGCAACAGCGGAAACATCAGTGCGATTGGTAGAACAGTCTCCCAAGATTGTTGCGGTAGGAAGATAATAATTGCGCTCATCAAAGCGATGGCCGCGAGCGCTGCGATACCTTCAAGGGACTCTCTTAGTGGCGGCGGATCGCGCGCGGTTGCAGCAAGTCCGATTATCAGCGGTGCGACCGTCACGATGCCGAGCGCGTCGGATGCGAACCAGTGCTCCCACGTAGTCAGGATCGGTGCAGTCGAACCGTGGAAGAACTTGAATCCAAAAGTCCCACCGATACCCGAAACGGCCGCTCCGAAGATTGCCGCCACCAGCAATCCCAAGACGTTGCGCAGACGATCGAGGCCAAAGCCCGAACCAAATTGGTACTCGATAAGGCCTGCTGTAAGCATCGCTTCGCCGACATTGCAGAAGGCAGAAGTGGCCGCGATCAAAAACGTTCGGTCTCCCAACAAATTGGCCACCATAGTAGCCACAGCCGCCCCAATCGCCACTGGCCAGCACGCACGTCGGCCAAGCGCGACCAGGGCGCCGACAGCAACACCGCTCGCTGGCCAGAACACGGCCACGCCATCAACTTTTGTCAGTAGTGAAAGGCTAAGCCGCGCCGCCAGGAAATACACCACGCCAACCGCCGCAGCGAGCCCGATCGCGCTGACCCATGGCCGATTCTGATAGGCGGAAGCGAACCGGCTCACTATTTGATTTGGCAGTTTATGAAACAAGGAGGCTTGCGTCATACATTGCTCTTCCGCTTGCAACGCCGTTACGTGGTGCAGCGTGCGGCCCGGTCAACTCAATCGAAACACTGAAACCAATCGCGATCGTTTCGTTGATTTCCGCTGAACAATTTTTTGCTCGATATGCAAACAAGCTCACCCTAGCTGTTGCACGTTGTCAAGTTCGAGGTAGGCGCGTTCGCTGACGGTCCTGCTTAACGCAGCGTGTCACGTGGAAGCAATCTGGCGAAGGGCATGATGCAACGCGGGCATGCGTCCAATTTGCAGGGCCACGACGACCTTGACGTAAATCAATCTGGCACGCCGGCCCTGATTGATTGTCCTTATGGGCAAGAGAAAATACAGAAAGCTTCCTCCATGCTCCTTACGGCGAAAATGGCGCTGAACTTCGTCGCGCTGCTCGTGCTGGCCTCGCTTATCCAGCCGGCCAGTGCCCTCCAAATAAAACGGGTGCGCACAGAACTGGGCATCGTCCTCAGGTTGCATGGTAATGTCAGGGCAGGGGACTTCCGCCGCCTGAAAACAGCTCTAGAAGACGCCTCATTAGTGGGCCTGGAGATCAAGTCCGGCGGCGGCTCCCTTGAAGAGGGTTTGGACATCGCCCGGGCTGTCCGAGACAAAGCGCTCGTCGTGTACGCGTCCAGAGAATGCGACTCGGCATGCGCGCTCATCTTCTTTGCGGCCAAAGAGCGATACATTGGCCCGCGTTGCAAAATTGGCGTGCATTCGGTTTCCAACGAGCACGGGAAGGAAGACGGAGACAGTGTCCGTACTACCGTTCGGATGTCGCGCCTACTAGTTGGACTCGGAGTGCCGCCTGCCGTGATCGGCAAGCTGGTCGCGACTCCTCCGGCTAAGATCACGTATCTCGACAATCGCGATTTTGTCGATCTGAACGTGCACCGAACCAATCCCTTCCGGAAGATCTATGACCTCGCGAGCGCGGCCAAAAACCAGGAGACCACCGCGGTTTGTAGCCCCGTGACCGACTTCGAAGCCGGACCCACCGCCGAGATCATACAAAGGTTCTGCGCGACCGCGAGCGCGCACCCGTCTGAAGAACGGTGACACTTCGCTAACGACCTCGCGCAGCATCGAACTCTCGATCTGCCCTTGGTGGGCGGTTAATGCGCGAGGCAAGTAAAAGAGGTGGCTCGGCAGAAAGATCTGCCCTCCATGCGGTAAGCTGGAACGCCATCTACTACCATGCCGGCGCTGCTCATATCAGCTGCCTGCTTCCCCAAATGTCTGCAACTTCGTTAGCACGCCAACTAACGCATCCGGCAGGTGACGACGCGTCGATTAAAGAATGCGTCAACCGAGGAAGGTTAGCACCGTGGTTCCCCACCTTCTGACGACACAGAACATCTCCTCGAAGGACCCGACTCTACGTTGATCTATGTCAATACTCCCCTCAGCGGCCGGTATCGCATGGTTGATCTTAGGATCAACGAAGGTCAAGGGAGGAGCGCAATGCTCAGATTGTTCGCGGTTACGGTGTTCGCCCTATTTGTCGCGACCTCGGCACAAGGCATGACGCCCGCGCCGTTCGCTCAAACGGATGGCATCATGACGCAAGTTGCCGTCGGCTGTGGCATGGGTAGAACACGAATTAATGGTGTTTGCGTCGCGCGGACGACCGTTCGCCAGACTCGTCGAGCCGTACGCAAATGCGCGCGATGGCACGCCGGTGCGTGCGCCGCCTATCTGTGAAATTCACCAGTTGACGTTCGTTCCTCGATTGAACGCTAGTTTTTGTTTTGGTGCAGCTCATCTACGGGACACGTCGCCGGTTGAGAAATGAATCGGCGTGGCCACATTCTCCACGCACACTTCAAATGCGCTCTTTTCCACTTGGCTTTGCTTCGCTCTGTCTCCGAACCGAAGATCGTCGGGCGCTTGCGTTAAGGCCGAGGCAGCTTGAACGCCAACACTCGTTTTGTCGTAAGGCTCGGCACACGCGCCTGAAAGGTCATCAAACTTGACTCGTCGCTTGATTTTGCCACTTTCTCGTCGCAATTGAAAAACCGTTTGTGGCAGGAAAGATACGAAATCTAAAAATGGTGAATGGTAAATTGTTGGTGGAATGCGAATCAATTAATTGACGGTCGCGTTGCACTTACCGGCTCAACTGGATCAGCGGACGCGGCGCAAATGGAGAAAACACGATGAAGAAGTTTTTTACGGCTGCGGTTGGATTAGCGGCCCTTGGCTTGGCTGCCGCACCTGCATCGGCTGCTGATCTTGCGGCACGTCCCTACACCAAAGCGCCACCCCCGGTTATTGCTCCAATCTACGATTGGACCGGGTTTTACATCGGCGCCAACGGTGGTTGGGGTGAAAGCCACAATTGTTGGGATTTCGTATTTCTCGCAGGGCCAGTGTTCAGCGACGGTTGCCGCGATCGTTCCGGAGGCCTGTTCGGCGGGCAAATCGGCTACCGCTGGCAAGCCAATCAGTTTGTGTTCGGACTGGAAGCACAAGGCGATTGGGCCGACCTCAGCAACACCCGCCTCAGCTTGCTGGATCCGACTCTCTCAACGCGCGTGAAGACTGATGGCATCGGCCTTTTCACGGGCCAGATCGGTTGGGCGGCGTGGAATGCGGCACTGCTCTATGTCAAAGGTGGCGCGGCTGTAACCAGCAATAGCTTTACCGTTTTAGATACGGCCACTGGGGTGGGTCTGGCTTCGGCAAGTGCGACCCGCTGGGGCGGCACCGTGGGTGTCGGCCTTGAGTATGGCTTCACACCGAACTGGTCGTTCGGTGTCGAGTACGACCATCTCTGGATGGGGACTTCAAACAACTCCTTCACCACCACCGATCGGCGCCTCGTCGGCATACTCAACGACCGGATCAAGCAAGACGTGGATATGCTCACCTTGCGCATAAACTACCGGTTCGGCGGAGTCAGCAGCCCAGTCATTGCGAGATACTGATTTCACTTACTTCCTCCCGTGAACTAGGCCGGCAGAAATGCCGGCCTTTTTTATTGGGACCTACAGATCCAGGCGTCTGGCCGTGTGCCGGGCGGTACATTCAAACTGCGTCAACTGCATCGCAAGCCTGGTGCTAAAGTCGCCAGCAGGCAATGGCAATGCTCGTTTGCCGATCTGCTGGTGCGTTGGTGAGGCCAAACAGATTTGGCCTGCTGCTGTTCGGCTAATCTTGTTCTTTGCATCGGCCAGTGAATGGATAGAATACGATAATGCTCAGAACGGAAGCGGCGCACGTTCGTAAAGCTGAAGCCGGACCAGACCCTCTAACGGGGCCGGCCGACAGCACTGCTGGAAACCAGAGCGACTTCCCATTGGTGATCGCGACGATGACGGCGACGAGCCGTCACCGGACGATAGCCATGAGTATCGTTATCGTTTTGATCCTCTCGGCGGCGGCTATCGCACCGTTCGCGAGCATACAGGTGGCGCGAGTCGACGTCTTCATTCCGGTTTTGCAGACCGTCTTGAGCGTTGCCGACCTTATAACCGCAATCCTTCTATTCGCTCAATATTCAATCCAGCCGCACTATGCCCTTCTTGCAGTCGCAAGCGCGTACATATTCAGCGGCTCGTTCGCATTCTTGCAGACGCTGGCCTTTCCGGGGGCATACGCGCCGGCGGGTCTAATCGGTGACGGGCTTAACACTCCAGCTTGGATGTACGTGCTTTGGCACACGACCTTTCCGGCGGCGATCCTCGTCTATGCGCTTTCAAAGGAAACGACTTTACCGGTCAGATTGCCGGGCAAATCGACTATGAGGACCATCGCCATCACTGTTGCCTGCGTACTTGCGATCATTGCGGGTCTCACCTGGATTGTGACGACAAAAACGGAATATCTCCCAGAACAATACACTAGCGATGTCAGGCTGCAGACCCTGTTTGGCAATCAAATCAACTTTGCGCTGTTGCTATGGGCCTCTGCCGCAGTAGTCGTGCTGCAATTTCGAAGACGCACAATCCTCGATATGTGGTTGATGGTTGCACTGCTTGCCTGCATACCAAATTTTTTGGTAGCGATCATCGGGAGCTCGGTCCGATTTACCATCGGCTGGTACGCGGCTCGTTGCTACGTCTTGATCGCAAGTTGTACGTTGCTGACCGTGTTGCTCATCGAGACAACGTTTCTCTACTCACGTCTTGCGAGTGCCCTCATCTTGCAACGACGAGAACGCAACAACAGACTTCTGACCGTGAACGCTGTCACGGCCGCTATCGCCCATGAGCTGAGGACGCCGTTGGGATCCATTGCACTTAATGCCAGTACCGGGATCAGTCAGCTGCGTTCTAGTCCGCCAGAACTGCAAGATCTGGACGATATCCTTGTTGATATAGAGGCCGAAAGCCACCGCGCGGGCGCGATCATTTCGAGCATTCGTGAACTGACAAACAAGACGACCGGCGGAAGGGCGGTGACAAACGTTGAGGATGTTGGCCGACTAGCATTGAAATTGCTGCAACACGATCTTGAAACCAATGAAGTATCCATCGCGACAGAGTATCAAGCCAACCTTCCTGACATCAATGTTGATAGCACGCAGCTCCAGCAAGTGCTTTTAAACCTCTTTAAGAACGCTATCGAGGCTATGAGCTCAGTTGATCCTGAAGCACGACGACTGCGGCTCACAACTTCTTTCGATGATCAGTCGATATTTGTATCCGTCCAGGACTCGGGACCTGGAATTCCCGGCGACAATCGAGAACGCATTTTTGATCCGTTCTTTACGACCAAACCCGGCGGAATGGGATTGGGATTGGCCATCTGCTATTCTGTGATCGAGAGCCACGGAGGAAAACTGCAGCTTGTGAAGTCGGACCCGCAAGGATGTATTTTTGAGATCACAATACCGCGCGAGGGACAGCACTCAGCTACGTAGCAGTGTGCGAAGCGTGAGTTCTCCGCTTAGACGGCGGGATCAGACCGCTTCGATTGCCCGATAGATGATCCCACCAGCGGTTGAGCGTACGAGCAACCGCTGGTCTTCGGGACGTCGTCAAGCATTGGTCGACTGCCGCCCAATGCGCTCCTTATCAATAGGGATACTGTTGCGGGCAGACCCGATAGCCGTAGGAATCGAGGTAGCAGCCGGAATTATAGCCGCCGTAATATCCGTACGCTCCCGCTGCCACAGCACCGGCTGCCGCGCCGTAAGCCGCTCCGCGCCAGGCTCCGCCTCGATAGGCCGTTCGATAGGCGCCTCTGCGGACAGCCGCGCGCGCGATCGGGCGACCGGGTATTGGACGATATCCGTAGCCGCGTCCAGCAACTCCATATCCCCGACCGGCAACTCCGTATCCGCGACCGGCCCCACCGCGGAAGTGGGCGGCTCCTCCGTGAAAGCCGCCACCGCGGTAGCCGCCGCCACCACCGCCGCGACGAGCGAACGCATCCTCTGGGAACAGGCTGGCACGGATTAGAATGATTGCTGCTAAAGCAGGGAGAACATAACGAAGCATAGCTTTTCCTCCTGTTGGCTGTGGGGGTGGCTGCACTCGGGGAACTCACCTAATGGCCGCCTTGCGGCGATCAGCACCCGGCGACAGTTTTTGACTCTCGGCAAATTGCGGTTTGACTTAAATCAACGTTGCAACCCGCCAGTCCCACGACCAGCGATTATTCACGTCCCACGTTTCCCGTTGGAACAGTGCCTTCGCACCCCATCGCTTTGCCGTCGACAACTCGGACAAAAGCGGTTCTGTAGCCCCGGCCCAGGACCTCGACTTTGCTGCCCTGTGGTGCCTTGCAGGCAAGTAGGGGTCGTCATAAACTGCGGCGCTCGCCACTTTGCTAAACCGGCGCAGCGCGTCGGCGTTCTTGAAAACCCAGACTGTTTGCGGGTTATTCTTGTTTCGTAGCACTTGTGCGTTGCCGCTCGCCCACGAAGTGGCGGGAATTACGGCGGTCAAGAAGCAAACAACCAGATATGAAGGCCTGAGCATCGTCATTCTCTTTTAAATGGCCTTTTTCAAACAGCAGGAGCTAGTGCTCTTGATCTTAATCAATAGGATAATTTGTGCGAGTTGCCTGCGCAGTCTGTCTTGCCATCGGCTTTTAGGGATCGTTGATGTTGGAGAGGGCAGCGATCATTTCGCACTCGATGCCGCTTTTCCGATACGAAGTGGCCACCTTTCCCGCGAAGTTGTTTTCCAGCATCTGTTCGATCAGACGCGAACCGAAGCCCCTCTGATTTGGCGAAGGCTCTGAGACTATCGGCCCTCCGCTTTCAGTCCAGGTGAAGCGAAAAATCGGTATTCCCCCGATTTCTTCCACACGCCAAACGATTTCCACAGTTCCTCCGGTGGAAAACGCACCGTACTTTGTCGCATTGGTCGCAAGTTCATGTATCGCGACTGCAAGTGCCAATACTTGGTTAGGCGGCAGGACCAACTCGGGGCCATTCATCCGGATGCACAACAAGCTCGAGCGATGAGGTGCGAGTGCACCATTTATAACGTCCTTGATCGTTGCATTAGACCAATTTGTCTGAGCGAGAATGTCGTGTGCATTGCTAAGGGTGACCAAGCGGGCCGCGAAAGCTTCACGCGCCGCGGCGACATTGTCTCCGCGCATAGTTTGGTTCGCGATCGCGCTAACGATAGCGAGCGTGTTCTTGATCCGATGTTGTAGCTCGGCGGTCAACAGGACCTGGCGCTCGACTTGTTCCTTCAGCTCGGAGATGGCGTTGTCAGAAACACTCCCAGAGGTCGAGAGCAGACGCGATGGCTTGCCATTGCTTCCCAAGATCGCAGACACGCGTATCCCCCCAGTACCGTGCGTCCCCTAACGCATAACCGTTCTAAGAGCAGCATGAGCAAATGCATTCGTCTCACCAGCAGCGTTTTCAACCGTCTGCCGCTACTGGATCAATGAACGGCCCATTTTCGTGGTCGAACTCGCCAGAGCGCTGAAAATGATTTTTGTTCTTGACGCGCCTCGAGGTCTCTCTTTCGAAAGGCGCAACCAATATTTCGCTTCGGCGCTCCAGACAAATCGGTTGGTCGGCTCTTGCCTCGCTAGCTGTTTGCATAGCGCAGCATGCGACCTGCATTCGGCCTGGTTAGTCATGAGTACCCCCTGCCTGAGGGTTGATTAATGTCACGAGCCTACGCCAGCGGTCTTCTCGGGACTATTGCCCTATTGGCCATTGTCCCGTCGGGCATTCGACACCGCTCGTCGTGGCGCCTCTATTTCTCTTGATCTGAGTCAACGCTGGTTAGTTGGAAGCACAACGATATGCACCGCTACCTTGTTTTATGCATAACGGAGAAAACTGATGAAACAGAATCTGAAAAATTTAGCCTTGCTGCCTCCGCCTTCGTGTTTGCGGGGATGCTGTCGTTTGGCTGGTCAGAGCACAATGGCTTATCACTCTCAATCGAGAAGGCCGAAGCACGGGTCGGGCGGCCGCTGACACCTATGAGCGTTGCGGGCGTCGCACGCCGACAAAATCGACGGGCCGTAATTGGCACGGCCGCCGCCGTCGGCGCAACCGCGGCTTACTACACCGGTTCAGGTTACGGCTCTGAAGCTCCCTACCATCGC